>JACKQG010001046.1_pt1 | contig 38869 bp, 43 predicted proteins | sample 8237621 | NCBI WGS metagenome assembly JACKQG01 (sample SAMN15677084, study PRJNA649215) | marine metagenome | biome: marine; feature: Black Sea; material: saline water; isolation source: suspended particulate matter (SPM) from the Black Sea western gyre | collected 2013-06-09/2013-06-10 | depth... | reverse complement strand
TAGTGATGATCTCGTAAAAAGTCACGAATGCAACTATAGATGGCGCTGACAGCTGTTGAGAACTTATAAGGCGGCTCGAACGGTAACATTCCGCCCATCTGTTTGCACTGCGCCGACCTTTATGGTATTTGAATGCTAACTATCCATTGTAGTTAGCGGCGAAGCCGCGTTATATAGAATCGCGAAGCGATTCTATTAGCGGAGCGATTATATATTATGAAAGAATTTTTTAAGGTTACGGACTTAGAACAGGTCCTTGCCTATGCATCTGATTTTCCCCGGGTGGGAACGGAAGAAATTTTGCTGGAAAAAGCCGCCGGCAGGGTCCTGGCGGAAAATATAGTTTCCAACGTCGATCTACCCGATTTTGTGCGCGCTACAATGGACGGTTATGCTGTCAAGGCGTCATCGACTTTTGGCTCCACAGAAGGAAATCCCGGTTATCTTAGCATAAAAGGTGCTGTAGAGATGGGGGAATCTCCGCTATTTTCAATCGCATCCGGGGAAGCCGCTAAAATATCTACAGGCGGTATGTTGCCCCATGGTGCCGACAGTGTTGTTATGATAGAACATGCCGAGGCGATCGACGATGCTACTATAGAAGTATATAAAAGCGTTGCTCCGGGGCAGAATGTTCTGGAAAAAGGCGAAGACGTCCGCCAAGGAGAGACTATCCTTGCTTGCGGCCGGAAACTCCGATCCCAGGAAACAGGTCTTTTGGCAGCCTTGGGTAAAGAAGCCATTAGTGTTTACCGCCGGCCGGTCATTGCTGTTATTTCCACCGGAGATGAGATCGTGCCGGTCAATGAAATTCCAGGACCCGGCCAGATCCGTGATATTAACACGTATACGCTGGCGAACCTGGTGCGGGCTGCCGGAGGTGTACCGCTGCAGCTAGGGATTGTTCGAGACAATTTTAATGACCTTTTAGAAACGTGTACCAAGGCTTTGGCCCAATCAGACATGATGCTTATTTCAGGGGGAAGCAGTGTAGGTACACGGGATTTTACCATCGAGGTTCTCGCGGCACTGCCGGATGCCGGCATCCTGGTGCACGGTATTTCCATCAGTCCCGGCAAGCCCACAATCCTGGCCAGGTCGCGGAATCAGGCCTTGTGGGGTTTGCCCGGTCATGTGGCATCCGCTATGGTCGTTTTTGAAATTGTTGTGCGGCCGTTTATTGAACATATCGCCGGCCTTTCTGCGCAACACAAAAAAGTTGTCAAACCTTCTGCTATGCTCAGCAGGAACCTCTCCTCTGCGCAAGGGCGCATTGATTATGTCCGGGTGCGACTGGTTGAAAAAGAGGGCGTGCTATGGGCGGAACCGCTTCTGGGCAAATCAGGCCTTATTCGTACAATGGTACAGGCCGATGGCTTGATCGAAATCAATATCAACTCGGAAGGCTTGGATAAAGGCACCAAGGTGGAAGTTCTCCTTTTGTAAGCAGTCTGGGATAGAATTCTATATGGATATTTTTCTTTGCGCCCTCTGCGTCTTTGCGGTGGAAATGGAAAACGAAAAAAATGAAACATAAACGTAATATATATCTGCAGATGAAAACCCTGAAAGAAGCTCGCGCAATCCTCTTTGAAAGGTTTGCGCCCAGCGGAGTGCTTTTAAGCGAGGCGGTTGCGGTGCCGGACGCTGTTGGCCGGGTACTTGCCGAACCAATTTTCGCTGAGCTTTCTTCTCCCAATTTCCACTCAGCGGCAATGGACGGCATCGCCGTCAAAGCTGAAACTACTTTTGGCGCCTCGGAAACAAAACCAAAAGAACTTGTGATCGCCAAGGATGCTTTTTTTATCAATACCGGTCATGTAATGCCTGCAAGCACCAATGCGGTGATCATGATCGAACATGTCAACACTCTGGACGAAAACCGTGTTGAAATCGAGGCGCCGGCGTTTCCATGGCAGAACGTTAGAAAAATGGGCGAAGACATTGTCGCTACGGAACTCTTATTTCCCCAGAACCATGTTGTCACTCCCTATTGCGTCGGCGCCCTGCTTTCCGGAGGTGTTTTTAAGGTTTCAGCCCGCAAAAAACCAAAAATACTTATTATTCCAACAGGTTCAGAGCTTATTGACTGGCGACGCACCGCCGCCGAAGAGCTTGAACCCGGCCAGGTGTTTGAAACCAATTCTTTTGTGCTGGGGAAACTTATTGAATCGTGTGGTGCAGATTTTGTCCGCAACGAAATACTGATAGATGATCATGATCAAATTAAACAGACAATTGACAGAGCGATTAGCAGTGATTTCGACATGGTTCTGGTTTTGGGCGGGTCATCGGCAGGGTCCGAAGATTATGCCAGAGGCGTTATCGACGACCTGGGCGAGATACTGGTCCACGGCGTTACGATTATGCCCGGAAAACCGATTCTGATCGGTGCCGTAAACAGCAAACCCGCATTTGGAATCCCGGGATACCCGGTATCGGCCATCATCGCCTTTGAGCAGTTTGTCGGGCCGCTGATTTGCAGGATGTTAGGGCAGCCCGAAAAGCAAAGGCCCTTGGTTCAAGTTGAACTCACAAGAAAAATCGCATCCAAGCTTGGTGTTGAAGAATTTGTTAGGGTAAAGCTGGGGGCCGTCGACAACAAGATTGTGGCAACGCCTCTGCCCAGAGGGGCGGGCTGCATCACCACCTTTACCGAGGCCGATGGTATCGTGCGGATACCCAACCATCTCGAGGGTCTCGAAATTCACCAGCCCGTGACGGCCGAACTGCTGCGCCCCCTGTCGGCTGTTAACAACACCATTGTTGTCGTCGGCAGCCATGACAACACGCTGGATATTTTGGCTGACCGCATCAGGGCCGTCCACAGCAACGTCGTTGTTTCTTCGAGCCATGTCGGCAGCATGGGCGGGCTGATGGCCATTAAAAAAGGGGTGTGTCATGTGGCCGGGTCACATCTTCTGGATACCGAGGACGGCACTTACAATGTTTCCTATATAAAAAAGTATCTTCTCGATATCAGGGTAAGGCTGGTGCATCTGGTCTTGCGGGATCAGGGCTTGATTGTACCCCGGGATAACCCTAAAAAAATCAAAGGAATTGAGGATCTTGTCTGCGAGGACATCACATTCATAAACCGTCAAGGCGGATCCGGTACCAGAATTTTGTTAGACTACCGGTTGCAGCAGCTCGGTATAAACCCTGCCAAGGTAAACGGGTATGAAAATGAAGAATTTACCCACATGTCGGTAGCCGTGGGTGTGCTCAGCGGTACCGCTGATGTGGGTTTAGGGATATATGCCGCGGCCAAGGCCTTGAACCTGGATTTTATTCCCGTTGTAACCGAACAGTACGATCTTGTAATTCCTGAGGCGCATTTTGAATCGCAAAACATCCGGATCCTCCTTGAAACCATCAATTCTGCAGAGTTTAGAAAACGGGTGGAAGCCTTGGGCGGCTACAGCACAGCAAAGACCGGAAAAATAATAGAAATTTAAAACCACGGATCGCACAGATTGCACGGATTATCCTAATAGGGTTAATTAATAATCTGTGAAAATCAGCGTAATCTGTGGATATAATACCTGTAAGTTGATGCGATACCGACTGATTGACCACACCGCAGATTTCGGCATACATGTCTTTGGAACAGACCCTGTGGAGTTGTTTGCCAACGCCGCTTACGCCATGTTCGACATGCTTACGGAAATCGACACACTGAAGGGTCTGGATACCACCGAACTTCGGGTAACCGGCGATGACTGGCCTGATCTGATGGTAAACTGGCTCAGAGAGCTGTTGTATTTATGGAACGGTAAAGAACTGCTGGTAAAAAAAACACAGATTCTGGCCCTTTCTGAAAATGAGTTGTCTGCCAACGTCGAACTCGATCCTTTTGATCCTGACCGCCATGAGATCAAAATTGAAATCAAGGCGGTAACCTACCACCAGATTCAGGTCAGCGAAGGGCCTAAAGGCTGGGAAGCGAAAATTATTTTTGATGTATAATTAAACTGAACAAAGCGACAAGGCCATGAAACTAAAACAAATAGACAAATACCGATGGGAAGTTGCCAAAAGCGGTGCCATGCGTGTGCCGGGGATGGTTTACGCCACGGAAGCGATGTTAAAGAGCTCCGATCAGCAGGAACCTTTAAAGCAGGTGGCCAACGTAGCCACGCTTCCGGGGATTATAAAGGCATCGCTGGCCATGCCGGATATGCACTGGGGCTATGGATTTCCCATCGGCGGAGTGGCGGCCTTTGACTGGGAATCGGGCATTATATCTCCGGGCGGGGTCGGCTATGATATTAACTGTGGGGTTCGGCTGGCGACAACGTCACTGGTTGAAAAAGAAATCAGGCCGAAACTTGAAGGTCTTGTCAATGCGCTTTTCAGGGGCATCCCTGCAGGCGTTGGTTCCAAGGGGTCCATCAACCTCTCAATCCCAGAGGAAAAAAAGGTTCTGCGCATGGGCAGCAGGTGGGCCATTCGCCAGGGGTTTGGGGAAGAAGCGGATTTAGAGCACACCGAAGATGGGGGCTGTATGGCCAATGCCGATCCGGAAGTGATCAGCAAGAGGGCTCTGGAGAGGGGGCGCAAGCAGCTTGGAACCCTGGGTTCCGGGAATCATTTTATTGAAATCGGTGTGGTTGAAGCGGTTTATGAGCCTGAAGCTGCCCGCGTTTTCGGGCTGTTTGAGGGACAGGTAACCCTGATGATTCATTCAGGTTCAAGGGGCTTAGGGTACCAGGTTTGCGATGATTCTCTGGCTTTTATGTCGAAACATGTCAAGAAATTAGGGTTTGATTTGCCGGATAGACAGCTGGCCTGCGCCATGATTCAGTCTGAAGCGGGCAGGCGTTATTATAATGCCATGGCCTGTGCCGCCAATTATGCCTGGGCCAACCGGCAGATTATGATGCACATGTCCCGTGAGATTTTTTTACGAGAGCTGGGAGTCGGTCCCAGAGCTCTTAATATGCAGCTGGTTTACGATGTATGTCACAACATCGCCAAACAAGAAGAGCATGTCGTCGATGGAAAAATGCAGACAGTCTGTGTTCACCGAAAAGGAGCGACCAGGTCTTTCCCGCCGGGCCATGATGCGCTGAATGATGAATATCGCCGGGTGGGACAGCCGGTTATCATACCGGGAGACATGGGCACGGCTTCTTATGTCCTTGTCGGTACACAGAAAGCCATGGAAGAGACTTTCGGCTCGACCTGTCATGGTGCCGGGCGTGTTTTGAGCCGCACAGCCGCTAAAAAAGCAAGCAGAGGCAGAGCCATCAACCGTGAACTGGAAGATCGGGGTATAATAGTACGGTGGACCGGCAGGGCCACCCTGGCCGAAGAAATGCCTGAAGCTTACAAGGATGTCTCTCAAGTTGTTGAGGTGGTCCATGGAGCGGGGATCTCATTAAAGGTGGCTAAATTGAGACCGATAGGAGTGGTCAAGGGCTAAGATAATGGATTTACGTGCATTTTCACGAGCCTGTTTGATCCATTGGCTGCGTTATAAGGAGTTCGCGGTAGTCGTACAGCTTCACACCTGAATGCCCCCGATAACGGGATCTTCGACTTGCCAATGGACGAATCAGACCCGCATATCGAATAACAGAGGGAGGGGTTTTTCCGACATGCTTTCAAGTACTTTATTGACTTGAGATGTGTCCATGAAGCCCATGTCGACCAAAATCTCCCCGATTAGTCTGTGCTTTTTTGCTCCTACATTCTCATCAAACTGAACCTCCAGAGCGTTGGAAACTTGCTCTGGTGTAACAAATCCTTTTTGCACAGCCATAAATCCAAATCTATAAGTAAGATATTCATTACCCATCCTAGCCTCCGGTTGCCGTTTCTATGATCCCCGTATATACGAACTCTTTATGAGCAGCTTGTTTTTTTTGATCTTTTGGTTTTGTTGCAGGAATACATTTTTTCAATCTTGCAATTTCCTGTTGGGCTTCAATCAGTTTCTCGTTTGATAAGCGCAAGCGCACCGATATATACTCCATCATAACTTTATATAATAATGTTAATAAGTTTTCTGATTCCTCATCAGTATCAAGCCTATGCTTTGCGGATGTGTCAACCGCCAGACAGGTTGTTTGGCCCTCTGCGTGTATAGATGTTGATCTGCTTAACCCATCTATAATTCTCATTTCACCAAAAACTTCACCCGTATTATCAATGGTGCAAATAAGAACCCCATTTTTTGAAATTCGTATTTTGCCTGAAAGTAGAAAATAAAGCCATTGATCCGTGGCACCTTCCTGAATGATACTTTCTTTGTCCGCATATTGTCTTATTTTGCTCAGTTTCAACAGCTTTGCGAGATCCCCGGTTTCAAAGCTCTTTAAAGCCGGGATTGTGCAAAGTTGCCGAATATTTTTTACATCATCTTTTAAGTATTTCGATTCAATCATGATACTTTTGCCACTGTAAAACCAACGTCCAGCCCTTTAGATTTCATAAGGCCCCATGTTGCTTCCGAAAGCGTAATTATATAGCTAGTGCCCATCCATCAATGGTCTTTTTGCCCAATATCTGCGTTATGCTCAAAAAATAATCCTCGGAATATCAACTATATGCCTGTGGTTATTTTTTTCGCATGCCTTGATCTTGAACAAAAATCCTCATTTATGGATAGACACTAACACTAAATCATATATCGACATTTTAAAAAAATACTTTAGAGGCTATCTTTATTGCAGTACAACCAGCTTGTTCTGGGAAAGGGCGGAGTCCGGTATAATTTGAAGATCCTTGACGTGAAATTTTCTTTTTAGAATTTCAATGTTTTGATTGTTCAAGCCTCTCATTTTGGAAAGGCTGTGCGGATGAACCTTTAAAGTGACGGCATCATGATTGCTTGTTGCAGGCTTGATAGCGGCCGCAGCCCTGTCAAGAAAGATCTCCGAATGCACCAGATGTCCGAAGGCCGGATGATAGGGGCCGGCCAAAATGGTTGATCCTTCTTCGAGAGCTTCCGAAGACTGCAGCCCCATGCGGATGACCGGAATTTTATTGTTTGTAAACATCAGATAAAGCTTTTTAACAACAGTGACGCATTGCTTGAGAGGCCAGGGCGCATATTCTCCTTGCTGATACCACGCGGCCAGGGGGCTGTCGGCCAGCACCACCGTAGGATAAATTCTGACAAAATCAGGGCCCAGGCCGGCAATTCTGCGACCGGTGGCAAGAGCTTTGGCTTCATCATCACCGGGCAAACCCACCATCATCTGCAGACCGATTGTATATTTGCGAGCCTTGAGGAGTTCTACCGCTTGTTCGGTGTCAAGGGCGGTGTGCCCCCGGTTGGCAGTGGCCAGCACCTGGTCGTCCATGGACTGGACGCCCAGCTCTATGGCTGCCACCGGATATTGTTTGATGGCATCCAGCCTCTGATTGTTGATGGTGTCCGGCCTCGTAGAGAACCTGATGCTGTCGACCTGTCCGTCCCTGACGAACTTGGCGGCTTCGTGAAGCAGACGCTTGATATCATCTGTTTTCAGCCCCAGAAAATTGCCGCCGTAAAAAGCAATTTGAACCGGATACCGCTGTTTTTTTTTATATTTTAGAAATTCATTGATCCACAGGTGAAGCTGTTCCGTATCCAGCAGATTCTTTTTGATACTTGTTATCGTCATCTGGTTACAGAAAAGGCAGCGGTGGGGACACCCGTGGTGGGGTAAAAACACAGGAATGATGAATGGTCGGGTGCTGGATGCTGGATGCTGGTTGGAGCGAAGCGGAAATCCCGATTCTTCGGGGATGCCGGATTTCTGGATATTACTTGGCGGGCCACTTTGACCGGCATCCTTGAGGATGTTGTTTGTCATGCAAACCTTTGATTTTTTTTAAAATTATCAAGCATCAAGAAACAAGCATCAAGAAACAAGCATCAAGAAACAAGCATCAAGAAACAAGTATCAAGGAACAAGTATCAAGGAACAAGTATCAAGGAATAAGTATCAAGAAACAAGCATCCAGTATCAAGTTCCAGCTTTTAATAGTTCCAGGGCGTTGCGGGCAGCATCCTGTTCAGCCAGCTTTTTGCTTTTGCCTACTCCTTCAGCATGGAGCTGTTGCAATTGCAGCCGCACCTGGAAGGTCTTGTCATGATCCGGTCCGCTTTCGTGGATAACAGTATAAAGCGGCATCTCTTGTTGAGTTACCTGGACGAATTCCTGAACCTGGCTTTTGTAATCAAAGCTTACCATGGGTGTTGCGCCGGCAACGATTAATGGTGAAAAATGCCTGTCAATGACATTAAATGCGGCTTCAAAACCGCCATCTAAATACATAGCAGCCATGACGGCTTCAAGGGTGCCAGCCAAAATGGAATTCTTTTCCCGGCCGTTTGTCTGGATCTCTCCTTTGCCCAGTTGCAGGTAGGAACCGAGGTTTAGGCTGCGGGCAATCGCAGCCAGCTGAGTTTCATTCACCAGGGTGGCACGCATTCTGGAAAGATCTCCTTCCTCAGAGTCCGGATAGCGCTGCATGAGTATGTCTCCGACAACAAGGTTTAATACCGCATCACCCAGAAACTCAAGTCGCTCATTATCCCGCATGCCAATATCGGCCTGCTCATTTACAAAAGAGCTATGCCGCAGGGATTCTTCTAAAAGACTTGTATTTTCAAACTCATACAGAAGTTTACGCTGCAGTTCGGCACGGTCTGCGCTTAACATTTATGTTCCTTTCGAGGCTTTTGAAAGATGAATACGATTTTTTACGAATTTATTATATGCCGACTAGTTTTTCATAGATGGCGTAAGGGATGGAAAGGTTGCCCCTGCCGGACCCCATTTGTATTTCCGGCTTTAAAGAACCGTGAAAGTCAGTGCCGCCAGTCACTAATAAACCATGGCGCTTTGCAATGTCAGTATAATGAGCGGTTTTTTCAGGCGTTTGTTCAGGATAATAGACCTCCAGCCCCTTCAGGCCCATTTCCATTAAAGTGACAACAAGATCTTCAAGGATTTTAGCATTCTGTGTTTGGATAAGAAATGGATGCGCCAGTACCGGAACGCCGCCGGCACTCAGGATAATTTCGATAGCTTTGGCACAGTCAAGCCGGTATTTATCAACATACGCCGGCTTACCTTGGCTTAAGTATCTGTCAAAGGCCTCATTAATAGATTTTACATAACCTTTTTTTATCATGAGCTGTGCAATGTGAGGTCTTCCAAGTTGACACTCCCCGGCTTCTTTCTGAACCTGGGTTAAGGTAATGTTGAAGCCCAGCTCGTTGAGGATCTTTAAAATGCGCGGATTGCGGTTTTTTCTGGCCTGCTGGAGTTCGTCAAGGGTATGATTCAAAAGGGTATTGTCAGGGTCGATGGAATAGCCCAGAACATGAAAACTTCCCAGATAAGAAAAAGCCGGCGGCGGCAGGACGCTGATTTCGACACCGGTTAAAAATTTTAAAGCAGGAGGAATCCCGTGTGCAAGTGCGTCTTTTACCCCGGCCATGGTGTCATGATCCGTAATAGCAATAGCTCCGAGGTTAAGTTGGCGAGCCAGGCGGAGGATTTCTATGGGCGAGAGGGTTCCATCTGAAGCGGTAGAGTGTATGTGAAGGTCGATTTTCAGATTTTCTTTACAATCCAAGGGCTTTCTCAAAAGCCTCTTCTTTGGTTTTACAGCCAATGCAATGGGCAGTTACAGGCCTTGCTTTAAGGCGTTTTATTGAAATATCATCACCGCATTTTTCACAGAGTCCGAAAGTCTGGTTTTCAATGCGCTCAAGAGCTTTCTTAATTTTTTTGATCAGCTTACTCTCACGGTCCCTGATCCGCAGCATAAAATTACGGTCAGATTCTAAGGCAGCCCTGTCGGTCGGGTCCGGAAAATTCTCTTTGGGGGCGGTCATGCCCGAGACAGTATCACCGGCCTGGGCAAAAAGCTCTTCCAAGTGGTTGGTTAGAAGCTCTTTAAAGTATTCGACATCTTTATTTTTCATAATCAGACCTTTAACTGTTACTGTATTGCATCTATTTTTACTGAAAAGCTAATATTACATCACAAGAATTGCTATGTAAAGAAAAAAAGTTTCCGTTATTACGTCCGTTAGAACAATATAAACAATTATGCCCCAGATGCAAGTCACGTGATTTCTTTAAAAAATTGTTCCAGATGCCGCATGCTGTTGATGTTATAAATTTTGCAAGGATAATCCTTGGGCAAAATCTTTTTTAATAAACCGGTTAGTACTTTGCCCGGGCCGACTTCGACAAAGTATTCCACCCGGTCCTCGATAAGTTTGCATATGGTGTCATACCATTTGACGGGGCTGCACAGTTGTTGGGCCATAAGCGCTTTTATTGCATCGGGATTTTCGACCAAAGCGCCCGTAACGTTCATAATAACGGGCCTTTCCGGAGCGATAAACGTAAATGTGTTCAGAAAATCTGTGAACTCATCTTCGGCTCCTTTAATCAAATCGCTATGCCAGGCTCCGCTCACTTTTAAAGGTATGGCTCGCGCGCGTTGTGATACTGCCAGCGATGCAGCTTTCTTGACCGGATCCGGGGCACCTGTAATAACAATCTGTAGTTCGGCGTTGTGGTTGGCCACGGCAATGACACCGTCCTGTTGAGCCTCGGCGACTATCTGTTGAACAGCATCGATGGGCAGTCCGACAATAGCCTGCATAGCTCCTTTATGCTTGGTTGATTCCCGATGCATTAGCAGACCTCTTTTAAAGACAAGCCTGAACGTATCCGGTTTTGAAACAACGCCGGAGGCACATAGTGCACTGTATTCGCCGAGGCTGTGGCCGGCGGTGATATCAGGTTTTATGCCCTCTTTTTCAATGGCGGCCAGACAAGCGAGATTAACTGCGGTGATGGCCGGCTGCAGGTTGACCGTTGCGGTAAGATCTTCGAGGGGTCCATTAAAGCACAGCTTCGAGAGGTTTATCTTGGCAATTTCCTCTGCCATGTCGAAAATTTCTTTAACAAAATCGAATTCCTGGTAAAAGTCCTGACCCATACCAACAGCCTGAGATCCCTGGCCGGGAAATAAAAACACGGTTTTTTTCAAAACAACCTCCTTTTTTAGTCCTAACAACCTGGTCCTTTGGGCCAGGATTCTTTACTCGTCCAGTCCAAAAAGTTTTCTTGTAATATCAAGATGATCAGATTTTTCACCATGGTCCTCATTGCTTTTAAGCAAGCGGGTCGGGTCATGCAGGATTTTATTGACCATGGCGTTCGCCATCTTTGTAATAGCCTGGTGATCTTGATCCGACAAATGGCTTAAAGACTGGAGGGTTTTTTTGATTTCCGTTTCTGCAATAGAATTCATTTTTTCCCTCAACGCAACGATGGTGGGAACCGCGCTCAGGTTCTCATACCACTGCCGGAAATGAATTACAGACTCATCGACAATTCTTGCACCTTTGATCGCTTCGCGGTTGCGCTCTTCAATATTTTCTTCGATGATCCCTTGTAAGTCATCAATATCATACACATAAGCATTGTTAAGCCGGTTTATGGCCGGATCGATATCGCGCGGCACGGCAATATCAATAAAGAAAAGAGGGCGGTTGCGCCGGATGCGCATGATTCCTTTGACTTGATCACGGGTGATAATAAAATCAGGCGACCCTGTTGAGCTGATGATAATATCCACAATCTGCAGACAGTCTACGATTTCTTCAAATCGAACGGCCTGGCCGTTGAATTTTTGAGCCAGCTTTACCCCGCGCTCGAAAGTTCTGTTGGCAACAAAGATATCACCGGATTTGTTTCGAAGCAGGTGTTCCACGGCCAGTTCAGCCATTTCGCCAGCTCCGACGAGCAACGCTTTTTTGCCTTCAAGGGAACCGAATATTTTTTTACCTAATTCGATAGCTGCATAACTTATCGATACGGCATGGTCTCCGATTCCGGTTTCAGAGCGCACACGCTTTGCTACGAAAAAAGCGCGATGCAGCAGTCGGTTTAAAAGAACACCGGAAGTCTTTTTTAAGGAGGCGGTATGATAAGCTTCTTTGATTTGTCCCAGGATCTGGGGTTCTCCCACCATCATTGAATCGAGACTGGCGGCGACCTTGAAGATATGGCGCACAGCTTCATCGCCGCAGTGGGTATAAAGGGCTTGTTCAAATTTAGCTACCGGCAGTTTTTTGGAAGCAGACAGGTACGTTTTGGCGGTTTCCGCAGCTTTGGTTTGGTTTTCGGTGGCAAGTAAAATTTCAACCCGGTTGCAGGTGGAAATAACCATCACTTCACTGATTACCGGCGATGCTTTAAATGTTTCCAGGGCGGCAAGGGTCTCTTCATTCGAGAAAGCAAGGCATTCCCGGAGTTCTATAGGTGCTGTTTTGTGATTTATGCCTAATAAAACAATCTCATCCATGACGCTTTACCAGCGGGTAAATTCTCCGTGATGCCCCTTTAACAGGAAGTTGACACCAAAAAAAGTAAATAAAACGGCTGCAAAGCCAATTATGGCCATAACTGCCGCTCTGCGTCCGCGCCACCCGGCGATAAGGCGCTGATGGAGCAAAGCAGCATACAAAAGCCAGGTTATACCCGCCCAGACCTCTTTGGGATCCCAGCTCAAGAATTTACCCCAGACCAATTTGGCATACACGAAACCGGACACAAGGCCTAAAGAGAGCATGGTAAAACCGGCGACGATACATCCATACCCGGTGGAATCAAGCAGCTCCAAAGAAGGGAGTCGTCTGAAAAAAAAACCGTGATGTTTGGTCTTAATGGCGTGTTCCTGGACGAGATATAAAAGCCCCACTCCGCAAGCCAGAGCAAATGAGGCTTCACCGATAAACACTGCGATAATATGAACAATAAACCAGAGGTTGTTATAAATGTTTTCAACCTGCACCGGTTCCTTGGGCAGCCGGGATGCAAGCGCCATGACAATGGTCAAAAGCGGAGCAGCATATATCCCCAGAATCTTAAGCTTGAATTTATATTGCAAGATCAGAAAAACACCGGCAATGGCCCAGCAGGCTATCGAGAGCGTTTCAAAAAGGTTTTTAACGGGGATCTGTTCGGATTGAATAAACCCGTATGCAAGCGCCATGGTATGCAACACAAAACCGGCGGCGAGCAGGTAGTAGCCTGTTTGCTGAAGATAGTTTTTTTGCCGGAAAAGATAGGCAAAGTAGCCGGCTGTGCTCAGCAGGTAGAAAATGATTGTAATGAGAATAATAATTTCCACTTATGCCACCATTGGTGCGCGTTTTCACGAGGCTTACTCGTTCATTAATGATTCGAACTCGTACCCTTTGCCAAGAATTTTAAACAACAGGGCATTGATAGCTTCGTATTGATGCTCTTTAATCATAGCAACAAGATCCCCGTTGATCAGCTGTTCAAAAAGATGCTTATGGGCCTCCGGCCGGTGGTCCCGGCTTAACAGCTTTTTGCGGACAGCACCCATTAATTTTAGAAATTCGGCATATTCGTTTCCGAAAACCTTTGCGAGATCCTTGCGCAGTTTTTTTGCAAAAGCAGGGCTTTGGCCCGAAGTAGAGATAGCAATGATCAAATCCCCGCGGTTTACAATCGAAGGCAGAATAAAATTGCACACTTCAGGGCGATCCGCTACATTGCACAGCATACCAAGATCTTCTGCGTTTGCATGAATTTGTCGGTTCAGCTCCTGGTCGTCGGTTGCACTGCAAACCAGAAACATGCCGGCCAGATCAGCAAATCGGAAAGGTCGATTTTTCATCATGACTGATCCGTTATTGGCCAGTTCCTGCAAGTGTGCGCTTGGGGCCGGACTGACGACGGTTACATTGGCCCCGCAGCTCAAAAGGGTAATCACCTTGCGAGTGCCGACGGAGCCCCCTCCCACCACTAAACAATTACGATTTTGTATGTCAAGACAGATTGGATAATATCTCATGCAACCTCAGAAGAAACAATGACCCAAGACCAAGTATTCCCTGGCCTCCAAATAGCATTTTCATATCAAAATAGCCACCCTAATCAAAAAACACAAGCAATATTCACGACATAATCGTTGGCAAATGGTGTCAAATCTTGAATAGTGAATAAAAGATATATTATTCGTTAATTCAACATGTTAGCATAATCAACAAGTGGGGCAGGCGGCAATTATCCTGCGGTTCAAGCTATTTAATAATTTCTGATTTCAAAAGCAGCTTTTAGCTTTCCAACTTTTAATGCCGCTGCTCACCGGCACGTTCTGCCCAATATAACTTTTGACATTTCCTCTTGACTTGACCATTTTAATTGACTATTTTTGAAAAAAAAGGGGGTGGTCGAATGAAAACAATGGCCATAAGTGAATTTAAGGCACATGCGTTAAAGGTATTAAACGAGGTCGCAAAATCCCAAGAAACCATCGTCATAACGAAAAGAGGTAAGCCCCTTGCTCAAGTCGTTCCCTATCGCAAATCCGTCATGAAACCCACAGCAGGAATGCTTTCAGATGCTTTTGTTTTCGAAAAGGATATAATCACTCCGCTTGGCGAAGGGTTGTGGGAAGCATGTCAATAAAATACCTGCTTGATACTCATACCTGGGTTTGGTGGAATATGCGCCCTCAAAATCTGTCGCCGAAAGTCACAAAACTGATTGAAAACACAGATAGATATGATGAACTTCTATTATCTGCAATTTCACCTTGGGAATTCAGTAAGCTTTTAGAAAAAGAGAAGCTTGGTATTTCCTACAACCCGGAGGAGTGGATCAATGCCGCTTTGGAAATGCCAAAACTCAGATTTGTCCATCTTACACCCGTGATAGCCTACCGCTCAACAATACTCCCAGAGCCTTTCCATGACGATCCGGCAGATCAGATAATTGTGGCAACGGCGCGAGAAGAGAATGCCACGATTCTTACAAAAGACAAAAGAATCTTAAATTATCAATATGTTCAAAGTCTTTGGTAAATTAGGATAGACGTGGCAGAACATGTCACTTCAGCAGACAGCCAGGGCGGTCGTGCCAAACTGAAAGTCCTTTTTGCCCTGTCTGTTGCCGAAATTTGGGGTCGCGGATTGAATTTAAAGGTGCCTTGTATCACATTCTGTCTTGAGGTAATCAGGGGCAAGATATTTTTATAGGTGATGCTGATCGTCATTTTTTTCTGGACACCATAGATTCATTGCGCGTTTCCATGTTAGATAAGATGAACCGGGACCTGATGCTTTATCTTCTGTGGAACTCTGGTTTTTACACCAGCCAGCAGATTGGAGAGTTGTTCGGGCTGTCCTACTCGTCTGTAAGCAAACGGGCGACAAAGGCACGGAAACGCATCCGAGGAGGATGCAATTTTACAGAAGAAAGTTCAACAATTTGAAAGCGGTCACACATTACGATTGATTCCTGGAATGGGGGCCGGACCTGCTCCACGCCTTGCTGCGAGCCTGCACCCAGGTAAAGGCCAAGCGCCTCTTTTTGTGGTTCAGCGACCGCCATGGGCACACCTGGCGCCAGGCGCTTGAAACCGACCATATCGATTTGGGCCGGGGCAAGCGCATGCTGATCAAAGGTGGTGCCTAGTGGAAGCCAACCCCTTTACTGAACAGGTGCGCCTGCTGGTCGCCCTTCTGCCAAGTGTGGCCAAGCAGCCGTGCTTTGCCTTGAAAGGCGGCGCGGCTGCCCGCCGTCCAGTGGAAGATGCTCAATCTGGCGCGCATGAATCCGGTCAAGCGCAGGCAGGCTGCAGCCAAGCTGGAGAAGGTTCTTTGCATTGGAGAAAAATAAAAAAAGAGCATTGTTTCCGGAAAGGTATTCTTGAAAATGCAGGTTGAAGGTATTTGGCTATAATTCGATTTTCATGAGATCTTCTGCCAGAACCAGGGGACCGGTATAAGTTTTCCGGCATTCTTTTTCAATATCGACCTGATCGCATTCGGGATAAAAGTGGGTCAGGACCAGTTGGCCGACATTTGAACGGGTTGCTATTTCTCCGGCCAGAGACGGTGTCAGGTGCCCTTTAACTTTGAGGTCGTCGGGGTTGGCCGCTTCACAAATCAGAATATCGGCATTTTCAGAAAGCGTAACAAGTTCTTCGGAAAAGTCCGTATCTCCCGAATAGACGACCGTTTTGCCGCCGGCGCTGGTAATCCTGTAAGCGATGCTGGACTCAATGTGTTCCACGGGGCATGATGTAACTGTAAAATCATTAAAACGACGAGTATCAACAGCGCTTTTGTCTAATTCGACAATGCTGAATAATTGCGGACCAAGTTCTATCCAGTCTCCATATACCGCTGTTAAGTTTTTATAAAAGGCTGCAAAACCTTCAGCCGCTACGCAAGTAATGGGGATTTGCCGGCGAGTTGTCCCCGAATATTTGTTGGCAAACAAAAAAGAGGCCAGTTCACCGGTATGGTCAGGGTGCAAGTGGCTGTAAAAAATATGCGAGATATCAAAAATAGTTTTACCGGCTTCAAGCAGGCGCCGCATGGTGCCTGCGCCGGAATCAAACAGCAGCAGATTGTCGTTAATTTGCATAAGGACCGAACACGAACTGCGCCGCAGGGAAGGTACGCATGTACCCGAACCTAAAATGGAGACATATATTTCGACATCTTGAGAAGTCATTGTTGATTCTTGTATTTAGTCCCCAAAACTATTTTTGATCGGCTCTTTTTTCTACCTGTCTGATAATCCACTGCAGCACTTTTTTTTCATCCTGGGGGTCAACCGGCGGCTTTAGGTTTTCAACCGGAATCTCGGCACGCGCCATGTTTTTATGGCCGCCGGCAGAGCCGTAAAGGCCAAAACTCTTGTGGGCCAATTCCCCGGCGTTTTTGCGAACTCCGTCGTTTCTGAATACAACAATCAAAGTTTTATTATAAAAACCGGAGACGATGCTCCAGTTGACAGAATCGATCCGCATGAAAAAATCTGCGATGATCACACATACATCCGGGTTTATTACCGGACCAAGATGAACAAATATCCTGCTTTTGCGCCTGCGCATCTTAGCAAGAGCGATTTCAAAATATTCGAGGAAATCGAGCCTAAGGTCGGATTTCTCAATTTTGCCGGCAAGATGTATATTGGCGTGCCGGTAAAGAAACTGAAAGGCCCGCAAATCTTCAAGCTGCGTTTGCCGCTCAAAATTACCCGTATCTGTTTTAATGGCATAAAATAGGCCGGTTGCCAGTTTAGCCGCAGGTTTGATTCTGGCGGCCCTTAAATACTCGGTCATTATGCTGGCAGTAGCACCGTATTTTGGGCGGATATCCAGATAGGGTGCCCGGACACCGGTTTCAGGATGATGATCGATAATCACGTCCGGGTTGATTGTTTTAAAAATTTCATTATGGTCCGGCTGAGAATCGACGATTACAAAACGGCTATAGCGACTTATGTCGATTTCATCGATGGGAACGAGGGCGACTCCCAAAAGCCGGATCATGGCAATGTTATCCGGGCGCTTGATGTCATTGATGTTGGATATGGTTACGCTTGAGACTTTGCGCCACAGCAATCTCTTGACCGCCTTGGCACTGGCAATGGCATCCGGATCGGCATTGATCACAATCAAAACGTGGTCATCGCCCGAAAACCGCTTGTAAAAGCGGCGCAATCTTTCAGCAGCAGATAGTGGCATAATAAAAGCTTTTGTAATTTCAGTGCTTACAATTTAGCCGTTACGATATAGTAGAATGCTATTTAATGCAATTAGAAGTTTTAACTCGCAAATCCAATGAAGAATCAGGACCAGACGCTTGGGTGCGAGGGTGCGGCAGCGTGCACTAAAACCGGTTGTGAATATGCATCTTAAAAGCGGAACAATACCGCTTAAACGCAAGATGAGATTTTTAGGCAGACTTGCGCAAAAAAATACTTATCTGCTTGACAGTGTAGAATCATTTCTGTTATGGGACTTACGTTTTGTTTGTGGAATTGTCCATGAAAATTAAATAACTTATCAATTTTAAAAGCTTATTGATGCGGCCGATGCCGATTGCGGCAAGATGTTTTTTGACTTTAAAAAGAATCGCGCTTGGATTGAAAACCTTTCGATTGTAACGCAACTTGGCCTTACAATGGCCGGTTGTATTTTTTTTTGTTTTTTTGTTGGAAGATATTTGGACAGACTGCTTGGAACCAAAGGTGTTTTTGTAGCGATCTTTACGATTTTAGGAGTAATTGGCGGCGGTGTCGTGGTGTACCGTCAAATTCTTGAAGTAACGGACGTCGAAATAGAGGATAATAACGATTCCGACAATGGAAGCGCTTAGGCAGACCCAGAAGAAATACAGTTCCAGGGCCATAACGACGGCTATTTTTGCCGGATTTTTCTTAATTCTGATCGGTCAACAGGCTGTGGGGAAAGGTTTGATCCTGGGAACGGTATTTGGCATCGTCAATTTTGTCTTAATGGGAGAAACGCTCCCGTTAAGACTGGGAAAATCAAAGGGTAAAACCTATTTGTTTTCTTTCGGATCGATATTTTTCAGATACATAATTATCGCCGTGCCATTGGTAATGGCGATTAAACTTGAACAATACAACCTTTTCTCAACTATGCTCGGGATCTTTTTGATTCAGTTTTTTATTCTGGCGGAGCATGTGTTTGGTCTGATATCGTCTGCCCGTGGAAAGCAGGTATAGGGAATAAGGAGTTATGGAAGATTTAGGTAGAATCCACCAGCTGATCGTTCATGTTATGGGTCGTGATTTGACGTTTAACCTTGAAGTTATTGTAATGACCTGGATCGCCATTACAGCGCTGCTATGCTTCGGGTTTTTGGCCGCCAGAAAAAAAAGCATCATTCCAGGGCCCGTTCAGGTTGTCGGTGAACTATTTATCAACTTTCTTTACGGCCTGACCGAGGATGCGCTGGGAGAGGAAATGTCCAAGAAATACGCTCCCATGATATGCGCCCTGTTCATGTTCCTGCTGCTCTGCAACTGGCTGGGGATCATTCCCCACCTTGAAGAGCCCACCAAGGATCTCAACACGCCTTTGAGCTACGGACTTATGGGATTTGTTCTGGCCCATCATGCCGGGATCAAGGCCAAAGGATTAAAGCGGTATCTGAAAGACTACTGCGAGCCGATGTTTATTATGGCACCGTTGAATATTATCGGAGAAATGGCCAAAGTTGTTTCCATATCCTTTCGTCTCTTCGGCAACATTATGGGCGGCTCGATTATCATTCTGGTGGTGTCTTATCTGACGTTCAATCTTATTACACCACCTTTTCTGAATGCCTTTTTCGGAGCGTTTGTCGGTACGATTCAGGCTTTTGTGTTTACCATGCTAACGTTGGTATATATTGCAGTGCAGGTAAATTAGCTTATGGCATACGATGTACAAACATGGGTAAGTGTAGCGGCGTTAAGCGGTGGCGGAATGGCCATGGGATTCGGCGCTATTGGAGCGGCGATCGGAGAAGGATATACAGCCGCCAGTGCCAATGAAGCCATCTCCCGCAATCCGGAGCTGTCAGGCGACATTTTCAAAACCATGCTGGTGGGACAGGCGATTGCCGAGTCTGCTTCCATTTTTGCGCTGGTTATCGCCATGATGCTTCTGTTCACGAACTTTGCGGCGCATATTCTGATGGTGCCCGTTCTGCTGGGTGCCGGCTTGGCTATGGGGATGGGGGCCATCGGCGCCGGTGTGGGCGCGGGATATCCTGCCGGAGCCTGTTGCACAGGTATGGCCCGGCAGCCGGCCATGGGCGGGCGTTTAACCACCAACATGCTGATTGGTTCGGCGGTGTGCCAGACTCCGGCCATCTTTGCCCTGGTGGTAGCCTTTATTTTATTGTTTACGGATTTTTCACAAAGCCCGGTTTCACCGACATGGGCGGCCATTCTGGGCGCAGGAATTTCAGCCGGCTTTGGTGCCATCGGTTCCGGGCTGGGGGGCGGTCTGGTTGCGCAAGCCAGTTGTGAAGGCATCGCCCGGCAGCCTTTGACGGCCACGCCGGTGACCAATGTGATGCTGCTGGGACAGGCGGTTACGCAGACCACCGCCATCTATGCCCTGCTGGTCAGCTTTATCCTCATGTTCAAAACTTTTCCGGCCACCGATTTGATAGCACCGCCCATGGCCTTGTTAGCGGCGGGGATATGTATGGGCATCGGGGCCATCGGTCCGGCCATCGGCGAAGGTATTGCGGGCCGGAGCGCCGTAGCGGGGATCGCGCGCAACCCGGAGCACGTTGCGGATTTGACACGATTGATGCTGGTGGGTCAGGCGGTGGCAGAATCAACGGGAATTTATTCTCTGGTCATCGCGCTGATCCTGATTTTTGTAGTGTAATTATAACCAAAAAGAATATTAGCCACTAAGACACTAAGGCACCAAGGAAGCATTTAATTTTTTGTCTTTGTGCCGTGGTGGCCTGGTGGCAGAAAAAAGTTTTTCATACAAAACACAAACGATTAACCCAAAAATTGTTTAGGAGGAATCAAATGGCAATCGAAGGTGTAGATATTGTCAAAGCGGCAGCATACATAGGCGCAGGTATTTCCATGGGCTTTGGCGCCATCGGGCCCGGTGTTGGTGAAGGTATGGCCGCCGCAAAAGCATGTGAGGCCATCGGTAAAAATCCCAAGGAGGCAGGCCTTCTCACCAGAACCATGCTGGTGGGTCAAGCGGTGGCCGAGTCCACCGGTATTTACTCACTGGTGATTGCATTGCTGCTTTTATTTGTTGTTTAATGCCCGTAGTTTTTAAAATGGATGTCGGTATATGGAAATAGTCAGCAACATAGCGCTTATCAGTATCAATGCAACCATGTTTCACCAGCTGATCGCTTTTTTGGTTTTTCTGTTTATCATCAACCGTATCATGTTTCGCCCGTTACGCAGTGTCATGGGTGAACGCGAAAGCTTTATGGAAAAAATCAGGCTGGATACCGTTGATGCGACCAAAGAATTTGAGAAGCTGACCGCTACTTTGAAAGCCAAGGAATCAGCGGTTCGAGCGGAAGCGCAGGACGTTCGATGTGCAATTGAAGAACAAGGCGGCCGGGAGGCAGGTGAGATATTAGAGTCTGCCAGGCAAGAAATATCTTCGATTAAAGCAAAAGTTGAAACAGAAGTTAACGCTCAAATTGCCCAAGCCAGAAAAAAACTCCGGCAAGAAGCAGAAACTCTGGCGGTCAATATCATGGAAAAAATGCTGGATCGGAGGCTGGGTTCGTGAAATACGTTGCTAAACTATTATGGGTGTGCGGTGGGATATCGCTGGGTATTTTGGGCCTGCATTTAGGCGGGCATGAAGCTTTTGCTGCCGAAAAAACAAGCAACTGGCGACCCACCTATGATCTGATTATGAGGTGGGTTAATTTCGGAATTATCGTTTTCGTGCTCAACAGGTATGCCAAAACTCCGCTCAAGAACTTTTTGCGGAGCAAGAAAGAAGGCCTGGCCCTGGAAATTGATGAGCTTGAAGAAAAAAAAGAAGATGCTAATGCAAAAATAAGCGAGACTCAAAAAACCATTGACGAAAGCGATGTCCGTCTTGCTGAGTTGAAAGCAAGGATTGTGCAACAGGGAGAAAGGGAAAAGCTTAAAATTGTTGAATCGGCTCAGCAGCAAAGCCGGGCGATGCTGGAAGATGCCAACCGCAGGATTGATGCCTCTATATTACAGGCCCGTAACACTGTCAAAGGCGAACTGATAGATGCGGCCATTGACCTGGCCATGGAAAGGCTGCCCCAAGAAATTACTGCTGTCGATAATGAAAAATTTGTGAGTGCATACCTGACCAGCACCAAAGTCTAGTAAAGAATCCCGGCCCAGAGAACCAGGTTTTTCAGGACAAAATAAATTCTTCATGATAAAACCGGCTTAAAAACCATGTGTTCGTCTTCCACATCAGCCTCTATTGCAGAGCCTTCTTTTAAATTACCCTGAATAATCTCCATGGAAAGTGGATTTTCGATATATTTTTGAATGGCCCGCTTTAAAGGACGGGCACCGTAGATCTGATCGTAGCCTTGCTTGGCCAAAAATGATTTGGCACGCTCGGATAAGAGCAGCTTGATATTCATTTCCGCCAGCCGGGCCCCTATATGCTGCATCTGTATATCCACGATGTCGCCTATCTGCTGTAAGGTAAGATTGTCAAATATTATGGTTTCATCAATGCGGTTTAAAAATTCAGGCTTGAAATTTGCCCGCAGGGCTTCTGTTATTCTTAATTCCATCTCTTGGCGCTTTGATGCTCCAAGCTCCTGTATCCACTGGCTGCCTATGTTGGATGTCATAATAATGAGAGCGTTTTTAAAATCGACGGTTTTGCCGTGACCGTCCGTCATGCGGCCGTCATCTAATATTTGGAGCAATACATTAAATACTTCCGGATGCGCTTTTTCAATTTCGTCAAACAATACGACCGAATAAGGCCGCCTGCGTACAGCCTCGGTGAGGTATCCGCCTTCTTCGTATCCCACGTAACCCGGGGGTGCTCCGATAAGCCTTGAGACGGCATGTTTTTCCATATATTCTGACATGTCAATCCTGACGATGGCCTGGTCGCTGTCAAAAAGAAACTCCGCCAGCGCCTTGGCCAGTTCGGTCTTGCCGACTCCGGTAGGTCCCATGAAAATAAATGATCCGATGGGCCGGTTGGGGTCCTGCAGCCCGCTGCGTGCACGGCGCACGGCGTTTGAGACCGCCGATATGGCATTATGTTGGCCAATCACCCGCCCGGCAAGGCGCTTTTCCATATGGACCAGCTTTTCTCTTTCACCCTCAAGCATTTTGCTTATCGGAATACCGGTCCACCTGGATATGACTTCGGCAATGTCTTCGTCGTCGACCTCTTCCTTGAGCATTTTGCTCTTTTCCTGAAGCTTAGCGAGCTTTTCGTTGGCTGCAGCCAGGCGGTTTTGCAGTGCTGTAGCCCGGCCGTATCTGATTTCCGCTACCAGCGCCAGATTACCATCTCTTTCAGCTTGCTGTTCTTCAATGCCCAGCTGTTCCTGCTGTTCCTTGATCGTTCTGATGGTCTGGATCAAATCTTTTTCATGCTGCCAGTGGGCTTTCATTACCAGGATTTCATCCTTCATCCTGCCGATATCCGCATCAAGTTTTGCAAGGCGTTTTTGGGAGGCATCATCGGTCTCTTTTTTTAATGCTTCGCGCTCGATTTCAGCCTGAGTGGTCTTGCGTTGCATTTCATCGATTTCAACGGGCATGCTGTCGATTTCGATTCTGAGCTTGGAGGCACATTCGTCAATTAAATCAATGGCCTTGTCAGGCAAAAAGCGGTCCGTAATGTAGCGGTTGGAAAGGGATGCAGCGGCAACAATGGCGGAATCTTTAATCCTGACGCCATGGTGAACTTCGTATTTTTCTTTAAGCCCCCGCAGTATGGAAACAGTATCTTCAACGGTGGGCTCCGCCACCAGAACGGGCTGAAACCGCCTTTCCAGCGCAGCGTCTTTTTCAATATATTTTCTGTATTCATTTAAGGTGGTTGCTCCTACACACCGCAGGGTTCCTCTGGCAAGGGCGGGTTTTAACATGTTGGATGCATCCATAGCGCCTTCGCCGGCACCTGCGCCGACCAAAGTGTGCAATTCATCGATAAAAAGAACGACCTCGCCTTCGGCTTTCTCGACCTCTTTTAATACCGCCTTCAAGCGATCCTCGAATTCGCCCCTGTATTTGGCACCGGCGATGAGTGCCCCCATATCAAGGGCGACCAGCCGTCTGTTTTTAAGAGATTCGGAAACATCTCCTTCAATAATGCGTTGAGCCAGGCCTTCGACAATGGCGGTTTTGCCGACACCGGGTTCGCCGATGAGGACGGGATTGTTTTTGGTACGCCTTGAAAGGACCTGTGCAATCCGCCGGATTTCATCATCCCGGCCGATAACCGGATCGAGCTTGCCCAGACGGGCATAGTCGGTAAGGTTGCGGCTGAACTTGTCAAGGGCCTGGTATTTTTCTTCGGGATTGGGATCTGTGATGCGCTGGGACCCGCGGATATCCATCAAAACCTTTAAAATCGATTCTCTGTTAATACCGTTTCGGATAAGGATTTTAGCGGCCTCACCTTTTTTGTGGTCTGCAATGGCCAACAATATGTGTTCGATGCTTACATATTCATCCTTCATTTTGGTCGCTTCTTGAAAAGCCGTATCCAGTACGGCCTTTGCCCGGAAAGAAAGATAGACCTCTTGCGTTCCGCTGACCTTGGGCAGCCTGTCAAGGGCCAGTGACAGTTCCTGGACAACAGCATTCGGTGAAACCCCTAACTTGCTCAGCATGGCCCCGGCGACCCCCTCCTTTTCACTCAGCATGGCCTTTAAAAAATGTTCAGGTTCGATTTGCTGGTTATGATGCTCTGATGCCAGAGCTTGAGCATTGTGAACCAACTCCTGTGATTTAATGGTAAATTTATCAAATCGCATTAGGGACTCCTGTGCTCGCAAAAAGCAATGTTTTTATTTTTCACGAGAGCTTTCAGTTTTAAGCATTTGTATCTATTGTGTCATACCACAACCTGACACCTAAAACCAATAGCGTTATGAATTCAAGATTTTACGAATTCATCAATGTTTGATTGTGCTAAAAAATAAACATGGACCACCTGATGTCAAACCTGTTCGGGGATTATGCAAAACGCTCCGTCTTGAGCGGTTTGCGTGTCGGACATAATTTATAGAAGATCATTGGGATTGCAAAGTAAGCCGTGTGCTCAGATGCGGTTGAAAATAAATCGAAAAGCCATATTCGGGAATGTGAAGGGAATACAATGCAACATCTTGCGGGGTATCAAAAAAGAAAACGATCTTAACGGCACTACACGAGTGTATGGGAATTATAGTATCTTTGTTGCAGCCTGTAAAACAACCAAGCGATTCCAAAATTCTTATTGTTCCTCAAAAGTCTCGATTCTATGATGGCAGCTGCGACAAAAAAAGTAATTTGGATAAGGATCTTTGCCACAAATTTGGCATTTTCTGCCGGTACGGGTTCTCTTTTTTCGGCAGTCCTTATCCTGCAAGGCGTCGGTTTCTGAGAATTCAGAATTCTTGTTCGGTCTTGCTAAAGGAATCATTTCGGTTCAACTCCTGCAGGTTGCAGCGAATGTAATGTTTACGCGTCTATTTCATGAAAACAAACAAAACAATTTTAAATTTAGGGCGGTTTTTAAAAGCCTATCCATACGCTTTTTCCTGAGCCTCCGTTTTTGTTTTGCATTTAATACAATGCGATGCAACCGGTCTGGCTTTGAGGCGTTCAAGGCTGATTTCTTCCTCGCACATTTCACAGATCCCGAAAGTACCATCGTGTATGCTTTCAAGTGTTCTTTTAATCTTGCGGATAAGTTTGCTCTCTCTATCTCTGATCCGCAGCAGTGCAGTACGGTCTGAGTCTAATGTTGCCCGGTCCAGAGGGTCGGGGGCTCTATCCACAACATCTAACAGGCTGCTAATCGTGTGGTTTGCCAGGCCCATAAGCTCGTTCAGTTGTTCAGTCAGCAGTTTTTTAAAAAAAGCAAGGTCTTTTTGGTGCATTGATCGCGCTCCTGTTAAAGCTCTATCTTTGCAGCACCCAAGGAATTATAAGGGGAGCCTGAAGACAGGGGCTGTCTTTTGATCTTAAACCAGTGGATGAAATGCAACATGCATACCATATTTAGAAAACAAAAGGACTTTAATAGAATTACTATTGCCAAAGAGCCTGAAAATCCGGTTTTGCCGGCTGGTTCCGACTAACCAACGAGAGTTTTTATTAATGGCGTCATTTTTTAAACAAGCAAAAGGAAATTAAACCGCAATTTATATTTAACCGGTGTGTTTGTCAGAATTGCAGGTTCCGATTTTAAATAAAGTCGGAACCTGCAATTCTTGTTTGGTATGCACACAGCCGACTTCTGTTGCAGCAAAACGCTGATATTACTTTCAGCATTAAAAAGCTAATGCCTGTCCCGCCGTCGGTGCAAGAGAACCATCCCTGATTTCTCATAAAAGAGACTGTGGTGGTGATAAAAAGTTCATTAACTCCATATGCAATGACATTCTGGCATGTTCGTTGCTTAATTATTGATGACGTCTGATATGGTCAACCAGCGGATACATATCGTTCCCATGAGGATAGTAACATGAAATCAAAAAGAACTCTCAAACGGACCGTTACCGGTATTATCATACCGCAACAATGGGATGATAACGGTAACGTAACCGGTGTGTCGATTCAGGCATTTGATGAAAGCGAATATATTGTCAGGGCTTACAAACGCGGGAAGGAATTGCGCGATTTCATCAATCAAAAAGTGAAGGTTAACGGCAAGGTGTTTGAACGCTTGGACGGAAAAGAATTGATCCAAGTAAATCAATTTGAGATTTTGGAACACAACAATACTGTTTGAAATACGGCTTCGAAAAATCGTAATTCCCGTAATTAACCAAGACGAAAAAACAAAAAAAATGTTATGGAAACTGTAATTCTAACCTGCATCCAGTGTGACGATGATTTCGAATTTAGTGTCTACGAACAGAAAAAATACAATCAAAAAGGATTCGATCCCCCTTTGCGCTGCCTTAAATGCCGCAAAAACAAAGCCAAAAAAACCGAAGCTTTGGAGAAAAAAAAGTTCAAAGACAAAAAAAAGCAATATCGTATAAAATCAGACGAATATTTTAATTTGTAGACTGTCCGACGTTCCAAGCCGGTATTTTCTATCAACGACCTGAATGCAAACAAATTTTTCTAAGCGAAAGGAAAGAAGGAATGACGAAAACAGAGTTGATCAATGAAATGTCAACGGCCCTAAATTCAACCAAAGAAGCTCAGGCAGCAATAGAAAGCCTGCTTTCAACCATCACCGCTGCATTAAAAAAAGGTGATTTGGTGACCCTCACCGGCTTTGGCACATTTAAAGTCTCTAAGCGCAAGGCCAGAGAAGGAAGAAATCCCAGAACCGGTGAAAAGATCAAAATCAAAGCAAAAAAAGTCGCCCAATTTGTACCGGGGAAGTCTTTAAAGGAAGCCGTCAACTAGCACAACTTGATTCAATAAAAGGCAGGTTCTTAAAAGAACCTGCCATAACCACACACAGCCAAAGGGGGCTTTTATAGCCGTACCAATATAATTTCATTGAGTATGCTCTAATTTTTCGATGAACTCCGGCATTCGAGATACAATCTTTTTGGAAGGTCTTGTTTCACAATTGTCCAATAAATACGCCGCCAAAATAGGGAAAATAACACTGTATTCACCCCAGATCTGGACCAACATCTCTTCATCTGCCGAGCGGTATTTACCCCATGTTACCGATTCGCTGAAGGTACATCCGGATAAGCTTCCCTCTTTTTCAATCGCTGTACCGATCTGAATCCCGCGCTCTGCGCCTTCAAATTTAATTTTAAGGATTTGACTGATCGTTGGGCTTGTTTGCTGAATGAAATTTTTGGGCCCCCCCCCCCCAAGAACCATAAAACCGGTTTTCCCGGATGAAAAAGCAATGGCCGCCGAATCAAATATATCTTTTTGCGCTGATAAGGTTATGGGAAATCCTTTCCGATCGGTGAGGACTAAATTCATGGCAATGGAATGATTGGCCAATGAATCCCAGAATATTGGAACACCCAACTCGGCTGCTTTGGCGACAAAACTGCGTTCCGGATATTTGCTGTTTTCCAACACCCAGTTTCCCAAGTAGAAATTGAATTCCCAGCTTGCAAGCGGTTCCTTGGACAAATGCTGTTTATAGCTTGCTCTGATAAAGTTACGTATGATCTCATCCTGGGCATCAAGGGTTTCTTTTTCGCGGATGCCGATATCATATATGCGGGTATCACCGTGACGCCGCAGAACATCGTCGTCGCAAAAAGGTGATATGGCCTTAACCGGCAGATCAAAAGCAAAATGCAAATCATGGTACACCTGGGCTCCGGTTGAACAGATCACATCAACAAATCCGGCTTCCAGCAAAGCAATCAACATTCCGCCCATACCACCAGCGACACCTGCCCCGGCGAGACCAAGCCAGATTGTATCGTTATCCTCGAGCATGCGTTTATAAAGCCGGCTTCCGCGATAGACATTTCTGGCCTCAAAAGATGTCTTTCCGAAGGCATTGATCAGTTCTGAAATCGACATTCCCTTAGAAATCGACGGCGGGATAATATCAGGGAAGTCTTTGAAGATGGATTTTTTTGGCATTGTGAATCGTCTTAAAATTTCATTGAATTAGGTTTTGCGTTGTAACATAATGGCAATCCAACCTTGTCTGTTCATTCATCCAGCAACAATACCGCACCGGCGATAACCGTTGTCCACAATCCGTCTTTATGACCTTTGGCCGATTGGGCCACGCTGCGAGATTTAAATAAACGCTTGCCGACTTTGTATACCTGCTTGCGTTCATCCCAAGCTACATCCGGGTCCAGCTCGATTCCCAGGGTCGAAGCCAGCATGGTGGCCGCCAGATCTTCAGCAAAATCGGCAGATTTTCTCATGGTTTCACCATAAGCATGGTGTTCACTGAGATATCCATGCTGTTTGCTGTTTTTGGGCCGCGCCAGGCCGATGGCGGCTGAAACCAGGCGATTGGGCTCGTTGGTATCTTCTCGAGCAAGCACGATAAAGGTAATCTGACCGGCGTTTAATTTATTTATCCCGGCAGTTTTTGAGATAATTTTACAATCCGGCGGGAATATGCTGGACACATAGACAAGATTGCACTTTTCAATACCGGCGTGTCGCAGAGCCAGCTCAAAGCTTTGTAATTTATTGCGGTGATATCCGACACCTTTAGTAAAAAACAGGCGCTTGGGAGTTAATTTGTTCAATGATAGATCCTCCATGTTAAAAGAACAGGTATTCGGTGTTGCCAAAGAAAGTGGTCAAGCGTATCTATCCGTATCGATGTGAATTGTCAATACCCCTAACGAGTTTTTCTGATGGACAAAGATCGATCAACTGCAATCAAAAAAAAGCTCATGCTTTAAAGTCCTCTTTCCGGATACCGTAGCGAGACATGAGTTTGTGAAGCTGGCGAGTACTGATATCGGCTTCTTCGGCCGATTCTTTAATGCTGCCTGTGTGACGGGCTAAAAGATCTTTAAGATACTCTCTTTCAAAATCCTCAAGCGCTTTACGTCTTGCCTCGGCCAGTGATACGGTGGAGTTTATCGGCCGGAAAGCAGTAGCGGATTGACCCTCGAACAGTTCGTTGGGAAAGCATTTGGGAGTCAACATCGAGGAGGTTTCTAAAATATAAGAGCGCTCCAGAAGATTCTCCAGTTCCCTGATATTTCCCGGCCAGGAGTAGCACCTTAGTGCTTCTAAGACGTCCGGATGGATATCTTTGATTTCTTTGCCAAATTCTTTGTTAAATTTGTTTATAAAAAAGCGAATCAACACCGGTATGTCTTCAATGCGGTCTTTTAAGGGGGGAATTTCGATGGGAAAAACATTCAACCGGTAAAACAGGTCTTTTCTGAACTCACCGTTTTCAGCCATCTGCTTTAAGTTGGAGTTACTTGCCGCAATGACGCGTGCATTGCTTGTAAGTATTTCTTCACCGCCGACGCGGCTAAAAAGGCCGTCTTGGAGCACCTGTAATAGTTTAACCTGAGCCGACGGGGTTATGGTTGCGATTTCATCAAGAAAAATGGTTCCCTTTCCGGCGATTTCAAATTTTCCCAATTTCTTGCGCAGGGCACCGGTGAAAGCACCTTTTTCGTGGCCGAAAAGCTCACTTTCCAAAAGAGTGTCCGGGATGGCCCCGCAATGGACACTAATAAACTGGGCATTCTCCCGGTGGCTATGGCTATGTAGCAGTTTTGCCAAAACACCTTTGCCGGTACCGGTTTCCCCCATAAGTAAAACGGTCGTTTTCGTTGGGGCTACCGCTCGAACCTTGTTAAACACTTCTTTCATGACAGGATTGATGGTCTGGGCAACATCAAGAGCATCTGCTTTCCAGAATTTATCCCTCAAATAGTCAAGTTCCGCTTGCTGAGTAACGGATGTAGAAATTGTATGAAAAAGAAGACGGACCTCTTCGGCAATGATCGGATAGGTGAGATAATGACTTGCTCCGGCATTTACGGCCCGGACAGCATACTGAACATCTTTGTCTGACGACATAACAACAATTTGTATGGTTGGGTGCAGATGTTTAAACGGTTCCAGTTCTTTTTCATACGAACCTTGCCGGCCATTTTCTATTAGAAGATTAAGGTCAATGAAAACAATATCATAGCGCACCTCCCGCAGTTTTTCCAAGGCACCGGATTTATAGGCGGCACTATAAAATCGGAAATCGGAATGAGCGCAGCCTTTGATCGTTTCAACAACCTGCATATCCTTTGAAACAACCAAAGCAGATTTTATTAATCCTTCCATGACGGACCTTTCCAATTAAACAAAATAACGGAGTCGTGGTATGCACAGCATACAAAAAAGCATGAATCGATTTTGATTAAGCATATAGTATTGGAAACAGCAAATTTCAACAAAAAACACATATTAAAGCTCCAAAAGTGAACTTGAAGTTCCGGCAAACACAAACCAAGAACTGCCGGTTCTTATAGCTATATCCCTTTAATCATGGAATATATATGGATTTAAGCCAAAACTATTCACATCATTTGAGTACAATCGGAACATTAAATTCCGACATCCAGGGGATGTATAAAATATTGATGTTAATTAAGATGGTTACGCTTTGGCACGCACTTTGCTTTTACTTTAAATACGTCAAGAGAGAGGACTCTCTTTGGAGGAAAAACCATTTTTTACTTAGGAAAGGAATGAGACAATGAAAAATACAGCTTTTAGGATTTTGGCGGTATCAATATTGGTCCTGATGTTGGCAGCTCCGGTCTTGGCCGTGGAGGTGGAAATGACGTTTATCGGCGAGGTCACCGATAGCTACCAGGTCGTAACAGATATGGGTGTAGTTTACGAGGTTGCGGACACTGATATGGGAAACGAACTGCTGGAGCAAACCGGCAAAAAGGTGGAGGTAACGGGCACTGTTGCGGAGGAAGACGAGGTAAAAATCATTAAAGTCACCTCGTATGTGGTACTGGAAGATAAACAAGCAGAATAGCCGGAAGGATTGCAAAACCTGCATCCCACGAAAACCGGTTGGTGCCTTGAAATGAAAAATGCCGGATGACCTCCGGCATTTTTTATTATGATAAACTATCTATCGGTAGTTGAATATTTAACATTTTGTTACTATGCTGAATTCTATGGCTGATTGAGATTAATTTGGCAGCAAGGAGAATTTGGCATGAGTAAAAATATCGGATTTATCTCCACGCGGTTTGCCGGAACCGACGGCGTCACCCTGGAAGCCAGCAAATGGGCTCAGGTGTTCAGGCAGATGGGGCACCAATGCTTCTGGTTTGCCGGCCAGTTGGACAAGGCTCAGAACAGGAGCATGCTGGTACCCGAAGCCTTTTTTCAGAACGAACAGAACCAATGGATCAATAACCGCATCATAGGAAAAAAAGCACGATCATCTGAGGTCACCGACAAGATTCATAGTCTGAAAATACTACTTAAAAACCGCATCAAAGAATTCATCGAAAAGTTTTCCATCGATCTGCTGGTACCCCAAAATGCACTGACCATTCCGATGCATGTTCCCCTGGGGATTGCCATCACCGAAATTATTGCCGAAACCCAGATACCCACCATTGCCCACCATCATGATTTTTACTGGGAGCGGACGAGGTTTGCCGTTAGTGCCGTGGGAGACTATCTGCGCATGTCCTTTCCGCCGAATCTGCCCAACATGGAACATGTGGTCATAAGCTCCGCAGCCCAGGAAGAGCTTGCGCTGCGCACCGGCATTGCGTCTATCATCATTCCCAATATTCTCGATTTTGACAACCCACTCCGGATAGATAAAGAAAAAACCCTAAACCTGCGACGAACCATCGGCTTAAACACCGATGATATTATGATTCTACAGCCCACCCGCATCGTCCAGCGCAAGGGAATCGAGCATGCTATTGAGTTGGTCAAAGATTTGCAAGACCCGCGCTGCAAGCTGGTTATTTCCCACGAAGCCGGCGACGAGGGCTATGAATATGCCGAATGGCTCAGAGCAGAGGCCCAAGAAAGCGGTGTGGATCTTCGTTTCTTGGGCATGTGCATGCGGGATCCATGGAACGAGCTGGGTGGAATCAAATCGGAATATACGCTTTTTGATGTGTATCCTTGTGCCGACTTTGTAACCTATCCCAGCCTGTATGAAGGCTTCGGCAATGCCTTTCTGGAAGCCGTTTATTGCAAAAAACCGATGCTCATCAATCGCTATGCCACATTTGTGCGCGACATCGAGCCCAAGGGTTTTGACCTGATTGCCATGGACGGTTTTCTGACCCAAAAAACCGTGCAGAGAGTAAAAGAAGTGCTCTCTTCTCCCGAGCTCAAAGAACAAATGGTCAACCACAACTACCAGGTGGCCACCCGATATTATTCTTATGCGGTCCTTAAAAGATGGCTGAATACCCTGATGACCAATTTTTTCGGCATGGAAGTTTAACCCGAATATTTCATGAAAAATTTTCACCCTTGGGGTGCTGCCTGATGCATACATTTGCCACGTTATCAGGTCCTGGTGTTAGAAAGCTACAGCTGCGCTCCAGAATGCCTTGCAAATGAATGCATCAGGCGCGTGAAATATCCGGGCAAGTCCTGTTGACCTTCAGAAGGGAGCATAGATTAATAACAACACAACTTTTTTGGGGATTTAAACATTTTTCAATATGATAAGAAGGGAGAGATTATGAAAAATTTATTGGAGATTTCGCTGGTTGTTGTCATGCTTTTTTTAAGTATTTTTGCTGTAAACACTTTTGCGGCCGAAGTTAAGATTGAAAAGGAAGAAGTGTCCGTCGTTGCCGTAACCGAGAAGATTATTCAAACGGCCGACAATTTTATCGTTATCTTTGACAGCTCCAGCTCGATGAAAAAATCGTATAAAAACACCAATTTGACAAGATATGAAGCCGCTATAGAGCTGCTAAAAGAAAAAAACGAGATGCTTCCGGATCTGGGGTACATGGGCGGCCTGTATCTGTTCACACCGTTCAAAGCGGTTTATGCCATGCAGCCGTACGACCGGGAGAAATTTGCCAAGGCCATAGAGCAGTTGCCGCCGGGACCAAAGGGGCCGACGTTGCTTCAGCAGGGGCTTCATAAATTGGATAAGGTCCTGGCGGGACTTTCAGGAGAAACCGTGGTGTTTTTATTCACGGACGGCACTTACAGCGATATGTCGGGATCCAAGAAGCCGTGGGTTAAAGCCAAAGAACTGGCTGAAAAGTATGATGTATGCTTTTTCATTGTCAGTTTGGCCGAAGGCGACCTCCAGAAAAAGATCTTGAAAGCAGTAGCTTCTGTCAACGAGTGTTCACGCGTGGTTCCTTTTGAGCTGGTATTTGCCAATCCCGTTTATTTGGCCGGGGCGCTTTTTGTCATCGATACGGAGGCCATACCGTATGTTTCAACACTGGAGCGTGTGGCCGATTTTGAGATAAATCACATTCTTTTTGATTTCGACCGTGCCGAGGTTCGTCCGGACAAATATCAGGAACTGAATGAACTGGGAAAATTTCTCCAGGACAACCCCAAAACCTATACCGTCTTGACCGGTTTTGCGGACAGTTTTGGCCCTGCCGAGTATAACCTGGGGCTGTCGCGACGAAGAGCTGAAAGCGTTCAAGCGTATCTGATCGCCAACTTTAAAATTGGTATTGGCCGGATTGTCACCCAATGGTACGGAGAACTCGATCCGGTTGCCGGCAACGACACGCCTGAAGGTCGTCAGCAAAACCGGCGGGTGGAATGCCTCGTGATGGGATTGGATTAAAGGACCGTGTTGTTCAATATCCCCTCAAAAGCACGTCAGTGCTTTAATCGTAGCGTTAGTCATCGTCCCGCTCACAGAGCGGGACGGTTTTTTCAAACAATCAACCTATCCATTGATAAAGGATTGACAGCATGAAAAAGTTCTTTTCATTACTTTTAGGATTGTCGGTTCTGTTGATTTCTCTTAGCCCTGTCATTGCCGCCGGTCCACCGAAACCTTTCGGCCTGGCGTTGGATCAGGCGCTTTACAATGATGTCTTAAACCTGCTGGAACAAAGGGCATGGGGTTATGAGGAGTTCGAAAAAAAGGGGGATGCCCCGGTCAAAAAAAATTCTCCACAGGCCGGACGCAACACCTTTCTGAGGGTAAAACCCCGCGAAAAGGAAGGACTCAGAACCCTTTACCTGTTTTTTAACGACAAAATGATACTGGAAGCCGTCATTGCGGGGCTGGAGCCCCGAGTGCTTCCGGACGTTAAGGCCGAACTCAACCGGAAGTATAACTTGGTTAAAGACAGCTTGATGGGCGAAGATTCATCCGTCAGTTACGCGTATGCTTTGTGGCAGCAGGCTTCCTTTTACATTGAGCTGCAAAAACTGAGCCCCCACTACGTTCGCTTGATGTATGTCAACCAGACCTATTACGAAAACTACCGGGAAATTTTTCATAAAACCTTGGGAACATTTCGCCCGCGAATAAAGCTGGTGCCGTGGTTGAACGAGTTGTAATGCAAATTTAAGGATAATGATGTGTCGCGCAGTTCTCAAAAGCCTGTAGCAAAGCAGCCAACCGGTACGCTGGGAACCTTTGCCGGTGTGTTCACCCCGAGCGTGCTGACTATTCTGGGCATCATCCTTTTTCTCAGGCTGGATTACGTTGTGGGTAATGCGGGATTCGGTCGGGCGCTGCTTATCATCGGCCTGGCCAATGTGATTTCGGTATTGACCAGCGTCTCTTTGTCGGCCATCGCCACCAACCTCAAGGTCAAAGGCGGCGGCGATTATTACCTGATATCACGCACACTGGGACTCGAGTTCGGAGGTGCCATCGGCCTCGTCCTATTCCTGGCGCAGTCCGTATCCATTGCATTTTACTGCATCGGGTTTGGAGAGGTTATGGTTGACATGCTGCCGAGCGAAGAGATTCTTTTAACGCCGCAAATGGTTGCTGTTGCTGCGGTTTGTTTTCTGTTCATCTTTGCCTGGCTGGGGGCTGACTGGGCTACCCGCTTCCAGTACGTAGTCATGGCGCTGCTGGCAGCCGCCCTGTTATCCTTTTTTGCCGGGGGCATTCCACGATGGGAAAGTGCAAGATTTGTCCAGAACTGGGCGGCACCGGCCGGCAGCCCTGATTTCTGGTTGTTGTTCGCCATTTTTTTTCCGGCCGTAACCGGTTTTACGCAAGGGGTCAGCATGTCCGGCGAGTTAAAAGACCCGGGCAAAAGCCTTCCTCTGGGAACGTTTATGGCGGTGGGAGTGTCGATTCTGGTTTATTTTGGAGTGGCGCTGGTGTATGCGGGCGTCTTGTCCAACGAGACTTTGGCGAACACCGGTGCCATGCAGCGGATTGCCCTATTCGAACCGCTGATCGATGCCGGCGTGATTGCGGCAACGCTTTCATCGGCCATGGCATCGTTTCTGGGTGCGCCGCGCATTCTGCAATCTTTGGCCGCAGATCGCATTTTCCTTTTCCTGCTTCCGTTTGCCAAGGGCGCGGGCCCCTCCGGCAACCCGCGCCGCGGGGTACTGCTGGCAGCCGGCATTGCTTTGTTAACCATTTCAATGGGCAGCCTGAATGTTGTCGCCGCAGTGGTGTCCATGTTCTTTCTCATATCCTATGGCCTTTTGAATTATGCCACTTATTTCGAAGCAAGGGCGGCCAGCCCTTCGTTCCGGCCCAGATTCAAATGGTTCGACCAGCGTCTCAGCCTGCTGGGATTTTTGGCCTGCCTGTTTGCCATGTTGGCCATCGACCTCAAGACCGGCATCGTTGCCGTGTCCATCCTGTTTGCCATCCATCAGTACCTGAAGCGCACGGCCGGCCCGGCGCGCTGGGCCGACAGCCGCCGGGCCCACAGCCTTCAGCGCATACGGGAGAACATATTGGCGGCGGCAGCCGAACCCGAGCATCCGCGCGACTGGCGTCCCCAGATTCTGGCTTTTACCAGCGAACCCCAGCGACGCACCCGGCTGGTTCGTTTTTCCTCCTGGCTCGAAGGGCGCAGCGGGATGACCACAGTGGTCCACATCCTTGAAGGAACCGGCGCTAAAGCTTTCAGGGAGCGCATGGAGGTCGAAAACGAGCTTCGCCGGGATATTCAAACAACCGGTCTGCCTGCTTTCCCCCTGGTAATGGTCGCTCCGGATTTTGATATGGGTTTGAATGCACTGCTTCAAGCCTATGGCATCGGCCCATTAAGAGCCAACACCATCCTTTTGAACTGGCTTAATCAGGATTCACCGTTTGCTTTCAGGTTCAAAGAAATTTTATTCGGACGCCACCTGCGGATGGTCTACCGGATTGGCTGCAACATCGTTGTCCTTCACACCGATGAAAAAAGGTGGCAGACCCTGATGGAGAAGACCCCGGAAAGCCGCCGCATTGACGTCTGGTGGCAGGGGGATGCCACCAGCCGGCTGATGCTCTTGCTCGCCTATTTGATGACGCGCAGCGAACCCTGGGATGAGGCCGCGATTCGGGTTCTGGCGATAAATTATGAAAACGATTCTCAGGAAAACACCCAACATCTGATGGAGATTCTGGATGAGGCGCGTATCGAAGCTGAATCAATAATTGTTTCAAATTCAGATCTTGATAAAGTAGCGGACATTTCGGCGGACGCCTCGCTGGTATATTTCCCGTTTCGTCTCAAGGGTGATCGCATCGCCGGCCCTGTCAGCAACCCCGTGGAGGAACTGCTGCTGCGGCTACCCACGGCCGCAATGGTGCTGGCGTCCGAAGACATCGAACTGGATGCCGAACCCGAAGAGGGAACCGCCGCAGAGATGGCGGCAGCCCAAGATGCCCTGGCTGAGGCCGATAAAAAGGCCGCAGAGGCTCAACAAGATGCCGAAGCCGCCCTTAAGATCGCTGAAGCGGCCAAAGCTAAAGTGATGGAGTTCCAAGCGGCCGAATCGTCAAAAGAAAATCAGGAAAAATTGTCCCGCCTGGAAGACGAAGCACACAGGGCCGAAGTCGAAGCGGAAAAAGCTTTCCGGAAAGCGGCCAAGGCCGGTGCCAAGGTCCGGGATGCCGCCAAAGACGCAGCGGCCTTAGGTGTAAAGACAGACACGGGTGACAATTAATTGCCTCGGAAGCGGAAAAAAATAGTTTTGTGGTATGAACGCTAACTGGAGGTGTATTCAAATGCTCAAATTCACCAAGAAAGTATCCAAAAAATCAGGAACGGCCCCGGGCACGCTGGTGCACATCGGCGAAAAAAAAACCGACCGGGCCCGCATCACCGTTGTGGATTATGTTGCCGATCAGCTCCGCGAGCAGGAACTTGAAATCATTGAGGATGCGTTTCCTTTCAAAGATTTCCCGACCACGACCTGGCTCAATATCGACGGTATGCACGATATCGAGCTGATTGAAAAGATCGGTCGCCATTTCAATATCCACCCCTTAACCCTGGAGGATATCGTCAACACCGGGCAGCGACCCAAGGTGGAAGAGTTCGCTGACTACATCTACCTCGTCCTCAAGATGCTCCATGTGGACAAAGAGACCGATGAAATTCGATCCGAACAGGTCAGCCTGGTGGTCGGAAACAATTTTCTGATATCCTTTCAGGAAGCCCCGGGAGACGTGTTTGAGCCCGTCCGGGAACGCATCCGCAAGGGCAGGGGCCGCATTCGCAAAAGCGGCGTCGACTATCTGGCCTATGCGCTGATCGACGCCGTTGTGGACCACTACTTCGTAATCTTGGAAACCGTCGGTGCAACCATAGAATCTCTGGAAGAAGACCTGCTGGCGGAACCCACAGCGGACACCATGCAGAGCATTCATGATTTGAAGCGCGAGTTGATCTACCTGCGCAAGCAAGTGTGGCCGATCCGCGAAGTGATCAACACGGTTGCAAAGGGAGAACTGACTCTGATGCAAGAAGACACCGGCGTGTTCTTCAGAGACGTTTATGACCACACCATTCAGATTGTCGATACGATTGAATCGTATCGAGACGTTCTTTCGGGTATGCTGGATCTATATCTTTCTACCGTCAGCAACCGGATGAACGAGGTCATGAAGGTTCTGACCATTATGGCCACCATCTTTATTCCGATCACCTTTGTGGCCGGCATTTACGGCATGAATTTCAAATACATGCCGGAGCTCGATTGGAAATGGGGATATCCGGCTGTCTGGAGCCTTATCGGCGGCACCGTGCTTGGCATGATCTTTTTCTTCAAGCGCAAAAAATGGCTCTAACCCGGATTTTTCATCAACCGTTTGCGGCTGTAGTATAACAGCTATAGCGATTTTGAAGCTCCCTGCAGGCAGCCCCGCTGATGCGAGATTTCCGCTGAACTCTAACAAACTTGCAGGAAATGAATTAATCGGAACATATTTATGGAAACCGCTATAATCGAGTTCTGACGCCATAAGGGTTTTAATGACTTTAAAAACAAGATAATTTATTCACCGGATTTGCGGGTAAACAAGGAGTTGCGGTAATGGTTCAGCGTCAAAGATTTAAATACGGAATTCTGTGGGCGTATCTTTTATTTTTGTTGTTGTTTGCCCCAGCCGTTACGGCTGGAACGGAGGCAGACAAAGAGACGTTGGGGAAAGGCCCGGAATACAGCAGCACCGAGCTGTTGCAAGCCATCAATAACGCTGTTCAGGTGGAAACCGGCGCCTTGGAGGAGTTAAATAAACGAATTGGTCGTCTCGACATCATACAGAAAGCCGTTTATATAGAAATTAATGCCTACAATATCCAAAATTCGGCCCTCAGCAATCTTCTCCTCCAACCGACGACACCCGTCACTTACCTGGAAAAAGCTTTCGATGCAAACCGGCTGACACTGGACATCACCGGTGACAAGATCAAAGATTTTACCAAACGGCGTGATACGGTTCAGGAACTCCGCCAGCAGACCCA
>JACKQG010001045.1_pt1 | contig 38871 bp, 32 predicted proteins | sample 8237621 | NCBI WGS metagenome assembly JACKQG01 (sample SAMN15677084, study PRJNA649215) | marine metagenome | biome: marine; feature: Black Sea; material: saline water; isolation source: suspended particulate matter (SPM) from the Black Sea western gyre | collected 2013-06-09/2013-06-10 | depth... | reverse complement strand
TAGCCTGGTGTGGATCTTCTTTGCCGGCAGGGCAGTTTTGAAAATCCCGCCAGTCCGAATTGATAAAGGCAAGGCGGGTTTTCTTCTTGGATATCTTTTTTAAAAAAAGAAAAAATCTTTCCAGAAACTTTAAATAGTTTTCTCTTGAAAGTCCTGAAATACTTTGTTCTGCATACTCCCGGGCTTTTTTGTCAAAATAGGGCGGGTCACAGATAATCAGATCCGGCTTGTCCTTGGAATTCATAATTGGTAAATCATCCCATTTGCTTTCCAGATCCCAGTGATAGGGTTCAATTTCAGGCCTTGTATCGGGCCTGTCATCCATGTCCAGACTCCAGCATCTTCTGCCCATGGCAAGACAGGTATCTGCACACACACCGCCCCCTGCCATGGGGTCCAGAACCAGATCGTTCTGTTCAGAAAAAAAATAGAGAATATGAGCTGCCAATTGTGCAGGGATACGTCCGGGCCATTCATCTCCGAATCGTTTGTCACACTCTATAAAATTCCATAAATCCCAGGTTCTGAGCCCCCATTGGAGTGCCTTAAACCTTGCTTGATCATTTTTTTCAGTTAATGCCAGCGACCACACCAGGGGTTCAGGCCAGCCATGCTTTTTGGCAACCTGTGAAATTGTAAACCCCTTTGCCAGATCACTATATAGTGGGTTGGCCAATCCAGGCATTTTGGTCAAATGGTCTAATAAGGTCCTTCTGGGAAGCCCCAGCCGGTTTGCTATCCTGTCCTGTGGAATACCCAGCCGGTTTAAACAAAAAATTTTAAGATCAAGCGCCAAAATGCTTGCTGCTCTTAAATCAGCAATATATGTATCAACGGCCTGCCTTGATCTGCCAATGGCCTTGCCGATTTCAGATGATCTTAACTGGGAATTGTTTTTAAACGCACGCCTGGCCGTATGCCGTGTTTCAGCTTCAGTAAGCTGCTTTGGACCGATTGCCTGTTTTGCCGCATAGAGCAGGGGATCAATGTCGTTTAAGGTTTTAACAATGGCAGGGATGACAGTTTGTCCCGTTTTTTTATATGCACTCCACCGATGCGCACCATCTAATATTCGATACCCGGCCTTTTTTTCCGACAGGTCCGGATTCGGACAAAGTTGAATCTGGATGGGATCAAACTCAAACCCATCCCTTAGATTTTCCACAAAAATAAGAACCCGTTTATGATCAATATTTTCCCTTGGATAAATCGTGTCATCAAGAACAATATCCGACATCTGAATTTCGACTATAGTATCTTTCATATAGTGACAGTCCCCCTCTTGAAAAAATTAGTAAACAAACTCTGGCAGGATTCATTTTTTATTGTTACACGAATTCTAATTTTTTGTATATATCTTGATTTGTGAGTCAATAAAATTACATGTTTTTATCCTTTTTACCTTTCCTGTTGTATGTCAGATACGCTATTTGTTCGATAAAATGTACACTGATAAAATTTGATCTCAAGAGATTTCCACCGTTGCCAGGCGCTGATTTGAGCGATGTGCAAAGTTAGAAATATTTTGATAAGTCGCTATTTGTGCGGAAATGCCAATCCTGGCATTTCCGCACAAATAGAAGGGGGGGTCTATTTCCAAAAGATGACATAGCCTTGTTTTTTTCACATCAAAGACTAGTGCATCATGGCATAGGGAAGCCAGGTGACGATCTGGGGAAAAATTGAAATAATAATTACTCCCATTAATAACATGATGAGCCATGGCCAGATGGAACTGATAATATCTACCATGGTAATCTCTTTGGGAACAATTGATTTAAGATAAAAAAGATTGAAACCAAAAGGCGGTGTCAGGTATCCGCACTCAAGCAGAATGACAAAAACAACACCCAGCCAGATGGGATCAAAACCAAGGGGAACAAGGACAGAAAAAGTTATGGGTCCGGCAATCATTATGATGGAAGTCGGGTCAAGAAAAGAACCCAAAAGCAAAATAATGAAAACTATTATTGTAAAAACAAACCAGCGATTGACGCCAAGTCCCAGTATGAGCTCACTGATAAAGTCTATGCCTCCTAAACTCGTAAATGTCCCGCTAAAGCATGCCGCACCAAATCCTATCCACATGACAATACCAGTAAGCCTGAACGTGTCAAAGGTTGCTTCCTGAATAAGTTTCCAGCTGAATTTTTTCTGAATAATACAACAAATAATCGTTCCAAATGCACCAAGCGCTGCTGATTCTGTGGGGGTAGCCAGTCCAAAAAACATGGATCCTAAGACCAGAGAGATGAGCCCCAGGGGAAGAATCATTCCTTTGCTTGAAATTATTTTTTCTTTTAGGGTAAATTGTTCAGGATGGGGAGGGCAGGCTTCAGGTTTCAATATCCCGGTTATTATAATGTAAATGATAAAAAGAGATGCTATGAGAATCCCTGGAAGGATTCCACCCATGAGCATTTTACCCACGGACTGCCGGGTAAACAGGGCAAGCAAAACCATTGGTATGCTTGGCGGAATAAGAATCGCCAAAGACCCGGCACCTGCAACACATCCTACTGCCAATCGCTTATTGTATCCGCGGCTTAACATGGATGGAATGGCTATGATTCCCATGGTAACAGTTGAAGCACCAGTGATTCCTGTCATAGCAGCAAAAAAAACACCGACAAGAACAGTTCCAATGGACAAACCGCCTCTCATGGAACCAGTCCAGCGGTGTGCTGCCTCATAAAGGCCACCGGCAATACCCGACCGCTGCAAAACCGCACCCATAAAAACAAACAAGGGAATGGTCACAAACAAAATCTGCCACATCAAGGCAAAGGTGCTGTATACCATCGTTATCAGAACATTCGGCCCTTGTAGAAAATAAACAATGCAAACGGAAACACCGCCCAGGGCAAAGGCAATAGGGACACCGGATATTAATAATACCAAAAGAGAACCAAACATTACCAGAATAATCATCTCAATACTCATAGTTCTTTCCTCCCGGTAATGGCAGTTGCAAGATTACGAATAAATTTTGCCAAACCCTGCATCAAAATCAGAAAGGCCCCCAGGGGTATCATCATCTTAAAAGGATAGAGAGGAGCACGCCACGGAGTTTCGTCAGGTTCCAACTGACTCATGGATGTCCAGGCAAAGTCCATTCCCTTCCACAAAAGAACTCCGCAAAAAATGAAGAAAAAAATACTGCCGATCAGACTCAATATCGCTTGTGTTCTCAACGAGAAGCGATTATAGACAATATCTACTGTAACGTGCTGATCATGCCGAAGAACGTATGCCCCGGCCAGAATATAATAGGTAGCGAAAATACGTTGAGAAGTTCCATGGGCCCACATGGTGGGATTATTAAAAACATATCTTGAAACCACCTCCCATGACAGGATGAGAATTCCGGGCAAAATCAAGTAAGCGACCCCTTTGCCCGACCACTCACTAATGGCATCAATATATTTAAGAAAGGTTTTTAATTTCTTCATACGCGTATCTCCAAATTGCAATAAACAAAATTAACGGGTATGCGCAACAACGCGCCAATACCCGTTAAATTTTCTTTATTTTATTTTACCTGTAAGTTTGAGATAATTTTTCAATATTTCTGATCCTTTGGCAAAATCAGGATCTTTTGCAGCATACTTCTCAACAACTTTCCATCCTAGAGCCGTGAGTTTTAATCTTTCTGATTCCGGCATGATAGAGACCTTGACCCCTTTTTGTGCAAATTTTTCAAGGGCTATTTCACTCTCGTGCCGGTAAATGGCAGCCAGCCTTTCACCATGCTCGGCAGCGCTGAGTTGGAGAATCATTTGCAAATCAGCAGGTAATTTATTCCATGCCTCCATATTGATAATGACTTCATCACCTTCAGATGCCATTGGAGGCATGGCAATGTATTTGGTTACTTCATGAAATCCCAGTTCATATTGTGTTGCAAGGGGACCGTACACTGCAGCGTCAACAATACCTTTTTCCAATGCTCCATATATTTCCGGCCCTGGGAAGTACGCCACGGTAGCGCCCGCTTCTGCAAGCATCTCTCCTATTAACCCGGTAGCCCGGACTTTAAGGCCTTTAAGATCAGCCACGCTGGTAATGGATCTTTTCGAAGTCATAACGGTATCAAGACATGGGAGATGGCGAAGGAAATAGATATTCTGTTTGGCATAATTGGCTCTAACCAAGTCTTCCAATCCGAGTTGCTGGAAAAGAACATATTGATCCGGAAGATCACGCAGGGTAAAGGGTACTCCAACAGAAAAGCCTGCCATAGGCGTCTTTCCAACCCAGTAGGCTCCATAGGAAAGTCCCATCTCAATCACGCCTTTTCCTACTGCCTCCCATTGTTCAGCACCCGGTACTGCCGCTCCCGGCGGGAAGGGTTTGATGATAAGTCTTCCATCGCTTGCTTTTTTTACCTTATCACACCATTTGGCAAACTCCTTATATCCCTCCATCTGGCTTGGTAAAAAGTGCTGTGCCCGCCATCGGAATACTTTGGGCTCTGCCTCAGCAGTCCCTGAATAGATTGTTGTAAAAATTAAAGTAGTAAAAACAATGTAAAACATTCCAAATAGTAAATTTATCAATTGATTATTTCTCATGGTGAACTCCTTTTAATCATAAATTACAATAACTTCTATTTTTCCAAGGCCCGTTGCCAAGGATTTCTAATCCGCTATCACCTCCTTATAAATAGTTCAGGTTTAACAAACTATGTTAATAGAAAGATCCCATATCTTCTTGATTTATGAATTGATATCTGTTTATCAATCAGAAGAGGGGAGAGCTTTTGGCTCTAAAACTTCCATCTCCTTTTCACAACAGATCGGCTGGCCTTCACCGACTTTTGTACACAGTGCTTCCGTACCACATTCCTCACATTTATATCTTTTTCCCATTTGGACCATTTTTCACTCCTTTCTTTAATTATTTTGTTTCCATTGGTTGGCCACAGCACTTTATCTGGCCTTTGCCACCCTTGGTAACAACAAGCATGATGCCACATTTTTTACAGGTGTATTGTTTTCCGATTTCGTTTGCCATTTTTAACACTCCTTCTCTATTTTGACAGTTGTTCATAATTAGTTCTAAGTTCTTTCCTAAGTACCTTTCCCATGGTATTGCGGGGCAGACTTTCCACAAAAATTACTTGTCTGGGCCGTTTAAACCCGGCCAGCCTTGAACGGCAATATTCCATGATCTCTTCGGCTGTGGTTGTCTTCCCATTTTTCAACGTCACCACGGCACAGGGCTCCTGCCCCCATTCAGGGTCAGGTATCCCGATGACTGCGGTTTCCTCTATATCAGGGTGGGAATGCAGTACATCCTCCACCTCTTCAGGGGAAATGTTCTCCCCGCCCCGGATGATCATGTCATCACCCCGGCCGGCAAGAAAGACATAACCGTCCTCGTCAACCCAGCCTTTGTCTCCTGTTTTCAACCAGCCGTCTTTGGTCTTGGCCCGGGCTGTTTTTTCATCATCCTTCCAGTACCCGGACATAATCCTGGCACCCTTTGCCAGAATTTCACCGACCGCGTTGTAAGGCAGGGATTGGCCGCTTTCATCAACAATTTTTATTTGTACATCAGACAGCGGCTTACCTATGGATGCCGACAGCCGTTTGAGCTTTTTTTCCTTTTCTTCTTCAGTGCCTTCTATTACATGGTCATCCGGGCCCAGGACCGTTATGGTAGATGCGGTTTCAGTCTGGCCAAAGGCATTTATAAATTTGACCCAGGGCATTTTTTCAATGGCTGATTTGATGACCGCAAAAGGCATGGAAGCCGAGCCGTAAGTGATAACTTTAAGACTGGACAGGTCGGCATGATCAAAATCAGGGTCATCCAGTACCCATTTTAACATGGTCGGGACGAGCATGGTCCGGGAGACCTTTTCTTCCTGAATAATTCTCATCCATTCTTTGACTTCAAACTGACGTATGAGAACCAGGGTTCGCCCTCCGTAAACAGCCGCCAGCATGGCCTGAATACCTGCAATATGGTACAGAGGTACGCTGAGCAGATTTCGTTCTTCAACAATCGGGTTAGCAGGCTCTACATTGCCTATCACATAGCCGGCAAAAGCACTATGCCTTAACGGCACACCTTTCGGACGTCCAGTAGTTCCTGCTGTATACATTAAAATGGTGATATCTTCATCCCCGATGTCGGCAGCAACTTCATCGGGTACAGAAGAGCTGACCAGTGTCTCATAGGCGAGTGTTCCGTCAAGTTTTTTGTCTGTTGATACGCAGTTTTCAATAAAGGAAAGCTTTGGCAGGATGGTATCCAGCATCTGGATATACCGGCTTCCGGCAAACAATACCTTTATCTTCGCATTATCCAGCATGTAGGAAACCTCATCTGCCTTGGCCCTGAAATTGATAGGAACAAAGATAGCCCCTAGTTTGGCCGTTGCAAAATAAACTTCGATATGCTGGTTGCAGTTCACCTCCAGCATGCCGACTCGGTCACCATGCTTAACGCCTAACCCTGCCAAAGCATTGGCCAGTCTGTTGCTTCGTTCATTCAGCAGGGCGAAACTATAATGCTTCCCTTCAAAGGAGATTATGTCCCGGTCCGGACAGATTGCGGTGGCAATATTTAGAAAAACGGTTGTATTCATATTTACCTCATCTGGATATTAATATTTAAGGTTGTTTGTTTTTGATTGCTGAAAGATGTGAGGCAAGGCTCTTTTCAAGGAAAAGGCCTTCTGAAAGCCTGACATCCATGCCCCGGACCACTGCCTGTTTGGCAGCCCTGACAGCAGCCGGATCATGGGAAGCAATCTTCCGGGCCATCTCATTAGCATGGTCATAAAGTGTATCATCAGATACCACATGGTTAACCAGCCCGATCCTGAAAGCTTCCTCCCCGTCGATCCACTCGTCCGTGAGAAGCATTTCAAGGGCCTTTGATTTCCCCACAGTACGCGGAAGGGTCTGGGTTCCGCCGGCAGCAGGAATCATCCCCAGGCCAACCTCAGGAAGACCAAATCTGGTATTTCTTGAAGCGATTCGAATATCACAGCACAGGGCTATCTCGATTCCGGAACCCAGGACATAGCCGTGAAGGGCGGCGATTATAGGCTGGGGTATGCTTAAAAAAAGCCCCCAGACATCTCTTTCGAAGCGAACCTTACGGGCGGCAATGGGAGAGGGGGCAGTGAGAAACTCACTTAAATCCGCACCTGCGCAAAATGCCTTTTCTCCGGTTCCTTTAAAAATAACAACATATACGTCAGGGTCATCCTTGATGGCACTCAAAATTTGGTAGAGATCATCGCGCATCTGTATATTATATGCATTCATTGCCTTGGGACGGTTAATTGTCACATAGGCTATCCTGTCTGTTTTTTCATAGATTAATGTCTCAAATCCACTCATATGCCCCTCCTTTATTCTCCACTGAACCGGGCTTTTCTCTTTTCCTGAAATGCTTTGATTCCCTCGGTCCGGTCATGGCTGGTGTGCAGTAAAAAATAAAGGTCGGCTTCCAGGTTCAGAGCCTGATCCATGGTTAAATCCATCCCTTTGTTGACCGCTTCCTTTGTATATTTCAAGGCAATGGGGCCTTTGCCGGCTATTTTCTGTGCTGTTTCCATGACCTTGGACAAAAGCGCCTTGCCTTCAATAAGCTGATTTACCAGCCCCATTCGAAGGGCCTCTTCCCCGTTTATGGTTTGTCCGGTAAAGAGCATTTCCATGGCATTGCTTTTTCCAATCAACCTGGATAATCGCTGTGTACCCCCGTCCCATGGGATTATGTCGTCATTGATATGGGGCAGCCCGAAAAAAGAAGCATGGGAGGCAACTCTCATGTCACAGGCAAGGGCCAGCTCCAGGGCCTGGCCCAGGGCATATCCGTTGATGGACATGATAACCGGAATTTCAAGCTTTGACACAGGCTCAGCCCAGGACATGGGGTTATCTCTTGCCGGATCAGTGTTCAAAATGGTTTGACTCAAAGTAAGTTTATTCTGCCACCCGGTCTGTTCCAGATTGATGATGACCACCTGGATTTCCGGGTCAGGATAAATGGTATTGCAAAGTTCATTGAGTTCGTTGGCAATTTGGACCGGTTCCCCATAACAGGTTCCATTGCCATGCAACTGGATTACCATCACCCTGTTTTCCCTGTGAAATGACAAAATCTCATAACGCATTGTTCATGTTCCTGGTTTTAGGGGTGCGCGCCACAGTTGTTTATTTATTTTCCAATATGGCCCCAATTAAATAGTACCGGTCCTTCTCAGTTGAACCAGTTCCTCTTTTGAGTACTCTAATTCTTCGCAAAATACCTCATGGTTGTGCGCTGATAAAGAGGGGGCTGTATCATTTAATTCCCAGTGGCTTTGGGAAAATCTCACGGGGGCGCCCGGACATTTAAACCCGTTGGTGCCGGTCAATTTTATGGTATCAAAGTATTCCCGTTTATTTAAGTGCTCACAATTAACAACTTCATCCATGTTTCTTACCGGCATAAACGGTACATGTTTTTCCCGGCATTTGTTGAAAATTTCTTCCCTTGTATGAGACATGAGCCAGGGGGACAAAAGATTGTCAAGGACTTCACTGTGTTCTCTTCCCGCCTTGGCCCTGTCCTTGAACCGCTCGTCCGATGCATACCATTCCGGTATCTTTCCGTCTCCCATAATCTCCAGAAACCTTTTCCATTCAGATCCCCGAAGGGCAATCATAGAAATATAGCCGTCCTTGCAGGGAAGCAAAGTATAGGGGTAAGGGGCAAATGTTCTGTGGCCGGACCTGGTTCTTTTCCGCCCGCCATATACAAATGCGGAAACCACGTTGCCCGTATGAAAAATGGACCAGGACTCTGCCTCTGAAATATCAATTTGCTGGCCCCTGTTTATTTTCATACCGGCCATCAGGGCAGAAATGATGGCATTGGATGCAATGACCCCTGTCTGGAAATTACCCATGGAGAAAGGAGGGGTTAAAGGTTCTCTTTTAGGATCACCCACAATGGAACTCATTCCGCCCAGGGCACTGGCATTGATTGCATAGGCCTTATAGTCCCTGTAAGGACCTGTCTGGCCAAAGGGCGTGATGGAAATCACGTTTAGTTTCGGGTTGATTTCACGCAAGGTTGCGAAATCAAGTTTCAGCTCCTTTGCAAGGTTTGGTGGCAGATCTTCTATCAAAACATCGGCATCCTTGAGCAGTTCTATGAAAATTTGTCTGCCGGTCGGCTTCCTGATGTCGAGGGTAATTCCTTTTTTATTCCGGTTTAAATAGTGAAATAATCCACTCCTGTCCGTATGGGGAATGTCATCGGGAAAAGGGCCGCATCTCCTGGAGATATCTCCGGCTTCAGGGGGTTCTATTTTAGTTACATTTGCACCCAGGCCTGCAAGAAGCATCCCGCAGAAAGGCCCTGAAATATATTGGGCCAGTTCGATGACTTTAATGTTTCCCAGTGTTTTGTTCATGGTTATTCTCCTAAACTTCCCTATAATTTACAGCTGTTGGACAGGCTGTTTCATTTGGGTTTATTTTAATTTAATATGGTTAAAAACTTTTTCCGATGTGGCAGGAAGGTCACAAATCCTTACCCCTACAGCATCACAGATGGCGTTTAAAATTGCCGGTGCTGTTGAAACCATGGCACATTCTCCCAACCCTTTTGCCCCGAAAGGACCGTTAGGGTCGATGGTTTCCACCAGTATCGGGGTAATCTGAGGGATGTCTTTGATGGAAAAAAGCTTATAATCATGAAAATTCGGGTTCAGTATTCTGCCGTTTTCAAATTTTAACTCTTCAGTTAAGGCCCAGCCAAAACCCATGACTGCACCTCCTTCTATCTGTCCTTCTGCCAAAAGCGGGTTGATCACTTTGCCTGAATCATGGGCAGCATAAAAATTGATTAATTCCACCCTGCCGCTTTCAGGATCAACTTCTACTTCGGCCAGGTGGGTGGCAAAGGACATGGCAGGTCCGGGGTAAGCATAATAGCTTTTCGGATCAAAATCCTTGGCGATCTCGGGTCCGTCATAATATCCTGCTCCTGTCAATACCTCTTGCTTTTGGGAATAAGAAACAGCACCGATCTGTGAAAAAGCGATTCCTTTTTCGGGTTCTTGTGCGACACAGACATTACGCGCTTTGATCTCCAGGCGCACAACCGGTTCCCCCAATATATCGGCGGCCCGGGCTATAATTTTCTCTTTGAGATTAAGGGCGGCCTGGGACACTGCATTTCCAGCACAGAATGTCACCCGTGAACCAAAAGTGCCCATGCAGGGCAATGTGGTATCTGTATCAGATGTTATAAGTCGGATCTGTTCCGGCTCCATCCCGAGTATTTCGGCCGCTATCATAGTAAGCGTTGTATTTGATCCCTGGCCGATATCGGTTGCTCCAGTATTCAAAAAGATGGTTCCGGAAGCATCCATTTTCATAGTGGCTCCAGAGTAATTAAACCCGGACCCCCTGCTGCCCCCCCCGGTATAGATCATGGATGCAACGCCCAGGCCTCTATATTTTTTCTTGGTCTTCTTTTTTTCGGACCAGTTGGACGCTTTTTTAACAGCTTCAAGGGTCTCAGTCAGACCGCAGCTTGTTATTTCTACGGCGTTTGCCGTCTTTTCATCCGGATGATTAGAATTTTTCAGTCTTAATTCTATGGGGTCCATATCCAATTTTTCGGCAATCATGTCCATCATTGTTTCCTGGGCAAATGTTGCCTGGGGATCGCCATAGCCCCTGCATGCTCCTCCGTAATTCTTGTTTGTATAAACCAGAGAGCCTTCGTATGATATGTTCTCAACACGATAAAGTGAAGAAAACATGACGTTATGGTAGCCCATGACGGATGGTCCATGGCTGTTATAGGCACCATTGTCAATGATTGCCCTTGCCTGTTTTGCAACAATGGTTCCGTCATGATTGAACCCGAACTTTAATTCAGTAATGGATGGGTGCCGCATCCTTGTTGCAGTGAACTGCTCTTCACGTGTGTTGATTATTTTAACCGGTCGACCCGTTTTTTTAGAAAGCAATACACAGGCGATATGGGTGGTATCCAGGTCGATTTTGCTGCCGAAACCGCCGCCAATATAGGGTGGGATGACACGAATTTTTTCCGGTTCAATGGCAAGGACCTGGGAGATTCTATGCTTTAATGGGTGAGGTGCCTGGGTATTGACCCACATAGTGACCTGGTTGTCCAGACCACAATCTGCGACACAGGCATGGGTTTCAATGCTGGAATGGGACTGGGCATGGGTGGTAAATGTTTTTTCGATAATAAAATCTGACCTTGCAAACCCTTGTTCAATATCTCCGCAATCCATCTTAAAATGTTTGGAAACATTTGTTTCAAGATGGTCATGGATTTTGGGTGCTCCTTCTTTCATAGCTTCAACAGGGTCAAACAAGCCTTCAAGTTCTTCCAGGTCAACTTTGATCAAGGACAATGCTTTGATTGCAGTGGCTTCATCCACAGCTGCTACTGCGGCTATTTCATCACCGATATATCTGACTTTCTTATCTTCAAATGCAAGTTTGTCGGCCATTAAAGGATGAATGCTGTATTTTATCAAGGGGGTATCCTCACAGGTGATAACCGCCTTTACCCCTTTAAGTTGCCGGGCCTCTGAAACATCAATGCTCAGGATTCTGGCATGGGCCGCCTTGGATCTGAGAATTTTGCCGTAGAGCATTCCTTTTAACTTTATATCTGCAGCAAAAACAGCCTTGCCTGTAACCTTGGTCACGGCATCCCTGTTTTTGATCCGTTTTCCGATCACAGAGTAATTGTCCATTGTAAGTGCCCCCTTCTTATCCATTTTTTAATTTTTCTTTGGCGTTTTCAACGGCATCAAGAATTTTAACATAGCCGGTGCACCGGCACAGATTTCCTGCTAAATACTCTTTAACCTCCTTTGTTGAGGGATTCGGCATCTCCTGGAGCATGGCTTTTGTTGTGATGACCATTCCGGGTGTACAAAAACCGCACTGGATAGCTCCGCTGTCCACAAAGGCCTGCTGGACCGGATGCAGTTCTTCCCCTGTTTTTACCCCTTCAATGGTCTCGATTACGGCATTATCAACTTCCACGGCCAAAACCAGGCAGGAACTGACGACCCTGTTGTTGAGAATGACGGAACAGGCCCCGCAATCTCCTTCATCACAACCTTCCTTGGTTCCTGTTAAATCAAGGTCCTCCCGTAAAAATTGGAGCAATGTCTTTCTCGGGTCAACCAGAGCTTCATAATCGTCACCGTTTACATTGACCCGGACCGGATATTTTTTTACCATGTTAACGTTCTCCCTTTATTTGCAATAATTGAGTTCGTTTTAAGTCTAAATACATCACGAAGCTTTAATAAGCGTATTGATTCCCTTTGCAACCATTGTTGCAACCAAAGATCTTCTATAGTCTGCCGAAGCTCGGAAATCTGAAATGGGAGTTGCCTCGTTTGATGCTTTTTTTGCTGCTCTTATAATCAAATCAGGTGTTAAAATATTATTGTTCAAAACTGCTTCAGCCTTTTTTGCCCGTATGGGTGTCGGAGCAACAGCTCCCATGGCAATGGTTATTTTCTTACACAAGTTAGTGCCAGGCTCTCTGTGCAGGGTGATAGCAATATTCACCAGGCCCAGATCATTGGATTTGCCTGCAGAATGTTTTAAAAATATTCCTTCAGCCTTGCCTGCATCTTCCGGGACCCTGATCTCGGTCAATATTTCACCTTTTTTCAAGACGGTCTGGTTCGGGCCGCAAAAAAAGTCCTGCAAAGCTATCTGCCGTTCCCCATCCTTTGAAATAATTTTGAGCATTGCATCCATTGCCAGGAACATTGCTCCGAAATTTGAACAGGGAGACGCATTGGACAGGTTTCCACCAATGGTGGCCCTGTTTCTGATTTGAATTGACCCCAGCGCTTTTGCAGTCTGGTTAAGAAAGGGCATTGTTTGTTTGAGCCTGTCTGAGACCTCGATATCCCGGACGGTAACCAAAGCCCCAAACCGCCACCCGTCATTGAATTCAAACGTATTCATCCGGGGTATTTCTTTTATGTCTACGATGCACTCAGGTTTAATGGAATTGTATTTCATGCCCACCAAAAGATCAGTTCCTCCGGCCAGCAAAAAGGCATTTTCATATGTATTTAACGCATTCATGGCATCATCCATACTTTTGGGTTTGATATATTCAAAAGTTTCCATTAACCTTCTCCTAATTATTTAGTTTCAGGGCCTGCATTTATAGCTCTTGTCTTAAATTTTAAACACTATTTATCAAAAATTCTATTATAACGGGCGTCCCTTTCCTTGATGGCCTCTTTCACCCCGACATCCCTTCGTCGTCTGAGGAAATTGTACTCGCCTTCCTCAAATCTTGTATTGGTGAACATGGTATGTCCAAGATATCCCTGTCCAAAGGCGGAGGTCAGTCCCATGGAATCATATGCCAGTCTCGCACAGGCCTTGCCTATGGCAATACCATCACGGGGGAGAAGGGTCATGGATTCAGCCAGTTTTCTGACCTCCTCGTCAAGCTGGTCCAGCGGTACAACTGTATTAACAAGACCGATTCTTTCCGCTTCTATACCGTCCATCAGCTTTCCTGTGAGCAGCATTTCCCTTGCTTTTTTCTGGCCGATAAGGCTCATGAGAATCGGAAACACATACATGGATCCTGCAAAACCGAGTCTCTGTTCAACATGGCCGATCTTGGCATCTTCGGAACACACAGTCATATCACAGCAAAGGGACATGTATAGACCGCCGCCGATACAATATCCATGAACCTGTGCAATGGTGATCTTGTCCATGAAGAATATTCTGCGAAGACTTTCCGCACGCCATTTGTCATATGCCAGCCGGGCTCTCTGACTGGGGCGCCGGGTGTCGTCTTTGGGTTTTCCAGAGCCACCACCGTAAACAAAATAAACACGCCCGAGATCATATCCGGAAGAGAAGGCATTTCCAGAACCTTTAAAAACGACGGCCTTGACATCATCATCCTGTTCAATTTGATCCAGGGCAGCATCGATTTCCTTGCTGAATTCAATATTCAATGCATTCATGGTATGCGGTTTGTTAAATTGCAGGGTAGCAACCGACCCCTCTTTATAATCTTTTTTTTCATAAATCAGTGTTTCTGATGTAATTGTGTCTGAACTCATCACTATCTCCTTAGGTTTATCTTAATTAATGATCTAAAACATTTATTATTCATAGTTATCGAAATTAACAGGATATGGCCTTCTCTATTGGCCCGGTACATACCTGCCATATCCGCTTTCACCTGTTATTTTTTGATCCTTGACAACAATTTTTCCCCTCAGCATGGTCAGAGTCGGCCACCCTTTGATTTTTTTCCCTGCCACTGTTGAAAAATCGCTGTTGGAATACATCGGATTTTCAGGGGCAATATCCTCTTTTTCAAGATCTATTAACGAAAGGTCTGCATCAGAACCGATATCCAGAACTCCTTTTCGGGGGGCAAGGCCGAATTTTCGAGCCGGGCTGTAGCAGCAGACATCAACAAGTCGTTCAAGAGAAATTCGTCCTTTGTTTACCCCTTCACTGAGCATCAGGGGCAGAAAGGTTTCTGAACCGGGCATGCCGGGTGTGGCATCCCAGAAATTTTGCTTCATTGATTTTGGTACTGGGGCGTGGTCTGTGGCAACCACATCAATGCTGCCGTTTCTTAACGCCTCCCAAAGTTTTTCATTATCTTCGGACTCACGGATGGGCGGGTTGACCTTGGAAAGGATTGGATCAACATTATCCGTGTTCTGCGTTAAATATTGGACACAGGTTTCAGTCATCACATTTACGCACTGGGCTTTGGCTTTTGTCAAAAGCTGCAGGCCTTCTTTAATGGTCATATGGACAACATAGATAGGGCATCCGGTTATTTCGGCCAGATATAGGCATTTCTGCATGGATTCCTGTTCACAAACCCTTGTTCTTACCTCATTCCATGAGCCTGGTTCCTTACCCTGGTCTAAGAATTCGTTTTTCATCGCAAGAAAGATTTCCACGTTTTCACAGTGGACCCTGACAAATATGTCACGTCCCTGTTTTGCCAGCCTTGCGACCTCTTTAAAGGTCAGATAAACAATGCCGTCATCTATACCGCCGGCACGTCCTTTCCAGACGGCTTCACTTCCCTTGTAAGGGAGCAAAAGTTTGACACTGTTAATCCCGTAATCATATATTTCACTGATTTGACTTATATTTTCCCTGGTATAAATCCGTGCACTTAAAGCAAGGTCGACATAGGCATTTTTTTCATAGAGTCCGACAAATTCCTTTGCCTGGTCTTTAATATTGTCTGCTGGCGCCAGCAAGTGTATAAGGGTGGTGCATCCGCCAGCCGCACAGGCCCGGGTTTCAGCCCGGATATTTGATTCAGGATCAATACCCGGTGGATACTGAAGATGAACATGGGCATCCACGATTCCGGGAATGACAAAGTTTCCCTTGCCATCTATCATAGTTTTGGCATCCGGCAGTTCAGATTCCTTTGCCAGGGCAACTATTTTCCCACGGTCAATGGCTAATCCGGCATCCAGGATCCCGTCATGCCTGACAATCTTACAGTTTTTTATAATAGTATCAACTTGCATTAGGCCCTCTTGTTTATTAATAAATAATTTTTTCTTCTATATATTGTTCAATTTTTTCTTTGGGAAGTCCCAGAATTTCTCCGTAAACATAATAATTATGCTCTCCGAGCATGGGTGCAGGTCTTCTGATCTGGCCGGGGGTTTCACTCAAATTGCATACAACGTTGGGAACAAAGTCAAGTCCTGTTACCGGGTGTTCAATATTGACAATATTCTGACGTTCCTGAAGATGAGGGTCTGAAAACCGGTCTTCCGTATCGGCACAGGGAGTTGCGGCAACACCTGCATTCTGGAGAATTCCCATGACTTCATAAGACGTCTTTGTCAGGGTCCATTCGCCAATGAGTTGATCGAGTTTTTTGCGGTTCCCTCTTCTTTTGTGGTTATCTGCAAAATCATCTTCCTGTGTCCAGGAGGGATCACCTAAGGCCGAACAAAAAGATTTCCATTCCACATCCGTCAGAATGGCGATGGATACCCACTTGTCTTCTCCCATGCAGGGGTAATTGTTGTGAACAGCCATCATAGTGTTGTTATTGCCCACGGAGGTTAAATTGCGATTATTAAAACTGTATTCCATCATCGGTTCCGGCATGGTGCTCAACAGGGATTCCATCTGGGCAACCTCTATGTGCTGGCCTTCTTTATATTTTTCACGATGATATAATGCAATTTGAACGGCAAAAGCACCGAAAAGGGAAGAATTAATATCAGCATAGGCCTGCTGCATTCCTAAGACCCGTTCGCCTTCATATCCGATCAGATTGTCCAGACCTGAAAGTGCAGCAAGTGACGGGCCGTAAGTGACCACATCCGACAAAGGCCCCTCGCTGCCCACACCTGGAAAAGAAATCATGATAATGTCTTTTTTCAGTTTCTTTAATTCATCATAATCTAAAGAGAGTCTTTTCATCACGCCCGGGGAGAAGTTTTCTACCACGACATCACTTTTTTTTATCAAGTCCCGGATGAGTGTTTTGCCTTCAGGTCGGGTCAGGTCTAAAAGGATACCCAGCTTATTCCTGTTTATACTGTGAAACAGCGGGTCCTTTTCCGGGTCCCGTTCTATATTGTCGGGGCCGAACCGGACAGGGTCAAGGCGCTTGCGTGTTTCCACCTTAATAACCTGGGCGCCCATGTCTGCCAAGAGACAGGTTGCCCGTGGTGCGGCAGCAGCCCAGCCAAAATCAATTACCCGGTATCCTTCAAGTGGTAAGTCACCCATAATTTATCTCCAATAATGTCTTGTCTTTTTTGGCCGGGGTAAACATGTTTTTCCCCCCGACTATTGTTTTTTGTTTTCAATAGCGCCAGTCAGTCGTTGTTAAACATCATACCTGACGTCCGATAAGTGCCCCTTGATAAATCGCCTGTTTAATATTTTTAGGCGTGGTGCAGTCACCGATCATGGTGAAGGATATCTCTTGTTTTTCCAAGACATCTGCAAGACCCTGTACAGGTGTTGAACCAAGGGCCAGAACGATGACCTCAGCTTCAACACAAATGGTTTTACCCGATTCATTATCTATAAGGTCAACACCAGTGCTGGTAATTTTTTCAAGTTTATGATCGGTAATCTCCCTGACCTTATGCTCCTGCATAAATTCCATTATGCCCCTTCTGTTGGTAGGCTCACAGTCTTCTGCCATATAAGATCCGGGGCGCATTTTGACCACAGCCACTTCATTGTCCCAGGATGCGATAAGTTCAGCTGTTTCACAGGCAAGCATACTGCCTCCGATAACTGCGACCTTCTGGTTTTTTATCGGGACTTCCCCACGAAGAACATCCCAGGCAAGCACAACATTGTTGGTCTCGCTTCCGGGTATGTCGATCTGTTTGGGTATGGCACCTGTAGCCATGATAATTTCATCAGGGTTCTCAGCGGCAATGAGTTCTTGTGTGACTTCAACACCGAACTTGATGTTCACGCCTGTTTTTTCAATCTGGTTTGCAAGATAGTCCCGCAGCCAGAGCATTCTCTTTTTCCCGGGAGGCTTTGATGCCAGCAGGAGTTGTCCGCCAAGTTCCTCTCCCTTTTCATATAAGGACACGGAATGCCCCCTCAAAGATGCCACCCTTGCCGCTTCCATACCGGCCGGACCACCGCCGATAACCATGACTTTCTTTTTTCTCTGTGCAGGTACAATCTCGGTCCAGTCCTTCTCCCTGCCAAAAACCGCATTGACGGCACAGCTCTGGGGATAATTAAAGGCCCCTCCTCTGATGTACAGACACTCTCCGCATGACAGGCATTTTCTGATGTCATCCACTTTGCCCTGAGCTGCTTTTTGGGGCCATTGGGGATCAGCCAGAAGGGGTCTTGCTATTCCAAGGAAATCAGCTATCCCGTCAGAGACAATTTTCTCACTTACGTCCGGGTTTCGATATCCACCGGCAACGATAATAGGAATTTTTACCGCTTTTTTAATGGCTTCAAAAAGCGGCCGTTTAAAATCTTCTTCCATTCGCATGGTGTCGTTGGATAGATGCTGTGTTTCATGACATCCGGCAGAAACACTTATAACATCCGCACCGGCAGCTTCCAGGATTTTTGCAACCTGGCAGGATTCAGCCAGGTTAATACTATTGTCCAGGTAATCAAGGGCACTGATGCGAACGGTAACAGGGAAATCATCACCGGCCTGGGTTTTAATCGCCTTTAGCATTTCTACATGGAACCGGGTTCGGTTTTCAAGGGATCCACCAAATTCATCTTTCCGGGTATTGAGAAAGGGGGAAAGGAAGCTGCCAAGCAGATATCCGTGGGCTGCATGGATTTCAACCATGTCATAGCCGGCTGTTTTTGCCATGACAGCACCTTTGGCAAACAGATCAATGGTATCCCAGATCTCACTTCTTGTAATGGGAATGGGTTTGGTATATGGGGTCCCATCACAAAATAACTGCTGAACATTGGAAGCCGCCACACTCTGCAGATGTGTCTGCCCGCCGATATGGCCAAACTGGATGCTGACTTTAGCTCCATGGGCATGCAGGGCCTGGACAAGCTCACAATGACCGGGAATAAACTGGGGGGCACTCAAATTTAAGGAGGCTGGAGTATAGAATTTATGTCCCGGTGGGAAAACCCTTGTGGAACCAATGATGATCAATCCCACGCCGCCCTTTGCCCTTTCAGCAAAATAATCAATGGTTTTCTGGGTGACTTCACCATTCATACCTTGGAACTGTCTGGCCATGGGAAGCATAACGATACGATTTTTGGTGGTAAAGTTTCCTATTTTTCCTTTTTTAAAAAGATGCGGGAAGTGTGTCTTTGACATGTAGATCTCCTTATTATTTTATAAACACTTTTTCAGGATCAAAAGATCGTACCAGTTTCAGTTCCTCCGGGGTCGGAGAAGCCAGTATTTCCATTCGCGGTAAGGTTTGAAGCGCCCATCCGCAGGTTTCTTTAATTTCATTGATTCTTTTTTCAAAAGAAGAGCCTGGTGTTGAAAAATATCCCTTAAGCACAAAATCCGTGCCATTTTTTACATAGACACCTTCATTTGTAACAAGGGTGCCAACCCGCGTACCCGGGCAGGTGATATAAGACACCTTTTCAACCAGGCGGTTGGCCCTCTGGACGGCGACGATCACGACTTCCCTGGTTACGCTTGCAATGTCATTGCCCCCACCTGCGCCTGCAAGATAAATATCTCCCTTGGACGAGGTCCGGATAATGGTGGAATTGATATTCCCTTTCTTGTCCAGTTGACCGGCCCCGAGGACTCCTATGCAGCCGCTGTTGATTCCGCCGGCACTGACACCGTGCACGTCAAAACTGTCGGAAATCATTTTTGCCGTGGCCATGTTGGCAGGACTTATGAGCAGGGGATCTCCCGGACAAGGCTCATAGCCGATACCGCCTGCAATCAGATCAATGTGGTAGTCTTGTTCTTTTAATAAATAATAGGCGCACCAGCCTGCCAGACCTGATATACCTATTCCTGCAAACATGGTTTTATAATTGTTTTTTAAAACCAGATCCCTGATTTCCCGGGCGCCTGCGATAATCGCGTGCTCGCTTGGTGTGGGAGGTTGTTTTTCCCTGTTTTTAATTATTCCATTGGTTTCAATCGCTATGGCCGGATTGTCCTTAAGAGAATTGGGTGGTGAACTATTGGTCTGCAATTCCAGCTTGGCCAGGTATTCTTCATGGGTGCCTCCTTCAAGGACCCACTCTTGTACCCATTGCTCAAGGGTTTCTGCATTTTCACTTGCCTTTCTAAGCGTTTTAAGAAATTCTTTGTCCAGGCCATACCCTTCAAATTCAGGCAGGCTCTGGGCATTCAGGTTTTGGGGATGAGCTCCCCTGGGAGCTACGCACACAGCATTGACAAGGCTACCCGGGATTTTTACCAGCAGGGAATGCTCCCGGATAAAATCTTCAGACACCAGTTTTTCCACAGTGACGATGATACCTTTGCGGCTTGCCTTAGCCCCCCATGCGTCCCTGGGTGGAGCCGCCATGATCAAATTGCCCTGGGGGTCTGCAGCCCATCCGTGAATGATAGAAATATCCGGGTTCAAAGCTTTAATAAGACCTATTTTTTCACCGGTTCCAAAAGGATCATCCGCAACTTTGAAGGAATGGCTGTTCTCCTCGGCCAGGCTGCTGCCGATAATAGAACGTGTCACTGCATAGGGAAGGTTTAAGGCGCCTGCCTGCAGAGACTGGATCAAAGAGAGCATGGACCAGTTTTCCAGTTCAATGGTTTTTTCCTTAAAAGCCCTCTGGATAACAGGATTGGGATAGGGTCGCGGGAAAATATCAGCACAGGTGGCAAAAATCAGTTTTTTCACAAGTTGACCGTGAATCAGACTCAGTGCATGGTGCCCGCCGACCATGTTCATGATCAGTGTGAAATCAGTTTTTTTGCCCCAGAATGTCCTGGCAAGCTCGCGGGCTGAGGCTCCTGCCTCAAGACCTATGTGCAGGGTCATTCCAGGTGTTATATTTTCCTCAATCGCCTGGCATATACTGACAACTTTGTTTTTCATGTTTAAACAACCTTATTTATGACGGTTACTATGTCATTTTATCTTTGGTAAGCGGTTTAAGGTTTCAAAATCAATTAAACCAATTCAATTATTCTTTAAACGGGCAAGTTCTGCGTTAATCAATTCAGTTTGACGGTCTTTTTGCCAATTGAGCTGTTCTTTTCGGACACGAAGTTTTTTTAAACTGAGTGTGGCACTGACGATTTCTTCGGTTTCCCCACCCTCGGCAAAAATAAAGGCTGGCCTGGGGGTAAGGGGGCCTGCAATAACGCTGTGTCCATAATAAGAGTTTGACCGCTCCTTTCCGACCAGGTTTGCACTGGCGGCATAGACACAGTTTTCCGTTGCCCGGCTTCCGGTCTGCTGTACGATGAAGTAAGGTTTGCCGGGACCTGTGGCGCTGGCCGAGGTATTTACAAGCAAATCCGCCCCTTTCAGGGCCATAATCCGTGCCAGTTCAGGGTAAAAGTAAAAATCAAAACAGATGAGAATACCAATGGTCCCGTACCGGGTTTCAAAGACCGGGATTTCATTTCCCGGTGTAAAGCAAAGACTCTCTGTAAACCGGGGCAGAGGTGCAAGGTGCAGTTTTCTATAGGTACCCAACAGCCCTTCAGGACCAACAATAACCGATGAAATATAAAGGATGTCCGGGTGGGTTATATCTTTTTCCGGCATTCCAAAAATAATATAAACATCCAGTTTTCGGGCCAGATCTTTGATTTCGCAAGTGATAGGTCCTGGAATCGTCTCAGCCATTTTTTTATGCATACCACAGGATTTGCCATCTGGATCAGTCATCTCACCGCATTCATAGCCGGTAAGGGCAAGTTCCGGGAAAATGATAATATTATTGCCCTGATCTGCCGCCTGTTTTGAAAAGGCCTTAATTTTTGACAAATTAGCTGCCTTGTCTCCCCATTCGGGGCAAAAATTAACACAGGCGACTGAGACTGTTTCCCGGTATTCCATTATTTGTTCCTTAGTAAAAAGGTTCGATCCTTATTAAATGGGTTGATCATTTATTGCAGGCACTTTGGCCCAACAAATCAGCCCAGGCTTTCCTGGTTTTTTTCCTTTAATGCTCTTAAAACTTTTTCAGGTGTAATGGGAATCTCATGAAATCTTATCCCAATGGCATCATATATGGCATTGGCAATGGCAGGAGCACTTGATACCATTGTACCTTCTCCAACACCTTTAGCCCCCCATGGACCTTCCCTGTGGGCTGTCTCAATAATAGCGGACTTGTAATTATCACAATCAGGACAATCCAGTGTTGTAGGTATCTTATAATCAGCAAACTGCGGGTTGAGCATGACACCATTATCTGTAATTACCTCTTCAAGCAGGGCACTTCCAATTCCCATGCTAAGAACGCCCCCATCCTGTTGTCCTTCTACCATCATCGGATTTATGGCCTTTCCGCAGTCATTTGCAGTTACCATTTTTGTTACCCGGATTTTGCCTGTTTGCGTATCAACTTCAACCTCAGCTGCCTGGGCAACAAACATATAGAAAGAAGCCGGTCTTTCCGAGGCACCTGTCTCAGGATCAGGCATTACGCCAGGAAGGTAATAAGTTGCTTTACCAAGGATTTCTGCACCTTCCTTCAGGGTATAACCTCCTATGACCATGGGTATGAATAGATCTTTGATGTGGAGACTTTTTTCTGGAAAATCTTTTACAAAAACTCTTGAATCAGCTGTTTCAAGAACATCTTCAGCAACTCCTAACTCCGTGGCTGCAAGTTCAAATAATTGTTTTTTTGCATCTGCGCATGCCTTGCGAATTGCATTGCCCATATTAAAGGTTGATCGACTGGAAGCCGTGCCCAGATCAAACGGGGTAATATCGGTATCGGGATTCAATACCCTGACCATTGAAACCGGAATCTTGAATTCTTCTGAAATCATCTGGGAAAAAATCGTATTTGATCCCTGTCCCAGTTCTACTGTGCTTGTCCTCAATTCAACCAAGCCGTCCGGGTGGACTTTAATAAAGCAGGCCGAGGCTGTCGGCACAAGACTATATTTGTTGCCAAGGGCTATGCCTTTACCCATTTTCAAGTGGGGTTCTTTTGGCTTTTCGGGTTTCTTTCCCCATTCAATGTCCCTGGCCGCAGCCTGTAGACACTCTTTTGCCCCAACGCTGTGCATCTTTTCCTGGAAAGCGTTCAAATCTCCCTCATCTATGCAATTCATGAGTCTGAATTCCAAAGGATCAATGTTCAAGGCCTCGGCCAACATATCCATATTAGATTCCATACCCCAAAGAGTTTCAGCATTACCGAATCCACGGAATGCCCCAGCCATTCGCTGGTTGGTATACACACCATAGGCATCCAGACTAAAGTTGGGTATCTTATAATTTGCTGCGGGTCCAAAAGAACCGTTTCTTGCAGTCAAGTATCCGGTTCCTGCGTAAGCGCCTCCCACAAGAATAGTCCTCATCGCATTGGCTACTAAAGTCCCGTCTTTTTTTGCACCTGTCTTGATTTCCACAATATACCTTGCACGTGTTGTTGTGGTGCTCAGTTGTTCTTCCCTTGTGAATCTCATTTTGACCGGTCTTTTAGGGTGCCCCTTCTGGGCTAGGACGAGTGAGGCGGCAATCTGCTCTGCCTTTGGCTCCCTTCCCCCAAAGGCGCCTCCCACATGAGTGGGAACGATCACTCTTACTGCAGATGATGCCATTCCCCTTGATTCTGATATATCCTTATGCATACCATAAGGTTTCGAGGTAGTACCCCAGACTATAAGTCTTCCAGTACCATCAACTTTGGCAACACCACAGTGTGGCTCCATCTGGACATGATGTATCATTGCCACCTCAAACCGGTTCTCCAAAACAATGTCTGCTTCTTTAAATGCTTCTTCAGCGTTGTTTCTTCTGATCCTGAAGTAATTGAAAACATTGGGGCGATTCTCATCAAATCTGGGTGGCACAGATCGAATCGTCTTATAGCTTTTCAAGTCTTCATGAAGAATGGCAGGTGGATTTTTACTGAATGCCTGGTCTCCATCAAACACTGGCTCAAGCTCTTCATATTCGACTTCAATAAGATCCACAGCATCCTGAGCAATATCCTCGGTTTCCGCAGCAACTGCAGCAACCGCATCTCCAACATACAAAACCTTGTCCCGGGCCAGCACATATTCATCAGCAACTCCAGCCCCGAAGCGATGCGGGCATGTCTTTTCGTCACCCACTATCACAACTTTAACACCAGGCAACTCTTTTGCCTTGGATGTATCAATGGAAATAATCCTGGCATGGGGATATGGGCTTCTTTTAACTTTACCATAAAGCATTCTGGAAAGTTCCATATCCGAACAATATTTTGCCGCCCCTGTAACTTTTTCTATCCCGTTTACATTGCGCTCAGACTTTCCAATATATTCATATTTATTATTTGTTTCCATGTGGCAGACCCCCTATTTCTTAAAATCCATTACTTTTTTTTGATCAACACTGAGGATTGCCTTTACGATCTTATGGTATCCAGTGCAACGACAAAGGTTTCCTGAAAGGGCGTGTCTTACATCCTTTTCCGATGGTTTTGGATTTTCATCCAAATGAGCTTTTCCCGCCATTATCATACCAGGTGTACAATAACCGCATTGAAAAGCGCCATTATCAAGAAACGCTTCTTGAAGCAGATCCAACTTCTCTCCCTCGGCCAGGCCTTCAATAGTTTGAACATTCTTCCCTCTTGCTTGAAGGGCAAGAATTATACATGACTTAACTGCTTTTCCATCTACCCTTACGGTGCAGCATCCGCACAATCCTTCGCCGCAACCTTCCTTGGTGCCGGTTAACCCCAGGTTATCATACAGAAACTTCTGTAAAGTCGTTCCTGGATTGATTTCAGCCGTAATATGCTCACCATTGACCGTTAAACTTAAATTTTCCATAATGAGTCTCCTATCCTACCATATCTTGCATTTCAAAAATGTTCACCAAAGTATCGTTTTGCCTGCAATTGCCTAAAAACAAAAAAGGTTATAGTGTGCGAGCACGAACCGCAGCTTCTTTAATAGTTCTTTGTACCAGAACCCGGGCAATATCTCTTTTGAATTCTTCTGTTCCATTTAAGTCAGCAGTTGGCTGAATATCTTCAGATGCAATCTGTGCCGCTTTTTCAATAAGAACGTCATTAATTTTTTGTCCCTTTATAAGTTCCTCAGCTCTTTTAGATCTAGAAGGAATTGGGTTCACCGATCCCATAACAATGCGGATATCTTTACACAAATCATGGTTGGATACGTCAAGAGTTAGATATGTAGCAACACTTACAACAGCCAGATCCGTTGCTCTGCGAGCAAATTTTGTATGGATTCCACCACTCATAATAGCATTGGGAATATGTATCTCGGTTAGTATTTCATCTTCATTTAATATTGTTTCAAACGAATCAACAAAAAATTCCTCAAGTCTTACCACCCGTTCTGTGTCAACTCCGGTTAACGTCACCTGTGCTCCAAGGGCAATGAGTGTTGGCGCAAGATCTGATGCAGGATCAGCACTGCACAGGTTTCCGCCAACGGTTCCCCAGTTTCTGACTGCGACGGATGCAAGGGTGTACTCCATCTCGGCCAGCATAAAGAACTTTTCTCTGATAATGTCTGACTTTTCTACGGATCTGTGCGTTGTAAGCCCTCCAATCCGAAGCCCGTCATCTTTTGTGTAACGGATATAATCCAGATCTGAAATCCCTTTTATGTCAATAATATAAGACGGACTGATAAATTTCTCTTTCATCATGCTGACCAATGACTGGCCGCCTGAAAGGGCCTTGGCTTCTTCTCCATACCGAGCAAGTAATGCACAAGCTTCTGTTACATCTTTTGCAGGAAAGTATTTAAAGTTATCCATAATTTTAAGTTCTCCTGAATTAAGTATCCTTAGTTTATAGTATTCCAGATCTAAAGTTCACTGCTTATCTTTTTGAATGTTTATTTTGTAAGGTCTCTCCTTACCGATTCTCCAATGCTTTAAGTTGATTTTTTAGAGCATCTGCATAAGTGAAAGACCCATTTAAAGGCCTGGCCAATTTTGCCAATAATGGTTGTGATGACCTGCCTCCATATACTTTCTGCCTGTTCGGACAATTCAATTTGCTGGGTATTCTCCGCATCTGACGGGTGTCCGGGATTCAATTTGGCCCTAACTGAGTCGGCGAATTCTTTCCTCATGGTTTTTGCTTTTGATTTCATAATTCTATCGCCGAAGGTTGCCAGCCGGCCGACAATGGACACCTCGGCCTGGTAGGATACCTCGGTTTGGTTCTCAGACAGTTCTTTGAGAGTTATTTCGGTTTTCTGCTTGAAGTGCCCCAGATTTCTAAGTTCTTTGCCATGTCCTATGGTACGGATCAAGTTAAAAGGGACTGTCTCAGATATCTGGGTCCGGATTTTAAATTTTGCAGAAATAATACCAACTTTTGTCTGGATGATACTATCATATTCATTCTCACCAACTATTTCCACACTTTCACATCCTGGGACACAAGTCCCAACTGTTTCGGCATCTAAAAAAAAATTATATAATTTCTGAATGGCTATATCAACTATAAATGTCTCTGTAATCAGCATAATGACTCCTTATCTTTATTTTTTAGAACAACCAGTGCGTCCAATGCTTTTACTCCTTGTCCTTCATCAAGAACAATCAACGGGTTGATATCAATCTCAGCAATATAATCTTTCCAGTCTTCGGCCAATTGGGAAAGTTTTAATAATAAATCTTCAACAGCTTCAATGTCAGCACGAGCCCTGCCGCGGATTCCTTTTAGTATTGGATAGCCTTTTATTTCTTGCACCATAGACTTTGCATCTGGCTCAGATAAAGGTGTCACCCGCAAGGATATGTCTTTTAGAACTTCTACAAAAATACCCCCCAATCCAAAAGCAATTGTCGGTCCAAACTGTGGATCTAAGGACATGCCGGCAATCACCTCAGTTCCTCCTTGTATCATTTCCTGAACAACAACACCGTTGATTCTTGCCTGAGAATTATACCGGACTGCGTTTTCAATAAGTTCTTCATAGCATGAGACTATTTCTTCTATAGAACTGACTCCAAGTCTGATGACATCAGCCTCTGACTTATGGAGTATATCGGGAGAATCAATTTTTAATACTACAGGGAATCCAATTTCTTCGGCAACACTAATTGCTTCTTGAGGTGAATTTACCAATTTTTCTATTGTAACCGGAATGCCGTATAGTTTCAATAGCTCTTTGCTTTGATGTTCGCTCAAGCTTGTATCATTAGTCTCTAATATTGCCTTTGCATGATTTAAATCGATTGAATCATCTGGAGTATGACTTTTGTCAATGATTCCTGCAGTTCTTTCTGCCTGTTGGTGATACTTGACAAGAGATTTAACTGCTATGGCACACCTGTCAGGAGATCTGAACGATGCAATGCTACTGTTATTTAATATCTTGATTCCCGGGTCAGACAAGCTTCCTGCCGCCCACCAGGCAACAACAGGTTTTGAGCTGCCTCTCACAGATTCCAACAGTTGTTGAGCCCTGTCAACGCTTCCCTGCCCTGCAACCATGGACATGTTTACTTGAATAATATCAAAATTGTCCTCTTCAATAAAAAGGCTCATGCATCGCTTGAACATCGTTGGGTCACTGAAGATCTGACCGGTTAAATCTAGAGGATTTGCCACCTGACCAAAAGAGGCCATCTCTTTTGATGCAAGGTCAATCGTCTTTTGGGACGGTTCTGGAACGACCAGACCCAGTTTAGTATAATGATCCGCCATAATGATACCAGCCCCGCCCGAACTGCTGATGATTCCGAGTCTATTTCCTTTTGGTATTTTACCTTTGGAAAATAATGAAGCAGTTTGAAATAATTCATCATAATTGCGAACCCTGATAACACCTTTCTGGTTCAACACAGCATCAATAACAGAGTCAGAACCCGTAAGGGAACCTGTATGGGAAGCAGCAGCCTTTTTACCGACTTCGGTTTCTCCGATTTTTAAAACAATGATGGGTTTGCCATGCTCAAGGGCAAGTTCCGCAGCTTCTATAAATTTTGCACCATCCTTGAATCCTTCTATGACTGTAGCAATAACAGTTGTTTTTTCATCATGGAGAACCAGGTGCTTTATATAATCGGATACTTCAAGGTCTGCTTCATTACCGCTGGAAATAAAATAGCTCAAGCCAATGCAGTTATCCTGGGCACGGTTAGCCATAGACCCGCCCAACGCCCCGCTTTGGGAAATAAATCCTATATTCCCCGGGATAAGAGTATCAACTTCCAAAAATTGGGAAAAAGAAAGCACAATATTATCATTGAAATTAACCAGCCCGATGCAGTTTGGTCCGCAGATTTTCATGTTTTTTGTTTTGGCCAGTTCTTTTAGTTTATCCTGGGCTTTTTTCCCATCATTACCCATTTCGGCAAACCCGGAGCTGAAAATAACAGCAGAACCCACATTGTTATCGGCACATTCATTTAATACAGATAGAACAAATTTGCCCGGAACTGCAACAAGGGCACAATCAATTTTCATGGGGACATCTGAAATAGTTGGATAACATTTAACATTGTTGAGTTCTTTATATTTTGGATTCACCAGGGCCAGCTCCCCTTTATATCCATGTTTGGTCAGATACTTGAATAACCGCCCTCCAATTCGTGTCGGGCTTTCAGAAACCCCGATAATAGCTACAGATTCAGGTGCTAATAATTTTGATAACGCAGATGTCATAAGGTACCCTCCGTTTTATGGCTCCGCCCTGTTGATTACACGGGCATTTCACATACAACTTGCTAATTATATGGATTTTTTGTTTTAAACACCTTTAAAATAAATTTGGTCCAACCTTCCCGCTTCCGACACCCTTGATCCGGCAAGAAAAAGTTCTTTTTTCACCTTTTTAATGTAACACTAATTCTGACTTAAGAATCAGGAATAAATAAAGTTGCAAATCTTATGCCATTATTGAATTTTATGAAAATCAGTATAAATTTCAATAAGTTTTATTTTTTCACTTGAATTCTTCAATTGTATATGTTTAGTTATTAAACAAAAAAAAGATAATTTTTCAGCGGGGCGGTCAACAATGAAAAAAAATATTCTTCCCTTCAACTTAAACTGCAATGATCCGAGTCCCATTGCCATATTCAACAATGGGAGTATCACCTATGCCAACACTGCCTTTGAAAAACTGTATAACCCTTTAAAAAAAGAAGATAAAAAGAAAATCAGGCAATTACTGTCCCGGTTGAATTCCGAGCTTATACGGTCAGACAAAAAGGTTATTCAAAAACAGATAGGACTGATTACTAACCATAAAAAAACAAAAGTTATTGTATACTTATTAAACAAATCCGGATCTAAGGAGAACAGCTTGCTCCTGGTGGCCGACCAGGAAGAATCTGTCGGAGATTTTCCATACTTTAATCCCGGGCGGGCCGTGGATTTTGACAACTCTCCCAAACTGGAACTCTCGCCAGCATTTTCGCGGCTCATTGGTGAAGATTTCAAATTTAAAGCAGTTCTATTTAAGGCCCAAAAAGCCGCCCAAAGCGACTATCCCATACTTATAAACGGGGAAAGTGGCACTGGCAAAGAAATACTGGCAAGCACGATTCACAATGCCAGCCGCCGCAGGAGTAAGAAATTTGTGGACATCAACTGTGCGGCTATTCCGGACCAGCTCATTGACAGTGAATTGTTCGGCTATGAAAAAGGTGCGTTTACAGGGGCATTGCCCGGCGGGCGCCATGGCCTCTTTGTCGAAGCAAATCATGGGACACTTTTTCTGGATGAAATTGCGGACGCATCTTTGCCTACCCAGGCTAAACTTTTGAGAGTATTAAACGAAGGGCATTTCAAACGGGTTGGAAGCATGAAAAACATTGAAGTTGATGTCCGGATTATCTCTGCAACCAATAAGGATCTTTTGCAGATGATAGAAGAAAGTCATTTCCGCCAGGACTTGATTTATCGGTTGAATACGATTACGATCAACCTGCCTTCATTGCGGGAGCGCCCTGGGGACATCCCTTTGCTGGCAAATTTTTTTCTGAAAATGCATTCTAAAAAAACGGAGCAAACCTTAATATTCTCTGCCAATTGCCTTGAAGGTCTTAACTCTTATCATTGGCCCGGAAACGTTCGTGAATTGAAAGGCGTGATAGACTATATGGTAACCATGGCATCGGGAACGGTGATAACCCCGAACCATTTTCCTGATTTCCTACTGCATCAAAAAGATGCTGTCCATGAAAAGACTGGACCCCAATACTTTCATTTCAAGGATGAAAAAGATTCTGATCTGCTCTCCAAAGCAGTTCAATATGCGGAAAAACAAATTATCAAGGATGTATTGCATCGTGCAAAAAATAAATCCAAAGCGATTAAAATTCTTGGGACCAGCAGGCGAACATTTTATTCAAAACTGAAACTGTATAATATGGAGTAACTGCTTATTTTATAAACTTCAAAGACCGGTTCAAAAGGAAAAAATATGATGGAAATGGATATTGATGCACTGGCACAATTTATGCTTAGGTTATATGACAAAAGGTAAAAAGCTGTATAAGAAAATCGATCAAAGTACAAGCAGCCAAAACTCAAATAAATAACTAATTTTATGGGTGCTTTAAGGTGAAATCAGTAGCAGAAATTACAATTGTTGATTCCAGTCCCAGGGACGGACCTGTGGCGTTGCCAAAAATACGTACGGTCGAGAAAATCGCTCTTGCAAATAGCCTTATGGAAAGCGGCGTGACCAAAATTGACTGTGTCGGTTTTACCCATCCCCGTATCAGGCCTGAATATGCAGATGCGGAAAAAGTTGTCAATTCCATTGATAAAAGGCCCGGGGTTACCATACTAGGCTTAGCGCCCAATGAAATTGCCTGCCGCCGGGCTTTAGACACCAATGTGGATGAAATCGGGGTTATGATTGCCGGAAGTGAGTCATTTAACAAGGCCCTTCTGGGTATCAGCATCAAAAAAGCGCTTTTCAAAACCATTCCGGCCATTATCCAGGCATGTAAGGAAAGAGGGAAGACCATCAGGGCTTTTCTGACTTCTGCGTTTTGGTGTCAATTTGAGGGAAGAGTTGCAATAAATGATCTTGTGGAACTTGTCAGTAAACTTTCCTTTCTGGGTGTAAATGAAATTTCTCTTGTGGATACACCTGGAATGGTCAATCCCAATCAGGTCAAGGAAACTGTTTTTGCATTGCAGGAACTTAAGCTTGGGACAAATCTGGCAGTTCATTTTCATAACACCACAGGGCTGGGATTGGTAAACAGTCTTGCTGCCTATGAAGCAGGTATCCGTATTTTTGATACAGCCATATGCGGATTAAGTGGCACGCCTTACGGGGCGCCTACCATGGAAGTCGGGTCCTGGAATGTGCCGACAGAGGATCTGGTTTACATGTTTGAGCAACTTGGAGTGAATACCGGTATCGACATTGATGCAATTGCAGAAACGGCCAAATTGGCACAAAAGATTGCCGGTCGTGAATTGTCAGGGCATCTGCTTAAAGCAAGGAAGGCATTTGTGCCCTCCAATTTCCCCAATGCCTTAGCCCTAAACTGACCTAAATTGAATTGATCAGCAGCATGATCCAGGATATTTTTTAAGTTTTGTTTAATAATTAGACTAAAATTAAATGTAATATTAAAAGCTGTTTACTATATATACAATTTTCGCTACCAGGCCTTGTCCAAAAAGGAAAAGCCCTACATCTCACAGCTGCTTCAATCTTCAAAGATATTGGCATCAGAATTGCATATATTTAGGTCTGGCGGTTAGAATTAATTTCCCCGAAACAATACAAACAGCGTTAAACCGAATTTATATGAATATGTTTTATCGGTGGACTAAAATACAAACAAACAGGAGATGACATTATGGGTATAAAACCATTGGGAGGAAGGACCCTTAAAGTTCTAAGCAAAAAGGATATTCAGATGGTGGATGAGACAGCCATGGAAATTCTGAAAGATCCAGGCCTTAAGGTTCAGCATGAGGAAGCATTGAATATATTTCAGCAGGCCGGTGCGGACGTGGACTTTAAAAAACAGATGGTTCAGATTCCTAGGTGGCTTGTGGAAAAGGCTCTGAATAGTGCTCCCCGTTTTATAACGGTGTGCGGAAGGGAGCTCAAATATGATCTTAAATCTTACAATGGAGTTCATTTCAGCGGTGGCCACGGCGCTACTTTTATCATGGATATTGAGACTGGAAAAAGAAGACCTGCTGTAAAAAAGGATCTGGAAAACAATGTTTTAATCCATGATGCCCTTGAGAACTCCCATATGATTTACCCTGAAATTTATCCTCAGGATGTCCCTGAAAAATCACTGGACCGACATATATCCCAGGCCCTGCTAAGCAACACGCTGAAGCCCGTTATTGCAACCGCCTATGATGGCGCCGGCGCAAGGGATCTTATTCAGATGGGAATCGCCATTGCCGGAAGCCGCGAAGCGTTAAAGGCAAGACCTATGTTCACCTGTAGCTTCGGTATGATAAGTCCCTTTGTATTTGAACCTGCTCGAATTGATTGTTTGATGGAAATGTGCCGTTCCAACATCCCTTTCCAGATCTATACGATACCAGGAGCAGGCACATCAGCTCCGGTGACCCTTGCCGGCACCCTGGCACTTTCAGTGGCAGAGCTTTTATCAGGACTGGTATTAACCCAGCTCGTCAACCCGGGTGCACCTGTCAGGCTGATGGGGTATGCAGGGTCTTCGGATATGAGGTCTGGCGATTTTACATTTGCCTCACCGGAAACAGCATTAATGGCCAGTGCACTTGCCCAGATGCTTCAAGGATACGGTGTTCCCCATGCAGTCCATGGATCCACAACACGGTCCAATGCTTTGGATGCCCAGGTGGGATATGAGACAGGCATGTTAAACTTGTTTTCTGCATTGTCCGGCACTGACATTGTTATCGAAGCGACCTCCTCAGCCCTTGAAAACACGGAAACCTCATATCCTGAACAGGCAATTATCGGTAATGAAATATGCAGTTTTATCAACCGGCTGTTAAAGGGTATCGAGGTCAACCAGGAGACCCTGGCCCTTGATGTTATCAGACAGGTCGGTGCAGGCGGAGAATTTCTCTCCCATCCCCATACCATGAAACATTTCAAGGGTGAACAATGGGATGCGACTCTGGGAACCAGGATAAGAAGAGAAGCATGGGAGCAAGAAGGATCCAAGGATATTCAGGCAAAAGCAAAGGACAGGTTAAAGCAAATTCTGGCAACACACAGGCCAAAGCCTCTTGAACCGGATGTCCAAAGAAAAATCCAGGAAATCGTAGAAAATGCTGATGGTTAATCCAAACTAAGAAATGGAATGGAGAACAGCTGTTTTAATCTGTTTTTTATATTTTTTGTAATACTTTAGAGTCAGGGGGAAGTTCAAACATAATCAATATTAATTAAAGGGAGCTTAAAATGAAGAAATTTTGTACAATTGCTTTATTGTTTTCCGTAATGGTTGTCTTCTTAACTACTGGATTTAACACTGTTGAGGCCAGTGACAAAGACAAGGTATACAAGTGGGATATGACCTATCCGCTTTACCGAGGAACCTGGGATTGGAAGATCCTTGAAAAGTGGTGTGCCGATCTTAAGACAGCAAGCGGGGGAAGGCTTGTCATCACCCCCATGGCCGGTGGGGAAATCATGCCGGTAATGGAAACATTTGATGCTGTTTCCACAGGAACGCTGAAGATAGATTTCAGCTATGGTCCATATTGGATAGGCAAGCTGCCCATGGCGATTTATGCCAGCGGCCTCCCGCCTTTTACCTTACCGACCCTGGAGAATTTCAAGGTCCTTTATCATGAGCTGGGACTTAAAGATATTGTTCGAAAGGCCTATGCAAAGCATAATATTTTCTACGTCGGTGCTGTTCCTTCAAATAACGCTGTCCTGTTAAGCAAGTTCCCACTTAATACCGCTGTAGACTTCAAGGGCAAGAAACTGAGAGCTACAGGCGTTTATGCCGAAGTGGCAGCAGAGGCGGGTGCATCTGCAGTCTATTTCCCCTGGGGAGAGATTTACGGATCATTGGAAAAAGGTGTGATCGACGGTGTCATTGCCGGGCCTTTAAGCAGCCAGGCTGATTCCGGGTTTCATGAACCCACAAAGTATCTTTTAGAAACTCCTATAACTCCGGTGGATGCCTGGAGTTTGCATGTAAACATGGATGCCTGGAAATCCCTTCCCGAAGATCTGCAGCAGCTTCTCATCCAGAGCACTTCCTATGCCTCAGACATATTCACAGGCTCCTATTTTGTGCATGATGTCCAGTACAGGGAACAGCTCGCTAAAAAAGGTTTCACCTTTACAAAGTTGTCTGAAGCAGATCAACAGGTAATGAGAAAACACTCATTGGCCGTTCTTGACAAGTATTCGGCAAAAGACCCTGATTTTGCAGAAGCTACAAAAATACTCAAAAAATACATGGCAGATCTTGGACTTTTAGATTAGTTCTTTTATTCAAAAAGGTTATACTATTTTCATAACAATCCAGACCCAGGGCAGGGACAGCGCGTTCCTGTCCTGGGTCCGATCATAAAATATAAAAGCAGATGGGAATAATGAAACGCTTGTTTAAAATCATTGATGGCATCAGTAAGTGGTCGGGGGTAATCTTTGCTTACCTATTATGGCCCGGTGTGGCGGTACTGGTATATGAAATCGTGGCAAGACATTTTTTTGATGCCCCTACCATTTGGGCCCACGGGACAACTCAGCGTATCTTTGCAATTTATTATTTTATATGCGGGGCATATGTAAGCCTTAACAGGGACCATATCTCCATGGACTTGATTTACACTCGCTTTTCCATGCGGACACAGGCGGTGCTGGATATTATCGGGTTTGTGTTTTTCTTTTTTTTCTGCGGCGCATTGTTATGGTACGGGTCCCGTTATGCCTGGTCGTCCATGATGAGGCTGGAACCGTGCAATACACCGTTTCGTGCTCCCCTTTACCCGATTAAAATGATGATTCCCATAGGGGCTTTATTGATCATACTCCAGGAACTGGCGAATTTATGGCGCAGTTTTTACATCGTTATTACAGGGAAAAAGTATGAGTATTGAATTAGTAACTTTGATAATGTTTGGTGGTCTTATTGTTTGTCTGCTATTGGGAATACCACTTGCCTGGAGTTTAGGGGGGGTTTCGGTCCTGGTTTCTTTTATCCTGTGGGGTCCCAACAGTTTGATGATGGTTGTTTACAACACATTTGGCTGCATGTGGAGCATTGTGCTTGTGGCGATCCCGCTTTTTATGGCCATGGGACTTTTGATGGAAAAGTCCGGTATTGCCGAAGCCCTTTTTGAGACCATACACCGTTGGTCGGGTTCATTAAGAGGCGGCATTGCCATGGGCGTGGTTGTTATCTGTGTACTTTTTGCAGCAATGACAGGTGTAAGTGCTGCTGCAACACTGACCATGGGAGTCGTAGCCCTTCCGGCCATGCTCAAACGGGGCTATGACAAGGGAATTGCACTGGGATCCATAGCCGGCCCAGGGACCCTTGGGATATTGATCCCGCCCAGTATTATCAGTATTTTGCTGGCCATGGTAGGTAATATCTCCGTGGGCAAGTTATTCATGGCCGGGATCGGACCGGGGATCCTTCTTGCCGGCCTTTTTATCGCCTATATCGGTATAAGGGGATGGATAAACCCCAACTTATGCCCGGCTCACCCTGAGAAATTTACCCTTAAGGAGAAATTTGCGTCTCTTAAAATGGTCATCCTTCCTTTATTGATTGTAATGTCGGTTCTTGGATCCATTTTTTTCGGCATTGCAACGCCCACCGAAGCAGGTGCGCTTGGTGTGGTGGCGGTTCTAATTTCTGTTGCAATTCATAAACGCTTTAACTGGAAACTGATAAAAGAAGTCACTGTGGAGACTTTCAGGATTACCGGTCTGACCATGTGGATTTTTTACGGGGCCATGTTTTTCAGTGCCGTATATGCAAGGGCCGGAGGGTCCATCTTTCTGGGTGATCTGGTGATGGGAGCGGGGATGAACCGCTGGCTTGTCCTCCTGTCAATGATGGGATTGTCCTTTTTAATGGGAATGTTTGTTGATCCTTTTGCAATCATTTTTATTCTTGCCCCCATCTGTTTTCCCATTGTTAAGAGTCTGGGGTTTGATCCGGTATGGTTTGGAATTCTTTTTGTAATCAATATGCAAATGGGGTATGTTACTCCACCTTTCGGATATCAGCTGTTTTATCTCAAATCCGTTGCACCGCCGGAAATATCCACTGCTGATATTTACAAGTCTGTTATGCCGTTTATTGGGATTCTCGTTGTCGGCATGGGTCTGCTCATGTTGTTTCCCCAGATTGCTTTGTGGCTTCCCGAGTTAATGATGAAACTGGCAGATTAAAGTTGCACAAATAATATTTTAATCCCAGTGCATTTATGATTTTGCACTTTTAAATAGTGAATAAATTTCTTATACTATAAAATTATAATTTTTCACTATAAGAAGGAGATACCCAGTGAAATCAAAAAAGTTACTTGAAGGGAAAAAAATTCTCATCGTGGATGATGAACCGGATGTGCTTGAATCTTTAATTGAACTTTTAAGTTTGTGTAAAATAGATACAGCATCCTCTTTTGAAGAGGGTAGACAGATGCTGGAACACCAGAATTATGACATGGCTGTTCTGGATATCATGGGGGTACAGGGATTTGATCTGCTCAAGGTTGCGAACAACCAGGGAATTCCCGCACTTATGCTTACAGCCCATGCTTTAACAGAAGAAAGCCTTAAGAGATCTATCGAAGACGGCGCTGCCTACTTTGCCCCCAAAGAGAAGATGCTTGATATTGAACTCTTTGTTACCGATGTACTTGAGGCAATAGAAAAGAAAAAAAATCCGTGGGAAAGGCTGTTAGATAGGCTGGGCGGGTTTTATGATAAGAAATTCCAGGGGCAAAACTGGAGGGAACAGGAAGAACAATTTTTGAAAAATAAAATCAATAAATTTATTTGATCAGCAATTATGCTGTATCAAGGCTTGCTTCATTCACTTTTTTAACGCCCATTTTCGGGGTAATTGCCGGAGCCGTATTTCTAAACGAGCAGATAACCCTATACCTTTTTTGCGCTCTTGTTCTGGTGGGGACAGGGATATACCTTGTAAATCGACGATGATATCCTTGCCATTTACCTTGTGTGATCATCAATCGGGTCTGAACTTTTGTGAATCAGTCCTCGCCAATGGTGTTGAACACCTGCCCGACCAACGGCATGGGCGGCCGCACCACAGCCACCAGTATGAGCCAGAACGGCACAGACCCCCATGACAGCAGCAGCACCTTGTGATACGGATTTTCCACCAGGGGATCATTAATATTGGGAAGTGACGGGTTCCCGTTAACAGCTTCCCAAACCAGCTGGTTTCCGATGGGGTAGCAGAATGCAGCAACAAGGGCGGGCAGCCCCCCGAATAAAAGTTCCCTGATGGATGACACCTGGGCATGACTCAGGTTGATCAGCAACACGCCAATAAACACGACCATGGAAAACAGCCATGCCCTTTTGGGAAAAGACCGCCCGAATCCCATAAGCACCACAAGGGAGGCAATAATGGTCAACTGCCACGTAGCCGCAATGATCCAGCCGGGCGAGTGATCCGCACTAAAGCAGATGAGCGAATAAAACAGCCCGAATCCAATACTGCCCGCCAAGACCCAGAATTTCCAGTTTTTCAAAAAAACCCGGACCAGGCCCTGCAACGTACCCAATCCCTTAAACAGAGAAATAAACCCGGTCAGAATCAGGATCATAAACGCATACCGAAGGCTGGCCGACCACAGCCAGTGACCGCCTTCCAGACTCATCATCCGGTTCAGGATAAAGGTGGTGCTGAAAAACAGGCCGGATAAAATACCAAGCGAGATTAATGAAATCATATTTTTTTATAACAAACGCAATATCAATTTTTGTTTACACCATCGATCAGAACAGCGTATCGGATATAATACAATCTGAAAAATGGCAAGGGATTTGGAATTATGATTCTTCTTCATGGAGAAAGGACTGCAAATTGTTGGGGCATTGCACGAATTGTCTGGTATCGCAATTTGGAGCAATTGGTCACCCATTGGGTGACCTGTTTAACCCAGACAAAGGATTTTTCCCTAATCAAGGACTAATGGTTAAGGATAATTAGTCATGATCGCTATCGATGGATGAAGTTCCCGCCATCGCAAAAAGTTTTGGCTACAATTTAATAATCCCCGGACTTTTAATAGTCTGGGCTTCTATAGCCTGCATTTGGGAGATTTAGTTTTTGATAAAGTCCTCAGTGAAAAATATTAAAGATAATGTTGTCAATCTCCACGGGGCTTGCCATTTATCTCCAAAAAGATACATCTGATTTGCTGATTTTTTTACAGCATTGCCACCATTCGGAAGTCCCGATTCCTCATTTAGCCTATGGTGTCTGGTGATTTCCGAATTCCAGAATACTGTGAATTTTCCCTGTAAGTGCAATTCAAAAGTGATTTAATCACGCCATTTAAATTCCTGTCTTTTGGCTTATTTTAATCTGTAAAGTGCTCGCCGGATCTGTCTGAACGCTGTTGAGTCTGATGTGAGAGCACACTCTTTTTTTGCCCTCTTCCAATTGTTTTCGAGACACCCAAATTTCTGATGTATTGTTCAGCAGAATCCACAAAAAAAGCAGACCTGGAAATCCCCCTGGCTTTTACAGCCCTGTCAATCCTGATAAGTTTATACTCAGGCACCGTGATATTGATCCTCTGTGTTTTGGGGGCTATGAAGGCGAAATCAATATCAGCAAGATACAAAAAGCTGTCTCTGGTATACAGATCAGAATTTAAAAGATCTTCCATTTGAGAAGGAGCTGGGGGGTCAGATATATCTTCTCCGTGATAATATAATTCTACCGCTTCTTGTATATTGAGAATGGCTTCCTCCTGGGTATCGCCATAGGCAAAACATCCTGGTATATCAGGAATGGTCACCCCGTACCCTGTATCCTCGTCTTTATGAATAATTACCGGATATTTCATTTTACTTTCTCCATTTCAATCCTGCCATTTGATAAATATTCCTGGCTGTCCCAATAGGCAGATCTTTTTGGGGATGGGGAACAATTACTATCTTGCCATTTTCATGCTTGAATTTGTGATGATCACCAGATACTTTAACCAATACAAATCCCGCTTTTTTAAGCTCTTTTATAATCTGCCT
>JACKQG010001044.1_pt1 | contig 38948 bp, 27 predicted proteins | sample 8237621 | NCBI WGS metagenome assembly JACKQG01 (sample SAMN15677084, study PRJNA649215) | marine metagenome | biome: marine; feature: Black Sea; material: saline water; isolation source: suspended particulate matter (SPM) from the Black Sea western gyre | collected 2013-06-09/2013-06-10 | depth... | reverse complement strand
TCTCCGCAGCGTCGGTCTCTGTCGGCTCGGCCGACTCGGCCGACTCGGTCGACTCGGTCGGCGCATCCGCTTGGCCAAGCGCTTGACTCGACTCGGAAGAAGTTTCGGTCGCGTCGCTAGCCTCGGAGGCCGGGGGCTCGGTTGGCTCGGTTGGCTCGGGCTCTTGGCCAAGCGCTTGGTCTGGCTCGGACGCTTCGGTCGTATCGCTGACCTCCGAGGCCGGGGGCTCGGGGCTTGGCTCCGGCGTTTCGGCCGGCTTGGCTTCCTCGACGGCGGGGGCATCCGCCGGGGTTTGGGGCGAGGGGGAACTCGCCCCTCCCGATTCGGGCGTTTCGGGTTTGTTGGCCTTGGGCTTCTGCTCCGGTTTCGGCTTTTTCTTTTTCGGCTGCGGCGGCTGCGGCTTGGGGGCGATCTCCATTTGGCCGTTGGCGTACTCGACCACGTGGCCCTGGTGCACGAGCCAATGCAGGTCGCTTAGCACAGCGGTGCGCTCCGGGGAAAGCGGCGGCTCCGCCTCTGGCGCATCCCCCTCGGGGGTTGCCTTGGCGCTTTCCGGTTTGTCCGGCTCGGGGGCGAACCGGTCGAGGATCATCCGGCGGGTGCAGTCCCGGTTCTCGACAACGAACGTGACGATGTCACGGATGCTGTCGCTCACCGGGGTTTGTTCGAGGTTCAAATGATGCGGGCGCGACACCGAGACGTGGGTGACGCTTTTCTTGCGCTTGAAAAATTGCAGGCCGTGGCTGCTGAACTCCTGACTGAGCAGATTGACGATCTTCAGCGGGAAGCGCCGCTGGTCGTCGAGTTCGTAGCGGACGAGGTTCTGCATGCGCGGCGGGGTTTTTTTGCTGAACACGCTGGCCTTGAGCGCCACGTCATCCACGCCGGTGACGACATTGGCCAGGTGGTGCTGCCGGAAATGGTCGCGGACGGCCGCGCGCGACTCGAGCCGGACTTCCTCCGGCAGGTTGATGGCGATGTACTCGGTCTTCCAGCTCTGCTCGTCGAGCCACTGCTTCACCACCTCCTCGTCGTGGACGATCTTGACGCGGGACTTGAAGACGTCGAACGGCAGGCGCGCGAACCGGCTCGCGTGCAGGGCGCGCAGCTTGTCCTGGTAGCCGTGGTAGTTCGGCGGCCCGAGAATTTCGTCGCTCATGCCGCACTGCGCCACGAACGTGTAGGTGCCCTTGGGCGGATCGATCTCGGTTTTGTCGGTCTTGTAAAACGTGTCGAAGTGCCGGGCGAGAACATGGTCCACCGCCTGGTCCTCGGAGAGCCAAACCGTCTCGTCCACCTGGCAGAAGAACAGTGGCTGGGCGGCGGAGCCGTCCTCTTTTTTTCGCGTCTTGAGGAGGACGAGGTAACGCTCCGGCTTGGCGAGGATCAGCCGCGCGATGTCGAACAGAGGATAGGCGCGGCCGGTGTGCTTGATCTGCCGGGCGAGTGACTCGACGCCCTGCTTCTCCGGCTGAATCGCCACGTCCAGCTCCAGCGGCGGGCGCGGCGGCGGGGCGTCCCGGCGGGCGCCTCCCTTTTTGTCGAACGGCCGTTTGCCGTCGCGCTTTTGAAATTTCGGACGCCGGTCATCCCGGCGGTCGCCATCGCGGTTGCGATCCCGGTCGCCGCGGCCTTTCGTGTCGCGGCCCTTGAAGTCGCGGCTGCGGTTGTCGTCACGCCGCCGCGGAGGGCGGTCTCCCCAGTCGCCGCGTCCGCGGCCCCGGGGCCTTTCCTCGCCGGCAAAGTCGGCGTACGGCTTGGCGTCGTTCGGTTTCTGCGCCCATGCGGGGAGAAACTCCAAATCCAAATCCAGCTCCTTGAGCGGATCGGTGTTCTTGGCTTCACTCATTGCGGATAGCTATCCGTGATTTCGGGTTGGTTGCGGCTGAAAACCGGGTGGGAAAACTGAAGCCCAGACGACCCAAAAACAAGGCTAAACTCGCACTAAATCGACGCCCCACCGTCAACGGATCATCCAGTCACGCGGAACCTTGAACGAGTTGCGGCCCGCGCCGTAGACCTCCACGCCCACCTTCGGCTGCAGGCGCCGATGGGCGATCAGTTTTTCCGCCAGCCGCCCGGCCACGCCGGGATGCGCGGCCAACAGGTCGGTCGTCTCGTGCGGATCGCGGTCGATCCGGAACAGGAACCGCTCGTGCTTCGCGCTTTGCCACGCGCCGCCCGCAATGTTCGGCCCGTGGATGACCAGCTTCCACTGGGCCGTGCGGATGGCGATCCTCTCCCGCTGCTCGCCCGCTTGGCCGTGGTAAAAGTACAACTCGCGGTCCAGCCGTCCGCGCTTGGCCTGCAGCACGTCCAGCACATCCCGCCCGTCGAATGGCTTGCCGACAAGGCCGCCGGACGGCCCGGCGGCGGTGAGCTTGGCCAAGGTCGGCATCACGTCGATGCACGACAGCGGCACGCTGACTTTGCCGCCGCCGCGGATGCCTCCACCTGACCAACGGACAGCCGCCGCCACGCGGATGCCGCCCTCCCACACGTCGAGCTTGTTGCCACGCAACGGTAGGTTGTTGTCGGCGATCGCCGACACGCCGCCGTTGTCGCTGAAGAACCAAACCAGCGTGTTGTCCGCCTCGCCCGAGTCGTCGATCGCGCGGAGAATCCGGCCGATGCCGTCGTCCATGCACGACACCATCGCCGCCACCTTCTGCCGCAGGTTTCTGTTTTTGCCCTGCGCGCTTCCCCCGGCCAGATGGGCGAATTTTTTCAGTTGTTTTTCCGGTGCCTGAAACGGCGAGTGCGGCGCGTTGAACGGGACGTAGCAGAAATACGGCGCGGCACCCTTCGCCTGCTGCGCAATGAACCGGCTGGCCGCACCGGCGATCAGCTCGGTCGAGTACCCCTGCTCGCCGCTGGTTTTTTCATTGAGGTGCCAGTCGCGCTCGCCCTCGCGGGTCAGTTCAAAATAGTCGATCGCCCCGTTGTAATGGCCGTGAAAATGCGTGAACCCCTGGTTGTTCGGGTGCCATTTTGTGTCGTTGTGGCCGAGGTGCCATTTGCCGAAGACGCCGCGGTGCCGGTAGCCCGCCTTGGCCAATGCCTCCGGCAACGTGACCTCGGCGGGATCCAGGCCGAAATGCCGCCACGGCGGGATGACCGCCCGCGCCATGCCGAACCGGATCGGGTAGCGGCCGGTCATCAACCCAGCACGCGTCGGGCTGCACATCGGGAACACGTAAAAACGATCCAGCTCCACCCCCTCGCGGGCAACCCGGTCGAGGTGCGGTGTCGGAATGCGGTCGGAGTGGAAGCCGACATCGGCCCAGCCGAGGTCGTCGGCGACGATGATGACAATGTTCGGCTTCTTCGCCGCAGCAACGGCAACCGGCTTGGCCAAGGGCAACGCGGCCACGGAAAACAAGAGCGCGGAAACAAAAACGCGAGTCATGAAACGGATGAGTTGAACCGCGCTCAACATCCGTCACCCGCACCGGGATTGCAAGCCGCCGCCGCCCGGCCAGACGCCTGGCGGCTTGACCGGACGGGGGTGGCGGGCGAACGTCCGGCATGGCCAATGATTCACAAAAACGCAGCGTACCGGGGCCGCTTCGGTGGGCGATCCGGTTTTTGAGCCTGCTACTCACGCTGTTTTTCATCTGGCTGCTGAGCTTCCTGCTCAACGACATCGGCGACCTGCCGGGGCCGGATCGCTACGCGATCGAAAAGCGGCACATTCCGGAGGAGAAACAGGACGCAGCCAACGAATTGAACGCGCAACTCTCCGGCGTCGAAAAACAAATCAAGCGGCAACAGGAAATCCAATCCACGCTGAACCAAAGCATGAGCAACGCCGAGACGGCGCTCACCAAGATTGCCGACCTGCAACGGCTCAGCATCGAGAGCGGCGGCGAACCAAGTGAGGTGGACCGGCAGGCAATGGAGGATGCGCGCGGCCGGTTTTACAAGGCGCAGGACGAGTATGAATCGGCCAACGAAACGATCACCTCGCTCAACGGCGAGCGGCACCAACTCAAGGAATCGCTCAGCAGCCGCAACAAGGAACTGGAACGGTTCCGCAGCGAGGCACGGGCCGAGTACTACACCGCCCAGCGCTCGCACGAACTAAAGATTGCCTCGTACAAACTGGCGCTCGTCGTGCCGCTGCTTTTGCTGGCAGCGTGGCTCGTGAAAAAAAAGCGCGGCAGCATTTATCAGCCGTTTAACGGCGCGGCGTTGGCGGCGACGTTTTGGATGACGTGGCTCGTGATGTGGGACCACTTCCCGCGCGACTTTTTCAAGTACATCGCCATCCTCGCGGCGATCGGCACCCTCGGCGCGTTCCTCGCTTGGGCGATCCGCTCGTCGGCCCAGCCGCGCCGGGCCATGCTGCTCAAGCGCCACCGCGAGGCGTACCAAAACCACCGCTGCCCGGCGTGCGATTTCCCGATTTTGCGCGGGGCGTTCCGGCAGGCGGTCTGGACCAAGCGCGGGCCGAAGCTCCACGGCGATGCGCTTGGCCAGGCGGAGTCGTCCCCCTACACCTGCCCCGCCTGCGGCGAGCGGTTGTTCGAAAAATGCGGCGACTGCGGGGAGGTCACCCAGACCCTGCTCCCCCATTGCAGCGGCTGCGGCCGGGAAAGCGAACCTGCAAGCTGACGCTTCAATCGTCGATAACCGTGTTGGAGTGCGAAATGGACCGAGTCCCGCTTGGCCAAGCGGGACATCTGTCGCCTGCAGGGCGACTTCTCCGTAGCCGAGGGCAACGCCCTCGGAACATCGTAAAAAACAAATCTCAACCCTGAAAGGGGTGTTCAAAAAACCACGACCCAAGCAGTTGAAGTGCCCCTTCAGGGCACACTTGGATGTGTGCGATCTCTTCCGGGGGTGTTGCCCCCGGCTACGTAAACTCAGGCTTGCAGCCTGGTAAATCAGTAAACGTCCCTGAGGTATCGTTTGTCGGCTTGGAGTCGCTTGACCCATGCCTCGGCCTCCTCGCGGGACTTGCCGCCCGCCTGCTGGCCGATGGTGATCAGCGCCTCGTGGACATCCTTGGCCATGCGCGAGGCGTCGCCGCAGACGTAAAACACCGCGCCGTCGTTGAGCCATGAGTACATCTCCGCGGCGTGCTCCAGCATGCGGTGCTGCACATATACCTTGTGCGCCTGGTCGCGCGAGAAGGCGTGGTCGATGCGCGAAAGCCGAGCGTCGGCCAGGTGGCGTTCCCACTCGTCACCGTAGAGGTAGTCGGTCGCGTGGTGCTGGTCGCCGAAGAAGAGCCAGCTCTTGCCGGTGGCGCCGATCGCGGCGCGCTCCTCGACAAACGCCCGGAACGGCGCGATCCCGGTGCCCGGCCCGACCATGATGATCGGCGTGTTGCCATCCGCAGGCAGCTTGAAGTTTTTGTCGTGATGAAGGAACACCGGCAACGTGCCGCCGATCTCCACACGGTCGGCCACGAGGGTGGAGCAGACGCCCTCGCGGTCGCGGCCGTGGCTGTTGTAACGCACCACGGCGATGGTCAGGTGCACCTCACCCGGATGCGCCTTGGGACTGGAGGCGATGGAGTACAGGCGTGGCTGCAGCTTTCTGAGTGTGCCGCAAAAGTCCGCCGCCGACAGCCCCGGCACGGGAAACTCGGCGAGCAGGTCAATCACCTCGCGACCCAACAGGTAGTCGTTGAGTGCCGCCTTGTTTTCCTTGGCGAGCAGCGACTCGAGTTTCCCTGACTGCGCAAAGGTGTTGTATTTCTTGAGGACATTCCCGGTGACGCCGGTAATATCGAGGTCGGTCGCTAACGCGTCGCCGAGCGGCCTGGGCGCGCCGCCCTTGAGTTCCACCGTCTCACCCGCGTCAAACCCGCCCGCCTCGAGCACTTGGCCGGCAACCTGCGGAGAGTTGGACGGGATGATCGCCAGCGAGTCGCCCGGGCGATATTCCAGCCCGGAACCAGCCAGGCACATCTCGAGATGGAGTGTCTCCTTGGCTGAGTCCTTCCCGTTCAGCAGTATGCGCCGCATGAGCGCAGAGAGAAACGGGTTTTTCTTGTCATAAACCTCCGAAAGCTCGGCAGTCGTGTTGATTGTGTTGTCGTCCGGGGCGGTCATCAAATGGACAGCGGGGGGGGATTGTGGTGATCGGCGCCCTGAAATCAAGCGCAACATTGCGCTTGACCAAGTAGGCGGGCTTCAGACCGCCTCGACCCGCCCGGTGCGGATACTCCGCGCGACTGCGTCGGTGAATTCCATGTAATGCACCCCATCCGCGAATGTCGTGTGGGTCACGCGGTGCTCGCCCCGGATGGCGGCGACGAAGTCGGCCTCGACCCGCCATTCGCCCCGCTCCCCCTCGGTGATGGAAATTTCTGTGAACTCCCGGTCGCCTTTGCGGCCGCCAAATAACTTGTCGCCGGTGAGCCGCAGCGTGCCCTCGCTGCCGAACAGGTAAACCGCGTCATCCTCCAGCAGTGCGGCGACGGCAGACTGCTGCAGGTGCAGTTGCGCGCCGCACTCGAGATCGGCGGCGATATCGAGATGCTCCGGCACCTCGATCGGTTGCAACTCGCCCGTTTCATTGAGTCGCTTCCCGGTGAAGGTCTTCGCCCGCGCCATCACGTTCGCCGCGCGACCCACCCAGCGCATGATCGCCTCGTAGTAAATACCCAACGCCAAAATGTTGTTGCCGCTCAACTCCCTGTTCTGACGCCAATGCATCGGCGACTGGCTGTCGAGAAAGCCGCCGCGAACGCGGCTTTCCACCGCGAGCAGTCGGCCAAGGTACCCCTCGGTGATGAGCCGTTGGATCGTGGCGTCGGCAAACAGCGTGATCGGCGATGGCACAACCTGCGCGACCAGCGCCGGGTTGGCCAGGCTGGCGTCGAGCATGTGCCGGGCCTCACCGGCATCCATCGCCATGCGCGCCTCGGTCAGCACGTGTTTGCCGGCGTCGAGCGCAGCCAATGTCACCGGGCAATGCAAGTACGGCCAAGTCCCGATGACGATGGCATTGGTGTCCGTGTCGGCGACCGCCTGCTCCCAATGCCCGTACGTTTTCGGGATGCCGAAGCGCTCGGCCACGGCGGCCGACGAACCCTCGCTGCGGTTGGCCACGCCGACGATCTCCACGCCTGCGATCGCCTGCAGCAGCGGAATGTGCTTGGCTGTCGTGTTGGCTCCCGCACCGACAATCCCCACGCGCACGTCACTCATCGCTTGGCTCGTAGCCGGTGCGGCTACTCCTTCCCGCTGGCATGGCGGCGCAGGATCGCGATGACCGTCTCATCCTTTGCATAGTCGAGGGCGGTTCTGCCGTTCCTGTCCTTGTGCGCGATGTCCGCGCCCTTGGCGAGCAGTTGGCTCACCAGCTCGGGGCGTCGCATCCGTACCGCCCAAAAGAGGGGTGTCACGTTGGAGTTGTCAGCGAGATTCGGGTTCGCGCCGCGGGCGAGCAGGTGGGAGACGACGGCGTGTTTCTGGCTGCGCACGGCCCACAGCAGCGGCGTTTTGCCGGTCTTATCCTGCGCATTGACCTCGATGCCATTGGCCAGGTGGTGTTTCACGGCATCGAGGTCGCCGCTGCCGGCGCTGCGGAAGATGTCCCGCCTGGGTGTCGTGTTTTCCGGCTCCGGCTTGGGCTCGACGACAGGCGTTGGCTCGGGAGTTGCCACCGCCACCGGCTCGACGGCTGGCTTCGGGTCGGATGTCACTTCGGTCACCGGCTCGGGGGAGGGTCTCGGATCGGCTTGGTTTTGGGACGAGGTGGAACTCGTCCCTCCCGTTGCGGGTGGCTTGGGCTTGGGGGTCGGGGTCAGCACGACGACTGGTGATTTCCCGTTGTCGTCGGAAGTTTCGGAGACTGGAGTTTGTTCCGGGGCATCGGAGCCACAGCCGGCCAGGCCAAGCGCCAGCAGGAGGTTCAGGCCAAGAGAGCGCACTTTCATGAAGCGCCGTTTTTGAGGAGGTCGGCTTGGCCTGTCAAGGCCGGCTTGGGTTTTGGCGCTTGGCCAAGCGCAAAACCGGCTGAAACAGGGGCTTTTCTGCGACCTTGCAAAAGGGGGAAACCACGCTATGATGCGCGGCCCCTTGGCCCGCTTGGCCATTTTGGTTTACCGGAAAAACCACCCAAGATTAATCATGCCAATCGCAACACCGAAGCAGTACGCCGCGATGCTGGACGCCGCCCAACAGGGCGACTATGCCTACCCGGCGGTCAACATCACCTCCATCACCACGATCAACGCCGCGCTCAAGGCGTTCGCCGACGCCAAGTCCGACGGCATCATCCAGATGTCCACCGGCGGCGGGCAGTTCGCCTCCGGGCTGAATAACAACGACGCCGTCCTCGGCTGCATCGTGCTCGCCGAGGCCGCCCATAGGCTCGCCGAGCAGTACGACATTCTCATCGGCCTGCACACCGACCATTGTCAGCCGGAGAAAGCGGCCGGCTTCCTCAAGCCACTCATCGAGGCGACAGCCAAGCGCCGCGCCGACGGCCAGGGCAACCTGTTCCAGAGCCACATGCTCGACGCCTCCATTCTGCCGCTCGAGGAGAACATGGCCATCTCAAAAGAATACCTTGAGCTGTGCGCCGCGAACGAGATAATCCTCGAAGTCGAAGCCGGCGTCGTCGGCGGCGAGGAAGACGGCTCGGCAGGTACCGAAGACATGCCGGCAGAGAAACTGTACACCACGCCCGAAGACATGCTCACTGTATACGAGAGTCTCAACGGCATCGGCCGCTACATGTTCGCCGCGACGTTTGGCAACGTGCACGGCGCGTACAAGCCGGGCGCCGTCAAGCTGCGGCCGGACATCCTCAAGCAGGGCCAGAACGCCGTCATCGGCAAGCACGGCGAGGCGGCCAAGTTCGACCTCGTCTTCCACGGCGGCAGCGGCTCCGCCAAGCATGAAATCAAGGAGACGCTCGAATACGGCGTGATCAAAATGAACATCGACACCGACACGCAGTACGCCTTCACCCGCCCCATCGCCGACCACATGATGACCAACTACGAGGGGGTGCTGAAGATCGACGGCGAAGTCGGCAACAAGAAGGTGTACGACCCGCGCTCCTACCTCAAGAAAGCCGAGCAAGCCACGGCCGACCGCCTCGTCGAGGCCTGCAACGACCTCGAGAGCACCGGCAAAACCATCTTCGGCTCGGCTTAAAGGACCGCTAGAAATCGGTTCGACATCGACGGGATCAATGCCGAACACCGAACAAGGCATGCCCAAGTGTGAATGGAGGGGCCGCGCAAGGGCGGTGGCGGGCTTGTCAGCTTTCTCTTAAAGCGGCGCACAGCGCACGCACTCCAAGACGCTGGCACGTTCCCCAATGGCCCACTTGGGATTTGGATATTCCCTGTTCGACATTGGATGTTCCCCGGTTCCCATCTCGCGCTTGGCCAAGCGCTGGGCCAAGCGCTGGGTTATTTGCCCATTGAAATGACGTCGCCATCTTGGCCGGGATTGGCGGCTTTTTTCGGCTCGGCCGCTTGGCTGCGGGAGTCGGCCGGCTTGGCCGCGCGCCCGCGCACGGAGTCCTCCTCCCGCTCCGTCTCCTGAAATTTCACCGAGACGATCTTGCTGACCCCCTGCTCCTCCATCGTCACCCCGTACAGCGTATCAGCCATGCTGATGGTGCGCTTGTTATGGGTGATGATGAGGAACTGCGACTGGTCGAGGAACCGCTTGAGCACCCGGACAAACCGGTTGATGTTCGACTCGTCCAGCGGCGCGTCCAGCTCGTCCAGCAGGCAAAACGGGCTCGGGCTGACCTGGTAAATCGAGAACAGCAGCGACACAGCGGTCATCGTCTGTTCGCCGCCGGAGAGCAGCGTGATGCTCTGCAGCTTCTTGCCCGGGGGCCGCGCCACGATCTCGATGCCGCTGCTGAGCACATCCTCCTCGTCCACCAGCACGAGGTCGGCCTTGCCGCCCTCGAACACCTCGGTGAACAGCTCGCGGAAGTTGGCGCGAATCTTCTCGAAGGTCGCGCGGAACATCTCCGTGGTCTCGGTGTTGATCTGTTCGATGATCTCCAGCAGCCGCTCCTTGGCTTGGACGAGGTCGTCGTGATGGCGGGTCAATTCCGCGTGGCGTTCCTCGATCTCCTTATATTCCTCGATGGCGACCAGATTTACCGGCCCCATGCGGTCGATCCGGTCCTGCAGCTCGGCGACCTTCTCCCCCACCCGTTCCCAATCGGTCTCCGCTTCATCGCCGTCGACCGACTCCACTGTGAGGCTGCCGGAGTCATCCTCGGTCACCTTGAGGCATACCGGCTCCGCCTCCTGCAGCTCGACCTGGTACTTCTCCCGGATCCGCTCGCACAGGTTTTCGGCCGACATGTTGCCTTGGGCCAGCTCCACCTCGAGCTTCGAGCGGCGCTCCTGCGAGGCGCTCAACTCCTCGCGCACAGCCCGCAGCGCGGCCTCGCGTTCCTCCACCTTTTGGTCGGCCTCGGCCTTCTGCGAAAGCAGGGACGCGATTTTGCCGCTGGATTGTTCGCGCTCAACGCGTCCCTGCGCGATGCGCTGCGTCGAGTCGGCGATTTCCTTCTCGGTCTGCGCCTTCTTGTTTTCGCCCGACTCGATGTCGGCGCGGCGCTGGGTGACGAGCTGCTTCAGCTCGGTGATGCGGACGTTGAGCGGCTCGAGCTGCCGCCGGAAAGACGCCAGCAACTGTTCCTCCGACGCCAGCCCGACCTTGGCCTCGGTCAGCTCCGCATTGGCGGCGTCGCGCTTGCTGCGCAACGCCTCGACCACCCCGCCGACCTCCTCCACGAGCGCGTTGCCGGTTTTTTCCTTTTCCTCGAGGGACACCCGCTCGGCGGCGAGCTGGTCACGCCGGCCGCTGCCCTCCGATTCCTGGCCGGCGAGGCTCTCCAGCTCGAACGTCACGCCCTCGATCTTCTGCGCCAGCACGCGCTGCGAATTCTCCAGCGCCTTCAGCTCGCCCTCGCTTGACGCGATGGACACCTCCTGCTGCCGCAGCTCGGCCTGTTCCTGCTGCAATCCGGCCTGCAACGCGGTCTGCTCGCCCTGCAGGTTCCCCTTCTCGCGGCTGAGCTTGTCGGCGTTTTCGCCAAGCCCCTCCAGTTCCGTCTCGAGCGCGGCGATTTCATTTTTCCGCGCCAGCAGTGACGCGGACGCGTTGCCGTTGCCGCGGCCGCCGCTGAACACGCCGTGGCGCGACAGCAGTTCGCCGGCGCGCGTCACAAAGTCGAGATCGCCGTGCCGCTCGCGGCCGCGCATCGCGGCGTCGAGATCCGGCACGATGACCAAGCGGCCCAGCAACCGGTCGAGCAGCGGCTGTACCGATTCGTCGCATCCCACTTGGCCCAGCGCGGCCACGCCACCAAAGTCGTCCAGCTTGGCCGCGTCAATCGATGGCGGCGCGCCGCCGGTAACCAGATCGAGCGCGACGATGTCGGCGCGCCCTTTTTTGCCTTCGCCCAGCGACGCCAAGATTGACTTGGCGTCGTTGGCCTGCTGCGTGATGACCAGCTGCAAATGCCGGCCCAGCGCGGCCTCAACGGCGGCGACAAGTTCCGCCGGCACGCGAATCTGGTCGGCCAACAAACCCAGCGCGGCCTCGGACTCGCTAATGGCCGCCTGCGCCCCGGCGCTGACGCCCTCGTGGGACGCCTGCAACTGCTGAAGCACATTGAGCCGCGACCGTTTTTCGGCCTGCAACCTAAGCAAATCGTCCAATTCGCCGGTGAGCCCGGCCAGACTCTCCTGCAGCTTGGCCAAGCGCTGCTGGCGTTCCTCGACCGTGCCGCGATGCCCTTGGGCGGTGGATCGGCGGCTCTCGACGTCGGTGGAAAACTGGCCAAGCCGCTCCCGCAATTTCGCCGCCTCCTCCTCTAGCTGCGTTTTCTCCGACGACAGTTTCTCGAGCCGAACGGTGTTGCCGCGCTGCTGCAGGTCGATCGAGTTGATCTCGTTGCGTACGCGGGTCAGCTCCTGCGCCGCGCTGAACGACTCGGACTGCGCCTGCCGCAACGCCTCCTGCCGTTGGCCAAGCTCCGCCTCCAGCGCATCGCACGCGGCCTGTTTTTCATCCACGGCCCGGCGCTGGTCACCGACGGTGCTGTCGGCGTTGCCGAGCTTGGCCTGAATCCCGGCCAGCTCCGCCTCGGTGTCGCAGCGCCGCTGCTCGGCCTGCGCGATGTCGTCGTGTGCCTTGGCCTCCTGCTCGTCCAGTTCGCGGATGCGCTCGTGGCTGAATTGAATCCGGCTCTCGAGCCGCTCCAGCTCGGCCTGCAGGTTGGCGCCCTTTTCCTGCGCCTCGTTCACCTGTCGCTCGATCGCACCGCGCTGTTGCCGCGCCTGGCTGATGAGCGCCTCCTCCCGCTCGATCGTCCCGGTGAAATCATCCGACTTGCCCTTGAACTCGCGGATGGCCTGCTCGCATTGCCGGATCGTTTCCTGGATCTCCCCGAGCTGATGCCGGGCGAACTGGGTTTCCAGTTGCAGCAGTTCATCCATGAACGCCTTGTAGCGGCGCGCCTTCCCGGCCTGCCGCTGGAGCGAGCCGATCTGCCGCTTGACCTCGCGGATGGTGTCCGACGCGCGCAGCAGGTTTTGCTCGGTGTAGTCGAGCTTGCGCAGCGCCTCCTTTTTCTGCGACTTGAACCGCGTGATGCCGGCGGCCTCCTCGAACACCGCCCGGCGGTCGTCCGGCTTGCTGGAAATGATCTGGGTGATGTTGCCCTGGGCCATGATGCCGTAACTGGCCCGGCCCATGCCAGTGCCCATGAACAATTGCTGGATGTCCTTGAGCCGGCACGACACCTTGTTGATGAAAAACTCGCTCGCGCCGTCCCGGAAAATCCGGCGCGTCACCGTGACCTCGTTGTACGGCAAATCAACTCCTGCAGCCTTGAGTTGATCGGTGTCAATCCCGCCAACCGTCAGCGACACCTCCGCCATGCCCAACGCCTTGCGCTTATCGGTGCCGGTGAAGATCACGTCCGCCATCCCCGAGCCCCGGAGCGCCTTGGCCGATTGCTCCCCCAAGACCCATCGAATCGCATCCGATACGTTGGACTTCCCACAGCCGTTGGGGCCGACAATCGCCGTCATGCCCGGCTGAAAATCAAGCGAGGTCTTGTCCGCAAACGACTTGAACCCAAGTGCCGTGAGGTTCTTTAAATACACACCGCAGCGAATCAGAGCCAATTCACCCCCCCGAGTAAAGCCAAAAACACAAGATAAGGCGTCATCATATCCACTAAACCACAACGGGTTGTGCTACCCCATGGGTCGTCCTGTCCCAAGTTATTCACCGCCATCTAAGCCACAGCCCCCGAACAGGTTGACCCATTGGCGCTTGGCCAGCACACTCCGGCCGCGCTTGGCCAAGCGCAGTTTTTATGAGCATCGATTCGGTATACTCTGACCTGACTTTGAAGAATGGGGCCAAGATGGCCCTGTTGGTGATGGACGGCCTCGGCGATATCGCCACGGCCGCCACGGATTACAAGACCCCGCTCGAGGCGGCGGTGACGCCCAACCTTGACGCCTTGGCCAAGGAGTCGGCGCAGGGGCGGTTGATCCCGGCCGCGCACGGCATCACGCCCGGCAGCGGCCCCGGCCACCTCGGGCTGTTCGGCTACGACCCGCTGGAAGTCGAGGTCGGCCGCGGCGTCATCGAGGCGCTTGGCCTCGGGTTGGAATTGCAGCCGGGCGATGTCGCCGCCCGCGCCAATTTTTGCACCCTCGACGCCGACGGCCTCGTCACCGACCGGCGCGCCGGACGCATCGAGACCGAACTGTGCGAGGCGCGTTGCGCTAAACTTACCGAGAACATCAAGCAGATTGGCGACGCGGAAATCGTCATCACACCGGGCAAGGGCCATCGCTTTGTCATCCTCTTTCGCGGGGCCGATCTGGCCGGGCCGTTGAGCGACACCGACCCGCACCGCGAAGGCCTGCCGATCGCCGAGTCGCAGCCGGACGATCCCAACTGCCCCAAGGCGCAAAAGGCGGCCAAGCTGATCGGCCAGTTTTACGAGGCCGCCCTGCCGCTGCTCGCCGGCATGGAGCCGGCCAACGGCTTCCTCATGCGCGGCATCGCGCATCAGCCGGACATCCCGATGTTCGCCGAGCGCTACGCCATGCGCCCCGCCTGCCTCGCCGTATACCCGATGTACAAGGGCCTCGCCCAACTCGTCGGCATGACCAAGCACGAAGGCCCGCAGACGATCGGGGAGCAGTTCGCAAAATACAAAGAGCTTTACGACGACTACGAATATTTTTTCATCCACTACAAATACACCGACATGTACGGCGAAGACGGAAACTTCGAAGCCAAGACCAAGGCGATCGAGGACTTCGACAAGGCGCTGCCGATCCTGCTCGAGAAAAAACCGGACGTCATCGCCATCACCGGCGACCACTCGACGCCGTGCGCGCTCAAGGGCCACTCGTGGCATCCGCAGCCGGTGTTGCTGCACTCGGCCGCGAGCGGCTCCGACAAGCTCGATCGCTTCACCGAGACACACGCCAATCGAGGCTCGCTCGGCATCATCGAGGCCAGGCACCTCATCCGCCTCATGCAGGCCAATGCGTTGATGTTCGACAAGTTCGGCGCATGAAAGCCGTCATCCTTGCCGCCGGGAAAGGCACCCGAATGGGCGCACTCACCGACGCGTTGCCCAAGCCGATGTTGCCGGTCGAGGGCCGGCCGATCCTCGAGCACATCATCAGCGGCATCGCCGCGCAGGGCGTGCGCGAGTTCTGCCTCATCACCGGCTGGAAGGCGGAGATGATCGAGCAACATTTCGGCGACGGCTCGGCGCTTGGCCTCTCGATCAACTACGCGCGGCAGGAGGTGCAGGACGGCACCGGCAAGGCACCGGAATTGGCCAAGCGCTTCGTCGGCGACGACCCGTTCCTGCTGACGTACGGCGACATACTCGTGCGCCCGGAGACGTACGCGGCCATGGTCGAACGCTTTGGCCAAGGGGAGTTTTCCGGCCTCATCACCGTGACGCCGGGCGAGGATGTGACCAAGGGCGCGATCAACTTTTTCGACGATCAATTTTGCCTCCGCAAAATCGTCGAGAAACCGAGCGTCGAGCAACTCGACCAACTCCGCGCCGACGGCTGGCTGAAGGAGGGTGACCCAATGTGGTACAACGCCGGCATTTACATCTTCCGCCCCGTCGTGTTCGACCACACGGCCAAGCTGCAAAAATCCCCGCGCGGCGAATACGAGTTGACCGACGCCATTGAGACGATGATCGACGCGGGCGAACCGATCGCCGGCGCAAAAATCGAAGGTCGCTGGATCGACGTCCGCGACCCCGAAGTCCTCAAGTCCCTGGGCTGAAGGCCCGGTGTTTTTCAACCGCAAATGGACGCGAAGCAACGCGAATGGGGTGTGAGCATTCCTTCTCCCTCAGGGAGAAGGTGGCCGCAGGCCGGATGAGGGTGATCGGTATCAACAGCACCGGCAAAACCATCTTCGGAACAGTCTAAAAAACCGCCCGTATTCTATTCGATATTGGGGGGGGGTGAATGTCGAACACCGAACAAGGAATGTCCAAGTGTGAGGTGGGGAGCAGCGCGAGGGCGGTGCTGGGCTTTTCAGGTTTGTTTTAGAGCGGCGCGCAGCGCATGCACTCCACCGGCAGCTTGATCGCGCAATTCCCCGGTGGCAGCCGAAAGCAATTTGAGATGGTGATCGATTGGGTGAGAGAGAAGAACGGTGTCGAGCGATCTCACGGGAACCCCGCACCGACTCCCACTGGCTCAGGCGCACCGTGATGCTCGCCAGCAGGCATTCCAAGAGCAAGCTAATGCTGGTTTGCGGGGGTGTCAAACAGAAAAACTGAAAAAAACATGAATAAAGGAGGACAACGATTGATGGACTCGGTTTTGGTCGGACAACTCGCCAAGACGCTGGTGCGTCTCCGAATGGCACACTTGGAATTTGTACATTCCTTGTTCGACATTGGATATTCCCCTTCCCCATCTTGCGCTTGCCCAAGCGCATCCCGCCTGATTCCTTCTCCCTCAGGGAGAAGGTGGCCGCAGGCCGGATGAGGGTGAAACCTCCCGAGTTTTTTTTCAAAGGCAGTGCGTTCTCCCTCTCCCCACCCCTCTCCCGCTGGGAGAGGGAGTCGCTTCGGTCGCGACAGCGTATCATTTTTCCTCCAACGCAAAGCAGGCGAATTCGTTGGGGCCTCGGAGGTAGAGGCGATTGCCGACGATGGCGGGGTGGGACATCGAGTCGGCGCTGGCTTCGCCGAAGGGGCGCAACCGGCTGAGTGGCTCGAATGCATCGGCAGCGGCGTCAAGCAGGAGCAGGTCGCCGCTGTTTGTCCAGGCCAGCACGCGACTGTTGCCGCCAATCACGTTTGAGTGGTCGAAAAACATGTCGTCCTCCGCCACCCACACCGTTTTCAATCCATCCTTCAAGTCGAGGCAGTACATCTCGCCGTAGGCGGTGGCGAACAGGCGGCCACCAACAATGACCGGCGAGCAGGAGTCCGGCGCGAGGCTGGCGTTGGCCAAGGCCGGCTTGGGATTGATTTTTCCATCGGGCAAAAAACCGTGCAGCCGCGTCGCGTTGTTCTCGGTGGCGAGCAGCAGTTGGCCGACGTGGATGAGCGGGGTGGTGACGTTGAAGTCCGCCCCCTCGCGCGGCACGAATTCCCACAGCCGCTGGCCGGTGGCCGGATCCCAGCCGCCGAGGCTCGCCGAGTCGTAGCCAAGAATCTGCCGCCGACCGCCCAGTTCCCCCACGACAAACGCCGAGTAGGCGGCGGCGTGACCGGGTGTTTTCCAAATTAGCCTGCCGGTTTTTCGGTCGAGCGCGACCACGGAGGCGGCGGGAGCGCCGGGGTTGATGATGAGTTTGTCATCGACGATCAGCGGCGGCGAACTCGAGCCCCACGTCAGCAGTTTGGCCCCGTAGTCGCGGTAATAATTCGTCCGCCAAACGACCGCGCCAGTGTCGAGCCGGACACAGTGCAAATCGCCCAGCGCGCCGTGCAGATAAACCAGGCCGTCGTGAATGACCGGCGTTGCGCGGGGCGAGTTGCTGTAATCCATGTCGCCGGCGGCGGCGTAGTCCAGGTGCCAAACTTCGCTGCCGTCGGCGGCGTCGAGACAGCGGAAAATGTCGCGGGTGGCGTCGCTGTTTTTGTCGGGGATGATAACGCGCGTCGCCGTGGCCGCCGGGCCGGCAACGGCCGGGCCGGTGAGCTTGGCCGACCAAATCTTGCGCAGCGCATCGGGTAGTTTTTTCGGCAAACTGGACGCCTGGCCGAGGCGGCCCGGGCCGCGCCAATCCGCCCACGCCGCCGCTTGGCCAAGCGGCTTTATGAAGCCGTTGGCCGACTCGAGTGCGGCGAGCAACTCGTTCCGCTTGGCCAACGCGGTGACCTCCGCCGCCACGCGCTTGGCCAACGTGTCGTCGGTCGCGCCGGTGCGGAACAGCCGCACGCCGGGCACGGGCGGCGTCTTGGCCAGTACGCGCACCGCGCCCGGTTCCACCTTGCCGCAGCCGACGAGCAGCGGCGGCAAATAATCCGGCACCACGGCGGCAGCCACCTCGCCGTCGCCCAACGCCAGCACGCCGGAGTCGATCGCCCCGGCCGAGTCGAGTTTGGCCGGCTTGGCCAAGCGTGCCTGTTGCAGCGCGGCCTTGGCGGCCTGATGTGTCTCGGCCTCCTCCGCCGGGCCAAGCATGACGGCGCGGCCGGAGAGATCGGCGAGCCGCTTGGCGGGATCGCCGGTGCGGACGAGGAACACGCCGCGCTGGGTCGTGCGGCCGGCGCGATCGGTGAGATCGGCGAGCGGCGTGACCGTCAGTTCAAGTCGCTTGGCGTCGAAGCGCACCATCGCGTCCTTGCCGATGATGAAGTCCGGCTTGGAGCGGAGGCGGCGCAGCGCGAGGTCGAGGCTTTCCTCAAACGTCAGCTTGAAGCGGCGGCCGGTCGCTTGCTCGAGATGGGCGGCGAGTGGGTCGTAGCGGCGTTGGCCAACGCCGTCGACGCAGGAGCAGGAAAGCGGCAGCGCGAGTGGATCCATCACGACCACCTGCACCGGCTCGCCAGCCGCCTGGCCAAGCGCAAGTGCGAGAAAAAAACCGGCGTGCCGTATCACTTCTCTTTTGGGGCGAGCACGCGGATGAGGTTGGCGCGGACGTCCATCACGTAAACGCGGCTGGCGTCCGGGCTGACCTCGATCGGAATGTAGCAGGTTTGCGCGGCGAGACGGCTGCCGCGGTCGAACTCGGTCGTGTCCACATAGCCGACGACGCCGAGGAACTTGCCGCCGGGCGTGTAAGTCTTGATGCGGCCGATGCCGGACTCGGCGGTGTAAACGATGTTGCCGGGGCCGATGTCGATGTTGACCGGATTGCAGCAGGCGGCGAAGCCCTCGATGCCGGTGCGGTCGCGCTTGCCCCACTTGCCGAGCGGCTTGCCGTCGAGGTCGAAACGGTTGACGCGGTGCCGTGAGTTCTCGGCGATGAGCAGCTCGCCGTTCATCACCTGCAGGTCGATATGGCTGCAGCAGCCGTACTGTTGCTCGATGATTTTTTTCGCCCCGGTCAGGTCGCGGTTGAACCGGTAGATGTCCTCCGTCGCCCGCATGCTGTTGCCCATGCCGACGGCAAGGAACACGTGCTTGTCGCTGACGAACATCCCGGCCGCGAGTGACTTTTCGCCGCTGAGCGTGTCAATGTCGGCCATCGCGAGGCGTTTGCCGCTCTTGTCGTACGAGGCGATTTTGCCGTGGCCGGCGACGTACACCGTGCCGTCGCCGCAGGCGTGGATCATTTTCGGGTGCGGCCCGTCATCCGGCATCGGCCACTCGGCCTTGACGCTGCCGTCCGGGCCGATGACGCGAATGCCGTAAGTGTGGTCGAACAGATCGTCCACCGCGAGCGGCCCACGATTGCCCCGCCGCTCGCCGCCGCCGCCGCGACCGCTTTCGCCACGGTCCCGACCGCCGGGACGCCGACCGCCGGACTGGCCGCGCGACCGCCCCAACTGGCTTCGCAACTCACGCGGCAACGCACTCATAATCTTGCGCCGGTCGTCGGAACCCATCTCGCGCAACGCCTCCATGAACTGTCGCGGACTCGCCTCACGGGCCAAGCCGACGATGTCGTCCTCGGTGCCAAACTCCAAAATGCGCGTGATCTCTTCGCCCGACTTTTCGCTGCCCTGCGCTTGGCCGCCGGGGCGGGGTTCGCGCTGGCTGCCGCCACGGGAGGGCCGCACCTCGTCGCCACTCAATTTGCCGTCGCCGTTTTTGTCGAGCTTGGCCAAGGCCGCCTCGGCTCTCTCGATTTCATCGGTCGAAAGCTCGCCGTCGCCGTCCGCGTCGAGCGCCACCAAAACCGGCAACGCCCGCATCATTCCGCCGGGACGGCGTTCACCGCCGGAGCCCCGCGAGCGCCGATCGCGGGGGCCGGGATCGTCCGCACTGCGTGGCGCGGCAAACTCCATTTTGCCTTCGCCCCATGAGATGCCGACGAGCAAATCGCCGTCGCGGCTCATCGCGATCGTCTTGAGGGTGATCGCCTCGCCACTGGAATGAGCGCCAAACTGGATCGGCTCGATCTCGGCGTGCGTGCCTTCCAGCCTGGCGTCCTCCGCCGCTTGGCCAAGCGTGATGCCGAGGCCAAGTGCGGCGAGGCACACGGAAAATTTCGTGCGAAAGTTCACGCCAAGTCGAACAGCCGGAAGGAGGCGGTGGTGTGGTCGAGCGCCACGACTTGTTCGCCGAGCAGTGCCACCTCGATGCCGCCGTTTTGGCAGGTGGCCAACTCGGCGTCGGTATCGACCTGCTCGTGCTCGGTGGCGTCGAACGCCTCCGGCCCGGCGATCTCGGCGCGGAAATTCCCGGCCTTGTCAAACAGCTTGATGCGGGGTTGGCCGCGCTCGGCAGTCACGAACTCGCCGCTGCCGGTCACCGCCACGCTCACCGGGTTGCAGCAACCGGAGAAACCGTCGAGCCCGCGGGAGCGTTTGCCCCAGCGCGCCAGCAACTCACCGTCGGCATCGTAACGCTCGACGCGGTGCCGGCCCGGGTGCGCGACCACCAAACCGCCGCCGGCCCATGTGATCGGGAAGAACGACTTGGGCACGGCGAACCGCCCGCCCTTCCCGCCGGCGAGGCGGTCGAGCACACCGCCGTCGGGGCTGATGCGCCAAATGGAGCTGCTGCCGCCATCGGCCGCGAAGATCGTCCCGTCCGCCGCCACGGCCAAACTGGTCAACGCGGCACCCTTGGCCAAGCGCTTGGTCTCGGAAACCGTTTTGCCGTCGAGATCGCAGCGCAACACCCGGTCGCGCAGGCCGACGATCAGCCGCCGCTTGGCCACCGCGATGCAGCGCGGCGCTTCCGCAAACGGAATCCGCCGGACCGGCTCGCCGCTTGGCTTGAGCACGGCCACCGCCGAGTCGCCGGCGACGTAAACCACGCCGTCGGCCACGGCCATGTCGCGCGTCTGCCCAAGGCCGGTCGGCAGCCAGCCGTCTGGCTTGGGGCGGGCCGCCCGGGCAGTCGCGCCGGATTGCACCGCCACGCCGATGGCGGCGATGGACTGTGCGCCCCGGCTAAAAAACTGGCGGCGGGAGGGCTGGCAGTCGCCGGACTGGCAACCGCAGTCGGGGGAGTTTGTTTTGGAGTTTGACATAAGCCTGATTCGTCCTTTCCGTGTTCGCAGGCCAAGACGGCGCAAACCGCCAATCGGTTACACCACACAGCCTGACGAGCGGAAAACATCCCACGATTTGCCCTGCCACGCAATCGTCTGAACCCAAAGCAGGGCGGAACCCTTTCCCGAATACAGGCAAGATTCGTGGTTGAGATACCGCCCAGATTGGAGCAGGCTCCTCCGGTATGACGTTGAAGCAACGAGTCTATCAGCTTGTCGATGAGTTGCCGGAGGATTCGCCGCTGTTGGCGGAAGTGGCGGAAACGCTGCGACTGAACCAAGGCATCGGCGAGGCACTCGATGACGTCCGAGAGGGCAGGACGTTCGAGGCGGGAGAGTTCACCAAACGGATAGAGGATCGATGGCCGCGCAAAACTACCGCGTGATTTTCGCGGAAAGTGCGTGGACCGATCTCGAGGAAATCGTTGAGTACTGGGCACACGAAAGTGAGCCTGAGCAAGGCGTGAAATACGCACACGCCTTGTCAGCCGAGGCTATCCGCCAATAGTCTCAGCCAGAAATTGCCAACGCTGGCCGTCATTTGACCCAAACGGCCTATCCCGAAGTACAAGAGTTGCCGGTCTTCAAGCGAGTGTATCGCATACTTTATCTGGTTCATGAATCCGACAACGCGGTGAACGTGTTGCGTTTTTGGCACAGTCATCGGGATGAACTGGATGAGTTGTAATCGAACGACACCAACACTCGCTGCCCCATCCTGCGATCGCGCTCACGCTTAGGTTGACAACGGGCCGGGTTCGTTGTGGCATCGGGGTTCCGGAGAATGCGGGACTCATGAAAAAATTCAACGTCGGCGTGATTGGCTACGGGTGGGTGGCCGGCGCGCACATCGACGCCATCAACGCCACCGGCCAGGGCCAAGTCACGGCAGTCTGCTCGTCGCGCAAACTGGACGCGGCGGAACTCAGCGCCAAACATGGCAGCGAGATACAATGCCACGGCAGCCTCAAAAAAATGCTCGCCGACCCGGCGATCGACGTGATCTCGGTGTGCAGTTATCCGTACCAGCACGCACGGCAGGTCATCGCCGCCGCCGAGGCGGGCAAGCACCTCATCATCGAAAAGCCGCTCGCGCTGAACCTGAAGGAACTGCGGGCGATGCAAAAGGCCGTGGCCAAGGCCGGCGTGAAGACATGCGTCTGTTTTGAGTGCCGCCACTCCAGCCAGTTCCTCGCCACCAAGGCGGTAATCGACCGCGGGCTGCTGGGCACCATCCATTACGGCGAGGTGGATTACTACCACGGCATCGGGCCGTGGTACGGGCAGTTCCGCTGGAACACCAAGCGCAACGCCGGCGGCAGCAGCCTGCTCTCGGCCGGCTGCCACGCGCTGGACGCGCTGCTGCTCTGCATGGGCACCGACGTGGAGAGTGTCAGCAGCTACTCCACCGGCTCGGCCAACCGGGATTTCAAGAAATACGAGTACGACACGAGCAGCGTGACGATCCTCAAGTTCAAGGACGGCCGCATCGGCAAGACCACGTCGGTGATCGACTGCATCCAGCCGTATTATTTTCACACGCACCTCGTCGGCAGCGAGGGCAGCCTGAGGGACAACCAGTTTCACTCGAACAAGATCGGCGGACTCAACAAGGACAAGTGGAGCGAACTGTCGATGAAGCTGGTCGACTCGGGCGACGTGAGCGACCACCCGTTCCAGACGCAATTCGAGGCGTTTTTCACCGCCCTGGCCAGGGGCAAAACGATGCCGCTGACCGACCTCGCCACGGCGGCCAGGACGCATGAGGTCATCTTCGCCGCCGACCTGTCCGCGAAGAAAAACCGGCCGGTAAAACTTTCCGAGCTGCGTGCCTGACCCGACCGACCAATCCCGGCGAGTCGCCATCGCCATCGCCGCGCACCCGGACGACATCGAGTTCATGATGGCCGGCACGCTGCTGCTGCTGCGCGAGGCCGGCTGGGAAATACACTCCCTCAACCTCTCCAGCGGCAACTGCGGCAGCGTCCGCCTGGGCGCGGAAGAGACGGAGGCCAAGCGCCTGGCCGAGGCGGGGGAAGCGGCCACGATCCTCGGGGCAACCTTCCATCCGCCGTTCTCGCGTGACCTCGAGGTTTTTTACGATGAAGTTCACCTTCGCCGCTTGGCCTCGATCGTTCGCGAGGTCGACCCGTCGATCGTGCTGACGCACTCGCCGGAGGATTACATGGAGGACCACATGAACACCTCGCGTCTGGCCGTGACAGCCGCCTTTGCGCGCGGCATGCCGAACTTCGGGGTGGCGCCGGAGAGAGCGCCAGTGGAGAGCGACGTGGCGGTGTACCACGGGATGCCTCACGGCCTGCGGGACGGCCTGCGGCGGCGAGTCGTGCCCGGGCTGTTTGTTGACACGACGAGCGTGCTCGAAACCAAGCGGAGGGCGCTTGCGGCGCACCGCAGCCAGAAAGAATGGCTCGACGTGAGCCAGGGGCTGGACTCATACCTGCAGACGATGGAGGCGATGTCGCTGGCGCTTGGCCAGGCGTCGGGGAAGTTTCAGCATGCCGAGGGGTGGCGCCGGCACTCGCACCTTGGCTTCAGCGCCAAGGAAATCGACCCACTTGGCCAAGCGCTTGGCCAAGCGGCCTTGGCAAACGCAGACTACGAAGACGGTCTCGGTTAGGGGCAACCCCCCCTCAAGCCACCAGGTCGAGAACGTGCTGGTCGTTCTCGTCAGCCACCTGGAGGAGCTTGGCCGCAACGGCCGACTGCTCCCGGGAGCTGAGGCGCAACTTCGCCGCCTCCGCCGGGTCAGCCGTCAACGACTGCCTCAGGTCGCTCCAGGCGGACTGGAACAACTTCTGCGCGGAATATTGGACAGCAGCTACCTGCATCATCACTGTCATTATCGACGCGAGCAGGAAAAACTTGAGTCGCTTTCGCGGCTTGGTTCGCGGCGGCCGACCGCTACACTGCCGCCGTGCTGGACACGGAATTGATTCCCGCCACCGAGGCGGACTCCAAATGGCTGATGGTGGTGCTGCACGGGCTGGGCGACAGCATGGAGGGCTTTCGCTGGCTGCCGAGCGCGCTGGACAACCCAAGGCTCAACACGCTGCTCGTCAACGCGCCGGACGGTTATCTCGGCGGCTTCTCGTGGTACGACATCGCCGCACCGGCCGCCGGGGTGGAGCGCAGCCGCAGATTGTTGTTCGACCTGCTCGACCGGCAGCGCGCCGACGGCTTTGCCCCGGAGCAGACGTTCCTGTTCGGTTTTTCGCAGGGCTGCCTGATGACGGTTGAAATCGGCCTGCGCTATCCGCACCGCCTGGCCGGGTTGATCGGCATCAGCGGCTACGCGCACGAGCCGGGCAGCCTCGTCGACGAGCAGTCGCCGGTCGCGGCGGAGCAGTCGTTCCTCATCACACACGGGACGGCCGACCCGCTGCTGCCGCTGGCCCGGACCCGGGCGCAGATGGAGCAGCTGCAGGCCGGCGGCATCCGGATGCAGTGGGAGGTGTTCGAGAAGGCGCACACGATTCAGGGCGAAGCCGAAGTGACGGTGATCCGGAAGTTTGTCGAGGGACGGATGAACCGGTCATGAGCGGTACAGCAGCCGGGCAATCGCCGGGAGCAGCAGGATGGCGAACACCATGTTCATCAGGAACATGAACATCAGCAGGATGCCCATGTCGGCCTGAAACTGGAGCGCCGAGAACGCCCACGTGCCCACGCCGACCGAAAGTGTCAGGCCAGTAAACACCACTGCGCTGCCGACCTGCGTCATCGTGGCGTCCATCGACTCGGAAAACGAGAGCCCCTTGCGCCGCTGCGCGATGAAACAACTGAACAGGTAAATCCCGTAATCCACCCCCTCGCCGACCCCCAGCGCCACGACCGGCAGCGTTGAGGTTTTCAGCCCGATCTCCATCGCATGCATCAGGCTGTGCGCCAACACGGAGACCAACGCCAGCGGCAGCACGATGCACAACACCGCCCGGAAAGAGCGGTAGCTGGCCAGGCACAGCAGGACCACGGCGGCGTACACGTAAATCAAAATCGGGAACTGCGCCGCATCGACCACCTCATTGGTCGCCGCCATCACGCCGGCGTTGCCGCCGGCCAGGCGGAAGCGTGCTTTTTCGGTGCCGTGTTTTTCGTCAAACGCCTTCACGGCGGCGACGACGCGGCGCAACGTTTCCGCCTTGTGATCCTCGAGAAACACCATCACCGGCAGCACGCTGCCTTCTGGGTCGGTCAACCCGGTCGCCGTCTTCACAGGCCCGACAGCCTGCGCCCGCATGGCGCGGTTGTACGGCAGCACGCGCCATTTCAGGCTGCCCTCGTTGTATCCGGAGTTGATCGTGCGCGCGATGCCGGCGAGACCCATGACATTTTTCACCCCCTCGACATTGGCCAGATGCCACTCGAACCGATCAAGCCGTTCCATCACCCCGTAATCCACCGAGCCGCCCTTCACCGTCTCGGTGAACACGATGAGGATGTCCACGCCCAGGTTGAAATTGCCGGTGATCGTGGCGCTGTCGCGGTTGTAACGCGAATCGGGCCGCAACTCCGGCACACCGTGATGCAGGTCGCCAACCTCCACGCGCATGGCCTTCGAGAACCCAAGCCCAAACATCACCGCGCAGACAGCAACCAGCGGAACCGCGACCTTGGGACCCGACCATTGCGCAACCGCGTGCCAGATCTTCGCCGTCCACACTTTGCGCCGGGCCACGCGATCGCGGTAACCGGCACGCGGTGACTGGTACGACATCAGCAGCGGCAGCAGCAGCAGGTTCGTCAGGATGATCACCGCCACGCCGATGCTGGCCGCGATGGCCAACTCCCGGATCGTCGGCACCGGGATGAGCAGGATGGTGACGAACCCGATCGTGTCGGTGATCAGTGCCACGCCTCCCGGCACGAGCAACTGCCGGAATGCGGCGCGCGCCGACTGGAGCGGGTCGCCGCCGGCAAACAGCTCGGCGCGAAACGCCCGCACCATCTGAACGCCGTGGCTCACGCCGATCGCAAAGACGAGGAACGGCACGAGGATCGACATCGGGTCGATGCCGTAGCCGAGGAGGTTCAGCAGGCCAAGCTGCCACGCCACCGCCGCGATCGAGCAGCCAAGCGGCAGGGCCGCAAACCAGAACGACTGCGCGTAAAACCAGACCAGCAGTGAAGTCAGCACCACGGTGATGCCAAAAAAGGTCACCACGTTGAGCGCCCCGTCCGAGACGTCTCCCATCACCTTGGCAAAGCCAATGATATGCACGCTGACTGCGTCCGACTCGTACTCCACGCGCAACGCCTCAAGCCGCTTGGCCAAGGCGAATGTATCGAGCCGGTTGCCGGTGTCGGGGTCGATGTCGAGCAGGTTCGCCATCACCATCGCACCGTTGAACGAGTCGGTCACGAGCCGGCCCATGTAGTTCGACTTGAGTACGTTCTCCCGCACCCAGGCCAAATCCTCCTGAGTTGGATTCGCCTCACCCGCCGGAAAATCATCCGGGATGACATTCCCGCCGGTGAAACCGTCCTCGACGACCTCGGTGAACCGGACGTTCGGCGTGAACAACGACATGACACTCGACGGGTCCACACCCGGCATGCCGGACACCGCGTCGGTCACCGCCTCGAGTGTCTTGAAATATTCCGGCGTGAAGATGTCCCCCTCCCTCGCCATCAGCGCCACCATCACGCGATTGGCTCCGCCGAACTCCGCCTGATATTTTGTAAACGTCTTGATGTACGGATGCCCGTCCGGGAGTTGCTTCTCGAAGCCGGCGTCGATCCGCGTCTGCGTGGCAAGCCCAAACAACACCACCGTGGCCATCAGAAAAACGGCCAGCATCAAGTTACGACGGCCGAACACCCACTCCTCCACCCGTGCCGTGAATCCGGTGCCGCTCATTTCACCACCTCCATTTTGAGATCGGCCAACTCAAGCCGGAGCACGCCCTTGTCGCTGGTCAACAGCACGCCTCCATCAGCGGCCTGCCAAAGGCCAGTAACCGTGGCGGTCTTATCCGCCGCGATGGAGGCCAAGCGGAACGTGCGCCCTCCGTCGGCGCTGACGAGCAACTGGCCGGCACCGGCGGCAAGCAGGAGCCGGTCATCGGCCAAGGCCAAGCCGCCGTGCAGCAGCGACTTTGTCGGCGACTCGACCTGTTCCCACTCCGTCCCGTCGTCGCTGCGGAAGATATTGCCGCGCAGACCGAACACCACCGCCCCGCCCTTGGCCAAGGGGATCAACCCGAAGAAGGTGCCTTCATACGGCGTCATGCGGGGCTGCCAATTTCCGGCGCGGCCGGTGCTGCGCCACACCGTGCCGTATTCGCCGCACAGCCACAGGCCACCGTCCGGCGCAGGCGTGATGTGGCTGAAGTGCGGGTCGTCCTCCTGCTTGGCCTCGGTCCAGTTTTCGCCACCGTCCACCGTGGCCAGTATTTTGCCGTACGAGCCGACGATGAAACCGGCTTGGCCATCCAAAAACAGAATGTCGAAATAGGCGGCCTCGTCCGCATCGGCCTTGGCCGAAGGTTCCGCGTTGGCCTTGGCCCACGTCTCGCCACCGTCGCCGGATTTCAAAATCACCGACTGATGGCCAACCGCCCAAGCAACCCGGTCGTCAACAAGGTAAACGCCCATGAGCATGCGCCGCGTCGGCGCGGGAACCTGCCGCCAACTGCGGCCGCTGTCGGTCGAGAGCAGGATGTGGCCGTGCTCACCGACAGCCAAGGCGCGTTCGCCCCGCCCATGGACGTCGAGCAGCAGCGAGCGCTTGGCCAAGGGCGCGATGACGGCGTCGCCATCGACCGGCTGCCCGCCCGGCCCGGCCAAGCCGATGCACAGGAGCAGCAGCGCAACCCAGCCGCTTGGCCAAGCCGGGAACCGGTGGTCACGATGCTTCAACGAAAAACGGGCCGGGGCGAACCCCGGCCCGTCATCGGGTTGGTTGGGTTGGTTGGGGAGTGAACTCACCAAACGATGGTCTGCTCAACGGCGACCCCGCCGCCGCAATGCCGCCGGCGTGTAGTCACCCGGCTTGGACCGGTACGAGAAATCGTACATCTCGTTTTCGTTGTCCAGACCGTGCGCAAGGTAGCGCCCGGATAGGAGGTCCATGTGCACCTCGAGCGTGCTCCAGAAACTCTGGATGTCGTAGTAGTTGATGCTGTGCCCCTCGGAGACGCGCCACAGGCGACCCCGATTGTCGTACTGGTCCACCACCAGTACCGCCCAACTGTCCTCATCCACATAAAAGCGGCGTTTGGCATAAATGTGGCGCTTGCCTTCCTTAAGCGTGGCCTCGACGACCCACACGCGGTGCAGCTCGTAGCGGGTGTGCTCCTGATTGATGTGCATCGGCGTGACGATGTCGGCCACTTTCAAACTGTCGCTGTGCAGCTTGTAGGAATTGTACGGCACATAGACCTCCCGTTTGCCGACGAGACTCCAGTCGTAGCGGTCGATCCCACCGTTGAACATATCGAGCTGGTCGCTGGTGCGCATACCGTCCGACGCCGTGCCGGGATTATCGTAAGCGACCTGCGGCGCGCGGCGCACGCGGCGTTGGCCGGTGTTGTAAACCCAGGCGCGACGTGACTCCTTCACCTGGTCAAGCGTCTCGTGCACCATCAGGATCGTCCCGGCCAACCGGGCGGGCGCGGTGACTTTTTGCTCAAAGTACGCCAGCACATTGCCGACGCTGTCCGTGGCGGCACCGGGCTGGTGGTAGTTCCACATGAATTTTTCCTGCAGCTGCACCAGCGTGTAGTCGCCGGTGCGGGTTGGGGCGACCTGCGCGACCTTGCGCAACCCGCCAAGACCGCGGTAGCGAAGCAGATGATTCCAGATCACTTCCTGTCCGTTATTCGGGAGCGGAAACGGGATACCCCGGGAAGCCCCCGACACACCGTTGCCGCCGTCCGCCAACTCGGCAGACCCGACGTTGGCCTTGGTGGCATCATAAATATCCTGCGGCGCGGAGGCGCTGCGGCGTGTGGGGTAAACCGGCATCTTGTAGGTGGAGGCGTACCCGGCAAGAAGCGCCTTGTGACCCTCAGTCAGCTTGTCGGCGTATTGCTCGGCATTGGCCGCGCTGATGGTTGCACTTGGCTTGTCGGCGGCAAATGGATCCGGGTGATGATCGCCTGACTTGTATCCCGCAGGCGGCTCCGTGATGCCCCCCTCCCAGGCAGGGATCGTGCCGGCGGCATTGCCGGCCTTCTCGGCACCGAGCGGAGTCAGTTTGCCGCCCAAGTCCGAGGCGCCTTGGGCCACAGCCGTGCTCAGGGCCGCAGCCAGTGCGGCGGCGGTGACCAGATAAAAACCAGTGTTGCGTTTCATTGTTAAATCAGGTTTGGGTTAGAAGGAGTATTGAATCATCGCCTGAAGGAAATCGCGGTCGTGCAGGAGGTTGTACTCCTCGTTCCCGAAGAACTCGGTGTACTTGATCGCGCCCTGCCATGAGTTTTGGTACGTGGCGGTCACACCCACCGTCACGCTCTTGCGGTCGTGCAGGAAATTGCCCAATGGCAGCGGCGTGTTGCCCTCGACGTCGTGCGCGAAGGCGATGGCCGGGGAGAGGTTCACTCCGCCGAACACGTCCGTGTAGTCGATGCGCGCCGCCAGCCGGTAACCCCACGAAAAGTCATCCGCAAAGGCGCTGGCCGGCTCGAAGCGGTCCGGCGCATGGCCACTGGTGGCGAGGATCGCCGGGGCCAGCGGATCTCCACTAAGTGCGGTGCCGGGGCCGTCGAAGCGAAGCACATCCTTGCTCGGCAGATCCGGAACCACCGTCGCGGCTGCCTCGCCCACAAGCACCCACTGCGAGGCGCCAAGCGTCGGGCCAAACAGCTTGGTCACGGTGAACTGCGGCTGCCACACCTCAAAATCACGGTACCCACGGACGTAGCTGTTGAAGCCTTGCTGGCCAAGCTGCGTCATGCTGCGACCCTGCCAGGCCGGGTTGCCCATGTCCGGCACGCCATCGCCGTTGGTGTCCACCACTGGGATCAGGCCGATGTTGCCGAGCGCTGGATTGGACGGCGTGAGGCCGGCGAGCAATAACTCTACATCGTCCACCTGCAGCGGCACATCGCGCCGGTACGACACCTCGCCCTGCAGCGAGATGCCGGTGGCGCCGATCTCGGTGTTGAAGCTGACGCCGTACAACTGGATGTCTTCCGGATATTCGAATATGTACCGCGCCGTTCCGGCATAAAGCCGCGGGAGGCTGGTTTGCATACCGGCCAATTGACCGTTCAGCTCTGCCTGCTTGGCCAAGAGCCCCTGCTGTTGGCCAAGGATGCCCGCCTGCTGCGCCCGGAGGCCGGGCAACTGGTCGCTGCTCGGATCGGCCGCTTTAAGTTGAGCGATGGCACCGTTGACCTCCGCCAACCCGGCCTCGGCCTGAGCCAAGCCGCCGCTCACCTGAGCCAAGCCGCCCTTTACCAGATTGATCGCTGGCTGCAACTCGCCGAGAATGTCGCGCCCCGTGATCGCGCTGACCAACGGCAGACGGCTGTGGTAGTTGATAAAGTAAAAACCAAACTCCGTGTCGTTCAGCCCCTCGGCAAAGTAGCGCGCTGCCAAGCCGAACTGCCCGCTGTCGCTTGCACGGTTGGTCGTGCCGCGCGGGATCGCCGCCGCGCCCGCCGGCAGGAACGGCGCGTTGGCCGCGCTTGGCGGCAGCGCCGGATTGAATCCCGGGTTGGAGATCGTCGGCACCCGCGCCGGCTCACCCTCGAGCAGGCCGTAGAGCGGATTGTCCATGTAACTCTCCATGTTCGGCTGGCCGAAACTGCCGAAGCCCAGCATCGCAAACTGCCCGCCCGGCCCGACAAAATCTTTCGTGCTGAAGTAACTCCCCGCCGGGTCAATCTCCATCTCCTCCTGTTTGAACTGGTAAAACCCCTCCAGCGTCAGGTTGTCCGTCGCCTGCAGCGACACCGACACCAGCGGCACCGGGCGCATCGCCTCGCGCAGCTCCGAGCCCGGGATGCGGAACTTCGTCACGTCGATCGGGTTGATGACGTTGATGCCGTTCTGGATGAACGTGCTCTCGCCCCAGCTCAACACCTGGTTGCCCAGGCGGATGTTCACCGGCATGGCCGTCGGCAGGTCGTACGAGATAAACGCATCCAGCAACTCCATGTCCCGGCCCACCTCCCGCTTGGCCGCATCACTCAGCGGGCTGTCGCCACGGATGTTTTCAAAGTCGACAAAGTACGTGCCGCGCAAAAACAGGCTCACATCCTCCAGCTTCTTGAACCCCAGCTCCAGGTCGTGTGTGCCCTTGGCCACACTCGAGAACAGGCCCGAGCCGTAGTTCAGGTTGGCGTCGTCGCCGTTCACGGAATAGCGCGTGCCGCCATTGGCAATGCCGATGGTGTCGGCCTCCGGGTCCGAGGTGCGAACCGAGGCGCCGTAGCTCAGGGTCGTGTCGAGGCTGCCCTCGACCACGTCGTTCTCGAACTCCACAGCTGTGGCCGTCACAGCCACCGCGGCCGCGGCCGACAAGGCCAAGCGGCACGGCACGGGGAATCCACCATTGATTCGGGCGATTGGGTTGCTCATTGGTCGGGGGCGTCATACCATCCCCCAGCCCGATTGCACGCAAAAAATGAAACTTTTTTGCCCCCTCAACTCGACGACCCTTTTGTACCCTAATTATGAGTAATAGGGGAATCCGGTTTTCGGTGAGTTTGTCAGGCTGTGATGTTGCGCTTGGCCAAGCGGCACGGCGATTGCCCATCCTGATCATCCTTGTTCCCCCCGCCCCGGCCTTCAATTTGGCTTGTCACGCGGCGGGCGGGACTGATGCGCTATTGACCCCGCGCTGGCGGAGCCGGAGACTCCCCTGCCCATGAACCGTTATTTGCCGATGCTGCTGGGCGTTGCGCTTGGCCAGGTGACGATCGCGCAGCCGCAAGTGGAACTGCCCAACAGCCTTCGGGTGGTGTTGGAGCACACCAAGCCGGTTTCGGCCCCGCTGGACGGGCGGCTGCCGATGTTCGTGCTGCCGATCAGCGGGGCGCTCTCCCCGCTTTCGCTTGGCCAGGCGGAACAGGTGCTCGAGCGCTTGGCCAAGCGGGGCATCGGCTACTCGGTCAACTGGAGCCACAACAATTTTGAACCGTCACTGAAGGAAGGTCTTCGCATCGGCAAGCTGCAGCAACAAAAAGGCGGGAGGGTCTCGGTGCATGCCACCGGCTGCCTCTACTCCTTCTTTGACGGAACGGCCAAGACCCAGCACCTCGACAACAACGGCAGGCCGTTTGCCGAGACGTCGTTTGGCGGCACGATGGGCTGCCCGTTCACGCTCGAGCATCGCATCCCGGTCATCCGGCAACGCGTCGAGGCGTTCCTGAAGCAATACAAGTCCGCTGGGGTTAATGTCGATTTCATCTTTGCCGATTGGGAGATTGATGGCCCTATCGAATGGAACGACGCCTGGGAAAGCTCCAAGCGCTGCCGCCGTTGCCGCGAACATGTGCCGGACATGGATGACTTCCGGTCGTTCCAAACCACGCTGCGGGAGATTCGCAGTCGGCTTCAGCGCGAGGCGTTCGGCGACAACGTCACCCGTTATTTTCCGGAGGCGCTCGTCGGCAATTATGCCGTCCATCCCCACGACGGTCACCGCTACTGGTACGACTATTTCGAGCGGGAGACGCCCGGCGCCCCGGTCTTGATGGATCAACGCGCGCAGTACCGCGAGTGGGCGCATGAGTTTGATGCGTGCGGGTACACCTTCGCGATGCCGGTGGTCTACACGTGGTACCCCACATTCGGTTGGTACGACTTTGAACCGAAGGATTATCGCTGGTTTTACAACATGATGCGGGTCGCCTCGAATGCGGGCCAACATACCTCACAGCAGACTCCGATCATTCCCTTTGTCCACTGGCACACCACGGCGCCGCCGAAAAACCCGGATCCGGCGGTGGAGCAATTCAGCCGGGAGAAATACCAGGAGGTGCTGTGGCACATGCTGCTGCGCGGGCACGACACATTTTTCCTCTGGTGCACCGGCCCGGAGCTGGCCATTGAAATTGAACTCGTCCATGAAGTCTACCGGACAAGCCTCGAGTACAACGGCTTCATCCGGCGCGGTGTGCCGGTGCAGTTCGGCGTGCCCCCCGAGCCTGGCCCGGTCGTGTCGGGGCTGCGCCTGGGCAACCGGGTGTTGGCGCGGCGAACCGATTTCGGGACGGAGACGGGCAACGTAACGTTGGCTTTGGCTGGAGGAGGTGAAATCTCCGTCGACGCCAAGCGGGGGATGCAGATTCTCACCGTGGAGCAGGCACCACGCCACCGCGGCATCCTCACGGATCATAACGGCAGACTGCGTTTCCCAATCGGTTCGTACGAATTCCCCAGCGACGGGGAGAGACTCCGGAGCATGGCCCGGAGCGGCTTCAACCTCGTCCGTTGCGACAACCGAGACACACTGGACGCGGCACACAAACAGGGGCTGATGGGCTGGGTGCCACTCGCCGTGCAGCAGGGAGCCACCCCGGCGTTGCGAAAACAGGTCGAGGAACTGCGCAACCACCCCGCGCTCGCCGTTTGGGAAGGACCGGATGAGATCGTTTGGACATTTACCGCGTATAGTTTTTTGAAGGAACGAGCCGGCTTCACCCGTGAAGACTGGAACAACCAGATTCCCAAGGCGGTGAACTACGCCCGCAAGGAAGGCGGCCGGGTGATCGCGAACATGCACGAGGGCATCCGGCTTGTCCGCGAGCTGGATCGGCGCAACCTTCCGTTCTGGATCAACGAAGCCGCGGACAGCGACGTGAGGTACGTCCGGGATTACATCGACTCGATCGACATCACCGGATGCGACTACTATGCCGTGCGAAAGACCGGCACCGACCTGCAAAGCATCGGACGGCTGGTGCAGCGCTGGGACGCCATCGGCCACGGCAGACCGGTCTGGATGGTGCTGCAGGGATTCTCATGGCACAAGATTCGCCCCGACCGCGAGCGGCTCTACCCGTCGTTCGATCAATCGCGGTTCATGGCCTACGACGGTATCGTGCATGGCGCACGCGGCATTCTTTACTGGGGAACGCAGACCATCGACGACCCGCTCTTCCGCGAATCGCTCCATGCCCTCACCGCTGAGCTGAGCCGACTGGAACCGTTCCTGGTGGGAGACGATCACCCCGTCGAGGTGGCCGTGATTGATGATCTTTTCGATGAACCCGGGCTGGGCATCCGCGGGTTGTTGAAACGCAGCGGCGGCGACCATTTGCTGATCCTGATCAACGAGGACGATCACCGCCACCTTGGTGTCGATGTGACCGGGTTGAAACCGCTGAACGGGCGCACGCTGCACCGGCTTTACGGTGATGAACGTGCCACCGTTCAAAACGGGCGCATCGTCACCCGAATGCAGCCGTACGAGGTGAAGCTTTTCTCCACCAGTTCTCGTTTCAAGACCAAGCGAACGAAGGGCCGGGATTACGCCGACGCAGGAGAATGAATTGACCCCGCAGCCCGCCGGCAGGAAGCTCCCCGCCCATGAAACGCATCTGCCTGTTGCTCCTGTTCATTGCGCTTGGCCAAGCGGCCGACGCCTTGGCCAAGCGGCCCAACGTCCTGATCATCATGGCCGACGACTGCACCTACAACGACCTCCCGTTGTACGGCGGCCCAAACGCCAAAACCCCGAACATCGATCGCTTGGCCAAGCAGGGCCTCACGTTCAACCGCGCCTACCTCGCCGAGGCCATGTGCCAACCGTGCCGCGCCGAGTTGATGACCGGACAGTACCCGTTGCACAACGGTTGTGCGTGGAATCACTCCGCCAGTCAGCCCGACGTGAAAAGCATGCCGCACCATCTCGGAGCACTTGGCTACCGGGTGGGCATCGCCGGCAAGGTGCACGTCAAACCGGCGGCGGCGTTTCCGTTTGAGAACGTCAGCGGCTTCGACCCCAACTGCGTGCGCAACCCCACGCGTGAGCACGAACTCGACGGCATCCGCAACTTCATGGAGCGCGACTCCAAGCAGCCGTTCTGCCTCGTCGTGGCACTCGTCGAGCCGCACGTACCGTGGGTCATGGGCGATGCATCCCAATACCCGCCGGCCAAGCTCAAGCTTCCGCCGAACATCGCCGACACCCCGCGCACCCGGCAGGACTTCGCCAACTACCTCGCCGAGATCACCTACATGGATGGGCAAGTCGGCCAAGTCGTCGACACTCTAAAGGACACCGGCGGCGAGGCGAACACCGTCGTGCTGTTTACCTCTGAGCAGGGCTCGCAATTTCCCGGCAACAAATGGACCAACTGGAACACTGGCATCCAGACCGCGCTCGTCGCGCGTTGGCCCGGCCACATCCCCGCCGGCAAACGCACCGACGCGCTCGTCCAATACGCCGACATCCTGCCCACGCTCGTCGATCTCGCCGGGGGAAAACCAGTCGCGCATCCCTACGACGGCGCCAGTTTTCGCGACGCCCTGCTCGGCAAAAAACAGACTCACCGACAGTTCGTCTACGGCGTGCACAACAACATTCCCGAAGGCCCGCCCTACCCCATCCGCTCCGTCGGCGACGGCGAGTACCACTACATTCGCAACTTGTTGCCGGACGAAATTTACATCGAAAAACACCTCATGGGCATGCGCGGCAACGGCTCGCTCAACAACCCGTACTGGGCCACGTGGGTTTGGGACTCGTGGAACACCCCGCGAAGTTATCGCCTCGTCAAACGCTACATGCACCGGCCAGCCGAGCAACTCTACCGCGTGACCGACGACCCCTACGAGATGAACAATTTGATCGGGGACAAATCCCGGGCCAATCGCTTGGCCAAGCTCCGCGCCGAACTCGACCGCTGGATGAAAGCTCAAAACGACCCCGGCGCCGCTGTGGACACAACGCAGGCCATCCAAGCCTCAAGAGAGGGCAACCACCTTCACGGCCAACCCACCACAAAAACTATTCGATAGCGCCGAGGACGGTTTTGCCGAGTTGGCGGACGGTCGCCTCGTCGCCCTGCAGATGAAGGGTGCGGTGGATGTGCGTGGCCGATTCGCCCGGCTTGAGCGCGAGCGCGGGTGAGGAGGATTCCAACTCGTAAAACGGGCCAAGCGGCTTGGCTCCGGGACTCGGCGGGCCGTCGTTGTAGCTGTTGACCACATCGCCCTTGAACGGTTCGTCCTGCAACTCCCACATGGAGTTGACGTAGTCGGTCGCGCCTTCCGGTTTAGTGTACTGCACGAGGGTGAGCAATTGACGGGTGGCATCGTAGCTGCCAAGGATCGGTTTGGCGCGTTGAGGCGTGAGGCCGATCTTGCTGCGGTACTGTCCATCCCCGGAAAACCGGATCACCCCGTCCGCAGCCTTCAGGCGATCCGGCGGCACGGTGCCGAAGTAGTCGGCGTTGACGATCGGGCCAAGCTTGGCTTCGTCGCCTTCGACGTATGGCACAAGCACGGTCGTCCGCTCCGAGTGCTTGTACATGCCGAGAATCCAGATCGACAACAACCCGCCCTGTTTGGTCCACGCGGTCTCACCAGTGTTAGTCAGCACGTTTTCCGTCTCGTAGCACACGACGCGAACGCCCTCGGGCAACTCGGTTCCGAGTAGCTCGCCGACCTTTGATCGGTCGAACAACCGCACGGTGCGATCGATCCGCATGCCAAATTCGGTGTCGGAGTAGTTTTTGATTTTCGCCTCGTGGCGGAAGGTCACTTCGCTGTCGCTTTTCGCGGTGACTTTGTACGGGACGGTGTCGATGAGTGCCGGCGTCTGCCAATGTTCCAGATCAAACGAATCCCCTTTTTTGAAAAAGATGGAGAACTGCCCTCCCTCCGGTCCCAGCCAAAAACGGTCCTCACCACCGAAGGCGTTGATGTGCGGCCCGGTTTTGCCGGAGGCGATGAGGTCGTAGTTGATCCAGCCATGGCTGGGTGCTTCGCCGCCGCCCACGGTGCTGGTCATGACGCGACCCTGATAAGCCGGCACAACGGCAACCTGAGGTTGCCCCGCCCCTTGGCCAAGCGTGATGACCTCGACATGTCTTTTGAGGAAGGCGACGTCTTCGGAGAATGTCATTTCTTGTTCAGTGGAATCGGTCTTGGCCAAGCGCTTGGTTAATCCGGTGCAGCCCGCTTGGCCAAGCGCCATCGCCGCAGCGATGGCGATGGAGGGGATCGAGTCCGGTTTCATGGTGCCCTGGGCCGGCGGGTTATTCCCCGTCGCGCTTGGCCGGGACCGGCACGGGCGGCTGGATGACGGGGATGGGCCGGGGCGCGTTGCCCGGCACGACCGGTTCCGCCTTCCCGCCGTTTTTTTTGACTGGGGGCAGGTCGTTAGGCCGCGTGAGCTTGAAGCCGCCGACGACGATGATCTCCCCGTCCTTGAAACCGAGCCGGGGACGGGTCGCAGCGATGAGATAGTGGCGGCGGACCTTGAGTTGTCCGTCCGGGTCGATCACGGAGTAGTTGTATTCCTTGCCGCCGGTCTGGCAGAGCACGTGCAGGTTGCCCCTCGGGTCGACCTGGGCCTTGGGCAGGTTGAACGACACCATGGCACAGACCGGCATCACCCGGTGCACCCGTCCGCCGGGGCCGTCGTCCACGCGGGCGTAGAGGCTCATCGCCTTGAGGCGCTTGGCCTGCTGGAGGACGTAGCGACGGATCTGCCTCGGCTGGCCGGGGGGGTCTCCCTTCTTGAGCGGCAGCCCGAAGGCCTGCTCCCAAAGAATCGTGCCGTTGGTGACGTCGAACTTGACCGGCTTGGTACTAAATTGCTTGCCCCATTGGCGGATGACAACCTTGGCGGTCACGGTGTAGCGGCCGGCCTGCTCGAGCGCATAATACGGGGCGATGTCGATCTTCTTGGTGGCGCGGATGGAGGACTCGACCGTGAAACGCCCCTTCACCGGCGGCGGGTCGGAGATGGGGGTGATCTCCTCCCCGGTTTCAGACTGGATGCGGAACTGCAGCCAATGGTCGTCCTCGCCAAACACCAGTGTCTGGCCGGAAAAATTGACAATCTTGAGCTCAACCAACAGGGATTCGCGCGGCAGGAACCGGTTCTTCCCCAGCTCAACCGTCATTTTCACCTGCGCCTGCGCGCCAGCGGCAAACGTCGCAAGCAGAAGGCCGACAATGACGGCACGCCACCGGCCGGCGGCCGGTATGTTGGGGTGAATCTGTTGCATCGCTGGTAGCCTGACGCTTGGCCAGGCGGAATTGATCAAAAAGAAAACTGCCGGATGTGGGACTTGCGCTTGAGCTGCTCGAACCATTTGTCCTGGCGGGCCTGTTGCTCGGCCTCCAGCAGGGTCTGCTCGATCTGGCCGCGCACCTCGGACAGGCTCCGGAGCTTGGCCTGGCTCACTTCCTCACATCGCAACAGGTAACACCCGTGCGGCAACTCCACAACGGGGCTGAACTGCCCTTGGCCAAGCGCGAAGGCCGCCTGGTCCAGCTCCGGAGCCAGGTCGCCCTGCTTGATCCAGTCCGGCTTGAGCCCTCCCGATGCCCGGTTTTGATCGGAGTAAACCGACGCGATCCCGGCAAAGGGTTCGCCCGCCAGGAGGATCGTGTGAATCTCGTCGGCCAGTTTGCGGGTGGCTTCCGTGCCGCCGTGCTTTTTGGCATCGAGAAAAAGTATCCGCAGCCGGATCTCGATGCCGGCACGAAACGCATCCTTGTTGGCCACGTAATGTTTCTCGATCTGCCGGGGGGAAATGACGATGTTCGCCTTCGAGATGAACTGGTTGCGCATGACCATCTGAATGATCTTCTCCCGCTGAAACCGGGCGTATTCCTCGTAGGTCATGTTGCTGACCTGAAGGGACTTGATTAGCGTCGCACGGTTGCCGGCCTTGACGCGGATTTCCTCCTGGATGCGCTGCTCGATGATGGCCTCGGGCAGCTTGTAGCCCTTCTCCTGATACTCGCGCAGCATCAGTTCGCGGCGGATCAGCGCCTCGAGTGTGTCCGCCTGCAACTGGGTGTATTTCTGGCCGTAGACAATCGGCTGCCGCCCGTACTGGCGGCGGAGGTGTTCGGCCTCTTCCATCATGGCCTCGGTCACCATCTGGCGGGTGATGATCTTGTCGTTGACCTCAGCGACGATACTGTTGCGGCGGGCGGGCGGGGTTTGCCCCACGGCCTCGCATACGAACAGCACGGTGGCACAGGCAACAAGGAATCGGCTCACAATCCTTCTCATCGGCGGCACGGATGCTAGGCCCGCCAAGCGGGCCGGGTCAAGCGGCGTCAACTCTCCCGCGCCGATTCCGTGTTGACTCATAAAAAAGGACACCGAAGGGTTGGAAAGGGTTGAGAGGAGAG
>JACKQG010001043.1_pt1 | contig 38967 bp, 29 predicted proteins | sample 8237621 | NCBI WGS metagenome assembly JACKQG01 (sample SAMN15677084, study PRJNA649215) | marine metagenome | biome: marine; feature: Black Sea; material: saline water; isolation source: suspended particulate matter (SPM) from the Black Sea western gyre | collected 2013-06-09/2013-06-10 | depth... | reverse complement strand
TGCGATGCCTTCTAAACAGCGCTCGCGAATAAAATCCCCATATCCCAGGGCTGAACCGATTATGGCTAGATTGTTGAACATGATCTTGCCATCTTGATCAACAGGGCAGAAGTTATTGTCAACGCTGATTCCTGTTGTGAAGATGGAATGCCCCTGATCATGGAAAAATTCTCTTTGCAGCCAATTGTCTTGTGATGTCAGATTATGGACTGGTAAGTTAAAAACCGATTCTTGCACATAGCCAGCGAAACTCGATTTTATGCCATCTCCAAGAAAACCACCAGTAGCCAGGACGAATTTGGTTGCATTGTGCGGAGTGCGCCTTGCGGCAGACTCCGTCCAGACGGTAGAAATGCAATTCTTCGCCGCTCCTCGCTCATTGGAATACGCTAAAACTTCCATACCATTCTCGACGCGCCCGCCAGCTTTTTGGATCGCACTCAACAATATATTGTGAAGCCGAATCCCTGGAACCGAGGGAGGTAACCCAGGCATTTCAAAAACTTTACATCCCAGGCGAGATTCTAGATCCCGCAGCACCTCGAGCGGATTCTTCAAACCCAAGACCGCCGGGAACCCTACACGGTTGACATCTTTTAGATGGGGTTTGATTTCATCAGCAACTTCGGCGCGGAAATCTTCTTGATCGAATAAGCGTGCCAGAATCATCGTATCCACGCGTTTTCGTGAGCGCAGGCTGGAAGGGTCGATTATCACTGCTCGTACTGTGTATCCTTGGGCTTCAAGGTTGGCGGCTGCGTAATGGGGAAAGAAATCATGATAGCCCTCAAATCCGATGATCACCATCGGCTCTTTGGATCTCAAATCCCCAGCAATCATCGTCTCAGGCGCAAGGCAAGTTGGTCGTATAGCACCGACTGCGGTGGGTAGCATCCAGTTTTGTTCCAAAGAACCGTGCAGCGGGTATCCCGATGCCTGACACAACTCTTGGAATGCGGTCAAAGCGTCGGCTAGTTTCTCCAATCCAATCAGCGCGTAGGGGTGTTGGGGGTTTTCTGTAATCAAGTTTTGGATACCCTTTTTGGGGTTTTCCGCTCGTTTATGCGCGTGGTATCCGAGCACATCGATGCAGCCTGATGCCCAGTGCGTTGCCCCCCATCCTTTGGCGATGATTTTTGTTCTTCCACCCTGCTGCGCTGACTGCCAGGCCGCGGTGAGTCCAGCGAGGCCGGCGCCGATGACGATGGTACCCTCACCCCTCACCCCCCATGCTCCCTTCCCCTCTCTTAATCCTTCGTCTTGGCTCAGGGCAGGCCTTGGGAGAGGGGAAGGGGGGTGGGATGGAGAGAGGGAATACGGCTGTGCTGCCAAAGGCGATGCTTTGGGTCCAGGTAAATGTTCGACGTTGAGAACGTTAATATAAATAAGTTCATTCAATCGTTCTTGGTGCAATTGCTTGCCCCACAACACTGGTAGAACACCCTTCCAGCGCTCCTCCAAGAAATCACGCAGCGAAACATTTGTCTGCTCCACTGACCACTGGTCACCGTCCACCGCACCCTGATGCAGTATTCCCGCGGCGCGCATTGTACAGAATCCACCCTGGCAGGGACCCATTCCCAGGCGCACATCGCGGCGGATGTCATCGAGGGTTTTTGCATTATCTTCGTTGATGGCTCGCTCGATGTCGGCGCAAGTGGCCAGTTCACACTCGCAAATTAGTTGGCCGTAGGTTCGTTCAGTTTCAATCTTGCTGAGCCGTTCGCCCAAATTTGAACCACGAAGACACCAAGAACGCGAAGGTTTATTAGAAGAATATTTCCTTTGTGCCCTTTGCGTCTCGGCGGTGATCTGGTGCGTGGTGTGCTCAATATTTGGCAAATATTCCAAATGTGTACGGCACTCTCTTTTTGTGTCCATCTTCTCGCAAACCAGATCAACCGCGGCTTCGGCCATTTTTCGATAGGTGGTCCATTTTCCGCTAGTAATCGTGATCATGCCAGAAACGCCATCGCGTTCTTCATGGTCTAGTAAAACATAGGATCGAGCGATATCTCTGGATGCATTGGTTTTGGTTTCTTGATAGAGGGGGCGCACGCCAGCCCAAGCCCGCAGCATGCGCATTTCTTTGAAGCCGGGGATGATCTTTTCGCCCTCTTTAAGCATTAGCTGTACTTCCCAAGGTTCGATGGCAAAAGAATCTGGGTCTGGGACTTGCTCGTCGGTGGTGCCCATCACAGCTACGGTATGAGCTGGGACTAGGATATCTCCATCAGCAGGCATCTTGCAGCGATTGATTACGGTATTAACGATGCGTTGGCTGACAGCAACCATGGTGCCTTTCCCAGGACGGATGGCGATCTCTACACCTGCTGAGGCACCAATTTTTCCCACCCATGCTCCGGCGGCGTTAATGACCAAGTCGGCGTGAATGGCGACTTGGTCGTCGTTGACAAGGTCATGACAAAGGGCACCGATGACTTTGGATGCAGGTTGTTGAACATTAGAAGTTTGTTGAGAAGAGTCCGAAATTAGCCCAGTAACTTCATGGTATGTGCGTACCTTCGCTCCATACTCACGTGCCGAGGCTACATTTGCATGCGCAGCGGCAAAGGAGTCAGCTGCACCATCGGGAACACGAAAACAGCGCGAAATCTCAGGGTTGAGTAAAGGCTCATCTGCGAGCATTTGGTCGATGGATATTTCCTCGATAGGAATCTCTGCAACACGGCAACCAGCTAAGAAGGAGTCTGCATATTCCGGTTCATCCCAGGGAGTAACTACAAAAAAACCGCCCACATCCTCAATGCAGTGGGGCATGATTCTCCGAAGAATAGTATTCTCCTCAATACACTCTTTTGCCGCTTGGGGGTCTTTCAGAGCATATCTTCCCCCACTGTGGAGTAATCCATGGAATCGACCCGTTGTGCCATGGGTTAGATCACGGGCTTCAACAAGGACAGCATCGAAACCGCGCATAGCCAGATCACGCAAAATTCCGGTGCCAGTCGCTCCGCCACCTATCACGAGTACTTCAGTGTTTATTGATCTCATTGATTTTATTAAGGTTTACGTCGAATTAGTCCAAACAGCTACCTGATTTCGCCCTCTTTGTTTGGCAATATAGAGTGCCGTATCGGCACGATTGAGCAATGTTTCAATGTTGGCAAAATCTATAGATTGTCCAGCAACACCAAGACTGGCAGTAATTTTTACATCCCCACTTTCCGTTGGAATACTCGCTCCGCTGATAAGGTCACACACGCGTTGGGCAACAATTTTTGCTGAGATATTTTCACTAGGTTCTTCAGTTGCGCGGTCATTGGGCGGATTCATACTTGGGGTTTCAGGCAGTAAGATGACAAATTCTTCCCCACCGTAGCGGCCAACAAAATCTGACTCTCGGAGATGATCCTGGATTTGTAAAGCAATGCTGCGCAATACCTGATCGCCAATTAAATGACCAAAAGTGTCATTAACTCGTTTGAAATGATCAATATCCATCATGATGACAGAAAGCGGGCGACTGTACCGGCAGGCACGCTGGTATTCTTGTTGTGCCAGAGTCATGAAATGACGTCGGTTATAAATGCCTGTCAGTGGGTCAATGATGGATAAGCGATGGGCTTCTTCGAAAAGATGGGCATTATCGAGGGCAATTGCCACCTGAGCAGCAAATGCAGACGCCAACCGAGCATGCTCATTCGTGAACTGTGAGGGTTGGTGACTGTCGAGAGCTAACATACCGATGATACGATCTTGCACGATTAATGGTACGCCCATCCATCCATGAATCTTATTGTGTGGATGTTTCGAAAAGATTTCATACGCTTTGGGCGCGTTATTGATAATATGAGGTTTTCGAATCTCGATAACAAATTTATTCGGATTGTCTTCTGAGAGGGGGAAGCGCATTCCCAAGAAATCTTCGTTCTCGTCAAATCCGCGTTGACCGACAACTTCGAGTTCATTCTCGCGCAAAAATTGAACAGAAGCACTATCGTAGGGAACAACTCGGTGAATTTGTTCGAGGATTACGTCAATAGCTTCATTAAGTTTCAGTGTAGCTGCAACGGCTGCGCCAGCCTGACGCAGGGTCTCGGCTTCTGTGGCACGTTGTTGGGCAGTATCCAGCAAACGTGCTTTGAGCACTGCCAGGCTTATTTGTTGACTGGCTTGTTCTCCTAAATATACTTCTTCGTCTGTGAATCTATGCGGTTCGCTGTAGGCAATTAATGCAGCCCCTAATTTCTGGTCATTTGCGATTAGAGGCAATCCTAAAATTGACTTTGTTGGGAATAAGGCAGCGTGTTTCGGGTTAATGTGTGGCGTATCAAAGACATCTTCTATCGCTATTGGGCATTGTTTTTCGAGAACTGCACGTGTAACTGTGGGATCTTCAGGTTCTGGTTTAGAATCTTTGTAATCTTTAGATAAAGCACCATAAGCGGCCATTGGAATGGCGATCTCTAGTATTGGATCCCAAAGCGTGAGAAAACAGCCATCAGCGTGAAAAAGTTCTCCCAAACGATCAGCCAGGATTTGGAGTGTGACTTCAAGTTCAGATGCTTGAATGGCGGCGTGGGTGATTTCGTTGAGTAGTTTCTGCTGACGAGCGTATTCCACTAACTCCTTCTCAGATCGGGATTTTTCGGTGTTATCGCGTACTATGGCCAGAATAGCAGGTTTACCATCATGATCCATCAACCCGATGTTGAATTCGACGGGAATAAAGTGACCTGAAGAATGTTGAAGTTCTGATTCATAACGTAAAGCTTCGGGTTTTCCATCAATCCGCCGAGCATACTTTTCTTGAATCGCGCCGGCTTGTTGGGGAGAAATATATTCTAGGAATGGTTTCCCGATAATATCCATTACTTTATAACCTAGCAGATTGGCAAGTTGGGGATTGCTATATATAACGAGATTATCTTGGAGAATAACAATGCCATCATTGGCTTTTTCAGTCACATTGCGATAGAGTTCTTCGCTTGACCTCAGAGCAGCTTCAAGTATTTTTTGTTCTGTTATGTCTCGTAGGATTACCAGCCATCCCTGCGCACTCCCTTGCTGTAGCAGCGGAGAAATGCGCAAATCATACCAATTTCCATCAATATCTTGGATATTTCTGACATCAGTAGGAAACACATCCCTCTCTGTGAATCGAGATTCGAGATAAGGCCATTTTGCTAAAATTAGATGGGCATCTTTTCCAATGATCTCATCTTCCGTGCTGAGCAATGATTTAGCTGCTGGGTTGAGGTCGCCTATCATATATTTTTGGTCAATATAAATCACTGCTTCTGTTAAAAGGTCGACTATTTTATCTCTGGCGATGGGGGTGAAATCGAATAATTGGTGCCGATACATACTCCATGCTAAGAAAATGCCCATCAACAGAAAAGTGATCGACGTAAATCCTTGGCCAGGAAATGGATTTTTATTGAGAATATAGAGCAGATTTCCAATCCAGGGAAGTGAAGCAGCAATTGTGATTGCACCGACTTGACGACGATACAAATTGGATAAATGTTGTGCTGCCCAAATCATGTTCCAGGAGGCTATTAGAATCAAGGTGTAATCATAGACAGCGCCAACCCAGAATGCTGGTCCGTAATAGAAGATCAGGATGTTGGGGTTATTTAGATCAAGAGAGAAATCTGCCCACACTAATTGATGAGACCCATTCGTGACTGCTAGTCCAATGACAATCAGCGGGATCAGCCAAATTAGAAGTATCCTAGGTATGGTCAGCCAATCTGTTTTTTGATTATATTGCAGTGCAAGGAGAAGGAATAATGGTGGAATGCTGTGAATTCCGAAATACGCTATCTGTGACCAGAGAATTTTTGTGGGGATATGGAGAGCGGCTGATTCTAAGGCATTAGAGATTGCCCATTCAGCGACAGCTAGCATGAGCAAGGAGAGGATCGGACTACCAGGGGTGGATCGGCGTTTCCAGGCAATAAAACTTACTGCCACAGCAACCGAGGCAGTGATAAGCAGTATTATTGAAAAAACATTGATTTGCCAAGCCGTCATACGCGTTTATGAGGTGTTTTTTTGGTTTGGATGAATGATGATAGTTTCATGTGGTTCTGTAATATTAATCTATTATTAAACCGCATATTGTTATATTCTTCCAGGTTGGTTGAATAGTACAATTGTGATGACAGTGAAACCTAGGAAAAGAGTTAATTCTGTGGACTTTTTTTTTCGCTCTAATCTCAATTTAGCCGAACGTTTTTCTCAGCTTGAACATATCTTACCAGAGCATCTTCGCAGCATTGACGTTTTTGCTTTAATTAATTTGAGTCTGGTGGAAGATTTGTGCGAAGATATCGAATGTGGTGGAACTATTGAGAAATTTTCTGATGGCGATGTAACTAGCATTGCAACCATCAATTCGGAGACAACATTAGAAGGCAGGATTTTTTCCAAGGAGATTGGAATTTTGGCTGGGCTGCCATTGGCCGAAGTTGTATTTAAACTCAATGACCCAGAAATTAGATTCCTTGCACATAAACCTGAAGGTGCAGCCTTAGAAGAGGGTGATCTGCTCGCTTCTGTTTCCGGCCCAGGCCGATCGTTATTGGCGGCTGAACGCATGGCGCTAAATTTCTTAGGGCGCATGTCTGGTGTGGCAACGCTGACAAAAAAATATGTGAATGCTGTGGCCGGAACCCAGGCCGTAATCCTGGATACTCGCAAAACTTCCCCAGGTTGGCGGCGGTTAGATAAGTATGCGGTTCGAGTAGGGGGTGGTAAGAATCACCGGCAGGGGTTATATGATATGGTTTTGATCAAAGACAACCATATCGATGGCGCGGGGGGCATTTCAAAAGCTGTTGAGAATGTACGCCGGCATCATGGGAATCGGTATCCCATTGAAGTGGAAGTTAAGGACCTAGTTGAATTGGAAGAAGCTTTATCACTTCAACCTGACCGTATCATGCTCGATAATATGTCCCTGGGAACAATGCAAAAGTCCGTTGAGATAAGTGCAGGGCGGGTTCCCTTAGAAGCCTCTGGAAATGTTTCTCTTGAAACGGTACGTGATATTGCAGAGACTGGTGTCAATTTTATTTCTGTTGGCGCATTGACTCACTCGGCACCGGTATTCGATATCAGTATGCGGTTAGCGGGTAACAGTTAGCCTTTTTATAAAGCTTATAAAAGTATGTGGAGTATTTGAAATGACATTCGATGTGTTTTTAGAAGAAATGAAAGATAAATTAGGTAATGTAGTACCTGAACCTGAAATTTATATCAAGGCTGAAATTGCCTGGGAGATCAACAAGCTCAAAAAAGAAAAGAATGCCGTTATCCTGGGTCATAACTACATGGAACCAGCTCTGTTCCACTCGATCCCAGATTTTGTAGGTGATTCTCTTGGGCTGAGTCGCATTGCGGCTCAAACTGACAAAGATATCATTGTGTTTTGCGGCGTGCGTTTTATGGCCGAGACGGCCAAGATCCTCAACCCAGAAAAAACTGTGTTGCTACCAGCTAAAAAGGCAGGCTGCTCATTGGCTGAAAGTATCACCGCAGAGGATGTCAGGAATCTCCGTGCCCTATTTCCAGGAGTACCTGTAGTTACTTATGTCAACACCTATGCGGATGTCAAAGCCGAGAGCGATGTATGCTGCACCTCAGGAAATGCAAAGGCAGTAGTTGAATCTCTGGATTCAGACACGGTCATCTTTTTGCCAGATGAATATCTTGCGGGAAATGTTGCCAAGGAGACTGGAAAACAAATAATTTTCCCGTCAAAGATGAAGTCGGGTGCTGATCCCAATTTAGATTATCAGATGATCGGTTGGCATGGACGATGTGAAGTCCACGAGCAGTTCACTGTGCAAGATATTGTAGATATCCGAGCGGAGTATCCTGAAGTGGTTATCCTGGCGCACCCAGAATGCAGCCCTGAAGTTGTCGATGCATCAGATTTTTCTGCCAGCACTACCGCCATGATCCACCATATTGAAGCGACTCAAGCGCCCCAATATTTGCTGCTGACAGAGTGTGCTATGGGAGATAATATCGCAGCGGCTCAGCCTGAAAAGGATATGCTGCGTTTGTGCCGTGTGCGCTGTCCGCACATGAATGAGATCACCCTGGAAGATACACTGACTGCCTTGCAAAAAGATCAATATGTTATTGAAGTTCCTGAAGAAATCCGTCTGCGGGCGGCACGTGCAGTGGAACGCATGATCGAAATTGGATAAGCTATGCAAACAGATGTACTAATCATAGGCAGCGGCATCGCTGGAGCTATAGCAGCATTACGTCTGGCAAATGATCGTCAGCGTCAGATCACAGTGATAACCCGAGCTGATGAGCCAGTTGAATCAAATTCTTATTATGCCCAAGGGGGAATTGTTGGGCGTGGTATTGATGATTCATCTGCTAAATTGATAGAAGATGTGATAATTGCTGGTGATGGCATCTGTAATCCAAAAGCAGCCAAAGTTCTCGCTGAAGAAGGTCCCGATTTGATCGTAGAGATGCTCATCCAAAAATCAGGAATTGCATTTGACAGCAACGAAAGGGGCGAATTGATTTATGGGCTTGAAGCTGCGCATTCCAAACGACGCATTTTGCACGTTGGCGATATGACTGGTCAGGCAATTATGCGCGGCCTCATTAAGGAATTGAAGAAACAGCCCAACGTAAAAATTCTTACTGGTCGAACCGCGGTTGATCTGCTGACATTCCCACACCACGCACTGGATCCCCTAGCCATCTACCAGCACTTGGCATGTCATGGTGCTTATGTATTTGATAAGACGACACGAAAAGTCAAACCAATTTTGGCTGAATATACAATATTGGCAACGGGGGGCTTGGGACAGATTTTCTTGAATACCAGCAATCCACCTGGAGCGCGCGGCGATGGGCTGGCGATGGCATATCGCGCGGGGGCGCGGGTGGTCAATGCCGAATACGTTCAATTCCACCCTACGGCTCTGCACATGCCTGGGGCGACGAAATTCTTAATTAGTGAGGCGGTGCGCGGCGAGGGAGGTGTTTTATTGACTCCAGACGGGAAACCCTTTATGCATCGCCATGCCCCTGAGTGGAAGGATTTAGCCCCGCGCGATGTTGTCGCACGAGCCATCTATTGGGAGATGCTCGAGAACGATTATCCTTATGTTATATTGGATATCGCTTCCCATTTGAAACCCAATGCCATACGAGAGCGCTTTCCTCAGATCTATGCGCGTTGTCTTGATCAAGATATCAACATTACGGAACGCCCTATCCCGGTTGTTCCGGCGGCACATTATTTTTGCGGAGGGGTGCTCGTTGATACTTGGGGGCGGAGTACCATCCAGGGTTTGTATGCCGTGGGTGAAGTGTCATGCACGGGTGTACATGGTGCCAATCGCTTGGCCAGCACTTCGTTATTAGAAGGATTGGTATGGGGTGACCGCGCCGCGCGACATATACAAACTCAGCTTTCGGGCGATGTAGTCAATGAAAATGAAGTGCCCCCTTGGGATGACGAGAATCTTATCTATGATACAGACCCCACATTAATGCAAGGAGATCTGCAAACGATTCGCAACTTGATGTGGCATTATGTAGGCTTGGTGCGCAGTGAATATCGGCTCAGCCGCGCCTTGAGAGAGTTACGCCACCTTTGGCGTGAGATCGAAGATTTTTACCGCAAGACATGCCTTTCAGATGGCATGATCGGGTTGCGCAACAGCGTCCAGGCGGCCATGATCGTGGCGCGCGCCGCTCGCCAAAATCCGATCAGTAGGGGGAATCATTATCGGGAGGATGGGCTTGAAAGTAATGGCGCCCACGCTCCCGATGATCAGAGCTTGAAGCTTAGTGATGTGGGTTAGCAGACCGCGGACGGCTGACCGCAGACGGCTGTCGGATTTTACTCCACCCAATCGAAGGTTCTAGTAACTGCCTTTTTCCAACCTGCATATAAATCAGCCTGCTTTTGTGAATCCATTTCGGGGTCCCATATCTTATCCACTTGCCAATTGGCACGTAGATCTTCGGCGTTATTCCAGAATCCAACAGCCAATCCCGCAGCGTAGGCCGCGCCTAAGGCTGTTGTTTCGGCAACTTGCGGACGTACGACAGGTACGCCAAGAATGTCAGCCTGGAACTGCATCAGCAGTTCATTGGCCACCATGCCGCCATCGACCTTGAGAGCTTGCAGATCGACTCCAGAGTCCTGCTGCATGGCATCCAGAACTTCGCGAGTTTGGTACGCGGAGGCTTCAAGTGTAGCGCGGGCGATATGTCCCTTGTTGATATAGCGCGTCATACCGACGATGGCGCCGCGTGCATCTGAGCGCCAGTAAGGGGCGAACAGCCCAGAAAAAGCGGGAACGAAATAGATACCACCGTTATCATCAACAGTTTTAGCCAGTGCTTCGATTTCTGGTGCGCTTTGGATGATGCCCAAATTATCGCGCAACCATTGTACGAGCGCGCCTGTGATGGCGATAGAACCTTCCAATGCATAAACTGCCGGCTGATCACCAAATTTGTATCCCAACGTAGTGAGCAAGCCGCTCTCTGAAGGAACGATATCTGTACCCGTGTTGAGCAGCATAAAACAGCCCGTTCCATAGGTGTTCTTGGCTTCGCCTGGACTAAAGCAAGTTTGTCCGACCAGGGCGGCCTGCTGATCTCCCAGGTCACCACACACAGGAATAGCTGCCCCGAAAGGGCCATTGGGATCAGTAGCACCCCAGGTTTCAGGGTCGCTCGACGGCACGATTTTGGGCAGCATCCGCCGAGGGATTCCCAGAATCTCCAAAATTTCATCCTCCCAATCCAGAGTTTCGAGGTTCATCAACAATGTGCGGCTGGCATTGGTGACATCCGTGACGTGGGCGCCAGTCAGTTTCCAGATCAGCCAGGTATCGATATTGCCAAAGATGGCATCGCCATTCTCTGCAGCGGCTTGCAACCCTGCGACATTATCCAGCATCCATTTGACTTTGGGGCCAGAGAAATAGGTTGCCAAAGGCAATCCGGTCTGTGGACGAAAACGATCCTGTCCCCCTTCTTTGCTTAGTTCGTCGCATATTTCTTTGGTGCGGGTATCTTGCCAGACAATGGCGTTGTAATAAGGTACCCCTGTGTGGCGATCCCATACTAACGTCGTTTCACGCTGATTGGTGATGCCCACGGCCAATATTTGCGAAGCTTCAATTCCTGCTTTTTTGATTGCTCCGCGAATTACTTCTTGGGTGCGCCCCCAAATTTCCAGGGAGTCATGTTCTACCCAGCCAGGTTTTGGGAAAATTTGTTGATGCTCTTTTTGATCACCGCTGACCACTTCCCCCGAGTGGCCGAAAAGCATACAACGAGTGCTGGTGGTGCCTTGATCTATGGCGGCAATATAATTGGTCATTGGTGGTCCTCCTATATGTAAGACTGAGGACGGACGACCGGAGACCGCGGTCAGCCGTCAACGGTCAGCGGTCATTCAGTTGATTTTTTTCGATCAGCTTCAAAATAGCCAACGTATTCAAGAGCGCTTTCGGTACAAACGATGAACGGTTGGCGAATTCTTGATTCTTTCCTTCTTCGGGATTACGTTCGGAGCAGTGCGAATGAGCGCCATAGGGTCCCAGACCATCAATTGTGGGGATCGTGTGCCATATCGCATTGCCATCGCTCAACCCGCCACGCTCTTCTCGAAAAACGGAAGTGCCCAACGATTTGGCGGCTTCTTCCCACACGTGAAATAGGTTTTCGGTCCCTGGGTTCGAAGGCCAGGGAGCGGATTGTTCTTTCAATTCAATGCTGACTTTACACTCATAATTCCCATTAGCATTGGAAACTTTCTTTTCGTCTTGTAAGGCTAAGATGCTTTTTACGCCGAACTCAAAAATTTCGAGATCAAAAGTGCGCATTTCGACAGTTGCTTTAGCCAGGTGGGGGACACGGTTTACCACGCTGCCACCTTTCACATTGCCGACGTTGAAAGTCAGGTGTTTTTCATAATCGGTTAGTGCTGCGATCTGTTGGATGGTATGAGCCATTTGGACGATAGCATTGGCCCCTTCTTGGTGGTTTGATCCGGCATGGGCTCCTTTGCCTTTCGTGGTCACTTTATATGTCGCACGCCCCTTGCGAGCAGTTACCAGTTGGAAGAAGTTATCACCGCGCACTCCGGCTTCGAATACCAGAGCTGCGACCGCATCCTTGGTGAGATGTTCGATGCACAATTCGCCAAAGTCATCTGAAAGCCTCTCCTCGGCTGCATTGATCAAGACAACCCAGGTGATCTCGTTGAAAACTTCGGGTGCAAAAGTTTTCAATGCATCCATGACCATATAGATGATTGCTGTACCCCCCTTGATATCATTTGTGCCGGGACCATAGAGACGGTCCCCTTCTTCAAGCCAGCGGAAATCATTCTTGATCTCTTCATCTGGGGGGAAGACAGTGTCGAGATGGGAAATCAATCCAATTCTGAGAGATGACTTTCCGGGTTTGGTCATGACCAGATGTTTCCCGTATTGGGGGTTTTTGGCTTGTATATACTGAGCCTGAAATCCCAAAGAGTTGAAGGATTCGGCGGTCAATTTTGCAAGTTCATTGACACCAGCAGGATTGCCGGTGAAGCTGTTGATCTCAACCATACTTTTTAGAAAGTCAAGATATTGAGGAAGACGTTCTTCGAGATGTGCTTGCATGTCTTGGGGGTTGAGCATTATTCCTCCGAAGATGAGAAGTGTATTGAGTCGTTAGATAGGTTTACGCGCAAAAAATTAGTTTAATAAATTCTGACACTTGCCTTGTTTGTATAGCCGATGTAATTGTATCGTACCCAAAAAGAGATTTTTCAATCGTTAGTCGCCAGATTTAGAAGACAGCAGCCGCTTTTCCAGGCGCGAAAGTCTGTGCTCTAGCACTGGCAGCCATTGAGTTCGCTCAAATTCAGGATATTCAGAAGCGGAAACGATTTCGATGGCTGCCAGTGTCCACCGAGAAGCTTCGGTGTAATCACGCAGCTTGTGCTCGAAAACCTTGGCCAATTCGATATGGGCATATATTTGACCCTCGCCACTGGCCTGTTCCCAAAGAGTCATCGCCTGATCAAGATCGGCGCGTTTTTTGTGCAGGAAGGAAAGCTGCTCAATCGCCTTCCAATAGGCTTCTTGGTGGACATCATCTTGTGACAAGCCATGTTGGTATATCTCAGCAGCTTTGTCCAGGTTACCCAAATCAGCGTAGAGCTTGCCAATGGCGATCAGATCTAAGCCGTACTCAACGCCCCCATTCAAAGGATCAGCCAATAAAGTTGCCATGTGGTTGAGCAGCGCAGCCAGGGATACCACGTCCATTTCGTTGTGATAGAAAACGCCCAATAACGGGCGTGCATCACCAGTATGCAGATAATCAAAATAAAGATCAGCCACCATCCAGCCAGGAACATCTTGCTGGGAACGTGTTGCGCCCAAAATTTTTGCTTCTAAATCACCTAATGCTCGACTGGGTAAGCGGGCGCGCCACAATCGTCGAGCTAAGTGCAGTAGATCGAGATGTGCGGCATCTTTTAGTGGCGGCGGCCAACCATTGATGATAAAGCGGTTGTTGAGCATTGGCATATCGAATGATTTGCCGTTGAAGCTAACAATCGCCTCACATGGGGCAACAAACTGCTCGAATGCGGCTAGCTGGGCGGTTTCTTCTGCAGGGTCACGCAGGAAGAACTGCACCATGCGAAATTCATCCCCCTCAAAGCGTCCCGCACCGATCATAAAGGTATATGTTCCCGTTCCCCCAGCCAAACCAGTTGTTTCGGTATCCAGAAAGACAAATTTTTCCAGATCGAGTTCAACCAGTTTTGGCTCTTTAGCCCAGGCAGCGATGATCTCTAAAGGTGCGTTTCCTCTCAAAGGGATAGTGCCCTGCTGAAAATCAGCTTGATAGCGGGCTTCAACAACGAAAGTTTCCCCATGGGGCATGGATTGCCACTCTCCAGCCAGAACACGCTCGATGGGATAATCATCCCGCCGAGGAGCTTGTTTTGGTGCAAGGCTTTTGGCACCGAGGTCAACGCCCAGGGATTTGAGTTTGTCAGCTAGAGAGGGCATAAGGAATGGAAAATTGGATAATTATGAATTTAGTCAACATTTAATAATGTAAATGATATAATACTGCAATATATGGCAAAGGAGTTGAAAAGCTAAACTTTTCAAAAAAGTTTAGCTTTTGTTAACTGCAATGAGAAATCCTCCTATTCGTTCCGAATGTTACTACCATTTTTACAATCGGGGTGTGAATTTTGGAAATATTTTCTTCATCCCAGAGAATTGGCGTTTCTTTCTCCAAAGGATGCGCAAATATTTCCTTCCGCAACATGCAGATGTTATGGCGTATTGTTTGATGCCCAATCATTATCATATGTTGATTCTTGCGAAAAGCGATCAAGTCAGCCATAAAGTCATGCAGCCATTTGTTACATCATATACAAAAGCTATCAACAAGCAACGAAGCCGCGTAGGCGCTCTTTTTCAGGGAACATTTCGGGCGAAATTTGTACACAAGAATGAATATTTGCTGCATTTATCAAGGTATATTCACTTGAACCCAGTAACAGCCGGACTGGTCAATAAGCCCGAAGATTGGATCTATTCAAGCTACCGGGATTATATTGGTTTGAGAAATGGGACACTGCCTAATCCGAGTGTGATCCTAAGCCAGTTTGCTTCACCGAAACATTATTTGGATTTTGTCAATGATGATAGAGACCCCAAAAGAGGGATACCCGATTCTTTACTACTTGATTGATCATACAATAAGAAGCTATACTTCTCTGAGAAGTTTAGCTTCTTGAGAGTCTAGATAGCTTCCAGCAATTTCTCAACCTGATAGCCCGACTTGATTACAGCCCCCGCAATTTTTTCAATCACATCAAATTGAGCTTGGATTTTTTGAGCCTTTTGTTTCCCATTTAGTTCGGGATCAGCCACAGTAGAAATAATGGCAATAGCCAGCATCCAGCGCAGGAGTTGGTCGCAAGCTTCTTTGTTGAACCATAAAACGCCTTGATAACGGTTGACGCGCAGGAAGCGTTGGATATCGTTATCTCGCAGCCAGTTGTTCAAGATTTGTGCTGCTTGGTCAGTTTTTGATGCGAGTGACTGCCCCCAATTTTGCTGCGTGACCATAATCTTGACAGCTGTGACGGCATTTTCGGCCCCATCATCTTCAATTCCTAAATCTTCCAAAGTCTGATAGATGATTTTGCCCAGCAGCCAATCGTCGAGCCAACTTCGGCCTCTTTCCGCGAATTCTTCATCGTCTGTGATTTTGCCCAAATTGTGTGTGAACAGCCAGCCGAATATTGTTCCCCAAAAGGCTATATCTTCATCAGAAGGATCGAGCCACTCCAGAACGGAGTCCAAATCGACCCCTTTGGAAGCGGGTAATTGTTTGGGGATTTGAACCAACCCCAAAGCGGATTCTAATTTCCCGCAAACTTCCCCCGCCAAAACCTTTTCGTCAAATTCGACCTCGATCATCCCCGCGATTTCACCTAACAGGCGAAGTATCTTCTGTTCAACCTCGTCTCTGATTGTTGTGACGTGGGAACGTTTGAACGTGTCAACGTGAAAACGGTTTTCCAACAGCCACTCGAACATGCCCGGGTTGACAAGTTCACGGAAGGGGTAATGCAGCGGCTGGAGCAGGATTTCTTTCATGGCCTCTTCCATATCAGGAACGCCGCGGCCTTTCAGGTATTCGTTGAGTTGAGCGTACTGACCCCACTCGTTGTCATCAACTTCTCTGAAATCGAGGAAGATATGATATTTGTATGCTCCAAGCTCAATAAAGATACCGTTTTCGTGGATATCATGGTTGCTGCGGATGTATTCTAAGTTGCTGATTTGATCTCGGAAAATTGTGAAGGTATCTTTGTGATTCTTCAACCCAAGACCGTCCCCCAGGTGGGTTCGTAGTAATTGATCTTTTGCTTTGTCTTTGAAGGCTGCGGAAGTTTTTATCCAGCCGCTAATATCTGCCCAACGGTTTTGATAAATAACCAGCGACGGTTTACCGCCAGTGCGATTTGAATACGCAAATACGTTTTCATCGACACGTCCTTCAGGTGAATAAAAATCGTAGAGCAAAAAGTGTTCTACTTCGGCGAATTGGCCCCGCCGATGTAAGAGGGGAAAGATCTCGCGTTCGTGACGCGATACCAGATGGGTGTCAGGGTATTCTTCCCAATAGGCACGGTGATATTCCATGCCATATTTCTCATGGTAGCCCTCCACTTGTCCGTGGCCGAACATTGGAAGGCCGGGCAAGGTAGCCATCATGCTGCAGACGCCAAAATATTTGTCATCGCTGCCGAATTGCTCAATGGCCGTCTCTTCGTCGGGGTTGTTCATGAAGTTGACATAACGCTTGAGAATCTGGGGATCGAACTCCAGGGTGTTCTTAATCAACTGGCGATATTCGGCGTTTTTTTCGTCGCGCAGCATATTCATGAAGGCGCTGTTATAAACGCGGTGCATGCCTAACGTGCGCACGAAGTAGCCTTCCATCATCCAGAAAGCTTCAGCCAAAAGCAGTGTGTCTGGGATTTCCTGCGCAACGCGGTCAACAACCTCGCGCCAAAATTCCATGGGGATTGCTTCGTCGAATTGCTGGCGAGTGAGACCATACTCAGCACGAGAGGGGATATCGCCCCCAGTGCCAGGCTGTGGGAACCACAAGCGTTGAAAATGCTTCTTGGCCAAAGTCATGGCCGCATCGAAGCGGATGATAGGGAATTTGCGCGCCACATGCAGGATCGTCTGTATAACTTCCTCGCGCACTTCAGGGTTGAGAAAATTCAACTGAGCAGTATCATTCCAGGGCATGGCAGTACCATCGTTGCCATGGTAGACGAAATTGGTATCGCCAGTCCATTGATCAACGCGCTTGAAGACGACAGCAGCGTCGCTGCGGGAGTAGTAATGATCTTCCAGGTGAATGCCCACGCGCTCATCGTGGGAGAGGTTCTCACCATCAAATGTATAGGTAGGGAAAGGAGAATGATCTAAAGAGACAAACCAATCGGGATGTTCGACGACCCATTTTGAATAAATGCCCACGTGATTGGGCACCATGTCGGCTGCCAGGCGAATACCGCGCTTCCAGGCGCGACTGCGCAGGTTGAGATAAGCCTCTTCGCCGCCGAGATCGTTGGCAATGACATAATCGAATAGAGAGTACGCTGAAGAAACAGCATCTGGGTTGCCGCAGAGTTGTTTGATCCGTTGGGAGGCAGGGCTACGCTCCCACAAGCCGATCAACCAAAGGCCAGAAATGCCCCATTGGGATAATTTATCGAGTTCTTCATCAGGAACCTGATCAAGCCGTTTGACCTCGCGATGGTACTCTTTGGTCAACTGATCCAGCCAAACGTAAGCATTCTTGGCAAGCAGTACCAACCGCGGCATCCAGTCGCTGTCTGGACTGAAACGCTCCTCTTCTGGATAATCTTGTGAACTAGTTTTGTACTCTGGGATGTGCGCTGGACCGGGTCCGAAGAAAATGGTTTTTTCTTCTTCTTTAATGAAATCAATACTTTTGAGCAATCGTTGAAGATATTCGCCCAGTGTCGTAGTCCAGCGCTTTTGGATATATTCCAATTGACCCGAGAGAGAGCGCGGCGATGCCAATGCGGGGGCGCGCAATAAATTGATAAAGGTTAGATTTTCAGGTCCGAAGGTGGGCTGGGTTTCGAAGAATTCGTCCAATTGCTTGATGATCTTTGGGTAAATAGTGTGTTTTTCTAGATTACTGTCGTCGAAGAGTTCCTGATAGGGTGAGAAGGCCGGATTGGCGTTTGCCAGCCAGAGCATGAGCAGTTCTTCGAGAGCGATGTGGCGGTTGAGCAGGCCATCCGTGCGACCCCACAAATATTCATCGATGGCGCTTTCGCCACGGTATACGGCCAGAGGGGGAAATTCATCGGTGAAACGGCGCAGAGCATGGTCAACTTTTTCTTTTCCCAATTTGGTATCTAACCATGACAAGGCTTTCTCTAACGCCTGTGGATTGACTTGCAAACGGTATTGTCGTGCCATGTAATGCAGTAGTTCATCGATCAGACCCATGGCATTGATCTGTCCGGCCTTGACTGCCTGCTCTGGGAAGCGGATCAAATCCCGCTGGTCGTTCATCCTCTGGGCGAAGGTGCGTACGGCGTGAAAATCGGCAAAGATGACGTTGCCGCTTAATGCATATAGGGTGTCTGAAAAATGATATCTCTCTCGAGATTTGCGGGAGATGTGGAATTCAAATTGGGGCATGGGAGCAAATTGATGGATGGTTGGATAGTTTGGGCGTTTGATAGTTTAGTTATACCATGCTTTGCACTGCCAGTGACCACTCCCCAGTATTTGGTACAGGGCGATTGCATATGGTTTTTTTTCACGATAAAATGTCTCTCTGGGTCAGTAGCCCAACCGCGTTGGGTGAATCTGGCAAACTTTGTTTTGTCTGATCCTGCCGCCAACGCGGTTGGCTCGCTACCCGAAAGGCTGTTTTGACCTTTCTCATCCATAATTGCTATTTCCAAATGCGATTGCCCTGGTATTTGGTATCTGGTGAGAAAAGTAATCAATGATAGTTGGTGGATGTTCAGAATGAATACTATACGCGGTACAATTTTGTGAACAGCACCCAAGGAGAAATAAATTGCGAATCACAACCTGGAATGTCAATGGCTTGCGTGCTGCCTTGCGTAAGGGAGCTGCAGATTGGTGGGATACTTACAATCCCGATGTATTATGTTTGCAAGAGATCCGCGCTCGACCCGATCAAATCACAGAGGAGCAGCGAGCCCCACTGGAAAGGGTTCATGCCGAGTGGAATTCTGCCCAAAAACCGGGTTACAGTGGTGTGGCGACATTTTGTCAAATTGAGCCATTGGAATCACGAAAGGGTATGGGGGAGGAACGCTTCGATAACGAAGGTCGCGTGGTTCAAACCCGTTTTGAAGAATTCACTCTTTTTAATATTTATTTCCCCAATGGCAGCCGTGATCACAGCCGGGTGGATTACAAGCTAGAGTTTTACGCTCATCTATTAGACTTGGTCGACTCGCTGCATGCTGCGGGCGAACAAATTATCATCTGTGGTGATTTCAATACTTCGCATCAGGAGATAGATCTCAAAAATCACCGCCAAAACAAAAAGTCTACGGGTTTTCTTCCCGAGGAGCGCGCCTGGGTGGACAAATATCTAGAGCATGGCTTTGGGGATGCTTTCCGCGTTCTTTATCCAGAACGGGAGCAATATACCTGGTGGTCAAATTGGGGTAATGCCCGCCAGAATAATACCGGCTGGCGCTTAGATTACTTCTTAGTCAGTGAGAGCCTCATGGCGCGCGTTCAAGATGTGATCATCCATGACGATGTGCTGGGTTCCGACCACTGCCCAGTGACGCTAATTGTTTAGCTGTTCCGCAAGTTCTTCAGGCGTGTTGACTGGCTGCTGGCAAACGAATCCCTGACAGACATATGCGGTGGATTGATCGTTGAACAAGCCGCGGTTTTCGAGTAATTTCGGGAAACCTGGAAGGTTTTCAACACCTTCCAGGTTATTTTTTTCCTCCGAGATGGCTGCTACCAAATGGGGCTGATACTGTTTCCAAAGCATTTCTACCAAAGCCTGGGTTTGAGCGGATTCCGAATCACCAATGATAGCAACTTCATTTACCGGTCCAAGCGCGAAATCTGCGGCGATCAGCCATTGCCCAAAACCTGTTGGGTAGCGCGCTAAATTTCCTCCCATCTTTGCCATCATGGCCTCAGCCATGTCGCGCCACTCGAGGTTGAGTTCAAATGCGCTCAACTGTAAGAGAGCCAGCGCGGCCAGTGCGTTGCCCGATGGGACAGCGTTGTCTTGGAGATCTTTGGGGCGGTAAAGCAATTTTTCGTGATCGTCGCGCGTGTCGAAGAAGCCCCCATCGGGGTCGCGGAAACGCGTTATCATCTCAATGGCTAACTCGCTGGCACTGCTGAACCACCGCGGATTTGGGTCGCTCTGGTATAGCGCCAACAGACCCAAAATCATGGCAGCATAATCTTCGAGATAACCGTTGTAGCGCGCTTTGCCGTCTCGCCAACTGCGTAAGAGACGATCATCTGGATGTAATGCAGTCAGCAAAAAGTCCGCGTTGCGGATAGCAGTCTCTACGTAGTCAGGTCGTTTCAGATAGCGCCCAGCCTCAGCGAAAGCTGATAGCATCAACCCATTCCAGGACACTAAAACTTTGTCATCGGTCCCAGGCCGGATTCGCTCGGTGCGTTTTTCCAGCAGCAGCGCGTGTATCTCAGCCAACTTTTTGGGCACTTCTTCTATGGGTAAGCCGAATTCCTCGGCAATTTGGTCATCATCTAATACACGCTGTAAGACAGTATGTCCCTCGAAATTCCCTTGCTGCGTAACCCCATAAGCGGCCAGGAATAATCTAGAGTCTTCGGGGTCGGAGATGACAGCTTGAATCTCCTCAGATGTCCAGACATAGAACTTGCCCTCTTCTCCTTCAGAATCGGCATCTAAACTTGAGTAGAAGCCGCCTTCTGGATGCGTCATTTCGCGCAGGACGAAATCTAATGTCTCCTCGCACACGCGGCGGAATTCCTCGTCAGCAGTGATCAAATATGCATGTAAATATGCCAATGCCAGTTGAGCATTGTCGTAGAGCATCTTTTCAAAGTGGGGCACCAGCCAAAAGTCGTCCACACTGTAACGCGCAAAGCCGCCCCCGGCTACATCATACATGCCGCCTTTGGCCATGGATTTTAATGCGTGATTAGTCATATCTAATGCCATGCGATCCCCCCGAGAAGCCTGTCGGAGCAAGAATTCGATGGCCATCGGTTGCGGAAATTTTGGGGCTTGACCCCAGCCACCATTCTTCCAATCGTATGCCTGTGCCAGGCGCATGGCTGCCTCACTGAGAATTGACGGGTTAATTTCTCCACCCGCATTGTGAGATTCGCCCGTTGCTTTCAGATGGGCAGTAATTTTTTCGCCGCTTTCGAGGAGTTTTTCTCGATCCTCTCTCCATATGCGCTCCACACTGTGTAGCACATCTTTAAAGGAAGGCATGCGGTAGCGCGGTTCTGGTGGAAAATAAGTTCCGCCATAGAAGGGTTGACCATCAGGAGTAAGGAATACGCTCATCGGCCAGCCACCCTGCCCGGTCATCGCAACGACGGCTTGCATATAGATGTTGTCAATATCTGGGCGTTCCTCGCGGTCGACTTTGATATTGACGAAGTGTTCATTCATCAACGCTGCGGTCTCAGGGTCTTCGAAAGATTCATGTTCCATGACATGACACCAATGGCAGGCGGCGTAGCCGACGCTCAAGAATATGGGCTTATCCTCGGTATTGGCTTTCTCGAGAGCTTCTTCTCCCCAGGGATACCAGTCAACGGGATTTTCAGCATGTTGCAATAAATAGGGGGAATTTTCATTGGCGAGTCGGTTGGGCATTTTAACCTCAGTTGGAACAGTTACAAAAAGACCCGAACAGATTTGTTCGGGCTTCAGATAATCTTCAATTGTAATGAGTCGCCGAATGATAGTATTCTTACTGGTTACTCTCCGAATTCCAGTTCAAAATCGACTTCATCATCCCAGCCGTTACCTGCTTCCAAGTTAATCTCGCTAAATAGCGTATCCTGCGTGGCGCGCACGAAATGACGTTTGATCAGTTCCAGTATAGCCAGGAAGGTAACCACCACATCAAGACGGGTGCGCTGCTCCCCCAAAATTTGGCTAAATGAGCTACGATTGCCTTTGCTAAGAGTTTTGACGATTTGATCGATTTTCTTTCTGATGGTCACCCGAGGGACGGATACCACAGTCCCAAGTTCGGGTCGATCATCAATTTGGGAAAATACTTCTTCCGCCAGGGCATACAAATCTGTTATTGTGAATTCTCCAAAATCAACTTTTTCCTGCACTTTTGGGGGTGCCGCCAGGCGAAGATAAGAGCGTAAACCTTCTGATTCGCGCTGTTCTAAAGTGTCGGCGATTTCTTTGAATTTTTTATACGCTAATAGTTGTCGGGCTAGTGCTTCTCCGGGGTCTTCTTCACCCTCATCGCGGACGGGCGGCCGTGGTAGCAACGCTTCAGATTTGATTTGCAGTAATTTCGCCGCGATGACGAGAAAAGCAGAAACCTCTTCAGGTTCTTGTTCTTGCATATCGCGAATATGTGACAGATACTGATCCGTAACCTGGGCGAGGGCAAGCTTGGTGATGTCTAGTTCTGCTTGCTCGATGAGTTGCAGTAGAAGGTCAAGAGGCCCCTCGAAGACGGGCGTTACGACTTTATAATCACCCATTTGCTGGGTAGCGAAGTCGAATTTCATGCCCGTGATTATACCTGACATTGATATCTTGTCATGCTATACTTCCGAGTAAGTCCGTATAAAAAAATGGGATATTTGATTGTAACCATTTATCAAGATCTGCATCTAAACCTATGAAGGAGATAAAAATTCTATGAGTGCTGATTGGAAAGAAGTAACTGCGGAATGGAAAGGTTCTACAACCTTCATTGGTAAGAATAGCGCTGGGGGCAGCGTCCAAATGGGCGAAATCAATGGTAAGCCTGGTGTTGGTCCCATGGAATTGCTTTTAGTCGGATTGGCAGGCTGCACCGGTTATGATGTAGCTATGATCTTGGAAAAGAAACAACAACCAATGCAGGATTTGAAGATTAACGTGCGTGGCAAGCGCGTTGACACCTACCCTATGGTATTCGACCAGATTGAGATAGAGTATCTTTTCTGGGGTGAAGGCTTGAGCGAGAAAGCTCTGGAGCAGGCCATTGAGTTGTCGGAAGAAAAATATTGTTCAGCCAGTGCAATGTTGGCTAAGACTGCTGAGATAAAATCTTCCTATCGTATCCTATCCCCTGGCGAAGAAGCATAAGCCAGTAAACAAAAACCAAACACTCACAGAGTGGTGATTTATTTTTTTGGAGAAAATTATGACTAGCGAACCTATTCACGTAACCGATGATGCTTTTGAAAAGACTGTTATGCAGTCTGAACTGCCCGTCGTGGTTGATTTTTGGGCTCCCTGGTGTGGACCCTGCCGTATGGTGGCGCCGATTTTAGACAAGCTGGCCACAGAATATGCTGGAAAAGTTGTCATTGCCAAAGTCAACACCGATGAAGATCCCGAATGGGCGATGAAATTTAACGTTCAAGGTATCCCTACGATGTTATTCGTCGCTGGTGGTAAAGTTGTGCATACGCAAGTTGGTGCGATGCCTGAACCTATGCTGCGAACCACCCTTGACCAGTTCTTGAATGTCGTCGAAACAGCTGAAAACTAAGTAATTCAATTAAATTTCTTACTGACCAACGCCTTCTTTAAAGGCAGTGTTGGAGAATCAAAAACAGGATGCAATCTATTTTCGCATCCTGTTTTTGGTGTAGAAATGATGATTTACTCAGAAAGCCGTTCGATATCAGCTCCTAATAAGCGCAATTTTTCTTCAATGCGCTCATAACCGCGATCAATCTGGCTGACGTTGCGAATAATCGATTCTCCATCGGCGGCCAGTGCAGCCAACACCAACGCTAACCCGGCGCGAATATCTGGGCTTTCTACAGTTTCCCCGATCAGCTTTGATGGTCCTAGAACGATACAACGGTGGGGATCACATAAAACAATTTGTGCGCCCATCCCCGATAGCTTATCCGTAAAATACATGCGGCCCTCATACATCCAATCATGCAGCAAAATCGAACCTTGAGCCTGTGTGGCTATGACGATGGCAATGCTCATCAGGTCAGTAGGGAATGCTGGCCAGGGCATGACATTGATTTGTGGGATAGCATGGCCGATATCGGGCTCGATGATCAATTTTTGATCTGCAGGAACGATGATGTCATTCCCTTCAACTTCCCATTCAACCCCCATGCGGCGAAAGACCAAACGCACCATATCAAGGTATTCTGGACCGGCATTTCGAATTCGGATTGATCCTCCTGTGACCACCGCCGCGCCGATGAAACTGACGACCTCTAAATAATCTGGTCCGATAGTAAATTCACCGCCGCTGAGTTTGGGAACGCCTTCTATATGCAGAGTATTTGATCCAATATTCGAGATATTTCCACCTAAGGCATTGATTAATTTGCACAATTCCTGAACATGGGGTTCAGAAGCTGCATTGTGCAATATGGTCCTGCCAGAGGCAGTTGCCGCGGCCATGATCGCATTTTCGGTGGCTGTAACGCTGGCTTCATCTAAGAGGATCCCGTTCCCTGTTAATCCATCCGATATAAAGTGGAAGACGCGTTCCGTGCGGTCATATTCAATTTGTGCCCCCAAGGCTTCAAGCGCCAATATGTGCGTGTCAACTCTACGGCGACCAATTACATCTCCCCCAGGGGGTGGTAGGTGAAGTTCACCAGCGCGGGCGATCATGGGTCCAGCGAGTAAGATCGAGGCGCGAATTTGGCGGCACATCTGAGGATCCAAATCCGCAGGCCGGATCTCTTTGGCATGAATGCGCCAGGTGTGGTCCGCTACGGTTTCAATCCCTACCCCCAGGCTGACCAATAAATCGCGCATCGCCAAAACATCGCGAATTTCTGGCACATTGTGCATAATGACTGGCTCATCCGTTAGTAGACAAGCTGCCAAGAGGGGCAGAGCTGCATTTTTATTTCCTGAGGGGGTTATCTCGCCTTGGAGCGGTTTCCCGCCGCGGATTTTAAAATATTCCATTGGTATCTCCGGTTGCTGTGTTGTTTTCTAGCCAGTGGTACTAAAACGATCATCCAAAAGGAAATCACGAATAAAAAAGAATACCATCTACAGCATGAATGATTTGTTGAATTTGCCTTTTGCTCATGTCATTCGCTTATTAAGTAGATTTCGGAAAGATTTTTGAAATAAAACGCAAGCTCAAACCGAAATCTGCTCAAGCGTAGCGATAAATTTTGCTCATTTTATTTCAAAGCACAAACCGCTACGCACTTAGTATTTATCGGAAAGTACCTGAAAAATCTGTCACTCTGAGCAAAGCGGAGAGTCTCCTGCCCTTCGGATAGAGATTCTCACCTGCACTTGCAGCGCAGGTGCAAGTGTCACCCCTTGCCACAGGCACGCCTTCGGCGACGGGGTTCAGAATGACAGGTTATTAAAGAACTTTCCGGAGACCACTTATAAAAAATCGTGATAGAAATTTCTGAACTGAAACTTCAGGTAGATGATTCGAGCACAATACATTCACCACCTGATAATTCTAACATTTCAGCGGCATTCTGACGGTTGGCAACGATTTCAATCAATCCGCTGCTGCCGACTAAAACTGCGCATTCATTTTTGGGTATTTCACCAAATGTATTTACCCAAGGGAGTTCCCTGCCATTAGGGAGTTTGACAGATGTATTTGAAGCATTCAATATTTGTGATTGGGATTCTCCAACCCAAGGTGTGAATTTCCATTTTCTATTTACAGCAGGAACCAATTTTCCCAGGCTAGTGAGCAGGTTGCCGAAATGATCGGCGTGAAGGATTTCCCCGCGCAATATGCCTGGAGACAGAGATTCAAGTTTGGGTGCTGCAAGCATCACTAAATCAAGAATTGCTTTTCCAAACTCTGGGCCAGGAATCCCGCGCGATGCATGTGCCGCGCCAGGTGCAAAAATATCCCTGCCATGGAAAGTATTCCCCGGATTTGATAGCATCAAGTCAGCATTGGCTAACTGCCAGGCTTGCCAGTCATCCCCCAAAATGAAACTGAAGACACCATTGTCTGGACCCACAAAAACATAACCATCTGCCATGACAATGACCGGGCGGCGATGGGTTCCCACCCCCGGGTCTATCACGGTGAGAAAAATTGTTCCTTGCGAAAAATAATCCCGCGATTGCCACAAAGTGAATGCTGCTCTTTGAATGTCGCCGGGTGGAATTTGATTGTTTAGATCGATCAGTTGTACAGGGGGATTGATCGCCGCAATGACTCCTTTCATAATGCCCACGAAGGGGTCTTGAGAGCCAAAATCAGTCAGGATTGCAATGGTGGAGTTCATGTTGGCGCGATTATACGATGATCTGTTCCTTGGTGCACGAAGCTCGATTTGATTTGCTTCGTGTATAATTCTCGAGTATGGGATATATACTTGCGGCAATAATCGGTTGGATCGGTGGCAGCATGGTGAATTATCTTTGCGATGTTTTGCCCTATAAACGACGCCTTGTGCTGCCATTCTGTTTGAATTGCAACGAAGTGCAGCCTTGGTGGGTGCATCTGTTTTGGCCGCGGCGTTGCTCATCATGTGATACAGCTCGCTCACCGAGGGTGTGGATTGTGGAAACCCTTTTTGTGGCCTCCAGTTTGTGGATGTGGAGCTCGCCCCCTGAGAGTCTCGGCTATTGGGTAGGCATAACCCTGTTGTTGTACTTTGGTGTGGTTGTTGTAATAGATTTGGAACATCGTTTGATCTTACACCCCGTGAGTTGGGCTGGCGTGTTTTTGGGTTTGGCTGTGGGTATTTGGCTGCATGATTTGAGATCGACTTTGATCGGCGGCGTTGTGGGATTCGGCCTGATGTTTGCGCTGCACCTTTTTGGCAATCTGTTCGCCCGAGTGATGACGCGCATACGCGGACAAAAGATTGACGAAGTTGCCCTGGGATTTGGTGATGTAAACTTATCTGGTGTATTGGGTTTGCTGCTGGGTTGGCCTGGGATTGTGGGGGGATTAGTGCTAGCAATTCTTTTTGGTGGGGCAGTGAGTCTTTTTTACTTGCTCGTGATGTTCGTATTGCGGAAATACCAGGCTTTTACTGCAATTCCATACGGACCATTTTTAATTACCAGCGCCATATTGCTCTTATATTTCCAGGATGCTATCTGGATAGCTGTTCCTTGAATTAACGGGGATTTGTAGATCAATCGTTAAGAAAATCTAAAACTCTTTCAAATACTTCATCGGGATTGAGAACGTCCGTGTTGATAAAAAAATCGGCGTGCTCTTGGGCGTGTCGTAGGCGATATAGCTCAGTTTGGTATTCTTTCTCGCTCCAATCGAATTTCTTGCGTTCCAGGGTCAATGGATAGGAAACTTCGAGAAAAACTAGGACGTCCGGGTTTGTGATTCTTTTCCACATATCGGGAGCGTAGGAGTGTTCTTGGGCGATATGACGGGCATTATAGCCACGCGCGCTGAGCCGCTGAACCAATTCCGATTTGCCTGATCCACAAGCCCCTACGACACCGATCGTGAAATCTGTCTTTACCATAACGAATGAAGCGAGTTCTATTGCTTACTGAGCCTTACACGCTTCTGATTTTTTTTAATCGTTTTGTTGCGCCACCGCGCTGATCTCCGGGGCACCGCCTAAAACCGCCAGTGTATCATCAACCATTATCTGTCTGTCCGGAGCAGGGTGGAAGTCTGGGCCTTCGTCTTTACGGCGCAGAAGCACCACGCTGACATCAAAATCGCGCTCGATATCTTCAACACTGAGACCATTTACCTTTGATTGGAGTGTAACCTGCAAGCTGGCCAAGCACAGCGCCTGCCCTTCGACGGTAATTGGTCGGGTCATGTCAACACCGGCCGCCGCCGCGGCGAAGATAGGCGAGGAGGTGGCCGAAGTGCTAAAGGCAACAAAGCCGAATTGCTCTCTCAGGGCATTTGCGAAATCGTCATCGAAGATGCGGATCACAACCTGAATATTCGGGTTGAGTGTACGGGCTTTCATGGCAACCTGCAAATTTAATCCGTCTTTCTGTGTGCAGAGGATAATGGCGCGTGCCTCCGGCACAACCGCAGCTCTGAGGGCAGCTTCGCGGGTGCTATCGTCTGCGATCACGGGTATGCCTAAGTCTTTCACACTCTGAACAAGATCAGCCTTGGGGTCCACGTCTATCACGACCACATCTTGCCCCATGGAATGCAGGTGATTTGCCACTCTGAAGCCCAAGTGCCCCAGGCCCACTAATACAACGTGATGATTGAAAGTTGATGCAACTGCCATCTCCCACTCCTTGCCACGCGCTCGACGATTGAAGAATAACACACCAAAGTCGGCAACGCCCTGAGCCAAGATTCCAATACCAATAATCGGCATCAAAAAATAAAATATCTGTAAATACCAGGTGTTGGGGTAATTTCCGATAGAACTTAAGAATACTAACGTAAGTATGTGATACGCTGCCGCGGAAAGGCTGTCAATGGGCTCGTTTGCCAGAGTTGATAATGATTGATAGAGAATTCCCCCACCAAAAATCGCCACAATAAAAATAAATAGCGGCCATTGGAACTGCCGGATGAGCAGCCAGGTATCCCGGATGCTGGCGCGTGCCTTTCTCCAGAAATGATGGCCCCGATCTGTTTTCATCGTCCTATGGGTAGCGAGACAGTCATCCTGCGGATTAAATTCTCGCTGGCAAACTGATCAACATCCTCTGTGGAGACTACTCTCAAGGCAACAACACTGATATCGTCAACTGGTCTGCCCTGATCCAATTTGAGGGCATGTTTGAGCAGAGCATCAGCAACAAATTGGGGTGTGGGGGATTCATTGTCTAATGTGGATTGCAGGCAAGTGACGAAATCCATGGATTCTCCATAGCGAGAACCGGCATGGGTGATTCCATCGGTGAATACGACTACCGTCAGACCAGCAACCAATTCCGCCTCAGTGATTACAGGGCGTGTGTTGCGATAGATGCCAATGGATGTACTCTCTTCGTCGAGGAGCTTTATCTCTTCGTCGCGTGCCAACAACACCGGCGCAGGATTGTTGCGAGTCATCACTAGGGTGTTGGTCAGGAAGTCGGCGGAGAGCATATTCAAGGTGGCTGAAACTTTGCCGCCTCGTTCGGTGAAGAGGGCGTCTGAAGCAGCGCGCGCCGCAGCGCCATCGCGTACGCCGTCCGCTAGTAAAGAAATAACTTTGCGTACGACGAATGAAGAAACCCACTTTGCACCGCGCCCCGAGCTTTGTCCATCGGCCATCACTACCGACACGCCGCCATTGGGACGTTCTACCACTTCGACAGTATCGCCGCTGGTGGATGTGGCATATTTCTTAACTTTCGAAACAGCGATTTGAACTTCCATGGTTGAATTTTACCAAAGAAGCAAGAATTATCGCGATAGTCGCGCTTATGCGATCTCTGCCAGGATGAGAACTACCGCCCAAGATGCTGATGTGATGTGCTCGATCCGAGCTGTGAACCCGGCCTTAGAGAAATATGTGAGAATGGAATCATTCCACGGCGGGGATTGTCCGGTTATATTGAAAATCCAGGCGGCCCATTTTTCGTAGAATTTCTCTCCCGTGATCCAGGCATTGGGCAGCACTACAAGTCTCCCCCCAGGAGCCAGAACGCGCTGGATCTCAGATAGAGTATTTTCTTCAAGGATGAACTTTGTGGGGAAGGTGGCAACAATCTGGTTGAAGACAGCGTTGGGGTAGGGCAAATGCTGCGCATAGGCATTTGTGAGTTGATATGGATGCCCTTTGGAACTCATTCGGCGTTTGGTGAGTCTGGCCATTTGGGGGCTGGTATCCACACCAAAAGCGGAGACCACGCGCGAGCTCAGCGCTGATTGCAGGTGCCCCGGACCGAATCCAAGCTCCAAGAGGCGCGGTCCTTCAAGATACGGAAATGTCGTTTGTACCCAATCCTTCCAATAACCTAAAGAAACCACCGCGGCGACAAGGTTATAACTCCAGGCAAATTGATGATAGAGCAGATGGAAGAACATCCGCAACGCATTGGCCAGAAATCTATGCCACATGGTTTATTTCTTTTTTCGAGAAGTGATCCATGCCCCCAGGTAAACGATCGCGGCAATGATGTAGAGGCTTTTGATTCCCCATAGAATTGAGCCGTATTCCAGAACCCCTCCCGCAACCGATCCGCTGAGATTTGAAGCCAATGGCTTGCCTGTCTCACCAGCCTGTCGCAGGGATTCGCTGAAAATGAGCCCAGCAAAAAATATCGGCAGGGAGAGCAGTAGGGTACTTGCCAAAACTCGAACTATGGCATTCGTTCCAATGAGAATGTCGAGGGGGAAGAAGTAAGATAACGCCAGGCTCGAGAATAAGAACACATAGCTCAGGTTCAAGTTTATTTTTGATCGCCATAGGACGATGATATTTGCCGCAAGTGCCATGAGCAAAACCCCTGATATGGCTAAAGCATTGACGATCCAGGTTGTCCCAAAAAGTAAGGCAAGTTCGGTGATGCTTTTAAATTCTATCAGCAGGAACGCGGCACCTAAGAGCAAGAAATCCCATTCGGGTTTGAGTGCTTGCGGAAAGGACCGGGAAATCATGACCATACTGAGCACGACAATCAGTAGAATCGCCTGCCAATAAGCATCGGGGATGCTGCGTGCTCTCAGGTACAGATATGGCCAATCATCTGTGGTTAAGGGGAGATTTGTTATTTCGGGATCGGATTGCCAAGGCACTAGGTTTGTGTTGCTCGTGTCAATATTGGTATTACTGGCTACGAAAGTCGTGCCAATATCACCATGGTATACATATACTTGACCTGTGCCAAAGACTTCGGTTAGTAAATGGCCGAGCCTTTCGTCTATCCAATTTGTTTTTGCGCCAAAAGTCAATGCGACAATTCCATTCTCGCTCAAGTGAGATTTCGCTTGTTCCAAGCTTTCCAGGGTGTAAACAAAAGAATCTAAACGGACATTGGAGAGACCCGATAACAGGGTCTGGGAATCTAGTAATCCAAATGATATTAGATCGTATTGTTTGGTGCTCTTTTCGAAGAATGAACGGGCGTCATCGACTATCAAGGAGACGCGCGAATCGGTATATGGATCTTCGGGGTGAAATTCTCTGCCGAAGTCTAGTATTGCCGGGTCGATTTCGACCGCATCGACATGTGCGGCTCCGTTGCGAAGAGCGGCGGCTGCATCGTTGCCCATCCCTGCACCGACAATCAGTACCTGATCTCCTGCTGGGTGGAGGCGGTAGGGTAAATTATAGGTGAAAGTAGCGCTCTCTAATTCAGGGTTACTTGTTTCGAACTGAGAGACAAACTCCGTGGATAAGTTCATTGCCGATTGGTAGAAAACTTGTTGAACGTTGAGCATATACCAATATTCTGTTTGGCCTTCACTATTCTCTGCAACAGTATTTTCGATGATTTCTAAGCGATGGTATGGCGACCAAGTAATTCCCCAACTGATATAGATCAGACCAATAAGTGATACAACAAATATGAGGATATCTCTGCGGGAAATATTATTGTTTTTAAACCAAAACACACTCAAGCCAAGAAGTGCCAAGCCGAACCAAACCGCAGGTGGGGTTTGGAAATAGGACAATACAGCAAATATCCAGATTCCAATCAGACTACCAATCAAATTTGCGACATAGGCCGGTATGGGTTTGTGTTTATCCATTTCTCTACCGGTGGCTTGTCCGATAGGAATGAAGAACATCATGATGAGTAAAAAGAAAACAGCCACAACGCTCAGGAACAAAAACAGAGCTAGCCAATATGAGAAATCCCCCGTGAACCAGAGATATTCATCCCCTCTTGATGGATAAGCCAAGGCGCGCGGCGAAAGCACTCGACCCACCAAAATAACTAAAACAACGAAAAGTCCGAAAAGAGGAGCAAAGGTGGATTGGTAATCTTCATTTTTACGCACCAATCCAAATCCAATCGCTAAACCCAAAAATGCGGCTAATAAGGGGAGATTTTTGAAATACGAAAATAAACGTACTTCGCCAGCGATCCATCGGATGACGGCTAATTCTAGAAATAAACCTAAGCTACTAATAAGCAACAGGGAATACCAACGATTTAAGGGTTTCATGGTAGTCATATAAGATACGGAACTAAACTAAGTTTTGAATAACGTGTTGCTAGTTTCCCAAAAGCATTGGCACCCGCCCAGGGAAAACGCGGTATTCAAGATCGTTGATAGCGTAGTCGATCACTTCTCCATCGGTGTGCACTGGGGTAGTTGGCTCGGTGCGGATACGCAGCCAGGTACTGTGAACTTCGTGGACGCGGGGATGCTCAATATAATTGCCCTCATCGGGCTTCATCGTTTGGGGCAAAACCTTCAGAATGTCGAGACGTTTGGCCATCGAACCGTAAACGAAAGACAGCTTACCATCGAATGGGTCAGCATGGGGCACAGTATAAAAGATGCCACCAGTACGCGGATTGTTGCCGACAGATACCAATGTCACCGGTCCTTGAAATTCTCCGTTGTCCCAACTCAATTCCATTTCCCATTGGGGATTACGCAGGATAGTGATCAATGTAGCCAATAGATATCGAAAGATACCTTTTACGCCTTTCATCTTAGTTTGCTGCACACTGACAGCTGTTTCGAGTCCCACACCAGAATTGTTGATGAAATAACGCTCATTAACCTTGCAGACATCCAGCGAACGTGTTTGCCCCGCGGCGATAATTTCAGCCGCCTTGTCAAGATCCTTGGGAATGCCCAGATTATCCGCTAAGTCATTTGCGGTTCCCATGGGTAGGATACCAAAGTTCGTCAGCACAGGCCCCTCACCCACAGCTTGGACAAGTCCGTTGACAACTTCGTTGTATGTACTGTCCCCACCCGCAGCGATAACGGGGTTGAAGCCTTCTTTGCTGGCTTGGGCGGCTAGTTCTAGGTTGTGACCTGCATATTCCGAAACCACAAAGTCATAGTCAATGCTTGCTTTTTGAAGTGCAGCTTCTGCCTCAGGGCGACGTTTTTGCGCGTTCCAGCGATCTGCGTAGGGGTTGAGGATGATTTTTGCTGTCATAGGTTTCTCCACTAGTAGGGAAGATATTGGATAATTAGTGGTAAGAACATTTTCGCCAAACTCAAGAAGATCAAAAATCCCAGGGCATCAGTTGCGGCGGTGACTAACACCGATGAGGTCATCGCAGGGTCTTGGCCAATGTATTGAAATGCTAAAGGCAGTAGAGTTCCTACGATCCCAGCAACGAGCATATTTCCGACCAAGGCAAGGCCTAATACAATGCCTAAGTAAGGGTTGCCCTGCCAGATTCCAACACCCAAACCAATAATAACACCGATGATAATTCCCTGAAGCAAACCGATCCACAGTTGGCGTAAGAGGATTGCCCAGACTCGTTTTGTTTCAATCTTTCCCAGAGCTAAAGAGCGTACGATCATGGCCACATTTTGACTGGCCGCGCTGCCACCCTGGCCGGCAACAACCGATTGGAAGAAAGCCAGAACAGCCACTTTAACGAATAAATCTTCGAACATGCTGATTATCCAGGCAGCGAATAAGGCTGTGGCGGTGTTAAGCAGCAGCCAGGGTAAACGCCCTTTAATTTGTTCGACGACCGCACTCTCGGGCTCCAGGTCTGTATCGGCGACGCTGGCCAGACGGTAAATATCCTCAGTAGCCTCATCTTCGATAACATCAAGGATGTCATCGTGCGTGATCACACCCACCAGTTGATCTATTGCGTCGGTTACAGGTAACACAGTGAGATCGTAGCGGGTCATCAGGCGAGCAGCTTCTTCCTGGTCAGCCATTGCGGAAACTTTGATCACATCTCGATCCATGACTTCATCGACCGTTGTTTGCGGGTCGGCGATGACCAGTTCTCGAAGTCCCAAAACCCCAACAAGATGTTCAGTTTCGTCTGACACGAAAAGATAGTACGGAACATCGGTATCTGGATTGGCTTCTCGAAGGTATTCGATAGCTTCTGCTGTGGTTGTCTGGGGGTGCAGGCAAAGGAAGGCGGTGGTCATGCGTCCACCGGCAGTTTCATCTGGATACTCGAGGAGCGGCAGAACGTCTTCGGGTTCGTCCATCTCCGTGAGTGCTAGCCGAGCGATTTCTGGACTGAGGTCACCAAGTAGGTCAGCGGCCTGATCAGGGTCCATCTCATCGAGTACATCCCCCAGGCGTTCCAGCGAGATGAATTCAGCTGCTTCGGCTGTCTCTTGATCTTCGAGTTCGTCGAAAAGATCAGCAGTGGTCGGGATATCTAGGTGCCGCAGTAACTGGCTTCGATTTTCTTCATTGAGAATTTCGAAGACATCAGCCTGATCAGCAGGATGCAAACGCAAGAACAGCGAGGCTCCCTGCGCAAATTGTTCATTTTTAAACGCCCTGTGAATAAGTTCTGCAATGGGGGAAAGTTTTGCGAGTTGCGACATAGATTAGCGTTCCATCAAGTGGGTGCGACGGTTTAATTATCTAACCGCAGAACTTCAATACCTTGTCTAACCAGCCAGGTAATAGCTTCTTCAATTTCCACCATTTTGCCAGTCAATTGGATTTCGACCCAACCTTCCTCAGGAGTTACTTGCGCACGCAGGATATTGACGGTCAACTCATAACTGCGAATCAATTGATTGATCACCGGCACATCAATCAGCTGGGGTGGATATACCAAACGAATGATTTGATCGTCCATAAAAATCTCCTTTCGCAAGGAAGTTCAACGTCCGCATATTCAGATGCATTGTAGCATGAAAAAGAAGTACATCCCCTAAGTTTTGTTCGTAGCAGAATTCTACTTTTTGAGGCTTGCCAGTTGTCCGCAGCCCGCCTGAATATCGATGCCTCTGCGCATACGGATCGTGCAAGGTATGCCCTTCTTTTGTAGAATTTCCTGAAAATTTGCAGCGCGCGCTTTGTCCGATGCCTGACCTTCGAACCCTTCCGTGGGGTTGAGTGGAATCAGGTTCACGTGGACTAGCATGCCTCCAAGCAGTTCGGCGAGTTTGGTAGCTTGTTCGGGTGTGTCATTGACCTGGTTGATCAGCGCCCACTCAAAGGTCACGCGCCGATTTGTAGTTTTGATATATTCCCGAACAGCCTTCATCAGTTCTGCAATAGGATATTTGCGATTGATAGGCATAGTCTTTTGGCGCAATTCGTCATCTGCGGCGTGCAGAGAGATTGCCAGGTTGACCTGCAGCTCTTCTTTCGCCAATTGTTGAATTTGCGGCACCAACCCCACAGTAGAGACAGTAAATCGGCGCGCCCCCAAGTTCATCCCCTCGGGATGGTTGAGACGCCTGATAGCCTCCATGGTCGCGTCATAATTGTGGAAAGGCTCTCCCATCCCCATGACTACTATGTTTGTAACGCGTTCACCCTGCAAGTTCAACCGTCTCGCAAAATGTATCACCTGTTCGACGATCTCGCCGCTAGTCAGATTGCGCATAAAGCCCATCTGACCCGTGGCGCAGAAGGTGCAGCCCATGGCACAGCCCGATTGGGTGGAAATGCACAATGTGCGTCGCCCTCGCCCTGTCCCCGTTGGGGATGTCGAAGGGCTGTAGCGCATTCTTACTGTTTCAATCGGCTGACCATCGGGGAGGTGGAAGAGAATCTTTTCAGTTTCTCCATCGCTGGATTTCAGATCGGTGACTGGTTGGAGATGACTGAACGCAAATTCATCAGCGAGACGTTGACGTAAGCCCTTTGATAAGTTTGTGAAATCTTCAGGCTTCTCCCAGAGATTTTGGTATAGTCCTCCCCAAATCTGCTTGGCGCGGTACCCTGGCTCTCCCCAGGAAGTGAGAATCTTGCTGAGTTTTGGAAGATCGAGGTCGAAGATGTAGAGTTTGTCAGTCACCATCAAATTGTAGTCGGGATTTCCAAATCCCGCTCTCTATTCGACTAACTTCTTCAATAAGCCCATCAAATCATCAGCAATGATATCCACTTCCGGTCGCCAGGCTTGTCCCTCTTCTAGACCGGTAACGCCCGAAAGTACCAAACCCACGGGGCAGCCGATTCTCTGTCCGCCAGCAATATCTGTTTCCAGGCGGTCTCCGACCATCAAAGCTTCCTCAGGTTTGACGCCCAGTCGTTCCAGCGCAATCTCAAAGATGATGGGTTGGGGTTTCCCAATAATCACAGGGGAAACATAGGAAGCCGCTTCGATAGCTGCCAATGATGTGCCCGCGCCAGGCATCAACCCGTTGGGTGTTGGAAAGGTGCGGTCGGGATTGGTGCCGATGAATTTTGCGCCCGCTCGGATCAAAGCTGCTGCACGGTCGATCTTGGCGTAATTGAGATCGCGATCCATGCCAGCCACAACGGTGAGCACATCCTTAGCATTAATTGTGAATCCCTTGGATTCTAGCGACTCAACCAAGCCGCTTTCGCCGACCACATAGACCGGACCGCCCTGGGGGTAAATTTTGCTCAAGTATTGCGCTGTTGCCTCTGCAGAGTTGATTACCTGCCAATTGGAGAGTTCCACCTCATAGGTGCGTAGTTTTTCAACATAATTCGCTGGCGTTCGTGTGGAGTTGTTAGTCGCCATGATGACCTTCAATTCCAATTGTTCGATCTCTTCAAAGATTGGGGGGAGATCGGCGATGAGCTGTTCTCCTCGCCAGAGAACGCCGTCCATGTCGATGATCAGCGCGCGGATGTTTTTAGCGTTGAAAGATTTCATTTGTAGAGTATATTTTGTAGTTTAAAATGTTTGTAGTGATGCATGTAAGTTCATCCTTAGTAGAACAATCTCACGGGTACTATCGTAACCTATTACGAACAATCAGGAAAGAAAAGAGCCGGATGACACAAGTGTGCCATCCGGCTCTTTGATTCTGATTAAAACTGCTTTTTATGCAGTTGCCTTCTCAGGGACTTCCAGGATTTCGTCTACCAGACCATACTCTTTAGCGCCAGCAGCATCCATCCAGTAATCACGGTCAGTGTCATTCTCGATATCTTCGACACTTTTACCCGTGTGATGGGCTATGATCTCGTTCAGGCGAACTTTTAAGCGCAAAATTTCTTTGGCCTGAATTTGAATATCGGTTGCCTGACCCTGCGCACCACCCAACGGTTGGTGCAGGTGGATAGTGGCATGGGGTAAGGCATAGCGCTGGCCCGTTGTACCCGCTGTCAGCAAGATGGTGCCAAATGATGCGGTTACGCCTACGGCTACGGTGCTAATCGGATTGGTGATCATTTGCATCGTATCGTAGATAGCCAGCCCAGCGTATACCTGCCCGCCCGGTGAGTTGACATACATCTGGATGGGGGCTTCGGCATCTTCTTTGTTCAAAACAAGTAATTGAGCCACAATGGTGTTAGCAACCTGGTCGTTGATGGCAGTGCCTACAAAAATGATACGATTCTTCATTAACAGAGAATATATATCATAAGCGCGTTCACCTCGGCCGGTGCTTTCGATCACCATAGGGATTAAGGATTTTGGAGTAGAGATATTCATGCTTCCTCGCTTTCGTTAGCTTTGGATTCTGGTTCAATCTCCTCAGCGGGAGAATCTTCTTCTGTTGGTTCAGTTGGTTCTTTTTCTTCGATATTTGCCTCAGCTTCGGGGGTTTCCTCACCAGCCTCTGCTTCAGCTTTATCTTCGGTATCAGCTTCGACTTCAGATTCCGCGTCGCCGTCAGTAGCTGGTTTTGGCTCTGGCAAGGGTTCGCCTTTAGCGATGGCGACGAGATATTCAATGGTCTGCCGCAATGTTAAATCGGCAGCGATATTGGTGATCAGATTGGCCATTTGACCGCCCTTCTGCATATCCTTGATCTGTTGGGGGGTCATATTGGCCGTCACGCTGCCGAGGGCACTTTCTGTGGTTTCGTTGAATTTGTCAGAGTCGGGTTTGATCTCTTCGGCGTTAGCAACTTCGTAGAGCACCATAGTGCGCTTAACGTTTTGCTCAGCTGTTTCGTCAATCTCTTCCTCGAATTCTTCTTCACTGACACCGCGGAACTGCATATAGATATCTTTGTTAAGACCTTGCTGGGACAAACGAAAATCCAGGTTGGCCAGGATGTCTTTTTTCTCGTTCTCGACCATTTGGGGCGGGTAGGAGAGAGTACTCTCTGCGATGAGTTTATCGACAACTTGATTCTCGTATTCGTCGGCGTAGGTCAACTCGGCCTGCTCTTGCAAACGAGTTTTGATATCCTCGCGCATCTCCTCAATTGTGTCGAACTCACTGGAAGATTTGGCGAACTCATCATCCAATTTGGGTAGTGAGTAGGCCTGCACGTTGGTGACATCGACTGTAAATTCGACCTCAACACCTTGCAACTCTTCATCTTCGTAGTCGTCGGGGTAAGTATGGTTGAAGGATTTTTGTTCTTCAGGGGCCAACCCAACAATTTCTTCCGAGAAACCTTCGAAGAATTGACGATCCGTGGCGCTGTCTTCCTGACCGAGCCGTGCAGAGGAAAACTGCTGGTCGTAGAGCATAGCTTCCTCTTCGTCCTTGACATCAAGACGTTTACCGCTGACGCGCATATAAACGATATCACCATCTTCGGCAGCACGTTCAACGGGTTCGTTGACAGCTTGCTGCTGACGCATATTTTCGAGGGCTTCATCAACCTCTGCGTCTTCGACCACTGGCGCTTCATATTCGATCTCGATAGCCTTGTAGTCGCCGACTTCAACCTCAGGTTGTAGAGGAATTACAAACTCAAGTTTTGGAGGATCTAGCTCTTCAACTTCTTCCAATCTTCCTGGGCCATAAGGTTCAATTTCAGCTTCATCCAATACTTTTGGATAAACGTCATCAATCAGGATTTCCAGAGCTTCTTCGACAATGGGACCTTCACCGATATTGCGCACAATCACCGGATATGGCGCTTTCCCAGGTCGGAATCCAGGTATCTTGACCCGTTTGGCCAAACGGCGCGCGGCCTGGTGCTTGGCTTTTTGCCAGGGTTCGTCGTCGATCTCAACGTTGAGTTTTACCTGTCGGTCTTCGAGAATTTCTTGTTCGATTTTCAAGCTGTTACCTTCTTTCTTGCAATATTGCAGGGCGGATTATATCATTTCTGCTAAAAATTTTTCTTACGCAGCCCTCTCTGGGCCAAAGGTTTTATAAACCTCTTATAAACATGAATGAAGGGCGTCAAAATCGACGCCCTTTTTGGGTAAATGGATCGTAGTGGGGAAGGTGGGGGTCGAACCCACACGCCCAAAGGGCACGTGATCCTAAGTCACGCCTGTCTGCCAATTCCAG
>JACKQG010001042.1_pt1 | contig 38992 bp, 37 predicted proteins | sample 8237621 | NCBI WGS metagenome assembly JACKQG01 (sample SAMN15677084, study PRJNA649215) | marine metagenome | biome: marine; feature: Black Sea; material: saline water; isolation source: suspended particulate matter (SPM) from the Black Sea western gyre | collected 2013-06-09/2013-06-10 | depth... | reverse complement strand
GCAGCCGGGTACCCGAGCTGATCAAAAATATGGTGTCGACGTTCCATAGCGCCGACCAGCTTCGCCTGGCCGAGACCATGATCGACACCCTCATCGAAGAACTGGCCGCAGCATTGTTTACCCCCCATTAAATAATCAGAAAAAAGCTGACCCGAGTTTCTCATAAGAATATACCGGGAATAAAAGCCAACCGGTCGCATTTCCCAACTTGACAAAGAAACAAAAAGCGGTATCAAATATTCTATACGAGGGTTAAAGCGTCAGCATGTGAGACGTTTCAGAAAGGGGGTGACGCTTATGGAACTGACGCGACGCGAATTTATAAAATCATCGCTTTTACTGGGCGGCTCTCTATTTGCTCCCAATGCGGCATTTTACACTTCTAATAACAAAGGGCTCCCATGGTTTCCGGCCTACGGGAAACTGGAAAGCGAAGGCAAGCTGGCTCAGAGAATCCAGCAGGCTTACGCTATTTTCGAGGAATGCGAACTTTGCCCCCGGCGGTGCGGAACAAATCGACTCAATGGCGAGCAAGGTTTTTGCCGGGCAACCGCCAAACCGATGCTCTATTCCTCACACCCCCATTTTGGTGAAGAACTATCGCTGGTGGGCAAAGAAGGATCCGGCACGATCTTTTTTTCCAATTGCAATCTGCGCTGTGTCTTCTGCCAAAATTGGCCTATTTCCCATAAAGGTTACGGCAAAGAAGTGACCGATGAAGCCCTGGCGGATATAATGCTGCATCTTCAAAAGATCGGATGTCACAATATCAACCTGGTTACACCCACCCATGTCATGCCGAACATTCTCAATGCTACTGGAATCGCCTTTAAGAAAGGGCTCCGTCTTCCTTTGGTGTACAACACCAGCGGTTACGAGCGCTTTGAGATCTTGAACATTTTGGACGGCATCGTGGATATTTATCTGCCGGATATGAAATTTATGGACGCCGATCAGTCCGAAAAATATTTGGGCAAGGCTTCCGATTATCCCAAGGTGTCACAGAAAGCGGTTATCGAAATGCACCGGCAGGTCGGGCTGCACCAGGCCGACAGCCGGGGAATTGCCGTCCGCGGATTGATGATTCGACACCTGGTCATGCCCAACCGGGTCGCCGGTACCGAAAAATTCATCCGATGGGTGGCTGAAAACCTTCCAAAAACAACCTATATCAACATCATGCATCAATATGCTCCGGACTACGAAGCCTTTGACTATCCGGAAATTTGGCGCCGGATCAACGTACAGGAATACCTGGAGGCCATGCGCTGGGCCGACGCGTACGGCCTGACCAACTTGGACCCCGTATCGCTCAAGATCAGAAAGTTTTATGAAAAACAAAACACTTAGCAAAGGCAGAGGATATGACTAAGGTTGAAAAGGTTCATGAGAGTATTTTAGAAGCTATCGGTACCATCCATGATTTTATTAAAGCGGTTACCGGCCATGAGGCGACCCAGGACGAAATTGCCCGGGCACTGACCCGTTATTTTGTCTTAAATGAGATCAAAGACTTTATTGAGCTTCAACGTCAAAACCCGGATTCATAAAGGCCTCGATGGATAAAGATGAAAGCTTTTCAGGACTACTACCCGGACGCTCTGAGCCACTGCTTCGGCTGCGGGCGTTTAAATGAGCACGGCCTGCACATCAAAAGCTACTGGGATGGTGAAGGCAGCGTCTGTGTTTTTGCGCCCGCGGAGAAGTTGTAACCGTTCGAATGCCGCCCGAGATGATGCCGCCGGAAAAGTAAACGTATATAATGTCAAAATACTGCAAATCCAGCTACTCGATCCTCTGGATGGAGAATCTTTCTAAAGTGGACCAGGCAGCCTGGGACGCCCTGGCCGTGCCCCTGAAAACACCGTTTTTTGAATGGGAATGGCTTCACCAGATGGAGGTTTCCGGGAGCATCGCGCCGGCAACGGGCTGGACGCCGCAGCATCTAACGGTATGGTCCGAAAAAAGGCTGGTAGCGGCTGCGCCGCTGTATCTTAAGAACCACAGCGCCGGCGAATTTGTGTATGACCATACCTGGGCGGACCTGGCCGGCCTGCTGGGTATCGGATATTATCCCAAACTTGTAGGGATGAGCCCGGTTACGCCGGTAGTCGGCTATCGTTTCCTGGTCGATCCGCAAGAGGACGAGGGGCGTTTGATCCAACTCATGGTCGCCGAAATTGATCGGTTCTGCCTTGGCAACCGAATATCAGGATGCAGCTTTTTTTATGTAGATCCGGATTGGCGGCTCCAGATGCTGGACTATGATTTCAACAGCTGGCTGCACCCTGTTAATGCCTGGCAAAACCGGGGTTACCAAAGCTTTGAGGATTTTCTGGCGGTGTTTAACTCCAATCAGCGGCGAAACATCAAGCGCGAGCGCAAAAAGATCCGGAATCAAGGCCTCACATTGGAACCGTTTAAAGGCAGCGATATCCCCCGCTCATTTTTGTCACGGATGTATCAATTTTATGTCCGCACCAACGATCAGTATGGTATCTGGAACTGCAAATACCTCACCAAAAATTTTTTCGAGGGCCTTTATGATCGCTACCGTCACCGGCTTTTGTTGATGGCCGCCTGTCGGAAAGAGAATCAGGAATCTCCCGTTGGCCTGTCTTTGTTTTTAACCAAGGGGGATCTATTGTTCGGGCGGTATTGGGGCAGTGTCAGCGACATCGACAGCCTCCATTTTAATGCCTGCTATTACAGCCCGATCGAATGGGGCATTGCCCATGGCATTCAGCGCTTTGACCCAGGGGTCGGATCTGCCCACAAGCTGCGGCGCGGCTTTGAGGTTGTTCCCGGTTTCAGCCTGCACAAGTTTTACGATCAGCGGTTGCAACTGATGATGCAGCGACACATCGATGAAATCAACCGCCTGGAACAGGAATACATCGACGCAATGAATGCCGGACTGCCTTTTGCCAAACTATCCTTAACAAATGGCAAAAACGGATAGAGGATGTACGCTTATGGAAAATAGGATCAAGATCGGGATCAGCGCCTGCCTGCTGGGCCAAAATGTTCGCTGGAACGGAGGGCACGCCAGGGACCGGTATCTGACCGATACCCTGGGGCTTTACGTGGACTATGTCCCGGTCTGCCCCGAAGTGGAGTGCGGACTGGGGGTTCCCAGAGAAACCTTGCGTCTTGTGGGCCACTCAGACAATCCCCGCCTGGTCACTTCCAAAACAAATATTGACCACACCGACCGAATGACTCAATGGGCCCGAAAACGGGCCAAGGAGCTGGAAAAGGAAGATCTGTGCGGGTTTGTTTTCAAAAAAAACTCACCCAGCAGCGGATTGTTCAATGTTCCCGTTAAAAATTTCAAGGGAATGCCCCAGAAAAAAGGAAGCGGCATTTTCGCTCGGATATTTTCAGAACACTTTCCTCTGCTTCCGGTAGAAGAAGAGGGCCGGCTGCATGACCCCAAACTCAGAGAAATGTTCATCGAACAAATATTTACCCTGAAACGCTGGCGCGAAACTTTGGCCGAACGAAAAAATATGGCCAACCTGGTGGATTTCCACACCCGCCATAAACTGCTGATCCTGTCCCACAGTCCCGGCCATTTGCGCTCGATGGGCAAGCTCGTTGCCGCAGGGAAATCCCTTGCGATCGAAGATTTGTTTCAACGCTATGAAACCCTGTTGCTAAAGGCCTTGAGGTTGAAAACCACCTTGAAAAAAAATATCAATGTCGTGCAGCACATCATGGGATATTTTCAAAATCAACTGTCTTTGGATGAAAAACAGGAGCTGCTTGAGATTATCGATCAATATAGAAAAGAGTATGTCCCCCTGATCGTTCCGATTACGCTGCTCAACCATTATGCACACAAATACCGGCAGCCGTATTTGAAGCAGCAGGTCTATCTGAATCCGCATCCGGTCGCCCTTAAGTTGCGTAATCACGTTTAAAAGACTATCTATGTCAATATCTTATAGCAGTTTTCAAAAATATGTTCCGATTGGAACACTATTTTTGTCGCCATTGATTGTCCTACAAAAATTTCAATCGACTCAGGAGCTTTTCGAACTCGGACTCCGGGATTTGATCCCAGGGGCTGGTGGGCGCAAATTGAAGTGTGGATTTCACCTTCGGGGAAAAGACTTTACCGGCGCTAATCTTCGGCGTTTTCAGCCGGTACTTGAACTCACCCCCTAAATCCAGAATCAGATCCAGTTCATCGCTCTCTTCTAAAAGTTCCACCAGCAACTCGTTGCGCACCAGGCCGCTTCCGGATAAATGCTTTTTGCCCTTCTTGCCGGTATTGATCGTGATTAGAGCTTTCTCCAGGGCGACCGCGGTATTGTCCGGAGCCACGATAAAGGCCCGTTCTACCAGATAGCTTGCGTCTTCAAAAAGGATCCATTCGCTCAGCATTCAACACCTTCCATGGGTTTGTTTGAAATTGACTTACACCGCCAATCACCAAAGGTCAAGCACTGTTCAGCCAACTTTATTGACTTAAATTAAGACCGTTAGACTCAAAAGCCTTTTTCATAGAAAATATCCGGGCTAGCACTTGATCTTCAGCGCCTTTGGAAGAACCGTGAATGTAAATGCCGTCGCCTCCCAACCCGCATTCCCGTCAACTTGCAGTAATATCGGTCGATCGAGTTTTACAACCAACCGGCGGCCGGTGCGGTATTGCCCGATGCGATTGCCGCTGGCAAATGCGGTGATCCCGCCGGTAACAGATTGAAACAATCCCGAATTGATGCAACAGATATGCAGCTTTCCATCGTCGAACCGTGCCTTGGGCACAACATTCATCCCAAACCCGTAATAGGGCTGCTTGACGACCATCAGGCTCAGCAGGTTGTTAACCTCAATCGTTGCGTCATCAATGGTAATTGCAGCATTGGCGCGCCGATAAGCTTTGAAATACGAAGCAACAACGGCTCTAAAATACGTTTCAAAGCCGGTACCGCCCCGGGCGGCATAAGCGTCCCGGAGCCGGATTACCGTGCCTTCAATTCCCACCGATACCATAAACGCCCGGGCTTTGGTGTCGCAGTCAACCAGATCGTATGCATGAATCCTGCCGTTTTTAATCCGCATTGCAATTCGGGCCAGATTACCTTTGTATTTCAATGCCCACTGCATGGCGTTACCGGTGCCCAATGGAAGGTAGGCAACAGACATATGAGCCGTATCGACCGCATTGATGATGTCCGAAAACGTCCCGTCTCCTCCGGCGGCAACCAGCACGTCGCAACGGGTGGCAACTTCCCGTGCGCATTGGACAAATTCCGCTGCACTAACCGTATCGAGCCCGTAAATGTCGGCATCCAGGATTTCTGCGGCCGGTGCCAGTGCCCGGCGTTTCTGAACAGCGCTCATTTTGCCGGAGACAGGGTTGGTGATAATTGCATAGCGCATGGCTGTTTGGCTCTCAAAATAAGATGGCAGCATTATAATAGACTGTATCCATACTATATTTTTGGAGTATTTTAAAGGCTGATAAATTCTTTACGAAAAATTCGGGCTAAAAAGGCTGTCGATAATTTGCCTTTGTATTGGCAGCTTCATCAATGCTATACTCTTAAAAAAATAATTAAGGAGGGCGATACCCATGCAAATTCTGGTGCTTTATTATTCCCGGGGCGGCAATACCCGCAAACTGGCCGAGGCTGTAGGCCAGGGTGTCGAATCGGTCGAAGGTGTTCGCTGCCGGCTGCGTTCCACCGATGAAGTCGGCAAGGAAGATTTTGTTGAATCCGGCGGAATCATTGCCGGATCACCGGTCTATTTCGGTGTGATGGCGGCGGAACTGAAAAAGATTTTTGACGATTTTGTCGGCGTGCGCAGGAAAATGGAAGATAAAGTAGGCGCCGCCTTTGCCACCGGCGGCGATGCCTCCGGCGGCAAGGAAACTACCATGATGTCCATTATACAAACCATGCTGATTTACGGGATGATCATTGTCGGCGATCCGATGAACGCCACCGGCCATTACGGCGTAGCCTGCGTGGGTGCCCCGGATGCCGGGACTCTGCAGAATGCCGAAAAGCTGGGCGCCCGTGTCGCCCGGCTGGTCAAAAAGCTGCGATAGCCGTTTTTCTGATCGAATGCCTCCCAGGCATCCGCAGGATTCACCCCCGGCGGCACGGTTTCCCAATGGATTTTTGGCAGGGAAAGGCCTTTGTCTAAAAAATCGTTGAGTAACGGGTTCGGCTTTCTGCTCATTTCGGTTTCTTTAAATTCTATTGCTGCTAAGATATCTATAGGCGAGGCCAGCCGGCGTGTCAAATAAAATAACACATCGGGATGTTGGCAAAAATTGACCGGCCTGCTCCCCGCCGCGAAGCACTGACACACGTCAAAACCCCCGCCCTTCAGGGCGGGGAGCTTCACATTTTCACCCTAATTGAGTGTTTGACGCTGTAGTGGTGTTGCTGGTTATGACAAAAAAACAAAAAGAAATAATCATCTCAAAAGACAAAGCGGTATTCTGGCTGGATCGAAACGGCTGCTGGTGCAATCAACATGGAAAATTCGAGCATAAAAAGATCATTGATTACTTTCATGCATCCATACAGAAAGACCGGCGCGGCTATTATGTCGGCCAGACAATTGAAAACTGCCGGGAAAAAGTCTATTTTCATTACGAAGATACGGCCCTGTTCGTCTTCGATGTCATCAAGGACAAGGCTATCACACTCATATTGAACACCGGAAAACAGATAAAGCTAAACCCCAAAAAACTTGAGATAAAAGCGGACAGCTTGTACATGCGTGTTAAAGATGAACGCATCAAGTTCGCCGAGCAAGGCCTGATCAAAATATCCGACCTTTTAGAGAATGTTGATGATCAATTCTTTATCCGGATCCATCACAGAAGATATAAGATCCAAAAATTATAGATCTCCAAACGAAACCAGCTGTAAAATCCATTTGTTTACAACTCGAAACCCAATGTCGTTAACTTATCTTTAAAGTTTTTTACGAAAGTTCCGATATTATTTTAAAAGGCTTAAAAGGCTTCTCGGATGTACGTGCATCTTTTCCGCCGGTCATCTGCAAACATAATAACCAAAATGACTTTGGAAAATCGGATGTGCATCGGGGGTCAATAACGGCATCAGGGGAAGTCATCAACACAAAAATCGTTCAGGTCTCAAATTCCACAATCCTGAACGATTTTTTTTGGTTCATTTGTATCGAACGGGGTGTTTCGGTTTTTTTAGTTAATTTAGATTATTCTCCGTTTAAAATGCAGGTTGACAGGCAATGCCTTGAAAACATATGTATGGCGACAGCACTGATGACGAAAAGCAGGAGTTGAGGACCATGCGGCCGGAAAATTTTAACGACATTTTTACTCCGGATGTTCTGCAAAAACTGTTTCCGGAAGATCTCGCAGATCGGTTTTTTGACGCCCTCTACGGCGATGCAGCCGAAGGTGCTTACGATATCAGCCTTAGATTCAAAACGCTCGGGCAAAACCGGATTGAATTTGAACTGCACCTTACGCAGCGGCCGGGCAAATGCATTCACTGCAGCCTCACCTATGGACTGCCGGAAGTTTTTTCCCGTCATCCAATTATCAATATCAAAGGCCTGGTTGAAAAAATCGATCAATTGCTTAACGGGAGCGCCAAATGCATTGACTGGCAAATCGGTTTCACCCAGGAAATATCAGATAAACTTCATGTCATCCCGCTAACCGTTTTACTGGACAGTTGACCGGCTGCATTAAAAAAAATATCAGGACAAAGTATCCTTTTCTCTATCTCGTGAAAAATCCGGGATAGATTGGCCATTCAGTAATAAATTTTAACGGTTTTGGGGCAAAAAATATTTTATCCGATCATCTGTGTTGATTGGTGACCGATTGGGGAACCATCGCATGTTTTTAATTAAAGACATCATTTAGATATGATCATAGCGGAAGAAAACCGGCATGCCCAGCTATTGCAGGAATTGATAGACGGTAATTAACCAATACGAAGCCGCCAGCCAAAGGGATCTTCCTTGCGCCCGTCCTGTATCCCGGTAATTTCGTCATAGAGTTTTCGGGAAAGATCTCCGGTCTTGCCGTCGGCGATTTGAAAAACGTTTTCTTTGTAGCAAATCTCGCCCACAGGGGAAATGACCGCAGCGGTGCCGGTTGCAAACATTTCCTTGAGCGCTCCGCTTTTAGCGTCGTCAACGACTTCCTGGATGGTGATAAGGCGTTCTGAAACATTAAGCCCCCAGACCCGAGCAATATGGAGCACGGAATCCCTGGTCACACCCGGCAGGATGGTTCCTCCAAGGGGCGGAGTGACCAGCTCGTCGTCGATCAAAAAGAAGATATTGCTGGTGCCGACTTCCTCCACATACTTACGCTCCTTGGCATCTATCCATAGAACCTGGGTGTAGCCTTTCTTGGCAGCCTGCTTGGAAGCCAGGAGCGTGGGGCCGTAGTTGCCGGATGTTTTCGCTTCTCCGGCACCGCCCTTGGCGGCGCGAACATACTCGTCGGAAACGAAAATCTTGGTGGGGCTGAACCCTTCACGGTAGTAAGCACCCACCGGGCCGAGGATGATGTAATAAAGGTATTGTTCCGCGGGCCTCACGCCCAGCGCAGGCTCGGTGGCAATCATGGTAGGCCGGATATAAAGCGAGGTGCCTTCCGACTTGGGGATCCATTCACGTTCAAGCAAAATCAGCTCTTTTAAGGCCCGCAGGATAACGTCGGGATCCACTTCCGGCATGACCATTCTGCGGGCGGAGGCGTTCATGCGTTCAATATTTTTTTCCGGTCGAAACAGTCCGATACCGCCGTCCATCAAATGATAGGCCTTTAGGCCTTCGAACACTTCCTGATTATAATGCAACACCATGGCGGCCGGATCGAGAGACAGGTTTCCATAGGGTTCGATGCGCGCACTGTGCCACCCTTTTTCCCGGCTAAAATCCATCAGAAACATATGATCCGTGGTGTATTTGCCGAAACCCAGTTCGGAATCTTTTGGGCGGGGCTTTTGGCCGATTTTTGTGGACTTGGTCACGCTGATTTCCATAGTTTGATCCCCTGTTGTTTCAATTTTCATTGCCTTAGAGGGCTTTAGCAGATTCTTTTTTTGTCTGTCAATGATGTTCTGATAAATCTTAAGCCTTAGCGCAGGCTAATCTTGGGTCTAAAATTTCCCTTATCTTCTGTGACAGATCCTTTATGTTGAACGGCTTTTGGATAAAACCATTACAACCTCGCCTGAGGATCTCGGTGGCCTGTCCATTAATACTGTAGCCGCTTGAAAGCAATACCTTTACATCTGCATCGAGTTCTTTCAGTCTGTCATAGGCCTCTCCGCCGCCTGTTTCCGGCATGATCATGTCCAGTATCACCAAATCGATCGTATACCTGTTCTTGGCATAGATCTCCAGCGCTTCCCGGCCGCTTTTGGCTCCAAGTACGCGATATCCTAATCTTTCTAGCATTTGAGAGCCGACCTCAAAGACCACTTCCTCATCATCCACAAGCAGGACGGTTTCATCTCCTTTTTTAATTCGATCAGGCAGCTCAAAGGTTTTGGGAATCGGTCGGTTTGATGCCGGCAGGTAAATGCTGAAAGTGGTTCCGCGCCCTTTTTCCGTATCAACATCAATGTAGCCACCATGACCCTTGATAATTCCATATGCCGATGCCAACCCTAGACCCGTTCCCCGCCCCATTTCCTTGGTAGTGAAAAAAGGATCAAAAATGCGCTCGGCGGTTTTTGCATCCATACCCGTGCCATGGTCTGTCACTTTTATCAGGACATAGTCACCCGGTTTGGGGGCATAGGATTTATCTTTCATTTCTCGGTGAGTAACGTTTATGGTTTTCAGAAAAAGATCTCCACCGCCGGGCATGGCATCCGCAGCATTGATGTATAGGTTCAGCAAAACCTGCTGGAGCTGAGCCTCGTCTGCGTTAACGGCGAACACGTCTTCAGCAAGCTCCCTGTGAATCGTAATTTCCTTTTTGGTTCTGCCAAACGTTTCTGCGCTTTCTGCAACGATCTGGTTTACACTTACCGGTTTAACCTCATATGTACCTTTCCTTGCATATCCGAGCAGTTGGTTGGTCAATTTAGAGGCGTTTTGAATCAACTTTTCAATCTTTTTCAGCTTTTGGTAATGTTGATGCGTGGTTTCGATATCACTTAAAATTAACGATACGTTTCCCAGCATGCCCATCATCAGGTTGTTGAAATCATGAGCGATTCCGCCGGCCAGAGTTCCAATAGCCTCCAGCCTTTGGGCCTGCTGGAGTTGAGCTTCCAGCCGTTTCTTTTTGGAAATGTCACGCAGAACCTCCAGCATTCCCGCCGGTTTATTTTCGTGATCGTGATAACGCGAGGCACTGATGCTGATGTCCAGCAGGCAGCCGTCTTTTGTATAGCGTTTGGTTTCAAAGCCATGGCAGGTTGTACCGTTTTCAGCAAGATCCTTGAAAATGGCCAGGGTGTCTTCTCTTTCGGATTCCGGGAGAAACGGTATGTGTTTGCCCTTTACTTCCTCCAATGTCCACCCGAATATTTGGGTAAACGCAGGGCTGACATAGCCGGTGCTTCCGTTCATATCATAGATAACGATGGCATCGGCGGATGAATGCAGCAGGCTGCGATAGACCTCTTCAGCTCTTTTTGATTCCTGGTAAAGTTTTTTGTACTCCTCTTCGCTCTCCCGCAGGGCCTGCTCGGCATGTTTCTTGTCGGTGATGTCAAAAAATATTCCGCTCACGTACTGAGCCTGTCCGGCGTCATCACATACAATAGATGCTCTTTCCTGAATCCAAAGGATCTTACCGGACCTTGCTTTGATCCTGTATTCGCGAACATATGACGTGTTTGTTTTTAAGGCCCGGATAAAACTGTCTTTTGCACCTTTAATATCTTCTTTAACAACAATATCGGCCCACTTAATCTTTCGGGAATTAAATTCATCTTTCGTATAACCGGTTAACAGCTCGATCTTATTATCCACAAATTCAACAGACCAGTCTAAATATCCTTTGTATATAATATTAGGTAAGTTTTTTACCAGCAGCCTGTATTTTTCTTCACTCTCTTTAAGCGCCCCTTCGCGTTTTTCCAGAGAGTCGGCCATTTCATTGAAGGCTCTGGCCAGTTGGCTCACTTCGTCGCTTCCTATAGGGGTAAGCCTGGTCTGCCAGTTTCCCTTGGCCAGATCTTTGGCCGCTGCATTTAAAGCTTCCACAGGACTGGTGACTCTTTTGGCCAATATCAAGGACACCGCCAGGGATAACCCAATGGAAGCCAAAGTGATGAAGATAAAAAACCAGCGCAGGCTTTTGACCGGGGCCATGATCTGATCCTCGGGCATCATCATGGCCATGGAATAATTCGCCGAACGAACCGGCGCATAGATGACGGCCATCTTTTGCCCGATTTCCGGGTCGGTGAAAAAGGCAATGCCGCTCCGGCCGAGGATCATCTCCCGGCCTGCTCGGGCCAGTTCCGCGGACGGCTCGTCGGTAATCTTCACTATTACCGCCGTCTTTTCACCGATTTCGTTTAATATCGGTTGACCCTGGGCGTCCAACTGGAGATGAATGACTTTGGCGGAATCCCAGTGGTAGGTGTAGATACCGCTGTGGGTTACCAGACATAATTTGGCCGCTCGGCCGAAATCCTTGAGAATTTCATCCCTTACGCTGTTAACCAGGGACTCGATTTCTTTCCATTGAATGGTTCCGCCCACCATGCCCAGAATCTTGTCACCGGCTGCGGACAAAACCGTAGCACCTACCAGAACCTGGCGCACTCCGGTGGTGTAGGAAATGATAGGGTCGGACACGTAGGTTCTGAACTCGGCTTTGCGGTTGTTTCCCACCAGATACTGCCAGTACTCACGACTGGCAATCGATTTTAGTTTGGCATGTGGATCAGAATCGTCAAAACTGGCCAGTCCTCCATAGGCCGGATTTCCTCCGGAAGTGACGTAGTAATGAGAGTCCGGATTTCCCAGTACGAGTTTTTCGTAGATTCCTCCATGGCGCTTTAGCTCTTTTTGTAAAAAAGGACCAATTTTTTGCCAGTCCATCGTGCCAACCAGAGGATTGTTGGCATAGGAGGCACTCTCGGTAATACGCTGGGCAAAATATCCTGACAACTTTTCCGCCCCGGCCCGCAGGTGGCCTTGGGCCGATTCTATGGTTAATACGTGCAATTGCCGGCTGCTGTGCCACAGTGATACCATCATGGCCAAAAGCAGCGGCAGCAGGGCGGCACACAAGGTGGTCAACGTAAGTCTGGTACTGAATTTCATTTAAGTAACCTTAGGTCATATTTCAACTCATACGGACTTTGTTATAACGGGCAGGCTTGTGATAACTATCGGCTTTTTTAAGAAAAACTTTAGTCTGAAAATTCTCCGATAAACATTTGCAAAAGTTTTATAATTATACCTGAATCAGCAGTCGCGGAGTTTTAAAGCGAAAAAGGTCAAAAGTTATTGCTGCACCTTGTTTTTCCGAAACTGAAGATAGACATCACGAAGGGCTGTGTAAGGATCTATGGCTGCTTTTTTAAGAGCCTCGTAAGTTCCGATCTGAAAGGAGGTTTTGTTCACTTTTTCGAAGCCCTTAAGCGCGAGTTCGTCCTCCCAAGGATCAACATGGCTGACAGGATTTAAAAAAAAGTCTCCCGTCATTCCGATGGAATCGCGTAAGGTGGACGGCCCCAGGACCGGCCATATGATGTATAACCCGTTGCCTAGCCCGTATTTGGCAAGGGTCTGACCCAGGTCCTCTTCATCGGGAGGACCTAGCTTGGGATGGTCGTCAGCCGGGCTTCCCAAGCCAAGGACACCAACGGTGGTGTTCAGCACGAACCTTGTAAGCTCGACGGCGAACGCTTCCCTTTTCCCCTGAAGCACACAGTTGACCAGCCGTATCGGGGCTGTAATGTTGCGAAAAAAATTTTTGACCCCGGTTCTGAAAATATCCGGGGTAAGTTCTTTGTATAGCACGGCCAGGGGTTTCAAGACGCAAAAGTAAAGTTTGTCATTCAGATGAAACATGGCCAGGTTCCAGTGATAAAGCGGATCTGCAATGGTTACTTTGTCTTTTTCGAATTCATCGTCAAAAAAATCGCTGTCCGCCGCACTTTCCATGTCGGAATCGGTGGGGGCCTGCTTGGCTTTGGCGGTCGTAACTTGCCGGTCCTGATGAAGTCGTGAATTGGGCGACACCGGTCCGGAAGATGCCGCCGGCTTGTGAGCACACCCGCTCGATAAAAAGGCTGCCAGCAAAAGCAGCAGCAGTAGATGGATCAAGTCTTTTTTATTCATACGCTTTAATGCGCTCCGTTTGCTTTTATGCCTTCGGGGCCGAACGGCTTCACAACGACAATGAGTTGCGGCAGCAGGGTCAGGGCGGCGATGAGGGCGATCAGCATCGCCAGGCCCGTCAGCAGGCCGAAGTAGATACTGGGAATGAAATTGGACAGAACCAGGATTGAAAAACCGATGATAATGGTTACGGAGGTATAATACATGGCGTGACCGATGCTGCCGTGGCAGCGATACATGGACTGAATATAGTTCCGGTCGATCTCGATTTCGTGTTTGAACCGATGGATATAGTGAATCGTGTCGTCAACGGCAATCCCGACACTTATTGACGCAATCGTGATCGTCATCATGTCCAGAGGAATGTTCATCCAGCCCATGAAGCCCAGAACCGCACCGACCGACAAAAGACTGGGAAAAATGGCGATCAATGAAACCAGCACGGACCGGAATAAGATCAGAAACATGCCCATCAGCGCCAGCACAACGATTCCCAGGGTCAGAATTTGTGAGCCGAACAGATTCTGCAGCATATTGTTATACAACACCAGCATTCCGGTTAGATGGACATGCTCGGGTTTGAATTCCAGTCGGTTTGTCAGGTCATGAGAGACCTTTTTCAAAAATCTGTCGCGCTTCAACGTTTTTTCAGAATCCCGGACCCGGGCCAGGAAACGGACCTGGTTATGTTCCACGGACACATAAGGGTCCAGTATCAAATTTTTGAACTTGTCGGGAATTTGGCTGTATAGCAAGGCCAGTTTAAAATTGTCCAGCGGCTTGCCGTCGTTCAACTTTTCGGCAACCTGAAGTATCGTCGCCAGCGACAGAATCTTGCCGGTTTCGGGCAGGCTGTCGATATATTGATGGATTTTTTTGACCTGAGCCATCTTATAGGACGTAAACCAGTATTTTTTCTCGTCTTGGGCAGCGTCGAACTCATCGAATTTATCAAACGCTTCGTCGCTTTCCGCCTCTTTTTCAGGCACCGGTGCCTGCACGGAAGCTTGAGGTTCTTTTAAGTCGACGACGATATCCAGCGGGGTGGTGCCGCCCAGTTTCTGATCGATAACCTTCATCCCCCGGTAAATCTCGGTGGTGTGTTTGAAGTAATCGATAAAGCTGTTTTCAACCTCCAGGCGCGAAACTCCCACGGCACCGACGGCGAGGATGATGGCGCTGATGGATAGGATCAGGAGTCCGTGCTTTTCAGTAAATCGGGCAAAAAAGGCCGTCAAGGCAAAACGCGGGCTCCGTCTGAGGGGCGGCTCTTTTTTGGGCATCAACATCAACACGGACGGAAAGACAAGAAAGGTCATCACCATGGAAACGGATATGCCGGCGCTCATCATCCATCCGAAGGTTATGACCGGCAGAATATCACAAAAAAGCAGCGAACCAAACCCGGCAATGGTCGTCAGGCTGGCATACAGGCAGGGTTTCAGCATCGAAGAGACGGTAGCCAGGATCAGTTGGCGATGCTCTTTCTCCGGATTGTCAAAATGGAGTTCGCGGTAGCGCACGACCAGATGGATCGTAAGCGACATGGTGATAATCAGTTGCAGGGAAATGAAATTGGATGAGATTACCGTTACCTCCCAGTCGAATAATCCCAGCAGGCCCATCATGGCGGTGACCGAAAGAGCGCAGCAGAGCATCGGCAATAAAATCCAGCGCTTTTTTCGAAAAATAATGCTTAAGGTCAAAATCAGAAAAAACAAAACGCCCAGACCGAAGACCTTCAAGTCGTTCTTGATAAAGCTGATCAGGTCGTCGGCAATCATGCTGACGCCCCCCAAAAAAAGCTCGGCATCCTGACGATAGTTGTTCATGATCGCACGAATCGCGGCAATATCCTCATGCCGATTCTTCTTCATGAAATCACGGTGCTGCTGAAATTGCATGGAAACTGTTTTGAATTCTGCCCTTTCTGAGGCGGAAAGCTTCCCGGTGGCCTGTTTTTCCCGAAACTGGTTACGACGAGCCAAGAGCTTCTGGTAGGTCTCATCGGCCGGGAATACGATCTGAAGAGCGGTGGTTTTCAGATCCGGACTGACCAGCAAATTTTGATACAGGGGGTTCTGGCCGAACTCGATCCGAGCCAGCTTTTTGTCGGTGTTCGCAGATTCGAGCGTTCTGATGTTGCCGGCCAGTTCCTTGACCGGCACCGGCGGACTTTCCAGCAGCGGGACATCGAGTATGGAAACTACGCTCGACACTCGTTTCATCTGCTTCAATTCATCCCGCAGCCGTTTCAAATCGGCCAAGACCTTGTCGGAAAACAGGCCGTCTTTAGGCGTGTAGCTCAACAACAAAAAGTCTTGTATTCCGTAGCGCTCGTCAATCATACGCGAGTAACGCAGATCCTTGTCATTTTGCAGGACCAGCGTTTCCGCCGAAGCGTCCAGCCGGAAGTCTTTGGCCATATAGCCGAGAAAAGCGACCAACAGCAGCAGACAAAAGAACACGAGTCTCGGTCGCGCGAGGATGATGCGGTCAAAAAACCGTTCTGGCAGTAAATAAAGGTGTTTCATCTTGATTGCATCACCGAACGGAAAGAACGCCCCGCGGTAGATTCCCCGCAAAAGGTTCCGTCCTGTTCGGTCCTGAAGCAGGCTATTTGGTCTGCGCCTGCTTTGGAGGTTCAGTTTCGGGATGTTCGAGTTTATATACAAGGTCGTCAATCGTTCCGGTTGTCAGAGCCTGGTCAAACTGCGACCGATAGGTTGAAATAATACTGACCCCCTCGACCTCTACATCATAGATTTTCCACTTGTGGTCTGATTGATAAAGCTTGTATAATATTTGTATCTTACTTCCTTTCGAAATCAGTTCGGTAGGAATCTGTACCTTTGTCTTGACCTCAACGGTCTCTAAATATGTAATTTTCTCGTCGGTATAAAGATTCAGTTTTTCAAGATAGGTTTCCTTCAAACGCTTGATAAAAGCTTCCGCAAACCTCTTTTGTTGCGCTTCCGTCAAACCCGGCCAGTGCTTTTTCCCCAGGCTGAGCTTGGCCATCAGCTCAAAATCACAGATCGGCGATACGATCTCCATGATTTCTTTGTTCTTTTGCTGCTTATCAAGTTCTTTTTTCTGCAAGACCGCAATCGCGGCTTCAAGCTTGCTTTTTATTAGTTCTTCAGCATCGCGTTTATCATCAGCACCGACGGCCTGATTCAAAATCAGCAAAGCCAAAACAGCATAAATTAGGATTTTCAGACTCAATTTCATTATTTTCATTTTTCGGTTGCGATCCTTTGGATTCCAGTAATTTCGCAATAACCCGGGATAATGCACCGGGATTCCCGCTCCCCGCTCAGGTCGAGGAAAGGCTTCGCAGGTGTCCGGCAATATGCTGCATACCCGGCTTACCCGGACTTATTGAAACGTTGCGCATTCCACCTGTGTCAATATCATTGTCCATAATTTTGCAAAAAGCAATCATGCACGTTGTTTTCCGCATGCTTCCGCTTGCAGAAATTCCGTGATACGGTTTGCAGTCAAAGTCGTTGCTTTTCATATATGAAATAACCTAAAGTAGCAAATAACTTTTCAAAAGGAGAAAAAGGCGTACCTTGAGGAAGTTGATTTTAAAAACCACTTGATTTAATCGGGCTAAAGCGGGACTAAAGGGTTGACGGGTCAACCCAAAACTTGCAACAGTTAGTATAACAGTCTGATATGGCGTAATATTTTAACAAGACAAGGTTGCAACCCCGGCGTATCGGGCTCAATGATTATGCAACCACTTTATAAACCTTATCTTTTTTTCGAACCCTTTCTTTTACGATCACCCCTATCAAGTCACCTGCTTTGGCTTCTTCCACCCCTTGTTTTTCAATTTGCATGCTGGTCACTTTTTCGGTGAAATCGGTGGTATGGCCCTTGTATTTTAACAGATCGCCCTTTCGAACGGTTCCGCCGGTCACACGGATGGCAGCCACACCGAGTTTGGCATAAAAATTGGTAACAACACCGACTTGATCTTCAGTCATGGTTCTACCTCCTGATAAAATTGAAAGTAGATATAGAGACGATATTGCCGCTTCTTCCTAAGGAACAGAAACAGAGTTGATGGCATGATAGGGTACCAACGTGAGGGCGCCTGACTGGTCTGCAATAACCAGCTCGTACCCGGCATCACTTTGTTCCAACTGAAGGATTCGACCTTCAAGGATTCGGCTGTTCTTTAATTCTACGCGAATGTTTATGTTTTCGGTGATGATGTTTTGAAAGTTCAGGGTTACGGCCCCGGTTGCCTCAATCCCCCAGCGGATTGCATCCCGGTAGGCTTCATTTGTTAGCCGCAGACGTTTTACAATGGTGCTAAGCAGGTTATCATACAGTTTTGCTCCTGATAGAGGATGTTCCTTGATAAACGTATCGAAATCTTCGCGTTTCAAGCTTAAAAGGACGGAATCTTTTTCCGCAAAAGCAGAAGCGGACCGTTCTTTGCCGTCTATAAAACTGAATTCTCCAAACACCAACCCTTCGGTGGCAACAAACAGCGTCTTTTCATAATCGTTAATAATGAGTTTTTTTAAGGAAACCGTACCTTCTTCCACGATGTACAACGTATCGCCGGGGTCATTTTCCCTGAAAATATATTCTCCGGATGAAAGCGTTATTTTTTGGAATTTTTCCATAATGCGCTTTTTTTCATCCCCATCCATCTTATCAAAGAGGCTGTTTTTTTTAAAGTGTTCTATTGCGTTCATGATCGGAACCCCTCCCCCTTAAAAATTGTGTAATATGTTTGTTACATTAAATTATATAAAAATCAATTCAAAAAGGCAATGCCTAAAAGCGGCAAAGTTGCGGATTTCACATGAAGAATTTATCTGACCGGCCTGCTCCCCGCCGCAAAGCACTGACGTACGTCAGAACCCCCGCCCTTCAGGGCGGGGAGCTTCACTTTTTCATCGGTTCAGGTAATACTCAATCATAAGCGGTGGTGGAAGTCAAACAGCAGTTCGTGTTAGACCATCCGGATCATGCCGTCATCGAAAAAATATTAACAGAGAAATCCTAAATAAATATGAATATTTGTACATTATTTCTTGAGTCGAAGTTTGTGATCTGTTATGAAGCTTGGTACCCGGCCTTGAAACCACGCGAGTTTCGGGCGTTTTATTTTTTATGATCAGTGGTCGAGTTCTTTATTATATGCTTTCCCAGACATTGATTAAAACTCTAAAACCTTGACTGGAAAAAGAGATGGATGAAACTCTGGCTGCAAAGGTGTTGCGCTTCAGGTGGCTGATTTTCCTGGTACTTGCCCTGGCCTATTTTTTTGTGTATTTTCATCGCCTTTCGTTGTCCGTGGTCGCCAATGATTTGATAAAGGATTTTCAAACCACCGCCAGTGTTATGGGGTTTTTGGGCTCCGTCTACTTTTACTGCTATGCCGCCATGCAGTTTCCGGCCGGACTTTTATCAGACTCCCTGGGCCCCAGAAAATCGGTAGCCTTTTTCCTGATCATCGCCTCTGCCGGAAGCATTGTTTTCGGCCTTGCAGCGACCATCCGAGTTGCGCTTATCGGCAGAGTTATGGTGGGAGTGGGTGTTTCCATGGTCTTTATCCCGACCATGAAGATCCTTTCCCAGTGGTTTCGAACACGCGAGTTTGCATTCATGACAGGTATTTTGAACGCAATCGGAGGAATAGGGGTTCTGGCAGCCACATGGCTGCTTGCGTTGATAACCGGAGTGCTCGGCTGGCGAATCTCTTTTGAGCTGATCGGTGCCGGCACCTTCGTCATCGTAGCTCTGGTCTGGATAATTGTCAGGGACCGCCCCGCGGATAAAGGCTGGCCTTCCATTCCCCAAATCGATCATAAGGATGGCGAACCCTCTCAGGTGCCGCAACAGATCCCTTTGCTGGAAGGGGCGCGCCGGGTTGTCTCTGAAAAATACTTCTGGCCGGTGGCAATTTGGTTTTTTTTCGATTGCGGGATATTTTTCGGTTTCGGAGCCCTCTGGGGCGGACCGTATCTCATGCATGTCTACGGCATGACCAGATCCCAAGCCGGGGCCATCTTGAGTATGATCGCCTGGGGCATGATTGTGGGCAGCCCTCCGCTGGGACTTTTGTCGGATAAAATTATGAAGAGCCGCAAGAAGCCTTTTATTCTCTGTGCCTTGCTGCTGGTCGTTGAGCTTGTATTTCTCAACCTTTTTCCGAACGGCCTTTCCTCCGGCGTCCTGGGTATCTGGTTCTTTGTTTTTTCCATCTGCGCGTCGTCGGTGGTCATTATCGGGTTTACCTTGATCAAGGAGCTTTTTCCGATGGAAATGGCCGGGACCTCAACCGGCATGGTAAATCTCTTTCCATTCTTGGGCGGCGCCGTATTCATGCCGCTTTTGGGCCGGGTCTTGGATGCTTATCCTAAAACAGCTGCCGGGGGCTATTCTCTGGAGGGCTACAAAATGCTCCTCCTCATCCTGCTGGGGGCTTCCGTGGTCTCGCTGATCTGTACTTTTCTGATGAAAGAGACGTATCCGCATTGACGAACGTTGCGGTTTCACCTGTCTGGTCCGGTTATCCTCGCAGTTAAAAAGAGTCCGAACCTTCACCCCTGTCATTGGGGTCCTCAAGATCGTAAACATACATCTTGTTGTCATCGATCAGCTTCAGAAAAACGAAGCCATAGGAATGATACAAGTAGCCGTAGAATTGATCATCCGGCCCTAAAATTTTGCTGAGTTCCGGATAATATCGGGTATGCGGATAAATCCACTCGGTGATTTCAATCAGGGTTTTTTGATCCTCGACCTTTTTCCACCACCTTCCTGCCAGCGCGGTGGTGTTGTTTTTAGGATCGAACATAATGCCCAGCGGCAACCGGACATCCAGGCCGGCATAGTAGATGTCGTAATCTTGCCAGTTGTTGATTAAATCCTGAATCGTCACCGCATCTTTTTCGCCCCGCATGTATCTGATCTTGCCGTAGCCTTTAACCCATGAGGTGCAACCGCAGATGAGCAGGGCCAAGAATATCACTAACGTCTTGAATATATACTTGTTCATTTTGTTCCTTTTGTCCAAATTTAAAAACTCGTTCCTTTAAAACTCCAAGCCGGGTTACAGAGCCCCCATTTTTTCCGTCATACTCTCAGTGCCATTTTCAACCCCTGCTTGGAAAGTCTGACAATTTCGGTATCATGAAAGGTAACCCTGTAGTTGCATAAAAAGTGAAAAAATGAGAGGTAAATAGCTTGCAGAGGCCTATGAAATAAGGTTATAAAACGATTATATGGCAAATAATCAACCTATTCCAGGAGGCCACCGCAAGTGAAGTCCAGTAAAGCACAAATCCAAGCAAAATTCCATAAAATTCCACTTGATTACCTGCGGATGAGTTTTTGAACACTACAGCGAACTCCTCGTTAGGGATCAACATTCAGAGGCGTATTCGGCCATGCCTTAAAAAAGGTGGCCTGTGCATTGAAAAGACAGGAATGTCACGAGTGCCTGCTTAAAGAGCGCTGCATCTATGCGCTGGTTTTTGAAACCCAATCGGTTTTTCAGCCGGTCGAGGGCTCTAGAGACAATTCACCGCCTCATCCATTTGTGATTGAGCCTCCTCAAACCCCTGAAACCAATTTCAAGAAAGGATCGGACTTTGATTTTAATCTGCTGCTATTCGGTGAAGTCAATAACAGCCTTCCTTACTTTGTTTACGCTATCGATCAAATGGGCAAAATCGGCATCGGTAAAAAAATTAACATGCGTCGCGGCCAGTTCGTCCTGAAATCAGTGAAATATGATGATCGCATTATATACTCGGACACGGATCAAAAGTTGAATACAACAGATGTCTTGGGAACACTTTCCTTTAACGAGCAAGCTGCAAACATAGGAGGCACTTTTAGAGTCAAAGTTATTTTAGATACGCCTTTGCGCATAAAATTTGAAAATCGCCTCAAGGCTGATCTGCCGTTTCATGTTCTTGCCAGAGCGATGCTCAGGCGGGTGTCATCGCTGATGCATTACTATGGAAACGGCGAACCGGACATGGATTACCGTGGACTTGTAGAAAGAGCCCGGGACGTTTCGATTGTTGAAGCCGATCTTGATTGGTTTGACTGGCAGCGATATTCACAGCGTCAGGACCGGGCCATGCTTATGGGGGGCCTGATCGGTTCAATAACTTACGAAGGAAAAATCGGTGAATATATGCCGCTGATTGATTTTTGTTCCAAAGTTCACATGGGAAAGCAGACCGCATTCGGCTTAGGGAAAATCAGTGCGGAGCGATTGACATGAAACACATTTTACTGGCCGTAACCGGATTAAGCCCCCAGGTGATTACAGAAGCACTTTATGCTTTGCATCAGGACAACCGCCGCGTGGATGCCATCCATGTGATCACCACCAGAGACGGCAAAGAAAAGATCTATGCAGAGCTTCTCAGCGGAAACGAAGGGCATTATTACCGATACCTCTCGGAATACGGTTTCGATGCTTCAGCCATCGATTTCGGCCATCGCAATATTCACGTGATTTCCGACGAACACGGCATCGAGATTTCGGATATCGTAAGCGAATCGGATAACGAACATCTGCTAAAAAAATGCTTGGAATTGACGTTTCACTTTACCAAAGATCCGGACAAGGCGGTGTTCTTTTCGGTGGCCGGCGGCCGCAAGACCATGAGTTCCTGTCTTACCCTGGCGGCCCAGATGTATGGCCGCCCGCAAGATCGTCTTTATCATGTGCTGGTCACGCCGGAATTTGAAAGCAATCGCAACTTTTTCTACCCGCCCAAAGAATCCAGGACTATCGAGCTTAGAAATAACCATGGACAGACCTTTTACAAGGAAACCAAATACGCCCAGATCAACCTGATCCACATTCCCTTTGTCTCCATCCGAGAGCAGCTATCGGCGGATCTGTTAAAAGAACCCAAAGATCCGGGCACGCTGCTGCTGTCTTTGATCAAGGAAGACCGCTCGCGCCTGGTCGTAAACCTGGTATCCAAAAAACTTGTCTATAAAGGCCTGGAATCCGACATGATGCCGACTCGCATGGCCCTGTATGCTTTTTTCGCCATGCAGAAAAAAAACTGCACCTTGGAAACTGAAAGTTGCGGCAACTGCGTCGATTGTTTTATCGACATTCAAACTGTTTTTGACAAGCAAGATCAAATAACGGATCTGTACCGCAAAGTTTGCGGCACGCGGCCCGTAAACGAGATGAGCGATTCCGGCATCACCGGCCTGAATGCGGACAACTTCAATTCCTATAAAAGCAGAATAAAAGAAAATCTTCAGAGCTGGTTCGGCCCATATGCCTTAAAAGAGCTTGAAATCGCTTCCGTGGGAAACCGGCCAAACACTCGCTACGGCATTCTGATGGACAAAGCAAAAATTGAAATTGTATTTTGATATTTTACCTAAATGCCTTAAAGGCTTTCATTTCTTGCAAATTTCGAGTGATTATCGTACAGGTGAATAATCAAATCAAAAAGGAGGAAAGAGTTTATAAGGATGGTGTGTGGTGGATAATATAATCCTGACCGAAAAGCTGAATAAAGTATTGGAGATAATTTCGCGAAATTTAACCCAAAATAAGATTCCTTTTGCGGTAATAGGGGCGATAGCCTTGGGGCTGTACGGCCTTCCCAGGTTTACATCTGACATTGATCTGATCGTCGAAGGTCGCCTGTGGCCCCCACTTGATTCGATAATGGAAAGGCTGGGATATAGCTGCTATCAAAAGACGGATGCGTTTGCTCAATTTGAATCTGAACTCGGGGCTATGGGGTATATTGATTTCATGTTTGTCAACACACCGGACGGAGTAGCTATTTTAAACCGCAGTATTGTCGTTGAAGACGAATTGCTGGGAAAACTTCCTGTTGTTCAGCCGGCGGACTACATTATTTTAAAGATGATGGCTATTGCCAATAATCCTGACCGGAGCATAAAAGATGAGGCGGATCTATCAGCCTTCATGCAGATTTATCGAAACCGATTGCTTCCCGACTATTTTGAACCGCTTGACAGAGCCAGGATATACCTGTTTGCAGACCGTTTCGGTCAGAGAAAGCTGATCGAGAAATATCTTGATCGGGTCTCAAATGATGAAAACGAAGAAGGGCCGTTTAAATTATGAAGAAGCGTGTTAAAAAAGATAATTCATACACAGTACAACACCGGATGATCGTTGAAATGATTGATGCCGGCTTCAAGCTGGCTGAAAAATTAGGCGCGCATCCATTAACCAAAGGCTGCAATTGTATCGGCTGTGTCAACAAAAGAAAACGCATTCTGCAACCATCCGAAAAAAACTGGAAGTTTAAACTTTAAAATAAAATCGCTTCACGATTTTATACAACTCCCGTCCCGTTTTCAGCAGGACGGGATCAGAACAGTAAATGGGGTCAGACCTTGATTAAAGCATTTAGTTGCTGAACTTTATTCAGCAAAACTTCATCCCTTTGGATGCTTTTTCTTACCATGGCTGCACGCCTGCTCACAGATGAGTACGACAGCCCTAACAACTCGCCAATTTGCCGGTTTGTAAAAATCCCGGAATTCCATAAAAGATAAAGCATCAGATCCCGGTTCATTTTATCTGCCTTGGAAATGCGTAATGACTTTCTAAAGTTATCCACGCGACAATTAAGTGCCTGTGCAAGTTTCTCTGGGGTCGTTTCAGTATCAAGATCCTTGACTAACTTCACTTGCTGGGGAAGGTCCGACTGCAGGGTAGTTTTTACAAATTGTTTCTTGAGCGTATCGGCAAAGCTATTTGTCCCCAAAAATAGTCCGTATCGCAAATCTTCAAACAGAGACCGTTCTTCATTAGAATAATTTTTTACCTTTCTTCGATAAGCTTGATGAGGATCTTTGATGCCAAATTGCGACAAGATCAAACCGATATTGAGCCACTTGGGAGCTTTCTTCCTGTAAGCATACACCAGGTAGCTGCTCCAATGATAATCGGCCAGCCGCTGAACAATCCCCGCTCGAAGCGGATTTCGATGAATGTAGCAGGAAAGCTGCGTCAGGTAAGCATCATTTTGAACGATGAAACTTTTAAAACGGCCCTGAAATAAATGGCCGGAACAGTTGTGACCGATATTGAATCGCCGCGTGTAAGTGGTTCCAAACCACTGCATGGCTTTTGATAGATTGGCGTTATGGGTTTTTAACAAAAGGTGATAATGATTGCCCATCAATACATAGGCATAAATGTCGATGTCGTACCGGGACGCCATCTGGCCAAGGGTGTCCAAAAAAAGGCGACGATCAGCATCATTTAGGAAAATATCCTGCCTTTGATTGCCTCGTGCAAGGATATGATACAGAGCACCTTCAAATTCAATTCGCCACGGTCTAGCCATGTCTGTTCTGGCAACATATGATTAACAGAATGTCAATTTAATATGCTGATCAAGGTTTGATATTCATATAAAGGGTTTATTGTCGAAGAAACTATATACCCTTTAGGATTTTGTATCTTTAGGGGTTGCGCGTCAAGCGTGACATTTTCCTTACGGACCGCTTCGCTAAATGTCACTACAGCCTGACGCGCTTGATAAAAGACACCTCTACTGATTAAAGTGGGAAAGTCAATTTACCCCAAAACCCACTATCAACCAGGAGGTGTCTTATGAAAGCTTATGCCGGAATCGATTTACATTCAAGCAATAATTACCTTGGCATTATCGATGATAATGACAAAAGGCTTTATGGCAAACGCATACCGAACGAATTAAGTCGTGTGTTGATGGCTCTGGAGCCGTTTAAAGATCGGCTTGTGGGGGTTGTTGTTGAATCGACTTATAATTGGTACTGGCTGGTAGACGGACTGATGGAACATGGATACAACCTCCATTTGGCCAATCCCGCAGCGATAAAGCAATATGGAGGACTTAAACATACCGATGATAAGTGGGATTCCTTCTGGCTGGCCCATATGTTGCGGTTAAACATATTGCCCGAGGGGTATATTTATCCAAGGGAGCATCGGCCGGTAAGGGATTTATTGCGGCGCAGACTTTTATTCGTCCGGCACCGAACAGCTCACATTTTGAGTCTGCAAAGTATGATCACCAGAAACCTGGGGTTTAAGATGTCAAACAATGAAATTAAAAAACTCAAAGAAACGGATGCCGAAAACCTGTTTGATTCTCCCAATTTAGTGTTTATGGCCAAAAACAGTTTATCCGCAATAGATTTTTTAAAAAAGATCATCAGGAGTATTGAAAAAGAAGTAAAGTCTCAGGTCAAGCTACGTAAAGAGTTTGTACTGCTGCAGACAATTCCCGGGGTTGGAAATATTCTGGCGCTGACCATCATGCTGGAGGTAGGGGATATCCATCGTTTTGCGAAAGTCGGTAATTACTCTTCATATTGTCGGTGTGTAAAAAGCCAAAGGCTTTCTGATGGCAAGAAAAAAGGTGAGAACAACAAAAAGAACGGCAATAAGTTTTTAGCCTGGGCCTATGTAGAAGCCGCCAACTTCGCTGCCCGGTATAATACTAAGGCCCATAGTTTTTATCAAAGCAAAAAAGCCAAAACCAACGGTATCGTTGCGATTAAGGCTTTGAGCAACAAGATCGCCAGAGCATCCTATTACATCATGCGTGATCAGGTGCCGTTTGATGAAGGGATGCTCTTTAAATAATCTGTTTGGGTGCGGCAGTGAACCGGTATTGGGGTTGGCATAAAACCATAAGGTTTGATTGGTATCGGCCGCACCCACACAACAGACGGCAATCGTTATTAGACTCTGATTCGCCCATGCCGTGAGTCCATCAGGGGTTGGCTAATAACCATAAGATTTGTAATCCATCCAATTGAACACGGTATGGCACCGAAGATTTTCTGGGGTCCAAATGGACCAGGGGCTGTGTTTTCAAGCTTGGTGCGTTAAGCACCGCCAAATGCTTAAAACACAATTGCCTTGATCCCGATGGGTGACCAGTCTTCGCTTATCAGCTTCGCCTCGCCAAGCTGGTGCGGATCAGCATGTGCTGACCGGAGAACCGATCAAAACGAAATAACGGGTGCGGAACAGAACGGAAACGATGTCGCGTTGTTGTGAGTAAAGATCAAGAAAAAAATTGACAGCATTTTTTTCAGGGAGGGGTGTTTTTTCTCTTGACATACCCTTTAATGGGTGACTCCAATACGCTTTCGCCTGTGGTAGCGTAGCGGATTTAACCGGGGCCAATAAAACACTTTATGCTCTCTGTCCTTCACTCTCAGCACAAATTCAATGTTATGAAACATATCCATCTTATTGCCGCGGCACGGCCCAATTTCATGAAAATCGCGCCTCTCTTCCATGCATTAAAGAAGGAGCCCTGGGCAGATCCGCAAATCGTCCACACGGGGCAGCATTACGACATTAACATGTCTGATTCATTCTTTCAGGATCTTCAGCTTCCGACGCCGCACATTCATCTTGGTGTGGGAAGCGGGACCCACGCGGAGCAAACCGGACGGGTCATGATGGCCTATGAAAAATGTCTTATGGCAAATAGGCCGGACCTTGTGATTGTTGTGGGTGATGTAAATTCAACAGTTGCCGCCACCCTTGCTTCAGTTAAGCTTGGGATAAAGGTTGCCCACCTGGAGGCGGGCCTTCGATCTTTCGATCGCACAATGCCCGAGGAGATCAACCGAGTGGTGACAGATGCATTGGCCGACATCCTCTGGACACCTTCGCCTGATGGAGATGAGAATTTATTACGGGAAGGGATTTCACAGGAAAAGATTGTTCGAGTGGGCAACATCATGATCGATTCCCTTGAGATGCTCAGAAAAACGATTGATGAACATGATGTTTACAGGGAATATGGATTGAAAAAGGGAGCGTATGGCGTCGTAACGCTTCATCGCCCTGCCAATGTGGATAACCCGAAAAAATTGAAACAGATCTGTGAATCACTCAGCCGTATTTCCGAGAAAATCAAATTGATATTTACGATTCATCCACGAACAAGAAAGAATCTGGAACAAAACGCGATGATGCTCATGCTGAAAAATGCGAAAGACATCCTCCTTCTCGAACCGTTGGGCTACATCCGTTTCATGAATCTGGTATTTAACTGTCGCCTTGTCATTACGGATTCTGGGGGCATTCAGGAAGAGACGACCTATCTGGGAATCCCTTGTTTGACCCTGAGGCCCAATACAGAGCGGCCTGTCACCATATCCCGGGGAACCAACCAGCTTTGCCGGGTGGAAAATTTTGAAGAAAAAGTATTGCTTTTGCTCTCAACCGGCAATGAGACCGTACCTGCCATTAACCTGTGGGATGGCAAGACTGCCGAGAGGGTTGTTCATTCAATTGGGGGGGGGCTTGGCATACCCATGCCATTTAGTCCTTCCATTTCCGACACCGATTCCCAACCATTTAAAATTCGTCCATAAAAAAGACAAGTCGAGGTAATTCAAACATGCTCCAAGCGATAATAAAAGATGGCCGAGTTCTGGCGAAAGAAGTGCCCTCGCCTGTTGTATCAAAGGGCTCTGTGCTGATCCGGGTCATCTATTCCTGCATTTCAGCCGGCACTGAGATCAGTGGGATCCAATCATCCGAAAAAACATCACTTATCCGGAAAGCCATGAAACAACCTGAAAAGGTTGAAAAGGCCTGGAACATGTTCAAGTCCGAAGGTTTCATGAAAACGGTTGTCAAGGTCAAAACCTTTGCTGAAACCGAAAGAAAGAGTGCGGGTGTGCCAAGGCCCACGGGCTATTCTCTATCAGGTGTTGTCTTGGCAGCAGGGGAAGGCGTTATAGACCTTAAGCCCGGCGACAAAGTGGCTGCCGCCGGCGCCGGCATTGCGAACCATGCCGAATTTGTGGATGTGCCGCGAAATCTTGTAATGCGTCTCCCCGAAGGTCTGGATTACAAAACGGCATCAACGGTCACCCTTGGCGGCATCGCCATGCAAGGCGTCAGGCGTGCCCAAATTCAGTTAGGCGAATTTGTCGTTATCTATGGTACCGGCATACTCGGGCTAATTGCGTTGCAGTTGGTCAAAGCAGCAGGTGGCCGCTGTATTGCGGTGGATATCGATTCACGGCGGCTCAAGTTGGCCAAAGACTTTGGCGCGGAGATGACCATAAACTCATCCGAAACAAATGATCCAGTTGCTGCTGTTTCTCATTTTACTTCCGGCCATGGGGCAGACACCGTCATTTTTACTGCCGCCACAACAAAGTCTTTGGCGCTGACTCAGGCATTTGAAATGACCAGGAAGAAAGGTCGTTTGGTTATGGTGGGGGTTTACGGCCGGGAGTTGCGAAGGGACGACATCTATCAAAAAGAGATCGATTTTCTCATCTCCACCTCATACGGGCCGGGTCGCTACGACGAAACGTATGAGCAAAAAGGGATGGACTACCCTTACGCCTATGTGCGGTGGACTGAAAATCGGAACATGGTGGAATATCTGCGCCTGCTCGCAAACGGCGCTGTAGATGTGGCTGCCATGATAGAGGGCGTCTTTCCTCTCAATGATGTAGCGAATGCCTTTGAAGCCCTGAGTAAGCCTGAAAGACCCCTCATGGTTCTGCTCAATTACGGCAAGACCCAGAATGAAGATGCTGAAGGATACAAATCCAGCACGCTTGAAATCAAAAGACCGAATGCAATAAATTCAAATGACCGGATACGTGTGGGAATTATTGGCGCCGGGAACTTCGCTACCGGCATGCATCTTCCCAATCTTAAAAAACTGGCGGACAAATATGACATCAGAGCCATATGCAACCGTACCGGCCAAAAGGCTGCGGATATTGCCGAACGATTCGGGGCCGCTTATGCCACAGCCGATTACAAAAAAGTGCTGGAAGATCCTGAAATCGATCTGACAATGATCTGTACCAGACACAATCTCCACGGCCAAATGGTCATGGAAAGCCTCAAGGCGGGAAAGCACACATTTGTGGAAAAGCCCCTCTGCACCACACAAGCCGAATTGGATCATATTAAGGACTTCTATGACAACAATCCGCAATCCGCACTGCCACTGCTCATGGTAGGCTTCAACCGGCGTTTCTCAAAGTATGCTCGCGAAATAAAAAAACACGTCATGAACCGGGTCAATCCCCTTTTTATCCATTATCGCATGAATGCCGGTTATAGCCCCATGGACAGTTGGGTGCACACAGAAGAAGGCGGCGGAAGAATTATCGGTGAAGCATGCCACATCATTGATCTGTTTTCATACCTAATTGATTCGCCTGTAAGAGCATTCAGCAGTGCAAGCCTTCATCCCAAAACAGACAGCATCAGCTCCTCAGACAACAAAAGCATAATTCTGGAATATGAAGACGGGTCGGTCGCCACATTGGAGTACTTTGCTGTGGGTTCCAGTAAGATACCGAAAGAATACATGGAAGTTCATTTTGATGAGAAAAGCATAATCGTCGATGACTACAAATCTATCCGGGGATATAGCGTTGACACTGCGAACATCAAAACAAAACGCCAGGACAAAGGGCAGTTGGAGGAGCTTATTGACCTGTATGAATGTTTGAAGAAAAGGACCGATGGCTGGCCAATTCCAATTGAAAGTATGTTTGAAACAACCATGATAACCCTGGAAAAGGCAAAGAGATAGTATGTGCGGCATTGCAGGCATAGTGGATTTTTCCGGCAATTCAGTATCGGCGACCGATTTACTTAATATGCGCGATTCCATGTTACATAGAGGTCCGGATGACTTTGGTGCAGTTCTTCTGGCCGGTAACGGAAAATCGCATTCAAATAGATATGTGCAATTCAGAACGTGTGAAGAACTATTTGGAACGGGAAAGAGTCATTCAAACTTCAACATAGGATTTGCCCATCGTCGCCTCTCTATTATCGACCTTACAGCGGCTGGCCGCCAACCCATGTGTAACGAAGATGGTACGATCTGGATTACATTTAACGGAGAAATCTATAACTTCGAGGAAATCCGCACTGAACTTGAAAAATACGGTCACCGTTTTCTTTCCAAAACCGATACCGAAGTGATTATCCACGCGTATGAACAATGGGGGATGAAATCGCTTGATCGCTTCATTGGGATGTTCGCTTTTGCGATATGGGACCAGTCAAAAAGTAGGATTATCCTGGCCCGAGACCGGGTGGGTATCAAACCGCTATATTATTGTTTCTTGGGGCCAAAGCTGGTGTTTGCTTCGGAAATAAAGGCTATTTTGCAGTATCCTGGAATACCTCGAAAGGTTAATCTGGAAGCCTTTGGACATTACCTTTCTTTTCACTGTGTTCCCCCGCCCGCAACCTTGTTTGAAGGTATTTCAAAAGTTGAATCGGGCCATTACATGGTCATTCACGAACCAAGCCAGATAAAGACCGTAGAATACTGGGATATGTTTGCGAAAAGGAACAATGAATCTCTAGCCCGTTCAGAAGAGGATATAACCGAAGAAATTGTCAATTTATTTCAAGATGCGACAAAGCGAAGGATGATCAGCGATGTGCCATTTGGGGCGTTTCTTTCGGGTGGCATTGATTCCAGCCTCAATGTTGCCATGATGTGCCGTTTTCTGGATCGACCTGTAAATACCTTCTCAATAGGTTTTAAAGACGCACCGGCTTACAACGAACTATCCTGGAGCAACCGGATAGCCAAGCTGTTCAAGACCAACCATCATGAAGTTATCATTTCCCCTCAAGATGCAATTTCGTTTCTGCCCAAACTTGTTTTTCACCAGGATGAACCTATCGCCGACTCAGTGTGCGTACCCGTTTATTTTGTCTCAAAGCTGGCAAAAGACAACGGCGTAAGCGTATGCCAGGTCGGTGAAGGGAGTGACGAACTGTTTTGCGGCTATCCTTCCTGGCTTACCGCCTTGAAAGATTACTCGGAAGCGGACACCTTTTTTGGAAAAATAAAAAGAGCTCCCATGCTCGCCTCCTCTTATCTTGCCTCTCGCCTATTGGGTAAAGGCTGGGGAACCTATGATCGCTGCCATACTTTTTATCATAACGAAATATTCTGGGGAGGGGCGATAAGTTATAGAGAATACGCAAAAAGAGCTATTTTGTCGCCTCGCTTGAATAAGTTGACTTATGAAGCAACGCCGCAAATTATTTCAGATTATAAAGACCGTTTTAACAACCGTTGTTTTTTACCAGATCCACTAGCTTGGATGACTTATATCGATCTCAAGATCCGTTTACCGGAATTACTGTTGATGCGGCTCGATAAATTGAACATGGCCGTTTCCCTGGAGGGGAGGGTACCTTTTCTGGACCATCGACTGGTTGAATTTGCGTTGAGCCTCTCGCAAAAATCAAAGATAAAAACGAATGAAACTAAATATATTTTAAAGCAGGCAATAAAGGACATTCTTCCCCCTGATATAATCAACAGACCGAAACAAGGCTTCCAGCTTCCTGTAAACGAATGGTATGAAGATCACATGCATAAGCATTTTATCCGTGTAGCTGACAGCTTTCTAAAAGATACTGATTATTTTAATGCCACTGCGCTTACCAGGTACATAAATAGAAAACAAGTTCCATGGATCATTATCAATTTCATCTACTGGCACCGCATGTGGATTGAAGGAGATATGGAAGCTGTAGATATGGTGTAATGGATATACGGTCGAACATTCTGCGTGTGTCGGAAAGGCTTACAGTTCCGACCACAACAAAACTAAAGGGGATGTTTCGGAGCGCTCTATTCAAAAACGTTTCAACCGTTTTTAGTGGAAATGTGCTGGCGAGAGCCATCGGCTTTCTCACCACATGGATACTAGTCCGACATCTAACTCCTGACGAATACGGTATTTTTTCAATTCTCGATATGGTGGCAGGCGTTTCGGCAGGACTCATCACCACAGGGTTCAATTGGTCAATGGTCAAGTCAGTGGCAAGTCATAGAAAAGATCCTGCCACAGCCTGGCATATCGCCGGAACCGTACTCAAAATCGAAGTCATATATGGCCTTATTTTGGCGCTTGGGCTCTATCTCGGCGCCGATTTCCTTTCAAAAAACCTTTTCCATAAGCCGGAACTTCTATTCTACCTTCGCCTGTGCAGTATCGGGGTATTGGGGAATATCCTTTTTACCTATAGAAATGCAATTTTCCAGGCATTTATGAAGTTCCGGCTGAATGCCGTTTTTACTGCGGGCCACTCCTTATGCTATTTGGGAATTATTATTCTTTTTCTTATGATGGATCAGTTCAGTATCCGTGCTATTTCCATCGTTTATGTATCACTACCGCTAATCATTTCGATAATAGCGATTGTGTTGCTGAGAGACGGCTTCAAAAAGGCACGAAAGGAGCGTTTGTCTGCCTTTCTTTCCTCGATGGGCTCTAATTATGGATGGTTGCTTTGCTATACGCTTTGTCTTTGGTTTTCCGGTCAGTTTCACATGATTATTCTTTCGAGGTATTTCCCCATGCAGGAGATCGGGCTATATGGTTTCGCTTATAAGATTTACGGACTTTCGCTCATGCTCATGAACGCCATCAATTCAGTGCTTCTTCCCACTTTTTCCGGGATTACAGAAAACAGCGCCCTCAGAAAATCATTCAAGAAAACCCTTAAGGGGACTGCAGTCGTATCCGTTTGTTTGCTCGTAAGTATTCCTTTCCTCGGCTTTTTTATTTCGGTGTTTGCAGGTGAGCGCTATTCCGGGGCATGCATTATGTTGCAAATCTTGATTTTCGGGGCAGCAATAAGCACTTTGCTCTCGCCGCCTGTGAATATCCTTTTTGCGTTGGATAAATTTAAACTGATTGCCATAGGCGGGCTGATCTTTGTCGCAATAAATGCCGCCGGTCAATTAACCGTAACACCGGTTTTTGGCGGTTTAGGCGCAGCGTCAATCCAGGTGGCAAGCCATTTGGTATTATGTTTATGGGTCACCTACCACTCTTTTAAGCTTATTGGAATTAAGAAATGAAAAATGACTATGTTACTAAGTTAGAGTTGGCGTTTAACAACTTCAACCAGAACTACGCAATGAAGTCCCGAAAGGATGCTTTTGGATTGCTGGATAATGCAAAAGGCGAGTTTGTCCATTATGCAATGACTCTGGCGTATATGAAAAAGCGTATTGAAGCCTTTGGTTCTAGGAAAGCTAAATGCCTGGATGCGGGCGGGCACCTTGGCATCCTGAGTACGCTATTCAGAGATATGGGATATGAAGCGATAAATGTTGACAATATGTCCAACTTTGATGAGGTTTTGTTTGGCAATGCCTTGAAGTTCATGGAAGATCATGAGGTTGCATATCTTAACGTTGACCTTATGTCACCTGAATTGAGTATCCCAATAGGCAGTGAAACCATTGATGTTGTGGTTTTTCAAGCCGTAATTGAACATTTGCCTCACTCTCCCCGGCTAATCTTGGATGAATTCTGCCGGATTCTTAAAAGAGACGGTTCATTGGTAATCTGCACCCCGAACGGAGGAAACGTCGGCAGCAGATTAACGATGTTTAGGAAAGGCGATTGGCCTTACTGGAATCTCAAAATGTTTTATGAGAGTAAAATCCCATTTTTAGGACATCACAGGCTGTATTCGATAAATGATCTTGACCGCATGGCTAATTGGTCGGGTTTTTCACGAGATAGCACTAACACCATATTTTTTGATCATGGAACGAAAACCAAGGGGACTTTTTTGTGGAAAGCATTTTGGCATGGTTGCTACAGGCCAGTGATATATCGGTTTTTTCCGAAATGGCGGGCAGGTATTTGGGCAGTTTACAATAAGCGTTTATGAGGACTGCTATTTCACTCGCTTCAATGTTTTAAGGGAACACTATGCGGAAAAGTCATTTTAAAAGCATTATACAGCCACTAAGGGATATCAGGAATCATCGGCTGTACAGGATTAGAAATTGCTCCAAATTGTACGCTATATGTTTTCCCAACAAGAAAGCTCCCTCTTCAATAGAGGCAGCCTTGTCTGCGGCAATGCGCTGGTTATGCCTCGCACAGGATATCACAAATTGTGGCGGAGTCTCAGCAGGCTTTTCATTCAGAAATGGATGGGAGGCTGCTTATCCGGAGACGACCGGGTATATTGTTGAAACCTTTTATCATAATGTAGCGTTTTCCGGGGGTGGTGGCTACCGCACCATGGCACGTAAAATGGTTGGCCTGTGAAGTATTTCACCTTACGAGGAAAAGGATACAGGATAAGGCTTGAGGGTTTTCTTTGGTCTATTGCCGCATTGGTATTTCACAAGGTCCTAAAACTTCATGATTTGAAGTACAAGAGCTCTCTTGAAAGTAGTAATTCTGTAAAATCAGCTAACTGGATTATAAGCTTTTCAAAGGCAAAAAGCATTTTTGACAAGAATCCTGAAAGAAAGTCTGAAATCCTAAACGAAGCTTCAATTATATTACACCGGAAATTTGCCATCCTTGGTTGTGATTTAGAATACGAAGGCAGCGAAATCAACTGGCATCTTGATCCTCGAAGCGACTTTGAATGGAGAAGGAAATATTATAAACGCCTTTATACGGTTTCTAATTCTTCAGAAAACACAGACTGTAAAATGCCATGGGAATTATCCAGGTCCCAGCATTTGCCTTTTCTCATAAAGGGATATTTTGCGTCTGGTGGTGACGAATATATTAAGGAAACCGTTAGGCAAATCTACAACTGGATTGAAAATAACAAGTTTTTGTACGGCATCAACTGGACCTGCGCCATGGAGGTGGCGATCCGGGCCTGCAACTGGATATGGGCCTGGTGGGCCTTCAAGGATGATCCAGAATGGACCGAAGCGTTTGACAATAAATTTTTGAAAAGCATCTGGCAGCATGGCTGGTACATTGAGAACAATCTTGAAGACAAGGGAGGCATTCGGACAAACCACTACCTTTCGGATATTGTAGGATTATTGTTCATTGGAATTATGTTCCCTCACTTCAAGGATGCTGAACGATGGAAGAAATTTGGGGTTCAGGAATTGATTCGGTGCATGGAAGAGATGGTTTATCCAGATGGAGTCAGCTTTGAAAACTCAACAGCCTACCATCGCCTGGTTTTAGAACTGTTCACCTATTCCGCAATTCTCTGCAAAAGAAATGACATTGTGCTCCCTGCACCCTTCTGGCAGCGCCTTGAGAAAATGTTTGAATTTATTATGTACTGCATGCGGCCAGACGGCCTGATGCCTATGATTGGAGACTCTGACGATGGTCGGTTCTTTATCCTCGCTGATTACTATGATTGGGATCGCTCTGATTTCCGCTATCTCCTTTCAATCGGGGCGGTTCTGTTTAAACGTTCGGATCTCAAATTAATGGCCGGCAGAGCGCATGAGGAAATCTTCTGGTTATTTGGGGAGGACGGAGTTGAACAGTATGGGCGGTTATAAGAAACAATTAAAGGGCTTACACCACGACATTGACGGTCCGATGGTGGTCTGTCCTTTTTGTAAAGCTGATTTTGATTATATGGATGACGAAGCCCATTGCCATAAATGCGGAAAGGTCTTTTCAGCGAAAAATGGGATATTGTGTTTTGGATCGGAAGATGCGTTTTATGAAGGTAAATTCACCGAGACCAAAGATTGGTCACTTGGCCAAAATAGTGGAATGAAGAAAATATTCAAGGCCTTCTACCGCTCAATAAGCATCGGGGCCTTTGAATCCCGTTTTCTCTCAAAACAGCTCAAGAAAATTATTCATGGCGATCAAGCCTGGATTCTCGACTTTGGCTGTGGGGGGGGGGCAGGGATTTTGCCGGAACATGGGTACGTAACGGGCGTAGATCTCTCCGTGTCATCGTTGCTCGAAGCGCGCCGTCTTTACAACCGGGTTTATCAAATCGATGGAGAACATTTGCCGTTTCCGGATGCGTCTTTTGACTGTGTTTACACATCGCATGTCTTCGGGCATATCCCGCTGCATCAAAAATCCAGTGTTATCAACGAAATTTATCGGGTGTTGAAGCCCGGGGGATACCTGCTCAGCAGTATTGAGTGCGATTCGGAAAGCATCGTTTACAAACGGGCAAAAAAACATCCCGAACTCTTTTCAAAATGCTATGTGGAGGAGTATGGTCATTACGGCTTGGAACTCCCCGATGCCAACTTCAAACGATTTCGAAAAGCCGGATTTTTGCCGGTTGTTGAACTTGCGGACATTCATAAAGGCTATCTCAGGCCGGTGACAAGTTACAGGAACCTTGTGGCTTTCAAAGGTAAGGATGCGGTTTTGTTCAGTCTTGGCGCAATAGCAAACTGGATCGAAAAAAGCCGCGTAATAACGCGGACTATTGATTTTGTTTTCGGCTTGATGATTCCAGTCTCGTTTCTTTTTACACCTCCGAGCCATAGGGATTCGGCAAAGATAGTCTACCGGAAACCAGAATGATAAAAAAATCTTCCTTGAACTCCGTAGCCCTTCCCGATGGCGGCATCTATGTCATGCGCTCGGAACATATTTACTTGCTGGCTGCCTGCCAACCCATCGGCATCAACGGCGTGGGCGCACACAAGCACAACGATTGGCTCAGTTTTGAGCTTTGTGTTGACGACCAGCCGATCATTATTGACCCCGGCACCTTCTGCTATACCGGCAATATGGAAATGCGAAGGCTTTTCCGCTCCACCAAATACCACAATACCGTAGTTGTCGACGGTAGGGAGCAGATTGAAATCCATAACAGCATGTTCGGTCTAACTAGTCCGCACGGTGATGTCAGGGTTCTGCGATGGGAATCAGAGGAAACCCATGACCTGCTTGAGGCTGAGCACACGGGGTATACCAGGTTAGCCGAGCCTGTTACCCATCGCCGTCAGTTTCTGCTGAACAAAAGAAAAAACGAGGTTGAAATTACCGATACATTTATCGGTGATGGGGAACACTCATTTGCATGGTATTACCACTTGGATGTGGGGCTTCAAAGCGAGAATGAGGTTCGGAAAATATTCATATTGCAAGACCGGAAAATCGTTTTGGAAATTGAAGCGCCTGATTTTGAAATCATACAGAGAAAAGAACGAGGTTGGGTATCCAAGGCTTATAATCGACGGGAAAGCGCCGAAATCGTATGCTTTGAAGGAATTGCGGTTCTTTCGTCCAACCCTTCTTTTACGCAGCGTATCTCTATTAACGACGACTTTCTTGGGGACGAAAAGGAATGATGAAAAAAAACAAATTACAAAAGCTGTTGGCCTGCCCTGATTGTCATACATCCCTATCTTCTGTTGATGGAAAGCTGAGATGCGGTCCATGTGACCGGGATTTTCCCATTATCAGTGACACGCCGGTTCTTTTCAGCAAAAATAGCCAATCCATCGCGAATGAAGGGCAAGTTGCATACGCTCAGCATGATCCGAGTTCACTGAAAAACCGACTCAAGCGGTTCCTGCCTTTGCCTAACTTTATTGTAGCCAGACCGACGCTTCATGACAGATTGCGTGATACCTACATCTTTAATGCTCCACCCGAGGCGATGATACTGAACCTCGGAAGCGGGGTTCAGAATGAGTTGACTCATCCGGGTTTAATTGATTTTGACATCTACCCGCATGGGAATACGGACGTAGCCGGTGACGCACATCAATTGCCTTTTATTGACGGTTGTCTGGACGGCGTCTGGCTGTGCGCGGTAATGGAGCATTTGAACCGTCCCTTTGCCGTAAGCAATGAGGTGTACCGAATATTGAAACCGGGTGGATTTGTACTGGTGACCGTTCCCTTTATCCAACCCCGCCACGGCTCACCGCACGACTATTTTCGCTATACATTGGATGGGCTTCGCTCCGTATTCAGCAGTTTTCATGAGGTTGAAGGTGGGACGACGGGTGCCGGCCCGATGGGGACTTGGGCGCAGATGACGATGGCGCTTGCTGGCAGTTTTTCGCGAAAGCCCTCCCTCAGTTATGCTTTCCGATTCATGACCGGGTGGGTTTTGTATCCCTTTGCCTTTTTGGACAAGCTTATGAAAGATAAGTTCAAGGATTCTCCAGTTTGTGGCGGGGTCTGTTACATGGGCATAAAATAGGGCAAGATGCTGTCAATAAGCAGTCGGAGAAGATGGAGAAAGGAAAAGCGATGTCAAGAGACTTTCAAGTTGTTTGGCCTATTTTTCAGAGGTTTGCAGCAATGCTGCCGAATCTACACAATAACCAATGGGCCGAAGCTGCAAAACAGTTTTTTACCGCTGTTAGTGTGCAGAACGCACTGGCGTTCATACGGATGATTTTGTCAGAATGCAGCATGGACATTAGAGGTAAAACCGTAATTGATGCGGGTTGTGGACTGGGTCAGAACACGATGCTGTTTGCTTTGCTGGGGGCCGAGAAGGTGTATGGAGTTGATCTCGATGAGGAGCGTATATCGGCATTCAGGCTCGCACTTGAGTCGTGGCGCAGAGTTTCCGATACGATGGATCGAGTCGAGCTGGTTGTCGAAGATATCATGACTTATATCCCCGGACGAAAGGCGGATCTCATGTTTTGCAACGAAATGCTGTCTCATCTCTGGGATCGAAAGGCATTCTACAAAAAGACCTCAGGCATGCTTTCGGGGGGGGGGGGGGGGGGGGGAATTTTTTTCCCCCGGGGGAAAAAAGGGGGAAAACCAAAAAGTTTACCACACCCAAAAGGAAAAAGGGAAACCCCGGGAAGACCCCGGGGAAAGGGACCCAAGGGCCCCCAAGGGTTTTTATAAAAAAAAATTTCTCGGCACACCCCGGCAAAAAACCTGGGATAACTCC
>JACKQG010001041.1_pt1 | contig 39003 bp, 24 predicted proteins | sample 8237621 | NCBI WGS metagenome assembly JACKQG01 (sample SAMN15677084, study PRJNA649215) | marine metagenome | biome: marine; feature: Black Sea; material: saline water; isolation source: suspended particulate matter (SPM) from the Black Sea western gyre | collected 2013-06-09/2013-06-10 | depth... | reverse complement strand
AATTTTGACCAAAAAGGAGAAGTAATGAAAAAAAGAAGAATTTTTACAAAGTTCGTTATGATTTTTGTCATATTGCAACTTTTATGTTGTAGCCAAAATGCAGTTGCCGAAAAAAGCACAACCAATACAATTAAAATAGCAGTTTGGGGGTTTCATTATCTTGACCTCAAAAGTCGTAGTATGAGCAATAAATACCTTCCAGATGATTTTCAAAAAGTTGCTGAAGGTATTCCGCAGATTGAAATCATCAATTCAATAGAGATAAAAAATGTACTGAAAAGGACAAAATTGGAAAAATTAGATCCGGCAATTGTATTAAATCTTGCCGAGAAAGTGAATGCAGATATTAGCATTTGGGGAGAGGTTTCTCAAATTGATAGAACGCTTTTTAATGTGAATTTCTTTATTTTGGATACGCAAACTGAAGATATCAAATTCGAAAGGAAGCAAGTTGAGAAGAAGACCGAAAAAAGAGCTGAAGCAGTTACATCGATTTTGAATAAAGCGCTTGAATTGAAAAAATTTGCTGAGGAAAAAGCAAAGGATATTGCGCTGAATTTTTTTACAGCAGAACAATATGCTGATGCGAAAAGTGCATTTCTAAATCTGCTAAAAATTAATCCAAATGAGAAGACGGCATACACATATCTTGCGTATATTTCGGCAGTTGAAGAAGATTATGAAACTGCAATTTCATACTATCAAGACGCACTGGAAATTGACCCCGAATATTTGGAAGCGCTTGAAGGATTGGCGTGGTCTTACAAAATAAATGAGGATTATGAAATGGCTCTGGAAAATTATATTCTATTAACTGAAATCGTTCCGGAAAAGATTGATTATTGGAATGAAGTTGGAGAGATTTATAAAATCCAAGAGAACATTGAATGTGCAATTGATGCGTATCAATCAGCAATTAAGCAAGATTCAACCTGTATGGAAGCTTGCAAAAATATCGGATTATTATATTTTGAAAATGATAGCTTTGATGAAGCGATTCACTATTTAAAAACATTTTTGAACTCAGAAATTAATGAAAAAGATGTGGAAAAGAAACTCGCTATTGCCTATCAGAAAACTGGTCGGCTCGAAGAATGTATTCAACAAAATTTGGAAATTATCAAAAAAGATTCCACAAAAGCTTCATCTTTTCTCAATTTAGCAGCAGCATATACAACACAAGAAAATTTCGAGAAAGCATTGAATGCATTGAGAAAATTCATCAATCTTGCTCCAAATTCCGCAATTGGATACAACAGAATATCTGATGTTTACCGTCAGATGAAAAATTATGAAAAGGCAGTTTCAAATGCAAAGAAATCTGCCGAAATCGCACCAGACGAACCAGAAGCCTATCTCCTTCTGGGCGAAATCGATAACGAATGTGGTTACATTCATTATCGGAAATTTGTGGATTATGATGAGAAAGCAAAAAATCCTGATTTAAGTAGCGAATATGGTGAGAATAACAAATTGCGTGGATTTCATAAGAAGAAATCTCAATCGTATTTTGTCGCTGCGAAGGAATATTATTCCAAAGCGAATTTGATGATGACAGATTTTTTTATGAAAGAGAAATTGAAAGAGAAAATATCAACCGTCAATCTTCTCATCGAAGAGACAAAATTTGACAAATTTTATGATGAATAAGAAATTAACTTTCCAACAAATCATTTTTAATCTCCAAAAATTCTGGGCTGAAAATGGATGCATTATTCACCAGCCGTATGATATGGAAATGGGTGCAGGAACTTTTCATCCTGAAACTTTTTTTGGCTCAATATCAGACCAACCGATGAAAATTGCGTATGTGCAACCATCGCGCCGTCCCAAAGATGGAAGATATGGAGAAAACCCAAATCGGCTGCAAAAATATTATCAATTCCAAGTTGTGATAAAACCTTCTCCCGACAATATTCAAGAATTATATCTGAAAAGTTTGGAAGCGATTGGCACTCCGATAAAAAATCACGATATCCGTTTTGTGGAAGATGATTGGGAATCGCCAACACTTGGTGCGTCTGGACTTGGCTGGGAAGTTTGGCTTGATGGAATGGAGATTTCACAATTCACATATTTTCAGCAGATGGCTGGAATCGAGCTGAAATCTATTCCGGTGGAATTGACTTATGGACTTGAGCGTCTCGCAATGTACATTCAGCAGGTCGATGATTTTAAGAAGATTGCGTGGAATGAAAAAATTTCATACGGAAAAATTTATACGCAACAAGAGAAGGAATTTTCCGAATTTAATTTCAGCACGGCAAATCGCAAAATGCTTTTTGATGATTTTGATAAATTCGAAAATGAGTCAGAAAATCAGATAAAAAGCGAACTGATTTACCCAGGTTATGAATATCTTCTGAAGTGTTCTCATATTTTTAATTTGTTAGATGCGCGTGGTGCAATTTCTGTGACCGAAAGAGCAATTTATATCAAAAGAATAAGAGATCTGGCGAAAAAATGCGCAAAAGCGTTTCTTGGAAATTGAAGGAAAATAATTATGAAAATTAAAGATAAAAACAAACTTTTCTCAGAAATTATTAGAGAATATGAAAAAAAATTTGGCGAAAAACTTATTTCAATTTGTCTGTATGGAAGTGTTGTTACAGAAGATTTCAATCCAAAAACTTCAGACATTAATCTCGCAATAATTTTGGAGGATTCAAAACTTGACACACTAATTTCTGCTAAAAATGTCATCAAAAAATTTCAAAAAAAGCGTGTTACTGTGCCACTCTTTCTCACAAAAGAGTATATTGAAAATTCACTCGACACATTTCCAATCGAATTTCTGAATATCAAGGTAAATCATAAAAAAATTTATGGTGAAGATTGTTTTGAGAATCTGAAAATCAATTCAGAACATCTGCGTTTGCAAGCAGAAAGAGAATTGAAAGGGAAACTTCTTCTTCTCAGATTAGCTTTTCTGGAAAATGTTGGCAATATTAAATTTATGCAAAATTTGGTTTCAACTTCACTTTTAAGTTTTATTCCTGTTATGAAGGCAATTCTTGTCATAAAAAATGAATCGGTTCCATCGCAAAATATCGATATCATTCGGAAAATTGCAGAACTTCTCCAAATCGATTTTTCTGTATTTCTGCAAGCGCTTGATATCAAAAATAAGAAAATCAAGATGAAGAAACAGCAGTTTGTGGATTTTTTTGAAAGATATATTCAAACAATTGATAAACTTTCTGAAATCGTTGACAAACTTGAAAGTATTATAACCAAATAAAATTGTGAATTTTATCATTAATTTTTGGAACGCACTTCCGATAATTTTTAGGATATTAGGTTCGCTCGGTCTATTTCTTTATGGAATGCGAGTAATGAGCGATGGACTTCAAAAAGCAGCTGGCAACAAATTGCAAAACATTCTAAACTATATGACAAGCAATCGCTTCGCCGCAGTTTTTACCGGTTTTTTGGTAACTTCTTTTATCCAATCTTCGTCTGCAACAACAGTAATGTTGGTGAGTTTTGTCAACGCATCTTTGCTGAATCTTACTCAAGCAATTGGTGTGATAATGGGTGCAAATATCGGCACAACAATAACGGCTTGGATAATTTCTGTAATTGGTTTCAAATTCAAAATTACTGCAATTGCACTTCCCGTCGTTGGGTTTGGTCTACCTTTTCTGTTTTCAAAAGTAAAGAAACGACGCGATTTCGGCGAAATTCTTATCGGTTTTGGACTTCTCTTTTTGGGTCTGATGTTTCTAAAAAGTTCGGTTCCACACATCGACACAAATAATCCAGCAGTTCTATCATTTATCCAAAATTACAATGATTTGACATATCCATTGTCCTTTTTTCTATTTATTGCAGTTGGAACAATTCTGACAATTGTGATACAATCATCAAGTGCCTCTATGGCGATAACAATAACGATGGCATTTTTTGGTTGGATAAATTTTGAAAACGCTGCTGCAATGGTACTTGGAGAAAATATTGGAACAACTGTCACGGCATATTTGGCTTCTTTGGGAGCAAATGTAAATGCACGCCGAACAGCACGAGCACATTTTTTATTCAATATTTTTGGCGTTATCTGGATGGGATTTCTATTCAAACTATTTACTGCAGAAAATGGAATTATTTACAAATTAGCTCTCTTGGGTTGGAATCCGACAAAAAGTATAAATTTCCCACTGAATCTCTCACTTTTTCATACAGTTTTCAATCTAATTAATACAGCTGTTTGTATCGGTTTCGTAAAATATTTTGCGAAAGCTGTAGAAAAATTAGTTAAGCCCAAAAAGGGAGATATCTCAAAAAAAGAATATAAACTAAAATACATTTCGACAGGATTACAAGATACGACTCAAATAAATATTCTCGAAGCAAAAAGAGAAGTTACTAAGATGGCGGAAGTTACAGAAAAAATGTTCAATATCTTCCTAAAAGTATTTTCAAATCCAGATAAAAAAATGGATAACAAAATAAGAGAGGTGAAAGATTTGGAAGAATTAACGGACCAAATGCAGATAGAAATTTCCAAATATCTTGCAGAATGCTCAAAGGAAGAATTAAGTGACACAGAGATAAATAATTTGAATGCAATGATGCGCATAGTTCACGAATTAGAAAGTGTAGGCGATAGCATTTATCGCCTTATATTACTTGCTCAGAGAAAATATAATAAGAAAATAATTTTACATAAAACTGCATTATCTGAAATTCAAAACTTCTCAAAATTAATTGTTGACTGTATAAAATTTTACCAAGAACATTTGGGCGAACATCTGCACAAGAAGGATTTCAAGTATGCGATTGAATCAGAAAAAGAGATTGATAAATGCAGAGCAAAATACAAAAAAGGTGCCAGAAAGCGTCTGCAAAAAGGTGCAAATGTTCAAACTGAATTGCTTTACATAGATTTTTTGAGATATTACGAACACATCGGTGATAATTCACTAAATATTGCACAAGCACTTAGGCAAATAACATAAGAATATTTGGAAAATTGACGAGATTATAACTTATGAAAAAAATTGATTTGCACATTCACACCACATTTTCTGATGGCTCATATACGCCAAAGCAAATTCTTCAAACCGCCAAAGAAATTGAATTTTCTACTATCTCAATTACTGACCACGATTGTGTCGATGGATATCTTTCCGCAAAAAAATTGGCAAAAAAATATAAAATCGAATTAATCCCTGGCACAGAAATTAGTTGCTATTATCGAGATTATGATATTCATATTTTAGCATATTTTATTAATCCCAAAAATAAAGAGCTAAAAAATATGTTGAAATTTCTCCAAAAAGGAAGGACTGAACGCGCTATAAAAATGGTTGAGAAATTGAATGAATTGGGCATCGATATTAGTATGAAGCAGTTATACGAGGAATCAAAAAACAAAAATGTTATTAGCCGAGCGCACTTCGCAAGCGTAATGCTAAAAAATGCTCAGATTAAAAAATATACCGACGCATTTTATAATTATATCGGAAATAATTGTCCAGCACATATCAGAAAATCAACCTATTCGCCAAGTGATGTTTTCAGAATTATTAGGCAAGCTGGCGGTCTTTCGGTGCTTGCTCATCCTGGAATTATCAAAAACGATTTTGTCATTCCCGAACTTGTAAAATTGGGATTAGATGGACTGGAAATTTTCTATCCACTTCACACATTTTATCAAAAAGATGTATATCTTGAACTCGCAAAAAGATATGATTTAGTCATCACAGGCGGTTCCGATTTTCACGGAAAAACAAGAGTAGATAATAGATTGGGAATGATGTTGCTGAAAGAAAATTATCTCGAAAATTTAAAAACAAAATGGAGAATGGAGAAAAAATCAGTATCACCTTTGAAAAAGTTTTTATCAAATTAATAAATTTCAAAAATGAAAATAAAAAAGCTAAATCTGCTCGACATTTTTTTCACAAATACATATCTTATTTGGGATGAAAAGACAAAAAAGGGAATTGTTGTCGATCCAGCAGATAAAGCAAAAACAATTTTTCAAAAATCCAAACAGTTTGATTTTGAAATTAAATTCATCGTAAATACTCACGGTCACGGCGACCATATCGGCGCAAATGCTGAACTGAAAAATCTCACAAAAGCGAAAATTTGCATTCACTCTTTGGACAATCCTATGTTATCAAATTCAGGTTTAAATTTTAGCAGATTAAGTGGATATAATATTGTCTCGCCATCAGCAGATATTGAATTGAAAGATGGTGATGAAATAAAATTCGGTTCAGAAAAATTAAAAGTGATACACACGCCAGGTCATTCCAAAGGGAGTATATGTCTTTTAGGCGATGGATTTTTAATAAGTGGAGACACACTTTTTTTTGAAGGAGTTGGACGAACCGATTTAGCAGGAGCAGAACCAGAGAAATTAATTCGCAGCATAAAAAACCGACTTTTTATACTTCCAGATTCGACAAAAATTTATCCCGGACACGGCGAAACTACAACAATTACTCACGAAAAACGCAACAATCCATTTGTTTTATAGATGAAAAAAATTACATCGTTTTTAATTTTCATAATTTTAATTTTATCGATAAAAATTTCCTTTGCTGACATTGTAGCGGAAGTCAATGGCAAACCGATTACTTGGTTGGAAATGCAAAATAGATATCAAATTTTGTGGAAAAATTGGAAGAAAAACAGTTCTAAATATCCTGAAATTTCCGAAGAAACCTATGCAAATGATTTGAAAAAACTCGCTATCAAACAATTAATCAAAGAAGAATTATTCAAAATTTACGCGAAGGAAAATAGTATTTATATTTCGAATCAGGAATTGATTACAACTTTCAAAGAAATTTATTCAAATAATAAAATGTTTTTGACAAATGGTTTATTTGACACTCAAAAATTTCAAAATTTCAAAAATAAATATCCTCAAAAATTCAGACAAATTATCGAGCAAATTAGAAATGATGTTTTAAAAAATAAGATAACGAAAATCATCGAAGAAAAATTTCAGCTTTCGGAGAGAGAACTTTTTGAGGAATATTTCAAGCGAAATTCCGAGATAAAACTGAAATATATCATTTTCCCAGATTCACTTATGCCGAGTTTATTTCCTTCTACTCCATCATATTTTCAGAAATTTTATCAAGAAAATAAGAGAAAAATTCTAGCTTCCAAAAATATTTTTTGGTTTCTCACAAGGAATTCTCAAAAAGATTCTATGAAAATTTGGAAGGAATATATTCTAAATGGCAAAGATTTGTTTTTCCAAAATTTTGCGAATGATTATTACAAAGAAAATATAGAAAATCACGAAATTTGCAAAGTGAATTTAAGCTACTTTTCGTTCAATAAAAAAAATTTTACATTTGATATAAACATTGAACAGGACTCAATTGAGAGCTATTATAAAAAAAATATTGAGGAATTTGTGACGGTTCGAGATACTTTGCTAATCGAAAAAGTTCAAGGCGAAATTTATGAAACTCTTTATGAAAATGAGCAAAAAATTCTTACAGATTCTTTAATTGGGGAAATTATTCAAAAAGTTCAAAATAACGATTTTGGTGACTCAATTCCCAATACGAAAATTGCAGAAAATATTGAATTAATCGAAAAAATTCCTTATTATGAAAATTTTTTCAAGATGATATCTGATACAATTTTTACAACTTCGAAAGATTCGATTTTTATCAAAAAAAGAGCTGGAAATATTATTATTGGCAGAATAAATAAAAAAGAAAAAATTCCAAATTCGCAGAAAAAAAATCTAAAAAATTTGATTGAAAAAAAGGTTAGAAAAAAGTGGGATGAAAATTGGGAAAGTCGTTTTCAAGAGTATTATCAAAGTCAAAAGGACACATATTTTACAAAAGAAAAATTCAAATTACAATATTTATTTTTTCCAAATATTGCTGATTCTCAAAATGTTTCGAAACTTTTCAATTCAGTAAATTCCACGCAAGATTCTATTTTTGTGGAATATTTAGATTCGCTCCGAGAAACTGATTATATTTTGCTTGATTCCGATTCTGTTCTAATTGATTCGCTATTTTGGCTTCACAAAATCGATTTTGAGATAATTGAAAATTCTCAAATAGGAGAAAAATTTCCGAAAATTAGTTATAGAAAAAATGGCTATCTGATTTTATTTCTGAAAGAGAAAATTCCGAGCGAAAAAATCTCGGGATATCAAGCATTTAACTTAGCAAGAGAAAAATTTGCGAAAATAATAAAATACGAACAGTGTAAAAAATTTACCAGATTTATCATTGAAAATTTGAAAAATGGGAATAAATCACTTTTGCCAATTTTTGGTGGATTCACTGAGACGGATTGGCTTTTATGTTCCGATGAAGTCGAAGATTTTGAGAATGATGAAATTGTTTTGAACGACGCATTTTCACATTCTAAATTTAGCTTCAGTCAGCCAATTAGATTGTGTGTAGACGGTTTTGGATTTTATTTTGTTGAAGATAAAAAGGAGATTGATTACGAGCAATTTCGATTTGACAAGGACAAATTTTGTAGAGATTATTACAAAAAGAAATTCACGGAATGGCTTGAAAATTTTAAAAAAGAGAAGAATGTAAAAGTTTTTTTTATTCAGAATGAGAACCCAGAATTTCAAAAACTTGACAGCAAAAATTAAATCTAAAAAAAAGTGGAGAAATTTTGAAATTATTAATTGCCGGGATAGCTCAGACGGTAGAGCAGGGGCCTGAAAAGCCCTGTGTCCGTGGTTCGATTCCGCGTCCCGGCACCATAATTTTCAACTACAAATCCACGAATTTCACAAAAGTAATTTCAAATCTACAAAGGAAATTGTGAAGAAAAAAATCGGATTGACAATTGGCGAACCGACAGGTATTGGACCAGAAATAATTCTTAAAGCAATTGAGAAATTATCCGAAAAAAATATCATCGTTATTTATGGAAATTTTCCACCAACTTCAAAAACAAATTCACTAATCGAAATATCTAAAATTTCAGAAATCAACAAATTTCCCGACAGAAATAAATTCTGGATTCAAATCCATCCTGAAGAAAAATTCGAGTTTGGAAATCCTTCAAAAATGAGCGGTATTGCTGCTTTTGAAACAATCAAAATTGCAGGTAAAGATGCATTAAATGGTGAATTAAATGCAATTGTTACTGGTCCAATAAGCAAATCTCATATTCAGTTGACATATCCTGATTTTATTGGGCATACTGAATTTTTTGCAAAACAAGCGAATTCGAAAAATTTTGTGATGTCTTTTTTCAGTAAAAAGATAAATATAGCACTTCTTACAACACATCTTGCGCTTAATGAAGTTTCGAAAAATTTGTCTATCGATAAGATTGAAAATCAGATAAAATTAATTCACAAAGCGCTGAGAAAATATCTAAAATTTTCCTGTCCCAAATTAGCATTGCTTGCTGTAAATCCGCATTGTGGCGAAAATGGAGCATTTGGAAATGAAGAGCAGAAAATACTTATTCCTGTTATTAAAAATTTGGCGAAAGAAGGAATTTTCATCGAAGGACCGTTCTCGGCAGATACATTTTTCACAAAAAAATATCAGAAATATGATATGATAATTTCACCATATCACGACCAAGGATTGATTCCGTTCAAGATGCTTTCTTTTGGGTCAGGAGTAAATGTGACTTTTGGACTTCCATACATTCGCACATCGGTCGATCATGGAACTGCGTTCGATATTGCAGGAAAAAATATCGCTTCTGAGAAGAGTTTGCTTGCCGCATTCAAACTTGCCGACAAGATGATGCGATGATTTCAGAATATCAAACATATAAAAATTACGGAAGAATAATTGGCGTTGACGAAGCTGGTCGCGGACCAATCGCCGGACCTGTCGTTGCTGCCGCTGTAATTTTATCAAAAGATTGTCGTATTGTCGGAATTGATGATTCAAAAAAATTGTCCAAATCCAAACGAGAAAAATTATACGAAGAGATTATTCAATCTGCAAAATGTTATGCAATTACGAAAGTGACAGCGAAAAAAATTGATAAAATAAATATTCTCAAAGCAACATTTTTAGCGATGAGAAATGTTATCAGAAAATTGGAAAGTTTAGCAGATTATTATTTAGTAGATGGTCCATTTCTTCCGACAAAATTTGGAAATTGTAAATTAAATATCGAGGGAAAGGCGATAGTAAAAGGAGACGAGAAGTTTATTTGCATTGCCGCTGCATCAATTCTCGCAAAAGTTTCGAGAGATAATCTAATGATGAAATATCATAAAAAATATCCACAATTTGATTTTAAAAATAATAAAGGTTATCCAACAAAAAAACATATTTCCGCATTAGAAAAATATGGTATTGCACTAATTCACAGAAAATCCTTCTCACCAATTTCAGAAAATGAATATAAAAAATATTGACAGAATTTTCAAGAAATTTGATTATGTTTTTTTGATTAATTTCTAAAATTTTTTGGGAGATATATGAAAAGATATTTTCTATTTTTTACAATGGTTTTTTCTCTAATTGGTTTATTCAACTGTTCGCTAAAGGAGCCACAAGCGCCAGAATGGGATACGAAATTGAACCTTCCACTTATCAGCGAAAAGTATTATATGTCTGAACTTGCCGACACGACAGATGATTTTATTTTCGCAGTTGAGAATGATACGATGCAGTTTTCATTTTCTGGAGAACTTGATACAATGAGAATTGGAGATGAACTGAAAGTTGGAGGGCAGACAGAATCGTTTAATAAGCAAATTGGTGATGAACTTCAAATCGAAGAACGAATGGAATCGTTCAATGTGCAAATTGGTGATGAGTTGAAAATTGACTCACTGATTAGCCAATTTGACAAAGGATTGGACAGAATAGTTGTTGAAGCAACTGGTGAAGCACAAGCCGAGATAGATTTGTCAGAATCATTGGGTGAAGTTCAAGGAACACCAATTCCGCCTTATTATAATATTCCTTCATTAGATACCGAGTTTTTACCATTTCCAAATGAAAACATCGAGTATGTTGTCATAGATTCTGGCTTTGCACATATCGACTTTATCAACAATACTGAAATTCCATTAAGTTCTAGTGATCCAGAACATTATATGAAAATAGAAATTTATGGAAACCCAATTTCACCTGAAAATTTGATATTAGACCACGAGATAGACCATATCATTCAAGCAGGTTCGACTGAATCCGTTGAATTAAACCTTTCAGGGAAGAAGGTTTATATGAATAATTCGTTAAGAGTATATCTTACCACAGATGGCACAGGCACAGAGCCAGCAAATATATCAGAAGGTGATCTGCTTGTTATAAAATTCAGTATTAGCGAAATGACTGTAACTGAAGCAAGCGCGAAACTTCCCGCTGAACATATTCAACACATTGATGAAATTCCGATAGAAGATGATGAAATACAATTAACTTCTGCAAAAATTGATAGTTGCGTGTGGAATATTAAGATTAAGAATAATTTGCCAATTAGTGCAAATGTGACAATTCAGTTTGATGAATTATTTGATACATTTGATAATCTTGCACAAATAGATTTAGAAATCGCTGCAAATGATTCACTTGATTATCATTTAGATTTTTCTGGTTATGAAATAAGGGCAGAAAAGCAAATTTTAGATGCTTTGCATTTTTCGTATTTTGTTACGACCGACTCAACAGACGGATTTGTTACAATTGATGAAACACAAAGTATATATACCAAAATCGAGCTTAGTGAAATGTGGTTTGAAGAGGTTTCTGGATATGTTGATCAGAGTTTTGAACATCAAGATTCTTTTTCAATCGAGGATGAAAGCGGAAAGATTATTTTGCAACAAGCAACGATTAAAAACGGATTTGCAAACATTGAACTCTCTGGTTTGAGTTTCGAACCTGAAATAAAAATTATATTTGATAAAATTAAAGATGAAATCGGCAATCCTGTCGAAATTACGAATACCGATTTTGTAAATTACAATTTTGCAAATCATTCTATAATTGTTTCGCCAGACCAGATTGTGCATTACAATGTAAACGTAAACACGCCAGCAGATATTATTACAATTACTTCAACTGATAATGTCAATGCAGATATTACCATAAGTGATTTGATTTTCCAGGAGATAACAGGAATAATAAACGACAAAAGAATAGACCTTGATGATATGGATGAAGAGATAGATTTGGGCGAATTCGCAGATACGTTGCAGGGAATTTTTTTATTTCAAAATGCCGAACTTCAGTTAGAAATTGATAATGGAATTGGATTTAATTGTGATTTGATTCTGCATCTAACAGGCGAAAACAATTCCGGTGACAGTGTGCAAATTGATATTGAAGAATCAATCATTCCAGGCGAACCTATCATAATCACAGATGGAATTCCGGAACTTCTTAATATCTTTCCCACACACATAAAAATTCAAGATTCATATGCAGAAATAAATGGAAATGGAACAATTTCAAAAGATAATATAATTTCTGGAAGTTATACTTTACAAACTCCTCTTAAATTTATCATAAATAACCATACAATGAAAATGGATTCGCTTGAGCATATAGAAATTGATGAAGATACGCAAGACATTATTGAAGAAAATTTTAATAGTGTAAAACTGCTTTTTACTACCGAAAATTCTCTTCCTTTTGGTACAATTACAAAATTATATTTTACAAATGATTCTACAGAAATTTGGACAGAATCGGAAGATTCGCCATATTTGATAATTGATTCGTTATCCATTCTTGCTGATGAAACGAGTGAAATAGAAATATCATTAGACGAAATTAATGCTACTCAAAACTTCGATGTATTCTTAAATCCTGATGTTTATCTTGGTGTGGAATTTTCAATTATTGGAACCGATGGCAATGAGGTTACCATTTATGGAAGTGATAATATAAGAATCTTCGGCTATCTTGAAGTAAATGTGCACATTTCTGAATAATTATGGGAAGAGTAAATTTTCCGAGGTCGCTGTCTTCAGCATAATTTGAAAGAATTGAAAATGAAAAATAAAAATCTAAAAATTTTGCTTGCCTTGCTATTTTCTTTGATATTTGGATTGGTATATTCTCAAGATTCATTGTGGATTTCATTAACTGAAAATTCAATTCAGTTATATCAAAATGGCAATTATTCTGAAGCTGTGCTTGTTGCAGAAAAAGCTCTAAAAGTCGCAGAAAATACTTTCGGAAAAACGCATCCCGAAGTTGCGGAATCAGCAGATAATCTTGCTCTGCTTTACCATATTCAAAGTCAATACGACGAAGCAGAAATTCTTTACAAGCGCTCTTTGGAGATTCGTAAAAACATTTTTGGAACAAATCATTCTGATGTAGCACAAACGCTAAACAGTTTAGCACTGCTCTATTACGCACAAGGAAATTACAAAAAAGCAGAATCATTTTCCAAACAATCATTAGAAATTCGTGAAAATATTTCTGCTGAAAATAGTCCCAATATTGCTGAATCTTTGAATAGTTTGGCACTAGTTTATCATATTCAAGGAGAATATTCTAAAGCCGAACCGTTGTATAAGCGAGCGTTGAAAATTTACCAAGAATCATCTGAAACAAATCCATTGCAAATGGCGAGCACATTAAATAATCTTGGAGAATTATATCGTTATCAAAGCGAATATTCAAAAGCAGAAAAACTTTTCAAACAATCTTTGGAAATCAGAAAGCAATCTTTCGGTTCGAATCATCCGGATGTGGCGCAATCGCAGAATAATCTCGCAATGCTCTATTATACGCAAGGTCAATACGATAAGGCAAAATCTTTATACGAATGCTCACTCGAAATTCGAAAAGAATTTTTTGGTAAAAATCATCCCGATGTAGCACAATCCCAAAATAATTTGGGAATGCTTCATTATACTCAAGGCGAGTATGAAAAGGCGGAATCTCTATTCGAAGAATCTCTCCAAACGATTCAAAAAATATTAAATCCAAATCATCCAACGATTGCAATTTATCGGAAAAATCTTGCGAAATCATATATTACTAAAGGAAAATACGATAAAGCGGCACCTCTTTTGAAAGATGCAATTGAAACAATTCAGCAAGTTCTTGGCACCAAGCATCCAATCGTAACTTCTATAAAACACGAACTAGCTTTAATTTACAGAAAAATCGGACTTTACTCAAAGGCGGAACCAATCTTCAAAGAAGTGTTAAAAAACGATAGAGACATTTTTGGTGAAAATCATCCAAATATCGCTACAGATTTGGACAATTTGGCCTTACTTTATTTCGAACAAGGTGCATATTCCGAAGCTAAAAAATTTGCAAAACAGGCATTGAAAATACGCAAAGAAATTTTCGATATTGAACATCCAAAAATTGCAGAATCTCAAGACAATTTGGCTCTGATTTATCGGCGTTTGAAAAATTATGAGCAAGCAGAAATTTTGGCTAAAAAATCTATAAATATTCGAAAGAAAATTTTTGATGCTAAACATCCAGATGTCGCAAAATCGTTAAACAATCTTGCGCTGATTTATTTTGCACAAAATCTTTATGATGCGGCTGAAGAAAAATTCGAAAAAGCATTATCTATTCGTGAAGAAATTTTAGATCCAAATCATCCTGATATCGCAACTTCTCTGAATAATATTGCAGAATTGTATAGAATCAAAGGTAGATATTCAAATACCGATTTGCTGCTCAAACGGGCATTAAAAATTCGCAAAAAAGTGTTTGGCGAAATACATCAAGATGTCGCTCAAACCTTGAATAGCCTTGGATTGCTCTACTTTGCGAAAGAAGAATATGGTGAAGCAGAATCATTTTATCTTCAAGCTTTGGATATTTTTGAAAAGACGCTCGGAACCACTCATATGCAAGTTGCGACGACACTGAACAATCTTGCTGCTGTCTATAGGGAACAGAAAAATTATCAAGAAGCCGAGCTGATGTATAAACGCTCTTTGGAAATCAAAAAGAAAAATGTTGAATCAGGACATCCTACAATTGCAACTTCAAAAAATAATCTCGCAGTTTTGTATCTGATTCAGAAAAATTTTCCCAAAGCAGAATCTCTGTTCAATGAAGTATTGAAAATCAGAAAAAAAGTTTTTGGCGATGGACATCTGCAAGTTGCTGTGATTCAAGCCAATCTCGCCGAACTATATTTTAGTCAAAAAAAATATACACAAGCAAAAATATTTTACCAAAAAGCTCTAAAAATTCGCAAGCAAAAATTGAAAGATGATAATCCAGAAATTATAATTCTTCAAAATTCGCTCGAAGCGATTCAAAAAATATTTGAGCAAAAGATAGAAGCGGAAAAGATGATTTATCTTTCAAAAAAATCTGGATTTCAATCACTGAAATGGAATCCCGCTTATCTCGGATTGAAAGAAAATTCTTTTTCGATGAACTTGTTTCAATCCAATTTTGATATTTCAAATAACTCATTTTCAATCGATTATTACAATGATTTGATGGGCAAAAATTTGTCTGAAAATGATAAACAGGATTTTCTGGATTACATTCCTGATGAAGGTTTTGGAATCGATTCTGAAATCAATTTAGTGGCACCAATTTGTTCATTTTCATTATCAAATTTTGCTTTGACAAACGACATAATAATCGCAAGTTCTGTAAATATTTCCAAAGAATTTTTTGATTTGCTTCTAAATGGAAATGAGTGGGAAACAGTTTATAAATTTCCGAATAATAATATGGAATTTGTTTCGTTTGTTGAAACAAAATTTGGATATGGAGAAAAACTTTCAGCATCAAAATTTCTCCCTTTTCTTAAAAATTTTCCACCAGTTTATGCAGGAATAAGTTTTGGATATTTAACTGGATTGGCTTACGCAAAACTTGAACAATCTGAATCAAATTTCTGCTCATCAGATGCTGGATTCTCTTTCGAAAATGAATTGATTTTGAAAAGTGCTGGATACGATTCGGATAATAAAGAAATTTCCGTTCCGGCTGGAACAGGATTTCGAACTGATGTCGGAATTTTTTCTCAAATTAATAGAAAATTTGCGGTCGGATTCTCTCTGAAAAATTTATTTGGAAATATAAATTGGACTGAAAAATGTGAAGAACATCATTTCAATATTTCTGCCGATTCAATCTTTTTTGCTGATTTTGACGACTCATTAATTGTCGATTCTGATACTTCATTTTCGATTGGAAATATTGAGCAGAAAATCCCATTAGAACTTCACTTGGAAGGGACATATCGATGGAAAAATCTAACATTTTATCTTGATTATCAGCAAGGATTTGAGAATAGTATTTTTACTTCTAAAAAAGCTAAAATTTCACTTTTGACAGATTATCGTTTGCTAAGTTGGATGCCATTTCGCGCAGAATTTGGATTTGGCGAAGCAACTTATTATTCGTTTGGAAGTGGTTTAGATTTTGAACATTTGGAACTTAATTTTGATATCAGAAATTATGGTTCACCAAATCCTGGAAACACAAAAGGAATCGCATTTTCACTCGAAAGTATGATAAAATTTTAACACGAAATCAATCGATGAATAAGAAAAAAATTGTGAAATTTTTAATAAGTAATTTTGTCATTTTATTTATTTTAATTTCTCCACTTTTAGCAGATAATGAAATAACGACATTTGAAGGTGGGAATCATAAAATTAACTTTAAATTTTATAGCAGCGCCTTGATGGGAATTGGAGCGCACAGCAGCAACTTTGGCAATACTATTTCTTCGATAATTAACGACCCATCCCTTGCTTGCAACAATCCTGCGGGACTTGTTTTCATCGAGAAATATACAACAATCGATATTGAAAAAGCATCGATAGAATACCTAAAAAAAGCTGTGGATAGATTGGAAATTGACGGCGTGCCGTTGATTTTTCCTGTGGAAAAAACTTCCAGAAAAGATTTAATTGGAATTCTTAAAGATTTTGAAATTAGTAGGATAGAAATTCCAATAAATGTGAGAAAATTATCGCTGGATTACAGCCCATCATTTTCCGTGAATGCTGGCGATTATTATTGGCAATTGAACAATATGATAGAGACGCAAGTTGATAACGGAATTGAAGATATGAAATCTGAAGATTTGGAGCCAACATATCCAGAAATAGATATTTTCGGCGGGCAGATAGGCGGATTGAATGGTTTCGCTTATACATTTTCACAAACAGAATTTGGAAGCTGGGGAATCGCTTTTCATAAACCTTTGATGCTTGATTTTGAACTTATCGGAAACGGAATTTCTGTAACTATAAAAGATACTTCGACAAATAGTGATGGAAATCTTGAAACAACATTGGTTCCTCTTGGCATTGAACTTTTTTCTAATCTTAATATTGATTTTAGCCAAGTGGATATTGGATTCGGGAGAAAAATTAGTGACGATTTGTCTGTCGGAATCGGAGTGAATTTTTTGGATTGTAACATTGTTTCAAACCTAACTGCAAAAATAAACGGTATGATTCGTCAAACTGGCGGCGATATCGATATTAATGTTGCTTTTAATGACCCCAATGTTAGTTATAGAAATACTTTGAATGATTCGATTGAAATAGATTTTCATAAAAATCTGTTTGGCGCAAAACTTGCGTGTAGTTATAAGCCCAACAATTGGCTATATCTTGATGCTGTTTATAATTTGCCGAAAAAAGCAAATCTTAACGGCTCTTTAAGAATCGTTCAACATACTCTTGGGGCATTAAATTTAGATGGCGAGGAACTTTTTGACATGGAACTGCTAAAACCTGCTGAACTTACATATACAAACAGAACCGTTTACGAAAGTAATATACTGGAATTATCTTATCCCGGTGGAATTGAATTTAGCGCAGCAGCAAAAAATGGTCCTTGGAAATTTATCTTATCTTATAAAAAACCCTTAGGAGAACTCTCTTTTCATTATGAATGTGATGTATATGAAGACGGCAGAAATAAGAGTGAAAATGGCGATTTCATAGATTATGCAGATACAACCCACAAGAGCTACACACTTGGATTAAAGATGCAGCACAATTTCAAGTTTGCAGTCGGCTACGGAAGATTGGCAATAAGCGGACAGTTTATTCTTGCCGACCAGATATTAGAAGGTTTCAAAGATGATAATGACGAAACAGTTGAGCCAATGAAAAATATCCCGCTTGGTTCTTTAGCAATTGGTTTTGGTTTCAGAGTTTATAAAAATTCATTTATCGATTTAAATCTAATCGCTTTGCCTTCACCAATTTTGAGAACAACATTGACTTATGAGTTTTAATGAAAATGAAAAAATTGAACATTAGAAAATTTGTAATTTTGATTTGCTTTGGAATATTTATAGCAAACTTCAATTTTCTTTCGGCAAATTTTAATCTATTTTCAGAAAGCAATATAAATCAGGATTTACTTTTTAACCCTTCAAATCGTGATAATGAAATTGTGTTGATAGAAATTCCGATGGATCTCTTCAAAGCAGATGAAACATTTGGAATTTCCTGGCTTCCAGAAGATAGTTTAGGTATTTTGTATTATTCAACTGCTCCAGGTGGAACTGAAATAGATAATTATATACCAAGCGGAATTTCGGGTTTTGGCGTAAATATTAACGATGGATCAAGTATTGAAACGTGTGCAGATGATATTGGAATTGGAGTTGGAGTTTATTATTGCGTAATATACAATGCGGTGCAAGAGTGGACCTCAGCAGAATTTCAGCTAATTATTGAATCATCGGATGCAGTAAGTATGAATGCACCAGCAAATGGAACAGTGATTGAAGAACAAGTGCCTACTTTTAGTTGGGATACTAATCCAGGTGTGCCATATTATTTTTTAATTTTGTCAGACAGCCCTTTTTCGCTTACTCACGATAACGAAGGCAATTTAGTTGTAACTGGACTAAATCCAATTTGGTCGGTAATTACTCCAAATAATTTCGCAGATTATGGCTCCCCCGATCCATCTGGAAATTTTTCATACGATGCTCCGCCACTTGTTAATGAAATTGACTATAATTGGATTGTTATGAATAATTACGGCAATGACCCGCTTTTGACTTCAGATGTTGCATCAACCCCGTTTGGATTTACTTATGCAGCAGAAATTACAATCGAAGCACCAGAACTCATTAGTCCAGAAAACACAACTCCAGGCGACACAACAATTATCGATGGCGACGATTACATCACATTCGAATGGAGTGATGTAGAAGAAGCAGCAACTTACCATATTTATCTTTCTGAAATAATAATTGAATCTGGAAGCGAAGTTCAATATCCAGTTTGGAATGAAGTTACAACAAATAATTTAATCGATTTCAATGCGAGTTCAATTTTGGTTGATGCGAGATATGTTTGGAAAGTAATTGCTTCCGACGAAGATGGAAATAGTGCTTGCAGCGAAACATTTGAATTTACATATCATATTCCGGTCGGAACATTTAAGATATTTGTCAATCACGAAGTTGAAGAAGATTTGATTGGAATTGGTTTTGCAAATGTTATCATTGACCCTGTTGAAGGTTCTGGCGATAATATTCCATTATCGGTTGGACAGTCAGGATATGAATACAAAACACTTCCACTTGGAGAATACATTCTTACCGCCAGCAAAGAAGGATACGAAACGAATTCTGAAACTGCAAACCTAATTGTGCCAGGTGATACTGTATATGTGCCAATAACTTTAGAATATTCTACCTGTTTCTTTTATGGTTCAGTTGTAGACACAAATGGATATCTTATAGAAAATTGTGAGATTACGGCTGAAAAAGATGATGGGGAAATCAGAACAAATACGACTTCAAACGGAAATTATTCTATCGCTGTTATTCCCGGAATGTGGACAATCACTGCGGATAAAGAAAGTTATTCGCTTCAATCTTCAATAGAATATAACATCGGTTTAGGCGAGAATGCAAATCTTGATGATTTGGTGTTAGTTTTGAACGATAAAGATGTAACAGGTGCCGTGAAGAATACTTCTGGCGTTCCTCTTTCTTGTGTAACTGTTACTGCAACAAAAGGTGATATCACACGAACAAAATCTACAAATTCAAGTGGTTTATATCAATTTAATGGATTGGAACTTGGCGAATGGTCTATCTATGCGCAGAAAAATGGATATTATTCGCCAGACCCTACTATTGTTGATATTACAATCTCATCTCCTTCATCAATGACTTTGAGTGATATTATACTTACACCTCAAGCGAATATCGTCAATGGAAATGCAAATAATAGCGTTATTGTATTAGAAGATGTTGAGATAAGAGCTACTCCATCTGCAGGAAATCCGGTTAGCACTTATACAAATGAATATGGAAATTATACATTAAATCTTTTAAGTGGAAATTATGAATTAACCGCAATTTTTGATAATTATACTTCCCAAAATACACATCAATTAAATCTTTCTGTCGGCGAAACTGTCAATGGTATAAATTTCATACTTCTTCCTGACGACAGCTATATAGAAGGAACGGTAACATCAAGCGGGAGCGGACTTTCCGATGTAACTGTTTTTGCCGGCGACAATCAGGATATTACAGATAATTCAGGAAATTATAGTATCGATGTAAGTCCCGAAACATATCTTGTCTCAGCAACTAAAAGTGGATACACAAGCAGTGAACCGCAGACAATTTCTATTGGCGCAGGACAAACTATTCAAGGTATAAATTTTGTTTTGAATCCAAATGCAAGCGTAATTTCTGGAACAATTCTTTCTTCTGGAAACAGCATTGCAAATGCTCAAATAACCGGTTTTAAAGTCAGCAATGGCTCTTATATCCAAGGGACAAATTCGGATAATGATGGAAATTACGAATTAAATCTCTATTCTGCAACATATAAAATTTGGGCTGAGAAAAATGGTTTTATCTGCGACGAAGGCGATACACTTGATATTACAGTTGGACCAGGTCAAACAATTTCCAATCAAAATATTGAATTAACTCCTTATGAAGCGTATATCACAGGCACAACTGTAACTCAATCAGGAAATGTCCTAAGAAATGTTTCTATAGATATTGAGGAAGTTAACAATCCTGAAAATTCTTATTCTACAGTTAGTGGCGTTTATGGAAATTTTTCTTTAATTGTAACACCATTGGTAGAATATAACATTATTGGAAGTAAAACAGGATATTCATCTGACGAAGCAACAACCGAAGTACCCTTAGAACTTGAACAATCCTTCTCAACCGAATTAACCCTTTCTGCACTTTCTTCATCTGTAAATGGTTATGTGAAATCCTATGATTATGAAGGCAATCTATATCCTTTAGGACAAGTAACAATTCAAGCTGTGCAAGATACTAATACATTTCAGACCACTTCTGCTTCCAATGGCGAATTTACTCTTGGAATTAGCCAAGGTGAGTATGAGATTACTGCATATAAGAATGGATATTTGCAAAACACAATTAATTTGGAGATAAATCCTGGTTCAACGATTGACACAACATTATTTTTGGAAGAAAATTTCAGCACAATTCAAGGAACCATAACAGATGCTACAATTGGAAATTCGATAGAAAATGCATTTATCTCAGCAAATCTATCTTCTGGTGGCGGAGGAGCAACCTACAGCAATTCATCAGGATTTTATATTTTGGAAAATATTTTACCAGGTTTTTATTACACAATTACTATTACAAAAGAAAATTACGAAATAGAAATTTTAACTAATATTGTAATTCCAGCTGGAGCAACAATTACCAAAAATGCCGAATTAACTTCTCTAACTTCAACCCTTAAAGTCGAAGTAGTAAATCAAAACTCAAATCCATTGAGCAATGTAACAATTTCTGCAGAAAACGATTTAACCGGCGTGATTACTTCCGATGTGACAAATTCTGATGGATTTTGTCAATTAACTGGACTGGCAGGATATGTTGAATACAATATCTCTGCGAGCAAAACGAACTATGTTTGTGATGATACTTTAATAACAATTGAACCAAATGAAACACTCACATTAAAATTCACAATGGAACTTACAAATGCGTCTATTACTGGTAAGGTAATTGATGATGAAAGTATTGGATTGGGAAATGTGGAAGTTTGTGCAGTTAGTTTAGATGGATTTTCTGGAAATACTACAACGGATCCGGTAGGAAATTTCACATTGCAGAATCTAAATCCAAATCGAGATTATGTGATAACTCTTTCTTTGGAAGATTACACAGATGTTCAGCCGGACACAATACCTCTTTATCAAGCAAGTTATGATACAACATTAATAATGATTCCTAATAACAAATCAATAACCGGTGTTGTGGTTGATCAAGAGGGAAATACTCTGGAAAATGTAGATGTAACTGCAACTTCACCAACTGCATCAAGTGCGGGAATCACAAATTCTGACGGACAGTTTTCTCTTCAGGAATTAGCCCCTTATGAAACTTATACGGTTGCAACCGATAAATACCAACAAGGTTGGGAAAATACTGATACCGTATTTACAATTGAAGATGATCCCGTTAATTCTATGCCAAACAGCCTGACAATGTCTCTCCACACCTCGGAATTTGTGGGAACCGTTACAAACGATGTTACCGGGGATCCGGTTCAGGGTGCAATGATAACCATTCAAGCCGAAAATGGTAACACCTATTCCGGAACATCCCAACCTGACGGAACATATTCGATCAAATTTTTATATGAAGGGAATTACGATTTTACCATATCCAAACAATCGTATGAGACAAAAATTATTGATAGTGTATATGTGGCACACAGGTCAGAAACAACTCAAAACATTGATCTTACATATACAGACTCTATAGACATCTCCGGTTATTTGATCGACACGGATAACAGACCAATTGATTCCACTTCCATAAACCTATTTAATCAGGAGCAATTATTGAGTGATACGACAGACAGCGGTGGACTTTTTATATTTGAAAATGTCAACCCATATACAACCACGACAATTGGTTCAAACCTTCCATCAGATGATTATGACAATGCCGACACATTGATTTCTGTTGAAACCGAAAATATCACAAATATTAATTTGGTAATCGACATTCATTCTGCAAAAATATCTGGAATTATTGAAGATACTACTTCAAATCCAATTTCAAATGCTGAAGTTGTTTTGGCTTTTGGTGATGAAATCCAAAATTTCATAACTTCTGAAAATGGGAATTATGAGTTTTCTTATCTTTATGAGGAAAATTACGAATTATCAGCAACTCGTCCAGGATATGTTGCACAAAGTGAAATGCTCGATTTGGAAGATTTTGAAATACTAAATTACAATTTCCAGCTTGAACCGGAATTAGGTTCCATCTCGGGAATTGTAAAAAATTCTGAGGAAACATTTTTGAAAAATGTAATTGTTACTTTATGTCACAATGATGAAGAATTTATTGATACTACTTCCGCTGCAGGCGTGTTTTCTATCTCAAATTTACAAGAACTTCACAATTATTCCTTAACCTGCTCAAAACTTGGATATAATGATTATTCACATCCAGATTCGCTAACGACCGATTCAACCGATGTCTCAATTACTCTTGATATGATTCCAAATTCAGTTCTGGGTACAGTTTATGATGACGGAGTTGAAGTCGGTTCTTCTCTTATCACAGCAAAAAATCTTGATGGCTTTTCAAATGAAACATATTCAAATGAATTCGGCGATTTTTCGATTACTGGATTATCAGGATATTATGATATTTGGGCAGAGGTTGGAGATGATTTGGTGAGTCAATTTCAAGGAATAGGAATAGAAAATGGTCAGCCAATTTGTATCGATATTGAGCTTATGCAAGCATCACATATTATTGGAGAAGTTTATTACAATGATAATCCCAAAGCGGGCGTGATTGTTTATGCATCCAATATTATGAGTGGTCAAGTTATGAGCGATGTAACAGATTCAAATGGTAAATTTGATGTGCCGGGAATAACAGCTGGAACTTATGATATTAGTATTATTTTAGAAGGATTTACAGCTGAGGAAACATTCCCACAAGTTGAAATTGATGAAGGACAGACGGTCGAACTTCCAAGATTTAATCTAAGTTTTCTGGAGAATTCAATATCTGGCGGAGTTTATGAAAACGAGTCAAAAGACGGTATAGCAAATGCAAAAGTGAAATTATTTAAAAATGACGAGGTTATCGACAGTTTGGTGACAACATCAAATGGTTCAATTTTATTTTCAAATTTGGAAGATGGAATATATCACGTCTCAGTTTCACATTTAGGATATGAGGATATTCCTGATACAATCGTTTCATTATCTGGTGGAATTTCTGACCCATCAACCGTTGATTTTTATTTGACTCAAAAATTACTCACAATTTTCGGATTAGTGAAAAATACAAATTCTGAGCCATTACAAGCTGCTGTAGTTTTTGCCGAAAGAAACGGCAACACATATTCGGATACTACGGATGCAGAAGGATCATATTCGATTCAAGTAGATTCTATTGGAATTTATTCAATCTATGCTGAAAAAGAAAATTATTATATTTCTGAAATTTCGGAAATCGAGCTAACTTCAGATCAAAATAATTGCTATCTTGAATTGATTTTACAACCCAAACCATCAAAACTAACTGGTGAAATATGGATAATAAATAAATCTACAGATCATCCTAATACCGTACATCCAACAAGTGCCACAATTATTCTTGAATGTCCAGAAAATGATTTTGAAGAGGAAATCTCTCTAAGCCAATATGAATTTGACGAATTATCAGATGGGAATTATGATTTATCAATAAATGCCACTTATGAAAGTATTAATTTCAATTTTCAGGAATTAGATATTTCTGTTTCAATCGGAGATTCAGTTTATAGATATAATGAATTCATTTATAATCCGAACGCGGCAAATGTAAGTGGATTTATTAAAATGGAAGATGAAGCATTACCTTCTGCAAACATTATTCTTAAAGATTCTACAAATTTTCCAATTGATACTACATCGACAAACCAATATGGAGAATACATTTTTACGGATTTAGAAGATGGAATTTACAATTTACAAATTGAAGCCGAATACGATAATGAATTATTTTCACACGACATTTTAAATATTTCAATAACAGATGATACAACTATTGATTATACTTTTGATTATGTTTTGTGTAGTATTGAATTTACAATTACCGAAGATGGTTCAACTCCAATTCAAAATGTTTCAGTAAAAATAACTTCGGCAAATTTCAACACAACGATTTATACAGATTCTACCGGAAATTGTTCTACTGATTCCACTCTTCATACGAGAGAATATTCAATTTTAATTTCAAAATCTACCGGTTCTTTCGGAGATTACATAAATCCTTTGTCGTATACTTTAACTTTGGACACTTTGCGATGTTATTCTCAAGAGAAACAATTGCCGCTTCAGTTTGATAAATCACAAATTGTATCACAATCAGCTTTGGATTCTATCAAAATATCTTTGCACAAAGGCACATATAATGACCAAGTATTTTTACATTACAAAGATGCTGATAATAACGAATATGAAATTGAAATGACAGATGAAAATGACACACTTTTAATATTTAAAATTCCTCCACAATTGAAATCTGGTGATATAACATTTTGGTTTAATTCACAATCGGATACACTTGGAATTACATTCAGCAACCAAAGTTCTCCATATATTTGGACCTTAACTTCTGAAGGAATGCTTTCACACGATTATTCCAACATAACACCAAATGAAGCACTTTTTGCTTACAATCAAGAAACTACATTTGAAGCGAATCTTTGGGATGATGCAGGTAATTGTCTGAATGATTCTGTTGACGTTTCTGGTTCTGTTTTTTGGAGTTTATCAGATTCAACTATTGGTGAAATTGAGCAAATTCCGGATGAAAAACGATTGATTTTATTTAAAGCAGCAGATAATAATGGAATAGGAAAAATAAAAGCAAAAGTTACTTTGAAAGAAATTACAATTAGATTAGAAACTGAAGACATTCAGGTAAAAGATATGCATTTGGCAAATTTGCTTATTGATGGACCAAATGAAATCCAAAATAACGAATCCTGTTCATTTACAGTTTCAGCAGAAGGTTCGTCGATGTATGTAGATTTTTTTGAATTTGAACCAGTTGATTCGATAATAGGAACTCTTGAAAAAGTTCAAGAAAGTATTCTGTATAATCCTGACTCAAACTTTGTTGGTCAATTTGATTTAGAAGTTTGGGCGTTTGATCCAAATGATGGAACCGAAGTAACGGCAGAAAAACAAATCACAGTTTACATAAAATTAGATTTCCCCAATTCACCTGATACTTTGTATAGCGGAGAAGGTTGCAATTTGACCTTACCAGAAGCAATGCTTAGTTCTGGATCAGCAAAACTTTATTTGGAAAAAGTTCAGGTCTCTCCGATGCAAGAAACAACTGTAACTTCTGAGCTTATGGCTTCAGTGTTTGATATCAGATCTACTGCCAATTTTGCCAAAATGCCAGGAATTATCTTTGAATTTGACGAAGGAATTGATTTGTCTGGTATTTTTATCGCTTATTGGGATGTTGAAAAATTAGAATGGGTGGATGCATCATCAAACGGCAATAGAAAAAATTATGAATATTTACAGCTGGATTCAATTCCTTGTTTGGGTGAATATGGCGTTGTAGCAGAATCTAAACAGCTCGGAATTTATGACTTGAAATTACTTCCCAACCCATTTTCTCCGTATGACCAAATTGGCAAAAATATGGGACTTCAAATAATTTTCAAAATCTCTTCGAAGATAAGCCGATATCCAAAAATCACAGCAAAAATTTATACATTAACTGGAACTTTGGTTCGGACAATTGCAGAAAATCGTCCAATGCTAAAAGGAAATTATGAAGCTGGCGAAGAGTTTACACTCAATTGGGATGGAATGACAAAAAATGGTAAAATGGCAAGAAATGGACGATATGTAATCCAGATTATTGCCGAAGATGCAAATCATAAAGAAGAGATTGTTAAAACAATTATCTTAATAAAATAAAATTATGAAAAAAATATTATTGCTCGTTTTGTTTTTATATGCTGTTAATTTTCTAATTGCAGAATTAGATGATATTGATCCCAATTTTTATGAATTTGGAGCGAGACCAATGGGAATGGGCGGCGCTTTTGTAGCATTGGCAGATAAACCGAGCAGTATAATTTGGAATCCAGCAGGACTTTGTAATATTCAAAATCTGCATTCTTTTACTTTTGATAATTCAAACCTTCTTGACCTTGTCAATTATTCTTTTTTGGGATATTCTTACAAAAATCAAGAGAATATATCATTTGGAATCGCAATGATATATTGTGGTGATGATGTTTTCTCTGAAGCAGTTTTATTTCTCTCTTCTGCTATAAATGGTAAATTTATAAGTGATAATTTGGTTCGTTTGCCCTCACTTGCAGATAGATTTAATTTTGGAATGAATCTAAAATATTATAGTCACTCTTTTGGGAATAATAACGATGGTTCATACATTGATGGCGATGGCGAACACCAGATTTCTGGTTCAGCAAGTGGTTTTGGAATTGATTTTGGATTGCAATTTATGATTTCTGAAAATGATAAATTCGGATTAATGTGGCGTAATCCGATAAATAATATTCTTTGGAATTCTAAGAATGATGTGGGAACAGCAAAAGGAGAATATTCCGAGTCGCGAGCAGTTGACCTTATTTTCGGTTATGCTTTTGAAAACGACAAATTCACCTTTTCTATGGATTATGACAAAGCGTTATCAAGCGATTGTGAAGACGAAATAAAAACAGGAATTGAAACGAAATTTTTCAACAAATTGTTGGCATTACGAGCAGGATATTCGCAGGAATTATTCACTGGCGAAAACAGAAGATTCAGTTTTGGAATTGGTTTTGAACTGCTCAAAATCTGGCGAGATACAACTTTTAATTTTGATATCGCATATCAGATTCAAGAAACTCATAATATACTAAGAATCTCTTTTGACATTTTACATTAATTTTTTTTCAAAAAACAATTTTTTGTCCAAAGAATTTGCCGCTGACATAAAATGAAAAAGAAAAGTGACAATTTAGCAAAAAATGTTGGGAAAATTTCAAGCGGAACATTTCTAAGTCGAATTTCCGGACTTGCTCGCGATATTGTTTTAACTCATTTTTTGGGAGCAACTTCTGTCGCTGATAGTTTTGGAGTGGCGTTTGTAATTCCAAATATGCTCAGAGGACTTTTTGGCGAAGGTGCTCTCTCCGCAGCTTTTATTCCACTTTATACCGAATTCAAAGAGAAAAAATCCAAAGCAGAAACAATCCAATTTGCTCTAAATATTCTTTCGATTTTAATCATTTTGCTAATAATTCTTGTCGGAATTGGAATTGTTCTCGCACCAATTATAGTAAAACTCATCGCACCAGGTTTTGCACTAGAATTCCAATCTCTAACAAGTCAACTTACGCAAACTCTTTTTCCATATCTATTTTTAATTGGACTTACATCTGTCGTCATCGCCATTCTGAACGCTCATTCGATTTTCTTTTTGCCATCGCTTTCACCGATGATGTTCAATCTCGGAATTATCATTCCTGCAATTATTTATACTACTTTGAAAGAATCATCAATCGAAGAGAAAGCATTCATTCTTGCCGCTGGAGTTTTATTTGGCGGGATTTGCCAATTATCTGTCAATTTGCCTTTATTGAGAAAAATTGGATACAAATTTAAATTTCGCATTAATCTAAAACAAAAAGAGATAAAACAGGTCTGGCAAAGGATGATTCCTGGAATAGTTGGAATTGGAATTCGAGAAATAAATGTGGTCGTAGACACAATTCTCGCTTCGGTGTTGGCAGTTGGAAGCGTTGCCGCTTTACAATATGGAAATCGTTTGATGCAGCTCCCATTAGGCGTTTTTGGAATTGCAATTGGGACTGCTCTTCTGCCACTCTTTTCCAGATACATTGCAAACAATCAGACAGACAAACTGAAAAAATCTTTAAAAGATGCGTTTAATCTGATTCTCATTATAATGCTTCCAATAATTGCTATCATTCTTGTGATGGGCAGAGATATGATTTCGCTTATTTATCTTCACGGAGCATTTGACGAAAAAAATGCGCTCCCCATGACATTTGCTGCATTACTATTTTATTCTATTGGACTTGTTTCGCATAGTTCTGTAAGAATTTTTGCATCAGCGTTTTTTGCTCTGAAAAATACCAAAACTCCAATGAAAATTGCTGCTATTACTGTTGTCTGCAATATTATTCTCAACATTATTCTGATGCATTTTATTAAGTTGAAAGGACTTGCACTTGCAACCTCGATCTCCGCAACAATTCAAGCATTTATTCTATTCTTTGTTTTGCAAAAAAATATCGGAAAAATCAATTTCTCAAATATATTATCTAATTTTTTGAAGATATGTATAATCTCTATTTTACTCGGATTTGTCTGTTTTTATCTTAATCAAATCACAATTACATCAATGCTAAATTGGCGAATTCTGCTGTTTCTGAAAATCTTAGTTATTATGATAATTTCGTCTCTGATTTACTTTTCCGGTTTGAAATTTCTCAAAGTAAAATCTTCTCAAATGTTATTTGATATTTTCAGAAGAAAATAATTCCATTTTTTACGATTTAAACATCAAAATTTTCAAGAAAAATATGAATAAAAATCAGAATATTGCAGAGAAATTAAAACTTACTCCGCCAAATTTCGGCGTATATTTAATGAAAAATTCCAATGGAAAGATAATATACATCGGCAAAGCAAAGAATTTGAAAAGAAGAATCTCATCATATTTTACAAAGAAAAATTTTGACCAACCAAAAACAGAAATCCTTGTCGCAAATATTACAAATTTTGAATATATTGTTACAAGAACCGAATTGGATGCACTGATTTTGGAAGCAAATCTGATAAAAAAATATCGTCCAAAATATAACATTGCGCTGAAAGATAGCGAAAAATATCCGTATATCGAAATTGATGTAAAGAGCAATTTCCCGCGAGCTATTATTACTCGCAATATCGCACAAAACGGTGCAAAATACTTCGGCCCTTATACAAAATCGAGTTCCATCCGCCACACGCTACACATTTTGCAAAAGATATTTCGGCTGCGGACTTGCAACAAAAAAATACCAAAAACAAATTCCTCATATGAAAAGCCCTGCTTGAATTTTCAGATTCATAAATGTGATGCGCCGTGTATCGGAAAAATTGATTTTGATGAATACAAAAAGAAAATAGAGCAGGTAATTCTATTTCTAAAAGGGCAAACAAATTTAGTTATAGAAATACTTCAGGAAGAGATGGAAAAAGCTGCTGGGGAAAATCTGTTTGAAAAAGCTGCTGAATTTCGTGACCAAATCAGAAAAATCAAAAGCATTTCTACAAGGCAAATCGTGAGCAAAATCAGCAAGGAAAATTTAGATATAATAGGAATTTCACAAGATGAAAATCTCTGCTGTTCTGTGGTGATGAAGATTCGCGAAGGCAAACTAATAAAGCGAGAACATTATTTTTTGGATAATACTTTCAAGGAAAAAATTCCTAAAATTTTGTCTCAGTTTTTGGCTCAATATTATTCTCATCAAGAAGATATTCCACAAAAAATTTTACTTCAAAAATTACCGAGAAACAATGAAATTATTTCAGAATGGCTTTATGTGAAAATTTTCATTCCACAAAAAGGTGACAAGAAGAAATTGCTCGAAATGGCGAAGCAGAACGCTTCTCTTTTGGTTGAAGAAAAAAAATTATCCTATCTGAAATCATCGCATAAAACAGTTTTTGCCGTAAAAGAATTGAAAGACAAATTGCGATTATCGAAACTTCCCAGAAAAATCGTAGCTTTCGATGTCTCTAATTTGCAAGGAAACGAAGCAGTTGCTTCAATGGTTTTTTTTGATAATGGCAAACCGAAAAAGAGCCAATATCGCCGATTCAAAATTAAAACCGTTGAAGGAATAAATGACTATCTAATGCTCGAAGAAGCAATGACTCGTTATCTTTCTCATCTTGATGAAGAGCAGACGGAAATTCCCGATTTGATTATTGTTGATGGCGGAAAAGGACAACTCACTTTCGCCGAGAAAGCACTTGAAAAATATTCATACAAAATTGAACTCTTTTCAATTGCTAAAAAATTAGAGCAGATTTTTTCTGTGAGTCAAAAGGAGCCAATCATCATTCCGAAAACCTCTTATGCTCTGAAATTACTTCAGCAAATTAGGAATGAAGCGCATAGATTTGCAATCAAATATCATAAAAATTTGAGAGATAAAAAGACAAAATTTTCTAAATTAGATAAAATTTCAGGAATAGGGGAAGCACGAAAAAACGAACTTCTCAAACATTTCAAATCTGTAAAAAATATTGCAAATGCAAAAATTTCTGAACTAATTTCAATTTCTGGAATTAATAAAAAATTAGCACGAAAGATTTTGGATTTTCTAAATAAAAATGGGCAATAAAAGAAAATCCTTTATTGCCCGCAAAATTTAATTTTTAATTATAAACTTCTCTCTTTTAATTCATCAAATTTGCGTTCTTCAAATTTTACATCAACGCCGTCATATTGATTTTTTATGTCATTAATTTCTATTTTTGGGTTTTGGCTATAAATTAATTTTAGATGATTATATCTATTGCAAACCGTTCTGACTTGCTTGTCTGGAGAATTTGAGACAACGATATAAATGTGATGAAGGACCTTTCGTTTTTCGAGATAATTCTCTAAATGAACGACATCATCTCCGACGAGATTATCGGCATAAACGAATGTTATGACCTTCTTGTGACTTTTTGGTGAAACCTTATTTCGTGTCAGGTTATTTTTCATCGTTCCTCCTATTTTTTTATTTTTTAAATTACTTTATTAATAAGATTCAATAAATCATCAACCTCAAATGGCTTGAAAATAATGTCGTGCAGGCCGTCCTGCTTTGCTTTTACCAAAGTATGATTTGGGTCATATCCGAAGCCGGTCATCATTATAACTGGAATATTCTCGTCAAAATCTCTAATTTGTTTGTAAAGTTCGTATCCATCCATATCTGGCATCGCAATGTCTGATAAAATGATATCGATTGTCTCCTCACGAACTTTTTGCAACGCATCGAAACCATTATCCGCCGTGATGACTTCGAGTGAATGTTTTTTCAGAAGAATACTCAGATATTTCAGAGTATCAACTTCGTCATCAACGATTAACAATGTTTTCATATGAAAGAAAAATTTCTCACCTTACTTTTTAAGGACGGAAATAATTTATTGGAATCAATCATTAATGTCAAAATTTTACTTTTTTATTTCATATGAATAAGTTATCGGAGCTGCTTTTTTTAGCATTACAGAAACTCCGCAATAGCGAGTTTGAGAAAGTTCAATTGCTTTTTCCAATTTTTCTTCTCCGACATTTCCAGATATGAAATATTTGATTGAGATTGAAGTAAAAACTTTTGGATGTTCATCCGAATTTTCTGCTTCTGCGGTAACTGAAAAATCTCGAAATTCAACTCTCATCTTTTTGAGAATTGAGACAACATCCATTGCGGTGCAACCGGCGAGCCCCATTAAAAGCAGTTCTTTTGGCCTAGAACCTTGATCTAAACTTAAATTTTTATCCGCATCAAGTATGATACTATGGTTGGAATCTGCAACGGCACTGAATTGTAAATTGTCGATATATTTGACTTCTGCTTTCATATTTTTATGGACAACATTAAGGTGTCTGAAATTATCCTTGTCAAATTTTATTTAAATTTTTGCTAAATTTTTTACGGAATTCTTCTTCCCATTGCATCCATTCTGCCAGGTGAATTGTCATAAATTTCTACAACATAATAAATTACTGCAATATAATCTTTCGGAAATTTTCCGTGAAAATAACTGTGAATAAGATTGATATATTTCACTATATCTTTCTCATATTCCGTCAATTTGGGGTCGTCTGGATGCAATAATTGCACAATTGTTTTCAGTTTGAATGAAGGAATATCCAGAAAGACAATTGTGGAAATCGGATTTGTCATCTGATTGAGAAATGTCTGGGTTTCAAATTTAGGAACCGAATAAAGTTCCAACGAAATTTGCTTATTCAAATCAAACAATGAATCCACATTATGATAGAAATCATCCAACTGGTCTAATTTTTTCGAAAACGGAATATCCATAGTATCTTCGAGAAGTTTGATAATTTCCTTGATTTTTTCTTTTTTGGGAAGAAATCCCATTCCCTTTACAGCATTATTCAATTTGAAGTTTGAATCCCCTCGTTTGAATCCATACGAAGCGACAATGCCATTATGCGGTCCTGCCCACCTTGGCGGTTTCATCTCTCTAAAACCTGCCACAGATTCGAGGCGTCTTTCGACATTCCATTTCATAAATTTTTCTGGGAATTCTAAAAGTGTAAATTCTTGCCATTTGCCATCAATTTTTGCTTTTATCGTGCTATCTTCTGCTTCGGGTGTGACGACATTTGTTTGGTGAAAATATTCATCATTCCAGAAATCTGATGCTGAATAAATATTTTGCTCATTTCCGTTCTGTTTTGCACAAGAAAAGATAAGAGCTAAACAAGCAATAGATGAGAAAAATAAAACTTTCATAACTTTCTCCTTTCAAATATTGAATTTTTTCTTAAAATTTTAAAGAGAAATATTATTTGTCAAATTTTTCAAATGGATTTTTGAAATTTCAAGCAAATTCTAAAAATATTGACAGAAAAATTAATTTATTAATTTTAACAAAATTATAATAAAATAAGGAGTAAACTATGCACGAATGGGCACTGGCAGATGCAGTTGTAACTTCAGCATTAAAAGTTGCTGAAAAAGAAAATCTAAAAAAAATTACTAAAATCGTAATAAAAATTGGAGAACTTCAGACAATTGATGAAGAAATTTTCAATTTCGCTCTTAAAGAAGTTATTCAGCCGCAACAAGAAATTCTTGGAAATGCCGATATAGAAATAGAAACCGAGAAAGCAATTCTGAAATGTCGCGTTTGCAAAAATGAATGGCTCTTCGAAAATGCAAGAAAAAATCTTGATGAAGATGAGACAGAATCGATACATTTCATTCCCGAAACTGCCCATATTTATCTCAGATGCCCAAAATGCAAAAGCCCAGATTTTGAGATAAAAATTGGGAGAGGAATCTGGCTGGATGCGGTTGAAGGAGAGCGATAAATTATGGACACGCGAATTGAAGTTATTGATAAAAGATTAAAAAATATCAGAAAAATAATTGCAATTTCTGGCGGAAAAGGCGGAATTGGGAAAAGCTCTGTATCTGCCACTCTTGCAGCAAGTTTGGCAAAAAAAGGTCATAAAGTTGGACTGCTTGATTTGGATTTTTCCGGTCCTTCAACTCATATAATTTTAGGAATAAGAAATTATGATTTTCCGAAAGAAGACAAAGGCATTATTCCATCAAAATATTTCGGAATAAAATTTATGTCTATCATCAGTTTTGCTGGTGAAAATCCTGCACCATTACGAGGAATTGATATTTCAAATGCAATCATAGAACTGCTTGCGATAACTCAATGGGGTTCTCTTGATTTCCTGATTATCGATATGCCGCCAGGAATCGGCGACACAACTTTAGATATCATCAGAACTATGAAAAGAGTGAAATTTATTATGATTTCAACTCCGTCAAAACTCGCTTTTGAAATCGTGAAAAAATCAATCAATCTCCTTCTAGAATTGAAGATGCCAATCATTGGAATTATCGAAAATATGAAATTTTCTGAAAACTCATCAATAAAAATTCAAGTAGAAAAATATCAATTGCCATTTTTAGGTGAAATCTATTTCGATAAAAATTTGGAAAACGCAATTGGGAATATAGACAAACTTTACAAAACCGAATTTGCTGAGGATTTAGAAAAAATTATCCCTAAAATTTTTGATTAACTAACACAAATATCTTGACAAAATTACGAAATATTTCTACATTCAATTTCATAAATAGAAAGGAAATCTAAAATTATTATGAAAAAAATGATGAGAATTACTTTTACTTTTTTCTTATTCTATATCTTGCTTTCATCGCTTTTTGCAGACACAAATTTCAGAGTAATGACATACAATGCTCTCTATTTTCCGAGTCAGAATGGTGTCGGCAGATTGAATGATTTTGGCACTATTTTTACAGAAACCCAACCCGATATTTTATTGATGCAAGAGATGGAAAGTGAATCCGGCGTAGATATGATATTGAATGAATTGAATAGTAATGGCTCTGTATATTCCCGCGCTAATTTTGTGAATGGTTTTGATATGGATAACATTCTTTACTATAAAAATTCGATTGCGACTTTGATAAGTCAAAATGAAATTGAGACGCCGCGTCGCGAAATTTCAGAATATATTATGCAAATTGACGGCAATGAAATCAGATTTTACAGTTGCCACTTGAAAGCATCGGAAGGCGAGGAAAACGAAGACAAAAGATTGGAAGAGGTTACGATTTTACGCGCCCATCTGAACGCACTTACCGCTGGAACGGAATTTATTATTGTCGGCGATATGAATATCTATACAAGTTCAGAATCTGCCTATCAGAAATTTATCGCAGATGAAACAGATAATGACGGCAGAGCAGAAGATTTATGTGACCAAATTGGAAATTGGCACAATTCTGCAACATATGTTTCCGTTCACACACAATCTACAAGAACAGGTGCATTTGGCGGCGGCGCTGGCGGCGGTTTAGATGATAGATTTGATATGATTTTCACTTCGTATAATTTAGATAATAGTGAAGGAATCGAATATGTCGCAAATAGTTTAACACCATTTGGAAATGACGGAAATCACTTCAATGACAGCATTAACGATGGTTACAATTCCGCTGTCTCTGCTGAAATTGCCGATGCACTTTATAACGCCTCTGACCATCTGCCGGTTTATGCAGATTTTATCAGTATTTCGGGAGGTAGTCCTACTTTAACTATTTCTGATATTCAGCAAAATTCTTCGGAATATGAAGGGCAAAATGTGGAACTGACCGGCATTGTAACGGGAACTTTTTCAACCGGTTATTTCATTCAAGATGGAGTTGGTGCTTGGAATGGAATTTATATTTATGATAATTCAAATAATCCAAATAATCCAAATATTGGTGATGAAATTACAGTTTTAGGTGAAGTTGCAGAATATTACGACAAAACGGAATTAATAACGATTACCCAATATGTGGTAAATTCTATTGGAAATGAATTGCCAAATGCCGTGACAATCACAACTTATCAAGTAAACCAAGAGATGTATGAAGGTGTTTTAGTTAAAGTAGAAAATGCAGAATGCACAGATACAAATTTGGGTTGGGGCGAGTGGGAAATTGATGATGACAGCGGAAGTTGCCGCATTGATGATTTGATGTTTGCGTTTTCACCTACCTTGGGAACAAATTATGATGTTACCGGCATTGTTGATTATTCGTATGATAACTTCAAAGTTGAACCGAAGGATGCGGATGATATTTCTGAAAGCGTAATAAATCCTCAAATTCCACAAAACATCCAAATAAATGTGACTGGAACTTCTGTGACAATTTCTTGGAATTCTGTAGAGAATGCAACTTCGTATAAAGTATATTCCGATACAAATCCAAATGGTGATTTCACAAATTTGGAAGCTGAAGTAACAGTGGGAACTTCTTGGACTGATTCTGCAAGTTATGAAAAGAAATTCTATCGAGTTGTGGCAGTAAATTAAAAAATGGTACATCCGTAGGGACTCGAACCCTAGACCCGCTGATTAAGAGTCAGCTGCTCTGCCAACTGAGCTACGGATGCATGTCTCAACTATAAAAAGCTATCAAAAAATATTCTGCGTATCAATGTCAATAAAAATTTCACATATACATAAAAACAATTCGCAGTTACAATAATATTTTCAAATAAATTTTGTATAAATTTCATTTTTTTATTGACAAGAAAAAACCATCGACAAAAATCTGCACTTATGTTGGAGATCGTTCTGAATTAACTGAAAAATTTTTCTTGAAGTTGTTTAGAATTGTCTGAACCAACAGTATTAATATAAAGGAGGTTTCAGTAGATGGCTAAAACTGAAACAGGTACTGTCAAGTGGTTCAACTCTACTAAAGGGTTTGGATTTATTGAAAGAGAAGATGGTGACGATGTTTTTGTCCATTTTTCATCGATTCAAGGTGAGAACGAATATAAAACTTTGGACGAAGGACAAAAAGTTAGTTTCACAGTTACTCAGGGCGATAAAGGTCCACAAGCACAAGATGTAGTTAAATTATAAGCTTGAAGGTACGATTAAAAAAATGCGGTGTACATTTATTTGTGCATCGCATTATTTTTTGAATTAATCAAAATTACAGAATTTTAATAAGAAAAATATATGAAAAAAAGTGCCAAATTGACAGACGGTTCTATTGCCAAAACTCTAATTAAATTAACCGCTCCAATGATTTTAGGTTTTGTGAGTATGGTTGCGTTTAATCTCGTGGATACTTATTTTGTCGGAAAACTTGGCACAAACGAACTTGCTGCGCTGAGTTTCACATTTCCAGTTATTCTCGTAATTATCAGTATCGCTTTGGGAATTGGAATTGGTGTCTCAGCGCTCGTCTCCATCGCTATCGGAGAAGGCGATCATCACAAAGTTCAACGCATTACAACTGACGGGCTGATTCTCGCTTTTCTGATTGTTGTGTCGTTTGTCATTATCGGTTTCTTTACGATTGAAATTTTATTCAAAGCACTCGGTGCAACGCCGGAAATTGTTCCATTGATAAAAGAATATATGACAATTTGGTATGCTGGAATGCCATTTGTTGTCGTGCCGATGATCGCAAACAACGCAATCAGGGCAACGGGAGATACAATAACGCCAACCATAATTATGTTAGTAGCAGTAACAGTGAATTCGATAATGGATCCACTTCTGATTTTTGGTTTAGGACCATTTCCAAATTTGGGAATAAAAGGCGCTGCAATTGCAACTGTAATTGCTCGTTTCATCACATTCTTGGTGGCATTATGGATTATTTACCACCGCGAAAAAATGATAAATTTCAAATTCACTAAACTCAAAGAAATATTCCAATCGTGGAAATCAATTTTGTTTATCGGGCTTCCGATTGCAGGCGCACGAGTCATTACGCCCATTACAATTGGAATAATTACAAGCATAATCGCAAAATACGGACTGAAATATGTCGCAGGTTTTGGAGTTGCTTCGAGAATACAATTCTTTGCTTTGGCAGTTGTTAGGTCTTTGGCAGCCGTCTTCGGACCATTCATTGGGCAAAATCTTGGAGCAAAGAAAATTCACAGAATCGAGCGTGGAATTGTTCTAAGTGAAAATTTTTCAATTATTACCGGAGCGTTAATTTTCATAATTCTCTTACTTTTTTCTCGTTCAATTGCAGGCATTTTCAACAAAGATTCGATTGTGATTGAGACAATTGTTTTCTATTTATCAATCGTGCCAATTAGTTATGGATTTCAGGGAATTTTATTGATTAGCAATACATCTTTGAATGTTTTCCATAAGCCGTTTCAGGCGGCCGGTTTGGTAATTATGCAAATGTTTGTTTTCTGCATTCCGTTTGCTTATCTCGGCTCTCATTTTTTCGGAATCAAAGGAATATTTTCTGGGATTGCATTAGCATATTGTCTCGCGGGAATTATCGCACATTTTGCTTTGAAAAAACATCTGATTCTTCTAAAAAAATAATCAAAAGTTATTTTAACAAAAGCAATTTTTTTACAGAACTGCAATAGTTATTAGAAAATAATTTATAGAAATAAATTCCAGAAGCAACGGATTCATTATTTTTATCAGTCCCATCCCAAATTACTTTGTTAATTTTTAATTTTGTCCCCAATTTAATTGGGGATTGAATTTTTAATTGTTTTACAAGTTGTCCCTTTATATTAAATATTTTTATAATTGGATTATCTAAACTTTTTGAAGTATAAAATGAAATATTTGTAAATGAATTACAGGGATTTGGGTAATTTTGATAAAGATAAAAATTCTGATTTTGAACGAAATTTGGGTCAATATTTGTTATGATATTATCGCCATAAAATCCAGTTCTTTGATAATTCCCACGATAAGTATTCCAAGGAATTTTCGTTCCTTTCGGAAGTTTTG
>JACKQG010000604.1_pt1 | contig 39011 bp, 33 predicted proteins | sample 8237621 | NCBI WGS metagenome assembly JACKQG01 (sample SAMN15677084, study PRJNA649215) | marine metagenome | biome: marine; feature: Black Sea; material: saline water; isolation source: suspended particulate matter (SPM) from the Black Sea western gyre | collected 2013-06-09/2013-06-10 | depth... | reverse complement strand
GGTGTTTTTTCTGAAAATATATCAGACTCAAACCCCATAATTTTCCGGGGATTCACTGTCAGGGCTTTAATAACTGTCATCATATCTAGACCCGCCTCCTCAACAAGAACGTTTAGCGTGGCTCCCAGACAGCTTTCCAGACCAATCATGCCAAATGCAGCCATATCAAATGTGGCTTCTTTATCTTCAATGGTATGTGGAGCATGATCTGTGGCAATACAATCTATCGTTCCATTTTTGAAGCTTTCGATCAATTCCTTACGATCTGATTGTGAGCGTATGGGTGGAGCTACTTTCAAATTTGTATCAAACTCTTTCAAATCATCATCTGTAAAAAACAAATGGTGCGGTGTTACTTCTGCGCTAATGTTTTTATACTGCTTTTTCATTTGAGATACATTTTTTACAGCGGCAGCCGTGCTAATGTGAGGAACGTGAAGTTTTGCTCCCGTAAGTTTTGCTAATTCAAGGTCTCGATGGACCATAACTCCTTCAGCTTCAACAGGATTACCTGGCAGACCCAAACGGGTCGACATGCGTCCTTCATTCATGACACCGTCATTTCGAATACAAACATCCTCGGCATGATTAATAATCGGTAAATCCAGCATTCCGCCATATTCCAGCACTCTGCGCATAACACCGCCATCCATTACAGGTAAACCATCATCGCTGAATGCGACGGAGCCTTCCGCTGCCATACCGGACATTTCAGTTAATTCTTTTCCCAATTGACCTTTGGTGGCGGCTCCGATTGGATGAATGTGAATCGGACATGCATCCGCCTTTTCAACAATAAAACGGACAGACTCGGGAGAATCAATGGGCGGATCTGTATTGGGCATGGCGCAGACTCGGGTGAATCCACCGGCTAATGCAGCTCGAGAGCCCGTTTCCAGCGTTTCCTTGTCTTCCCTTCCCGGCTCACGAAAATGAACATGAAGGTCACAGAAACCATGGGTAACAATCAATCCGCTGCAATCGATGACGTCTGCATCTTTTGGATTGATTTTTCCAAGAGCTGCGATTTTTCCATTTTCCACTAATACATCGCCTTTATATTTTTTTCCTGCGAGAGGATCCAAAATCGTTCCATTTTTTAACAATAATTTCTTTGCACATTTTTTAATTTTCATGATTCAGCCTTTCCGCCAAGAAGTAAATAAAGTATAGCCATTCGAGACGCAACGCCATTGAGAACCTGATCAAGAATAATCGCCTGATCCCCATCCGCAACAGCGCTTTCAATTTCCACACCCCGATTCATGGGACCGGGATGCATAATGACAATTTCCTTTTTATGCTTCGCCAGTCGTTCTGTCGTAATGCCAAAAAGAGAGCGATATTCCCGAACGGATGGAAACAAACTGACACCCATTCGTTCCATTTGAATTCGCAGCACATTTAATGCATCTGCCCACTCCATAACTTCATCTAAATTGTAATTTATTTTCACTCCAAGTTCTTCTATATGAGGAGGTATTAATGTGGCCGGACCGCATAACGTTACGTCTGCACCCATGGTGATTAAACCATGAATATTGCTCAAAGCGACACGACTGTGGGAAATATCTCCAATGATACCCACCTTCAGTCCTTTCAAGTATCCGAATTTTTCATGCAAACTGGTCATATCCAAGATAGCTTGCGTTGGATGCTCATGAGTACCATCGCCTGCATTAATCACCACAGCATCCACATATTCCGTTAACCGAAGTGGAGCACCGGGAGTAGGATGTCGCATGACACAGGCATCAATTTTCATTGCTTCAATATTCTGAACCGTATCCTTAAAACTCTCTCCTTTTTTCAAACTGGATGTGGATGCGGAGAAATTGACCGTATCTGCACTCAATCGTTTTTGAGCTAATTCAAAACTAATACGAGTCCGTGTGGAATTTTCGAAAAAGAGGTTGACAATTGTTTGTCCTTGTAAAGAAGGCACTTTTTTAATGGGGCGATCCAGCACTTCCCGAAAAGTGAATGCCGTATCAATGATTGTTTGAATGTCTTCAGCCGGATATCCTTCCAAACCCAGTAAATGGCGTTGCTGTAAACTCATGAGTCCTCTCCGTAAGCCATAAGTACAATGGCGTCTTTTCCGTCAATTTCTTTCAAGAGGACATTCACATGTTCACCGTCGTTGGTGGGGATATTTTTCCCAACATAATCGGCTTTGATGGGCATTTCTCGATGACCGCGATCCACCAAAACACATAATTGAATTTTTTTCGGCCGCCCAAAAGCCATAAGCGCTTCCATCGCCGAACGTATTGTGCGGCCGGTATAAAGAACATCATCCACCAGTACCACAGTTTTATCATCCAAAGAAAAATCGATATGTGTTCCCTCTACTTGGGGCACAACGAGGCGCTCGCGAAAATCATCCCTGTGGAAGGTGATGTCCAGCGCTCCAAGCTGAATTTCGTGACCCGTATCTGCAGCGATCAGCGACTGGACTCTTTCCGCTAGCGGCTCACCACGAGTCCGAATTCCGATAAGAACCACGTCTTCTGCGCCACCGTTCTTCTCCACAATTTCATGTGACATACGGGTGACCTGCCGCCCGATGGACGCCGCATCTTCGATTACTGTCTGTTTTGCTGTCATAAAATCTCCATGTTACAAAAAACCCCCGGGCAGCTTCATATCCCGCGCTTGCGGAATCACTGAACGGAGGTCCATTCGCTGCCCTTCTCGCCCTCACCGGAGCGTTTTAAAGGGTCAATTCGAAAGCAAAGTTAGAGCATAAACTCAATATAAATAAAAGATATTTTTTACGATAAATTTTAACCGTTTTTAGAGAGTATTTCAAAACTCTACCAATCTACCAGTTACAACTCATCGAAGCTGAGCGTAGATCCCGTACACAGAGTGTCGGGACCACTCACCAACTCACTTCCGTTTATCCCTCAACTTTTTCCACACTGAAATAATTTCATCAGCAATCATATCAACACGTTCAAATTTTTCTATATCAATCTCAACCGGATTTTCACGATTCCTAAACCACGTGAGTTGTCGTTTGGCATATTGCCGTGTGCGAATGACTATTTCCTCTTCCAATTCTTCTAATGTGAATTCTCCATCTAAATACTGACAGATCTGGCGATACCCGATGGAATCCAATGCGTGGGCTTTTTTCACAGAAAATTTTTCATGTAATACTTTCGTTTCTACAATCCAGCCATTGTCTAACATCATTTTTGTCCGCTCCCTGATTCTATCTTCCAACAACTTTCTATCCATTGATAATAATATGGTGCAGAAAGAAGGATTGATTTCCTGTTGGTTGTAGCGAGATTGATTGCTAAAATGTGCAGTCGGAGGTTTTCCCGTAATTTCAAAAATTTCCAGAGCGCGGACGAGACGTTTTTTATTATTGATGTGAACTATTTCTGCATATTCAGGATCAATGTGTTTTAATTTTTTCAGTAATGGATTTGGATTTTTATCATACTCCTTACTCAATCTCTCCCGAATTTCATAATCTGTGACACTCTCTTCAAAAATCCCGTTTGTTAATGCATCCAGATATAAACCGGCTCCACCGCAAAGAATGGGTTCTTTGCCACGATTTCTGATATCTTCCATTGCGTCATTCACCAAGTCAGCATAATCCCCGGCGGATATCATTTCATTTGGTTCGCGAACGGCAATCAAATGATGTGGAATTGCATCCAACTCTTCTGCTGAAGGCTGTGCAGTTCCAATGGGCATGCCTTTATAAATCTGCCGAGAATCCAGGCCAATAATTTCACCATTGATCTTTTGGGCGACGGCAATGGCAACAGATGTTTTCCCAACAGCTGTGGGACCGACAATGGCGAGGGTGGATTTTTCAGTCATTTATTCTTAAAAGCATGGAAATTGGTTGTCACAGTATTTTGGTATAAATTTTACTGAAGAAATTAGCCTATGAACCAGAGATTACAAATACAGTATAATGCACAAAATAAGCGTGCTATATGGCATTTTTGCAGTATAGTAAGTAGTTATGTGTTTTTGAAAAGTTCGTAAAAAGGTGTTAAATTATGGTTATGAGAGAAAAGATTGCAGATTATTTGTTAGACATTTCCAAGTTGGTATTTGCCGGCGTTGTATTAAGCACAATATTGAAGGTAGATGGTATTTCAAAACTTGCAGTATTAGGAATGGGTGTTTCTGCAACGTTGATATTAGCAATCATTGGTTTCACATTAATAAGGAGTAAATAATGGAAGCATTTATTTTATTCACAGGAATAACAGTTGTCGGAATAATTGCACTTATTGCGATATTAATCTATGACCGTAACCACAAATCAAAACCACATAACCCCCAGTCAACCTGACGATGAAATTGACAATTGACAATTTTAAATTGATAATTGAAAATGCCGGTGAGTTAAGCATTCAACCATCAAGAATTTGGAGTAAAGATGAAGACAGAAAAGAAGGACATCAAGCCAAAATGCCCACACTGTGAAGTTCGAGTGGATCACTTGATCATTATTAAGGGCGGATGGTTTGCCGATTACCGAGTCTATTGTTGCCCGAAATGTGAAAAAATTGTTGGCGTAAACTTCAACTTATAGCACCGTCATAGTGTTCTTTGATGAAGGAATGAAAAAATTAGTGAAATAGCCCCTTGACCTTGATTTAAAGACAGATACGTACCCACGAAATTGATATTTTATTTTGTAGAAAAGGCTGGCTGGCAGTAGAAGTGATTAAGGAATAGATCAATGAAAAACTCAAAACTAAATTTCAAAATTCTTTTATTTTTCACTTCTTTCATATTCGCAGAGTCAAGCGTTGAAACAATTCCGCCCTTTACCTTTGATCAATATGAAATAGATTTAGGCAATGAAATATTCCAAACTGTTTTATCCGGAAATCTCATAGGTGATTCACATTTGGATATTTCAGTAACAACAAAAGATTCATCCGGACATATTTCTTTGTCCATTTATTCGTTTGAAAATGACTCGTGGAAAAATTCAGTGGAATCTGAACTTTCAAATGACGTTTTGTTTGTTGATATTGCAACCATTGCAGGTCGAGACAGGTTAATTATTTATGAAAATGGACGTTTCTCATATTTCGATCCTGAAAAGATGATAAGTGTTAATTTATTATCAATATTTTTTGATTATAAAGGATCATCACAAGGGCGAATTCCCTGGGTGAATATGACATTTGATTTAAATAACGATACTTTTGACGATTTTATTATTCCTGCTTTAGACGGTTTTTCAGTTTTTATTCAAAAAAGTGACGGCACATTTGCTGATCCTGTAAAGATGGGACCGCCCGAACCACATCTGGATGCCAGTGCCTTGGATGATACTCGTACGTATAGGGAAGTGGGGTTAAACCCCATGACTATTCCCTGGTATTTAAGACGTGTCCATTTTTATGATCATAATCTGGATGGACAAAAAGATCTCGTCTTTTGGAATGAAGATCATTTTGATGTGTATTTTCAGTCTGAATCGGGACTGTTTGATCCAACAGCACATTCTTTTTCAACGGATATTCCTTTTGATTTGGATGGTATGTATTCATTCATATTTCAATTCAGTGATTATAGCACATTTTCACTTTTGACCGGTTTGAGAAAAAAATCAAGCCATACAATTTTAGAAGATATAAAAGATATGAATGGAGATCGCATAGCAGATTTGGTTACACATACATTAAGCGGCCGCAGCTTTTTAAAAATGAAAAGTCAGTATAGAATCTATTTTGGGCAATCCACAGATGATGGAATTCAATTTTCGAAAGATGAAGGAACATCTATTTTCCCATCGGGAAAAGGCGGTGGAGCAGCCAGCGGCGGTTATTCGTCACATTTCTTTAAGGATTTCAATGGAGATAATCAAAAAGACATTTTTCGATATGATGTAAAAATGAATTTGGGTGCCATGTTTCGTGTATTTGTAATGAAAACGATTTCTATGAATTATGAATATCATCAAATGGAAAATAATGCATATTCAATCCATTCAAGTGTTAAGGGGAAATGGAGTATTAAATTCGACTGGGAAGAAGGGTTCTATCCTGCAGTAAAAATTGGAGATGTGAATGGTGATGGAAGAAAAGAAGTTGTTATGACTATGAATCCTATTGAATTGCACATTTATGCATGGAGTCCTAAACTGAATATGTTATCTCAAGAGCCACACATCATTTCATCCATGGTTCCAGGTAGTGAAATGCACACGTGGTTGTTTGATATAAATAATGACCAAAAAAAGGATATTTTTATGTATCATCCGTCGGAACTAGGAAATAATCGTTTAATTGTTTTAATCGCCAAATGAATGAAATAGGTATAGTGAATAAAAAATGTGTTCTTCAATTCATGTTTTGTATCATTTTCATTGTATCCTTTATTTTTCCTGAATCGGGATCCAATATGCGAAAAGGGGGCGAAATGGTTCTCATCCCCGGCGGAACATTTGAAATGGGTCGCGCTGATGGAAAGCCCCATTATGATAATGTACCGCTCCATACAGTAAACATTGACAGTTTTTATATGGACAAGTATGAAGTTACTGTAGGACAGTTTAAACAATTTTTAAATGAAACCGGTTTTGACTTTAACTGGAGCTTATGGGAAAAATATCATGTTTCGCCTAGAGACAATCATCCCATGGTTGGTGTAAATTGGTACGAAGCTGAAAAATATGCTCAATGGGTCGGAAAGCGTTTACCCACGGAAGCAGAGTGGGAATATGCAGCCCGGGGCGGTTTAGACGGCCAGCGGTATCCCTGGGGAAATTTTATTACAAAGAATGATGCAAATTTCCATAAATATTGGAAAGATGATGATGAATATGAAAATAGCACCATGGCTGGAAAAGATATATGGAAATATAGCACATCGCCTGTTGGCAGCTTTGATCCCAATGGATTTGGACTGTATGATATGGCAGGGAATGCAGCTGAATGGTGCAGTGATTGGTATCATGAAGATTATTACGCAATCTCACCGTTGGAGAATCCCAAAGGACCAGAAACGGGTGAAACACGCGTAACGCGAGGCGGGCATTGGTATAGTTGGCATAAAGGCCTCCGCGTGTACAATCGCGGGAGTAATCCTCCAGATGTAAAATGGTGGCAGGATGTCCAGGGATTTCGGTGTGCTTCAGTCTCAGACTCGAATTAGGATTCTTTAAATATGCAAAGTAAAGCAACAAGCGTAGAAGACTATTTAGACGAACTAACCGACGATCGGCGTAAAATTATTTCTACTATCAGAAACAGAATACTAGAGATTCTGCCTAATGGATATGAAGAATCCATGAATTGGGGAATGATTAGCTATGAAATTCCCCTAAAACGATATCCGGACACATATAACGGACAACCGCTGGGAATCGCTTCCCTCGCATCTCAAAAGAATCATATATCTATATATATGATGGGATGTTACATGGTACCGGAACAAACGGAAAAACTAATGAAAGCCTATAAAGATATGGGAGTGAAACCCAATATGGGAAAATCGTGTATTCGATTCACAAAATTAGAAAAAATTCCATTAGATACGATTGTTGAATTAATACGGGATTTCCCTGTCAAAGAGTATATTAAACACTATAAAAACATAAAGGAATCATCATGAAAATCTTAATCATTGCAGCTATAAGTTCCTTCATCTACGCTCAAGATGTATGCTGTCCTGTGTTTGACCCAACTCCATGGAACAATGTTGAAATTTCTTTTGAAGGAAAAGTATTCGTAAAAGATAACGTTTTCAGCATTGCTCATATTCCTTTTGGATTCGGAAAAGTGATGACTCGAATTGACAAAATGATCACTGCTGCTGATGCAAAACCGGAAACATCTACCATAAATCTTTCCGATAGTGAATCATTCTGGTCCACAACTGTATATGTGGAAGCATCAAAAGCCGTTCCAGGAGAAGAAATGGCTACATTCGACGGAACTTACTTCAGTCGTGTATATGAAGGTCCATTTAAAGATGCTGGGAAATGGGTCAAGGATATGAATGCTTGGTTGGAAAGTCAGGGAAGAGAAAACAAAGGTCTTTTGTTTTACTATCCAATATGTCCCAAATGCGCAAAAGAAATTTATGGAAAACAAGTAACCGTTTTATTGGCTGAACTCTAGAGTCGCTCGAAGCGCTTATCCAATTCTTCTATGGAAAGCTGAACAATAATCGGTCGCCCGTGAGGACAATAATAAGGATGATTTGTAGCAAATAAGCGATTCACCAACGCCTGCATTTCCTGGATGGTTAACGGATCACCCGCTTTTACTGCAGCGTGACACGAATAGGATGCGGCAAGTCCTTCCTGCCATGAACTGTATTTTTTCTTATTCTCCAGAAAGGAATCCATAATTTCACGTATAATCGTTTTTTCATTCCCCCAGACCATTTCAGAAGGAATGGCTTCCACCATAACCGTATTTTTACCGAATTCCTGCATGCGAAATCCAAGCTTGTTCAGATTGGGAAGAATATCCAAAAGGACAGAAAACTCATCGGCGGAAAATTCAAGTGTTTCCGGAAATAAAAGCGTTTGCGCTCCCAAGGGAGCTTTTTCAAATGCAGTCAAAGCGTCTTCAAACAATACACGTTCGTGAGCTACATGTTGATCGATAATCACTAATCCGCTGTTGATTTGTGAAACAATATATTTATCATGAATCTGCCAGATATTCCCGGCGCTCACATCTTCTCCTGATTCTTTCTTTTCTGAAAATGTGTTCATATACGTTTTTGCACGCTCCAACCCTTGCTGGATTGGCGTCTCCACTGCCGGCATGGAAAGACTTCCCTGCTGGGGTCCATTTCCAAACTCCGGGAATTGGGATGCCATTTTAGAAAAATCCGGGATGGTGTCCAAAATGTTGCCCAAGGCATCTGCTACAGAGGATTTCAACACGTGGTATAATCGCCATTCATCCTTGAAGCGCACTTCGATTTTCATGGGATGGACATTCACATCCACCTGGTCTGCCGGCTGCACAAGGTTGAGCACATAGAAAGGATATTCACCTCTTTTGAGCAATGATTGATACGCGCCATACACAGCGTTATTCAGCAGCCGATGTTTAATAAATCGACGGTTCAGGTAAATATATTGTTCCCCCGGGCGTGATCGTAGAAGGTTTAAACTTCCCACATAACCACTGATTGCAAAATCACCTTTAACAATGTTTACTTCCAATAAATGAGCGCTATATGTGGGGTCCAATAAATTATCGATGCGTTCTTTTAAACTCTCACTTTGGATATTTATAATTTCCTTATCATCATGAACTAGCTTAAAAGCCACCTCCGGATACGCCAATCCATATCGGCGAACCATGGAAACTATCTGACGAAATTCAACACGAAAAGATTTTAAGAATTTTTTTCTGGCTGGCGTATTATAAAAAAGATTGCGAACATTAATACTCGTTCCCTGGACAGGTTCAGCTGGTTTTAGTTCCCCAACTTCACCATCGAGGATTGAAACAGCAAAACCGCCATCACCGTTAGCGCACGAAGCCATTTCCATATCAGAAACAGAGGCAATACTGGCAAGAGCTTCTCCACGAAAACCCAAGGAATTGATATTGAACAAATCATCCACAGTTTCAATTTTGCTGGTTGTATAACGCTGAGCTGCCACATTCATGTCATCCGGAGAAATGCCGCTTCCATTATCCGAAACCTGAATCAGCTGATGACCGCCTTTTTCAATAACGATCGTGATTTCCGTACCAGTGGCATCCAAACTATTTTCCACAAGTTCTTTAACTACAGATGCGGGTCTTTCCACCACTTCACCGGCAGCGATTTTGTTACGAAGATCTTCAGATAGAATGTGAATTTTGGACATTATCTTTCTATTATCTTTATAGTTTGACGATAAACACTCCGCTCAAGTTTCTGTGCTTTAGCTATTAATTCATCCACCTCTTTTTTCTTTCTGTTTGTATAGCGTTTATCTTTAACTCCGGGCAAGTTGATCAATACATTCATGCATGCACCACGAACTCCGGCTAAAGCGACTTCTCCTGCTACGCCCACATCACTAACAGAATTCGGATTACCTTTTTTCACTAATTCATTGGCGATATCTAAAACCGACAATGATAGTTCTGCAGCTTCCAATGGAATTTCAATGGCATATTTATTTGCGGCTAGGACGGCTTTTTGTTTAATACTTTTTTCTTCATCCGAATTTGCAGGAAGGCGATTAGCATCCATAACTGCATTAAATGCATTTGTATCTTCATCTACCAAAAATGACAATCGATCTTTTATTTTTTGGGCTTTATTACCAATATCGCCCATATCATTTTTCAATACTTCAAAGCCCTTCTTTTCATGAGTCAACGCTGCCACCATGGACACCAGTGCCGCACCGAGGCTTCCAGCCAAGGCTGCTACACTGCCTCCGCCGGGTGCCGGGGAATTGGATGAAAGTTCATCTACAAATCCTTCAGATGTCAAGCCCATTAACTGACCGCTGGTTTGCCCTACAGCGAATTCAACAATTTTTTCTTCCGGCTTGAAAGAATAAAGGTCATTTAGCCCTAAAGATTGCACGGCACATTCAATAATATCCGCTTCCGGCACGGCGGTAGTGCGGCGCTGCTTCTTGAGATAATGACGCCCAGCCATCAATAATGCTTCCTTGGGAATAAGCCCCACCAATTCACTTCCGGTGACGCGAATTCCACGCTCCACAGCCAACTCACATGCTTTATCAAACACATCATGAATTGTGGTTGTTTTATAATTATTGAAATTGATGGAAATCTGCGCCCGCTTAAATTCATCGATATACCAGCCAACGCCTTTTACATCTTTGAACAATCCGGGTATTTTAACAGCTTTGCCTTTTTCATCCCGTACAATTTCTCCATCCAATAAATTGGGAGACTCGGGATTAGGAATACGTTTGCTTCTGCCCTTTTCACGAAGTTCAAACGCAATATCCGTGGCTAACCGCTGATCTTTCGTATTTAAATTTATATTATACGCAATTAAAAACTCTCTGGATCCCATAACTGTTGCGCCGCTTTTGGCATTGAATTTTGCCGGACCGTAATCCGGTTTCCAATGGGAATCTTTCAGCTTTTTAGCTAATCCTTCATATTCACCGGTGCGGACAACAGGCAAACTTCTGCGATCGTCTTTTTGTGCTGAATCTTCATAGAGATAAACCGGAATTTTCAGTTCGTCTCCAACTCGTTTAGCTACACGATGAGATAAGTCAACACAGTCTTTAGCTGTTGCACCGCTGACGGGAATAAACGGACACACATCCGTTGCACCCATACGGGCGTGAGCTCCGGAATGACTGGCCATGTCAATCACCTCAGCCGCTTTAGCAATAGCTTGAAAGGCCGCTTCTTCTACACTGGCAATAGATCCGACGAATGTAACAACCGTTCGATTGGTATCTTTACCAGGATCAACATCCAAAAGTGTAATACCATCCACCGCTTCAATGGCATCTGTAATCTGTTTGATCTTGGCCAAATCACGGCCTTCAGAAAAATTGGGGACGCACTCAACAAGCTGCTTCATCAGATCACCCTACGTTTGCGATTTTCATTAAATAATACATCAACCATAATATGACACCTAATAAAATAATCGTCCTGAAAAGAGAACGAGCCGGTCGTTTTCGGTCAATAATTTTTCTAAAATAATGGGTGTCATCGTCTGTAATCATAACCCTGCGAAAAGAAATAAAAAGAAGTTTACAAAGGGGCTCATGACCATCCAAATAGGTGATAAGTTGGTAAAATATCCGATCATAATGAGTCCCAATAATATTTGTGGTCCATACATTTGTAGTTTGTGCACCAATTCAGGATTTTTCCGCATCATGAGTCCGGAGAAAATTTGTGAACCGTCTAACGGTGGGATGGGAATCATATTGAACACAGCCAGCATAATATTAATTTGCGTAAATAAAATAAGCATCATGGTAATGGAAGAACCGCCAAATATTCCGGTTCTGATGATTGTACCGCCGACAAACGCCAAAAGTAAATTAGCCGCCGGTCCTGCGAATGCGATCTTCATCATATCCACTCGCGGATTGGAAAGATAGCGTGTATCCACCGGCACCGGTTTTGCCCAGCCAAAGCCCACAAATAAAATCATCAACGAACCAAATGGATCCAAGTGAGCTATAGGATTTAACGTTAACCGTCCAGAATATCGTGCTGTGGGATCACCAAGCTTATTCGCTACCCATGCGTGGGAAAATTCATGAAAAACCAATGCAAACAGCAACACCGGTAATAAAAGAATTAAAACTTCAATCGGGACTCGGAATAGCATAATCTACCACCTCGGATGAAAGGTTCGATGAACCTCCTTTAAATGTTCTTTGTCTAAATGGGTATAAATCTGTGTAGAGGAAATATCGGCGTGGCCCAGCATTTCCTGCACCGCCCGGAGATCTGCTCCCCCTTCAAGCAAATGTGTAGCAAACGAATGGCGCATTGTGTGGGGGCTGACTTTTTTAGTTATTCCTGCTGCCTGGCTCCATTTCTTCAAAATATTGTAAACGGACATACGTGTTAGTGGTCTGCCATTGCGGCTTAAGAAAACAACACCGTCTGTTTTACGTTTGCGTGAAAGTGCAGGTCGCTCAAATTTTATATAATCGTTTAATCTTTCCAACGCTCGCGGACCCATGGGTACAAGTCGTTCCTTATTTCCTTTACCGGACACGCGAATCATTTCATTATCCAGCAGCATACCCGTTAAATTGAGATTACATGCTTCTGAAACTCGTAAACCGGCGGAATACAATATTTCAAGTAATGCCAAATCACGCAATGATAACGCAGCGGATTCATCAACAGCATCCAAAATATCATCCACTTCCTGCACGGTTAACACGTCCGGTAATTTGCGAGGCAATTTAGGCGCTTCCATAAGCTGCGATGGATTATTTTCCATCCAATGTTCATCATTCAAAAATGCATGATAAGAACGGATGGATGAAAGAACACGGGAAATACTGGAAGCTGACAAATGAATATCGGCCAACTCACGTATAAATCCGCGAATATGTTTTTGTTTAATGCTCTTTACGCTATCCAACCCTTTTGCTTCTAAATATGAAACGTAATGTTTTAAATCACGTCTGTAGGCTTCAATCGTATTCAGCGCGAGATTGCGTTCTACCCGGAGCATGGTAATATAATCGTGGAGGTGAGCTTCCAAATTTAGCACCTCACATCTCTGCCAATATTTCTACGGCAGAAAATAATTCCTATCTGTGAATTTAACAGGCAATCATGAAAATTAACTATATTTAAATCGAGTAATAAATTATTAGTATAAGAAAACATTCTTTAACCTGTGACCGATTTTTCGACCATTTCACACAGAATGTGTTCCGCCAGTAAATGCCCTTCTTGGATACGTTGGGTATCGTCACTGGGAATAGCAATGGTTACATCACCCAACTCTTTCAAAACACCTCCTGTTTTTCCCGTCAACACGATGACAGAAATCCCTCTTTCTCTACATGCTTCCACCGCTTTAACCACATTCTTTGAATTACCGCTGGTGGATATGGCAACCAACACATCGCCTTCATTGCCCAGTCCTTCAATCTGCCGTGAAAAAATGGATTCATAATCCGTATCATTTGCCCAAGCTGTAATAAAAGACGTGTCCGTTGTAAGTGCCATAGATTTAACCGCGGGACGGTCATGACTGCGCAATCCGCCCATGAGTTCTGCCGCCATGTGTTGTGCATCTGCAGCGCTGCCGCCATTTCCGCACCATAAGATCATTTTCCCATTTTGCGCTGCAGCGACCATCATGACTGCTGCTTTTTCGATATTTTCCGCGCAGGCAATAATCATGGTGTTTTTCACATCCGAACTTTCTCGGAGTTGATTAATAATTTCTTGACGATCAATCATGATTATTCTCCATGAACTGCCTCTGCAAATGCTTTCATCAAACCACTATCACCATTTTCTTCCAAAACGGTTCCCGTAACAATAAAAGAGGCACCTGCTTCCACACGTTCGTGAGCGGCTTCGGGAGTTTTAATTCCGCCACCGACAATTAATGGCACATTTGTTTCAGAAGAAATACTTCGTATAACGTCTGTGGATATTGCTTTCGTCGCTCCGCTTCCTGCTTCCAAATAAATTAATTTATTTCCCATGAATTCAGCAGCCAATGCATGAGCAACTGCAATATCAGGACGATTCATAGGCAACGGCCTTGTTCCGCTAATCACCTCTACTGTGGAATGGGCACCTCCGTCAAACAGCAAATAAGCAGTCGGAATCACTTCCATGCCCATATCTTTCACAACCGGTGCAGCCACAACCTGTTCGCCGATAAGATATTGAGGATTGCGTCCGGAAAGAAGGGACATAAACAGCATAGCATCATAGTTGTTATTAATTTGATTCACTCCCCCGGGAAAAAAGATGACCGGAATATCTGAGTGCTTTTTGATCTGGGCAACACGTTCGTGGTGATGACTATCCATCATAAGACTACCGCCCACAAACAAAGCATCGACGCCTGATTTATTCGCTGTTTCAACCTGATTAATCAGGGACTCATCATTTTTTTTATCGGGATCGATGAGAACAATATACCCTGCGCCTTTTTCCGCTTTTACAACGAGTAGGTGTTGGAATACAGAATCCATAATTAGCCTATAATTTCCTCATAAGACGTGTACGACATAAGATCATCTACTTCATCCGGGTTGGATAATTTTATTTTCACCAGCCAGCCATCGCCGTAAGGATCAGAATTCACTGTCGACGGATCGGCATCTAATTCTTCATTGATTTCTACAATCTCACCACTTAATGGCATAAATAAATCAGCGACTGTTTTTACTGCTTCAATTGTACCAAAAGTATCAGCAATATCAAAACTATCTCCCACTTCCGGAAATTCTACAAAAACAATATCACCCAATTCTCCTTGGGCAAAATCAGTAATTCCTATGGTAGCTACACCATCTTCAATGTTAACCCATTCATGATCAGATGTGTATTTTAAATTTGATGGAATATTCATTTACTTTCCTATTAATCTAACTGTTCTGGATTATACTCAAATGTTTCTAAAAAGCTTGTATCAAATTCGCCTTTACGGAATGATTCATCTTTCATGATAGCTTGATGAAACGGAATCGTTGTTTTCGGTCCTTCGATGATGGTTTCTTCCAAGGCATTTTGCATTCGAATGATTGCTCGTTCTCGTGTGCTGGCGAACACAATTAATTTACCAATCATTGAATCATAATGTGAGGGAATTTCATATCCGGCATAGGCATGGGAATCGACACGGACACCTTTTCCTCCCGGAAAATGTAAACTGGTAATTTTCCCGGGAAAAGGCATGAAATTATTAGACGGGTCTTCTGCATTAATCCGGCACTCAATAGAATGTCCCCGCATTTTAAAATTTTGATAATTTTTTGGATATTCTTTTCCGCCATGCATTCGAATCTGTTGCTTTATTAAATCAACTCCGGTCACCATTTCCGTGATGGTATGTTCAACCTGGATTCGTGTATTCATTTCCATAAAGTAAAAATCGTTATTTTTATCCAATAAGAATTCGATGGTACCCACACCCACATAATCTACAGCTTTCGCTCCCCGGACGGCCAATTCACCCATTTTTTGGCGAAGCTCATCCGTCACGACCGGTGAGGGCGATTCTTCAACGAGTTTTTGATGGCGGCGCTGGATGGAACATTCCCGTTCACCGAGATGGATACAATTTCCATGTTCATCCGCAAGGATCTGCACTTCAATATGGCGAGGATTTTCTACAAATTTTTCCAAATACATATCGCCATTATTGAAGGCTTTTTTTGCTTCGTTACTGGCAGTTGTATACATTTTTTCCAGCTCTGATTCTTCCCGAGCCAACCGCATTCCTTTTCCTCCCCCGCCTGCAGACGCTTTCAGCATGACCGGATAGCCCATAACTGTCGCTAATTTTTTTGCCTCATCCACACCGTTCATGATGCCGTCACTCCCGGGAATGACCGGAACGCCGGCAGCTTTCATTGTTGCTTTAGCATTGGCTTTATCACCCATGGCATCAATAATTTCCCTCGATGGTCCTATAAACGTGAATTCATTTTCTGCGCAGATTCTGGAGAAATCAGCATTTTCGGCTAAAAATCCATACCCGGGATGGATTGCATCCGCATTCGTAATTTCGGCTGCCGCAAGAATGCGTGGAATATTCAAATAGCTTTCAGTACTTGCAGGCGGGCCGATACACACAGCTTCATCTGCAAATTTTACATGGAGAGAAAATTCATCTACCGTGGAATAAACAGCCACTGTCTTAATACCCAATTCATGGCAAGCTCGGATGATGCGCAGAGCAATCTCACCGCGATTGGCAATTAGGATTTTTTTAAACATGGTTTATCCGCTGGGATCAATAATAAATAAAGGCTGGTTATATTCCACAGGATCAGCATTTTCCACAAGAATTTTTCGTACGACCCCGCCCTCTTCTGCCTCAATTTCATTCATGATTTTCATGGCTTCAATAATACACAAAGTGTCGCCTTTATTCACCTTATCGCCTTCGTTTACAAATGTGTCTTCTTCTGGGCTGGGTGAACTATAGAATGTACCGGGCATGGGCGAAAGAACTTCATTCCCTGCAACTGTTTCATCCGCAACGGGTGTTTCTGTTTCAATCGGAGATGATTCAGTTGTAGAAACAGTCGCTGGAGCACTGTGAGTTTTTTGATCAGGTGAATCTGTAGATACAGGAGCAGATTTCACAACACGGTATCGTTTCCCTAGAAATGTAACGTCAATTTCATTCACGTCGCTGTGTTCCAATATGTAAATAATTTCCTTCAGTTTATCCTGCCACATAGTTTCCCCTAATGGTTATTATTTCTTTGCTCTTTCAATATATACACCGGTTCGTGTATCCAAGCGTAAAACGTCGCCCACATCTATGAATAAGGGTACTTGAACGTCAATGCCCGTTTCCAGCGTAGCGGGTTTTGTCGCGCCGGTAGCTGTATTACCTCTCATACCAGGTTCAGTATGGGTAACTTCCAAATTAACATGTGCTGGTAAACGCACATCGAGGGCTTCTTGCCCATCAAACAATAAATCAACATTTAAACCCGGTTTAAGAAATCCTTTTTGCGAACCGACAATTTCATCGTCAACATTAATTTGTTCGTATGTTTGATTATCCATAAAAATAGACTGTTCACCATCTTCATACAAGTATTGCATTTTTTTTGCTTCAACCTTGATAAATTGCAATTTCGCCCCGGAATTGAATGTTTCATCAATTATTTTACCGGTTTTAATATCTTTCAATTTTGTCCGTACAAATGCTGGACCTTTTCCCGGTTTTACATGCAAAAACTCTATAACCTTCATCCGTTTATTCTTGTGCAGGATGACCGCACCATTTTTAATATTTGAAGTTGTAGCCATTCGATTCCTTAATTAGAGCTTATAATTTACAGATGAGTAGAAGTATTCTCAAACGAGCATAAAGATATTATGCACTTGGGGCTTCAAGCCGTTTCCAATAGGAAATAGTTGATTGTATGAAGTCTTCAGCAGTGGTTAAATCTTGGGTATAAATATTGTTTTCCGGCATCATTTTTGCGTATTTGATCAAATCCGATCTTTCCAGCAATGCAAGCCATGCTTTCATTTCTTCGTCAGAAAATGGCAGCATATTCTCCAATGATTTTATATCCTCTGTGGTCATTTCCAATGTTTTTAAATAAAAACTATGTTCAACGTATTCTCTCAAAATATAGGATATCTGCACATAAAATTCCTTTAGATCGAGGTTATTTTGTGCTTTATCTCGTAAAGTCTTCAGTTTTTCTATAGCAATTTCATCGGGCTGGGGCTGGATATTTATTGGCGGTCCAATTAATTTTTCTCTTCTGTACTTTAAACTTAACCAAATCATGATTGCCAATGTCAAAAACAGAGTGGAAATAAGTAAAATTATTTTCCATTCCAACGGACGTGAAACAGGCAATGGATCTTTAACCGATTTCATAACTCCGACCATGGAAGGATCTGTGGAAGAAACAATAATTATTTCCTGCGCGTCTGTTTTCATTCTCAATTTTTCTGTTGAATCAGCATTGAGAAAAACAACGTCTATTGACGGAATCGAAAAATGACCCGTATCCCAAAAAACGATTTGCATCTTAAAGGTATTATTTTCGTCAAGAGTTTGATCTCGAACTTCCATGGCTTCTGGTTTTTCAAAATCTTGAATTATCACATGAATATCTCCAGCGACACTCGTATAAATAGAATAATGGATAATATCGCCGATAGTTGCCATTGTTGTATCCATTTCTGTACTTATGGAAATGTTTTGCTGAATTTCTTTTGTTGAACAACTAAAAATGAATATAATTGTAATTGGGAGAAAACGCTTCAAATTAAATGCGCTTTTCACGCTTTTTAAAATAATTCATCAACGGTTCCACGAAGTCCTTATCCGTTGAAATGGGAATCAAATCGAATCCAATGCGATCACATTCTTTGGAAAATTTTTCATTTTGATCTATTATAGCTGCTTCATATTGCGTGCGATCAACACTCGAACCTGTATCAATCCAACTGGTCTCATCCGACTCCGGGTCGTGGACTTTAACCAATCCAATATCAGGGATGGAATATTCAAAAGGATCGCTCATTTTTAAACCAATTAAATCATGTTTTCGATTGGCCATTTTTAAACTGGACCAATAATTCTCATCCAGAAAATCTGAAAGCAAGAAAACAACACTCCTCCGTTTGGCTACGTTTAAAAGAAATTCTAATGCTGTTTTAATGGATGTACCTTTCCCATGGGGCTTGTGGTATAATAATTCCCGCACAACCCGAAGTACATGGGAGCGGCCTTTCTTTGGTGCAATGTACTGCTCTACCTCATCGCTGAATAAAATCAGTCCGACTTTATCATTATTCTTAATAGCAGAAAAACCGAGCACTGCTGCAATTTCAGCAGCCATTTCACTCTTGAATTGGGAGATGGAACCAAAATGTCCGGAACGGCTCACGTCCACTAAAAGGTAAACGGTTAATTCACGTTCTTCTTCAAATATCTTAACAAAAGGTGAACCGGAGCGAGCTGTCACATTCCAGTCTATCAATCGTATGTCATCTCCGGGCTGGTATTCACGTACTTCCGAAAAAGTCATACCCCGGCCTTTGAATACTGAATGATATTCACCGCCAAATAGATCGTTAACTAATCCTTTAGTTCTAATCTCAATTTGGCGAACTTTTTTGAGTATTTCTTTTGGAATCACGTTATAATGGAATATGTTTCATAGAATATGGAAAATGGTTGACGGTTTACATCTACCATCATCCATCTCACATTTCCCATGTTCTACGGAATTTCGATGCTGTCGAACAAGCGCTGTAAAACGTCTTCTGAAGATAGTTCTTCCGCTTCAGCTTCATACGTCAAAATAACTCGATGGCGTAATACATCTCTGCCGACATAACGAACATCTTCAGGTGTAACATATCCTCGATGTTGCAGAAAAGCCCTAGCTTTCGCAGCCAAAATCAAGTTAATTGTCGCCCGTGGTGACGCGCCGTATTCAATCAAATTTTCCATGTCACCCAAGTTATATTTGCTAGGATCACGTGTGGCAAAAACAAGGTCGAGAACATAATCTTCAACTTTTTCATCTACATAAATATCATTAATCACATTTTGCGAATTTAAAATCTGTTCAGCATCAACAACAGCTGTTACACTATCAGAGATTTGCGTCGTAGCCATTCGCTTCAGTATAGCACGCTCTTCATCTTTATTAGGATAATCCACACGCAATTTCAGCATGAACCTATCTACTTGTGCTTCCGGCAGCGGATATGTTCCTTCCTGTTCAATGGGATTTTGTGTGGCCATGACGAGAAATGGAGCATCAAGCTTAAACGTTTCATCTCCTATTGTAACCTGTCTTTCCTGCATCGCTTCCAGCAAGGCGCTTTGAACTTTTGCCGGTGAACGGTTGATTTCATCTGCAAGAATTACATTTGCAAAAATAGGGCCTTTTCTCGTTTCAAAAGAGCCGTTTTTTTGGTTATAAATTAGTGTTCCTATTAAATCTGCTGGAAGCATGTCCGGAGTAAATTGGATGCGCTGAAACTGTGTATTGATCAATTGTGCCAGTGTTTTTACAATTAACGTTTTAGCAAGACCGGGAACACCTTCTAATAAAATATGACCATTTGCCAGAAGGCCGATTAAGATGCGATTGATTAAATCATCCTGACCGACAATGACCTGCCCGAGAGCTTTTTTTAAATCATCAACAAACGTGGATTCTCGAGCAATACGCTCGTTGATTTCGGTAAGACTGAATTCACTCATTTGGGTTGTGGATATCTAGGATGCAATATGTTTTAAAACGGGAATATCATTGATATTCTTTCCCAAGTTGCTTATTTCAAATTGCACAGAAGGAGCTAATTCATGATCGGGAAATTTCTCGAGAAATAACTTATACGTTGCTTTGGCAGTTTCATAATCACTTAAAATATTTGCCTGCACATATCCAACCATAAATTGAGCTTGGGCTTCATGTGAGGAACCGGAAAAGTTTTCCACTACATTTGTATAGGAAGAAATGGCATTATCAAAATCACGAAGATCATTCATATAAATATCCCCCATGAGATATTGTGCCTGGGCTGCTAATGCATTTTCCGGATAATGTTCAATCAATTTTTCAAGGTTCTCAAGGGAGACCTTTATATTCTTTGCATTTCTTTCTACTTCAGCTGCATTAAAATATTCCTCGGCTGTCTTTGTTCCTTCACAACCGACTATTATTAAACTGATTATAGAAAACCATATGATAATGTGTTTCATTTTTCTTGTTTACCTCAATTTTTGGACGCCGAATTTACACAATGGAATTAATACATCAATGTAAGTTATTGATTCCATATTAAACTCGTTATACATCTCAATTTATTTCAAGTTCCTTAAAATGCGTACAGGACTCCCCATTGTTTCACCCCAATTTTTGGATTATCCATTTGAAAGGCATAATCAAACCTTATAGGCCCTAGTGGAGACAAATACGTTATTCCTACACCTGCATCCCAACTTAATTCACTTAAACTAATAGTTGAATTACTATCCCATAATTGTCCACCATCTATAAAAATTTCTGCTCCCAAAGGGCCCAAAATTGGGAAACGTAATTCATAACTCGTTAAAAAGCGAATTTCATCACCATTTAAATGAATATCTTTTTTTCTTTCTTCCGGAAATTGCAATGCATTCCATCCCCGCAATGATTTTGCGCCACCCAAATAGAATTTTTCAAAAAGGACTTCTTCATAAATATCATATTCCTCTTTCCAATTGAAGATGACTCCATATTGTACTCTTGCTGCAAAAACAATTTTACGTGGTAAAGGGATGTAGGTTATTATGCCAGTATCTATTTTTTGATATTCGCGCGTACCGCCCAATAAACCACCTACACTGTAAATATCCCCCGTTATAACGACACCATTTGTTGGAGTTAAGGGATGATTTGAAAAATCCAATTTCGTTTTGAGGGAAATCATGCGCTGTTCCACATCCGACACGCTACCCTCCTGTTGGCTGAATTTTTCCCAATGCATACCAAACTCGATAAAAGATGTTTCTGTAAATTGATTAATAGAAGACCAATTAAATCCATAACGTTGAATAAACGGATTATCGTAAGAGCCATATTTTTTATACAATTCATACAATGATTGCACTTTCGTTGGAAAACGCAAATTCATCAGCCATTGATTTTCCAAGTTAGAATTGACTTTTAATCGAGGATAACGCAGCCCTTCTTCTGTGGGGATCTCCAATGATGTCTTTGCAGATAAACGAGTCGTTGAACCAAAGAGGCTCCTGTTTTTCCATTGTAAAAATGCACCCGGTCCGGATAAGTTTAATCCACCAAACTCAATGGGTACAAACCCACCTTCAGAACTAATCTCGCGCTTGGGAAAACTGCGTAATTCCACTACCATATTCACCAGCGTATCACTATGCATAAACTTAACCGGATAAATATTAGCACTTGAAAATTGACTCGTTTCCAATAATCTCCGTTGAGATAATAACACATCTTCAATGTCATACTTATCCCCTTTGTCAAAATGTAATTCTCTATTTATAATGTAGTGTTTAGACGGATCCAATCCTTCAATATACGTTTTATTTATAAATATATCGGGACCTTCAGTAATCACAATTTTAATATCTACTGAATCGTTAATATCTGTTTCAATATCAATCTTGGAAAATAATTTTCCTATATGGTGATACTTCTCCTCAACAGCAGCCACATTTGTATTTAAAGCAACAGGATTAAAGGGTATATTTTTTTTGAGGTCTAACGTTTTTTGAATCCTTCGACTGGAGAGTTGATTATTGCCCTTGATATCAATATTATTTATATAAAACCTTTTACCCTCATTTATAATAAAGTAAATATCCACCGAATTATTTTGGGTCAAAAAAGAATCACGGACTGTTGTATTCAAAAATCCTTCCGTTTTATAACGATTCTTTATTGTGATAGCATCTAGTTTCAAAATCCGCCGATCGAATTCTGTTTTTGAAAAAAAGAATGCACTTTTCAGATTTACATTTTTCTTTAGTTGCCATTCTGATATGGCTTCATTTCCCAAAAAATATACTTCATTCACAAAAAGTGATTCATCGTTTTGTGAATAGACTATCCCCAAAAAGAAGACACTTATACCCCAGTATTTGAATGTTTGCATATGTTTGAACGTGTTTAGTATGAATAACGCAGGCGGTATTTTACGTGCATATTACCTGTCTCATCAACATTTCCTACTAGAGAAACATAACGATTTAATCGGATTTCTACACCGACTTTTTTCATTGTTGGATTTGAGAATGAGAAAGAACGATGATAGGAATAATTCAACAAAAGGTTATCTGAAATTTGTCGTTCAGCGCTTATAGTAAAATCCTGATCAGTGTCTGAACCTATGAAACCGGCTGTTCCTGAAATGTTTACATTATCAATCAGCCCAACCTGATCGAGTCCAGTTACTTGTAAAATGTTTTTTTCCAACTCTCGTTCAAGAATTGTACCAAGAATATTTTGAGCACGGTTTCCAAATCCCCTTGCAGAAATTTCCTGGTCTTTGAGAAATCGATTTCCCATAGTAAGAAGTTCAATAATATCACTCTCAGAAAAACCGCTTGATGATTCAAGAGCTAACTGGGGATTATCTAACCTTCCAACTAATTGGATATAAATTTGCTCCTGGTTTATTTTTGTTTGAGCTGAAATATCCAAATAAGGATTGAATCCTTTTTTATCAAGCACCATATATCCTTCGGTAATATTGAAAACATCACCATAAAAATAGAACTTTCCATTTCTAATATATAATTCACCACCAAAATCAGAAGGTTTGTTTCCAAATTTAGTCATACTCAATTCACCGGACAAATGAGCATCAATTTGTGAATTACGCAGAGCAAAATCTCCCGTGATAGGAAAATTCAGTTTATAATTAACGATTGTACTCCCTTCTTCACTTTCAGATTCCACATCTGAATCTGAAACAAACTCCTGATACATGACTGCATCAACCGGTTCAATTACACCTGAAATTTCAATCGTGTCCTGACCGGTTAATTCGAGGTCTACATTGACAATTCCCTCAATATCACCCAATAAGGTTTTAAAGTAAATTTCTTCTCCAGAGATGTTCATGTTATAAATTGGATTGAAAAAATGAGTCATGTCCATTGATCCGGAAATAGACATATTGTGTACTTTTGGATCATTAGGATTTTTGACCATACTACCCTTTAATGATTTCCACCTAAATATGTTTTTACTTAAATCTGCATGACCATCTACATTATAAATTGGGTCATCAAGTTGTAAGGAATATATCGTGGCATCTTGGCTGGTTAAGAAACCATTCCGAATTAAGTTTTCACGAGGACCATTGACTTCTAATTCAATATCAAAATTGCCATTGATGGAATCTATATTTGAAATGTAAGCTGTTAAAAATTCTAGGTTTTTTGTATGACCTGTTACAAAAACCCATATGGAATCATCCTTGGAATATTCTCCATAATTGTCAGAACCTATATTATAATCAATAGGTAAAAATGCCGCGCCGGAAAGATCCGAACCATTATAATTGGAAGAATATTTATTAAAATATAATCGACTTCCGTCAAACAATCCTTCTGTTCTGACTGTACCCATTGCCAGCCTGTCCCAAACAGCATCATTAATTTCAAGGTCAAAATTGTAAAGTGTTTTTTTTGTACTCCCGCCTAAATGATAACTGCCTGTTATTTTACCATCCATAAACGTTGAAGATTGACTGAATTGAGTTAAAAGTGATACATCTAATTCATCGAAAATGATATAAAAATCAAATTCACGATCGCCTCCTTCTATTTTACCAAGGGGAACAAATCCTGAAACAGAAATTCGTTTACGATCTTCTGCCACCAAAGAAACTTCTTCCACATTTAGAAGAGATCTATATAATGAACCATTTAATTTCATTTCTGAAAACGTCTGTCTGGCAGCAATACCATTTTTCAATGTTAAATTCATTTTAATCTCGGGATAATTATCTCGATCAGAAATGGATAAATCTCCAAAACTTGTCCCAGACACATGATATCGGACATCATCTGTAAACAATTTCATAATATCTGCATCAATATTTGATAAATGAAAATTGCCTCTTATTTCATCTTTAATAACCATTTGACCCGATAGGATACCATCATCAATATGAATTTCAAAAGGGTGTATCGCAATTTTATCTGGTTCAAATTTCATGGAGAATGGTTTGGTATTAATACAATAATGGGTATCATACGCCAGTTGGATGTGATCTAATGTTAAAATACTATCTGTCGACATAAATCCTGATATTTGAATAAAATTATCAGCTTGTTTAAATTCTGCACTCTGAATATCAATACCTTCCTTTGAAAATGCAATATCAACTAAACCGTTATCAAAGGCGTATTTCCTCCAGGAACCCCGACCAATTTTCCCTCGAAAAAATCCATCGCCACCGTTCTCGTGAGGAATCCAATGGGCATTCATTGTTATTTGATCCAAAAATGTTTCATGATATCCCAAATTTTTGCACTCCAATTCAGCTCGAATCGATGGATTGTTTATGGTGCCTGATACGCGTAAATCACCTGTAGCAGAACCGCTATTTAATGAATCACTCCAAAAATTATTTATCAGGAAAATACTGGCATCATTGAGTTTCATATCCATGTCCAGTGATTTATCCATAATATTTGTAAATCCTTTAAGGGTAATAGAACTGGGTCCGACTGCAATTGATAATGGCGAATTAATCGAGAAAATTTGATCATTGTATGAAAAAGTACCTGAAATGGATATTTCACGGTCTCCATATAATTCAGATTCATTCACTTCCATTGTTACCGAAATATCATTGATATTATTTTTTTGAATGGTCCCTTCCAGCATTATAGTTCCATTAACATTCGTTTGCTCTTGATTGGTAATCCATTTACTCAAGTCAAAATGTGTTAGAAGAACGTTACCGCTAATCCGTCCATTATTTTCATAAATTCCCGAAAGTGATAGATTTGTATTTTCACTATCCAAACTTAAGCGATTTAGTGAAATATGATTTTCATGTCGTGTCATTGAAAGTTCACCTTTCATAAATAATCCCAGGGGATTTTTAACAGTTACATCGCCGGAATAACGATCCAAATCAGATTCAAAATGGATGAATGTCTCCAATGAAGAAAATTTTGGTTTTAACGGTAAATTTTCAAAAATGTGTTCAGGAAATTCATATCGCTCAATATGGATATCTCCGGTAAGATCCGGTAACAATGTCCAATCATAATGGATTTCACCATCAAATGGCACACCATTCACCACGCCACTTGCAGGAGAAAAATGAGCGCTTGATTCATTTATAATCAAAGGCGTGTTTTTTAATAAAAAATACCCTGATGTATCATTGAAAGCTGCAGAAAATTCTTCAATATAAAATTCTTTCATTTCAGGTGTAACATTAAGCCGACTATCCAATTGCAATTGTAATGTTTTAGATACATTATTGATTGGAATTTCCACTACACCACTCAAGTGTAGATTTTCAATAATAAAGTTTATTTTAGAGGGAAAATCTACATCTAAACTATCAGGAGTATTTGTTGAGATTGAATCAGTATTAATTATAGGAGATACTAAAATATTCTCGACACGTAACAATGATAATGTTGGTGCAGAAAAAATACTTTTTAAATAATTGACTTTGATTGAGAAGTCACCAAAAATGATTTGAGAACCATTTTTATGATGGAAATTCATCCCATTTCCCTGGACAATGCCAAGCAAATTTCCTTCAAGGTTCGGGATACTTATTTGCCAATTAGAATTTTCGTCTATTTTAGAGTTGATGTAATTCTCGATTGGTAATCGCCATGAGGATGACTGTAAAAAGATATTTACAGCAACAACCAAGAGGATAAATATTCCTATAAGTGTGGTTTGTATACGTGTCATTTCCGCTTGAATTGGATACTCATCATTACGAATATACGTGTACAGGGTTCCAATTACAAAAAAAGCGTTCACTAAGGAACGCTTTTTTTCATTCTATTTTTAGATAACTATTAATCTACAACTTCAAAGTCTGCATCTTCAATTTCGTCTGCATCTTCTTTCTTTTTTTCATCTTCTTTTGGAGGAGGTGCTTCACCTTTATCAGCCTCTTTACTATCATCATACATTTTAGAAGCTAATTTATTCCATTCAGCATTTAATGAATCCATAGCCGATTGTACATCATCCTTAATTGATCCTGAATTTGCGGTTTTCAGTTTTTCAACTGCATCGGAAAGAGACTTTTTCTCATCTTCCGATAACTTTTCATCAAACTCTTCAATATTTTTCTCGGTCTGATAAACAAGTTGTTCAGCTTGATTATTTAAGTCTACCATTTCTCGTTTATCTTTATCTTCTGATTCATGCTTCTTGGCATCATTGACCATCTTATCAATTTCAGCTTCACTCAAACCGCTTGTTGCTTCAATGCGAATACTCTGTTCTTTGCCCGAAGCCTTATCTTTTGCACTTACATTCAAAATTCCATTTGCATCAATGTCAAACGTAACTTCAATTTGTGGTACTCCTCTGGGTGCAGGTGGGATCCCATCTAAATGAAAGCGGCCAATGGTTTTGTTATCAATCGCCATTTCACGTTCACCTTGTAAAACGTGAATTTCAACAGTAGTTTGATTATCAGCAGCGGTGCTGAAGACTTGGGATTTTCGAGTGGGAATAGTCGTGTTCCTTTCAATGAGTTTCGTGGATACACTACCCAATGTTTCGATACCCAAGGAAAGTGGAGTAACATCGAGTAACAGAATATCATCTACATCACCAGCCAAAACACCACCCTGAATAGCTGCTCCAAGAGCAACCACTTCATCAGGATTTACACTTTTATTGGGTTCCTTACCAAATATTTTTTTCACCTTTTCCTGGATTTTCGGCATACGCGTTGATCCACCAACAAGGATGACTTCATCGATTTCTGATGCGGATAATCCTGCATCCTTAATCGCTTTTTTGCAAGGTTGAATTATTCTTTCAACCAAATCTGAAACCAATTCTTCAAACTTTGCACGCGTTAATGTCAGGTTCAAATGTTTCGGACCGGAGGCATCAGCAGTTACAAATGGCAGGTTGATTTCAGTTTGCTTTGAACTGGATAATTCCTTTTTTGCATTTTCGGCTGCTTCTCTCAAGCGTTGTAAGGCCATGGGATCTTTACGCAAGTCAATTCCATCACTTTTATTGAATTCATCCGCAATCCAATTAATGACTTTTTGATCAAAATCATCACCACCCAAATGTGTATCACCGTTGGTTGATTTTACTTCAAAAACGCCATCACCCAGTTCAAGGATTGAGATATCAAATGTTCCACCGCCTAAATCAAAGACAGCAATTTTTTCATCTTTCTTTTTATCCATTCCATAAGCAAGTGAAGCAGCTGTAGGTTCGTTGATTATACGACGAACATTTAATCCAGCAATCTTTCCTGCATCTTTGGTAGCTTGTCGCTGGGAGTCATTAAAATAAGCAGGTACCGTAATCACAGCGTCCGTAACAGTCGTTCCCAAATGTTCTTCAGCCATTTGTTTGAGTTTTTGTAAAATCATAGCGCTGATTTCCGGTGGAGTGTATTCTTTATCATCTACCTTTACAGCCAGATTTCCCCCTTTTTTCTTTTCGACCTGATAAGGAACTTCTTCTAGCTCCGTACCTACTTCATCATACTTTCTTCCCATGAATCGCTTGATTGAAAAGATTGTTTTTTGAGGATTTGTTACAGCCTGCCGTTTTGCCGGTTGGCCAACTAATCGTTCGTCATTTTTTGTAAACGCAACCACAGAAGGTGTTGTTCTTCCGCCTTCCGGATTATTAATAACTGATGGTTCACCACCTTCAAGAACGGCAACACATGAATTTGTTGTTCCTAAGTCAATTCCGATAATTTTACCCATGTTTAATTTCCTTTTTTTATGAGTTTTTCAAAAAAATATGAATTCAACTAGTTAAATAACAATTATTATACCAATATAGTTTATTTACCTATATGGCAATAATACTGCTTATTATCGCCCTATATGGCAGATATTTGGGTAAATTAAACTTCTTCGGTCGAATCGACGGAGGGTGTCGATTTTTTAGATTTCGTTTTTTTAACAGGTGCTTTTATATAAAAAAATTCACCTTTTTTTGCATTCACTTTTATAGTGTCACCTGTAACAAATTTTTCTTCCAAGAGCATTTCAGCGATGGGATCTTCCAGGCTATTCTGAATTTGCCTGCGTAAATGGCGGGCACCGTATTCAGGGTTATATCCTTTTTTAAGAAGTAATTTTACAGCTGATTTCGTTAATTTAACTTTCATCCCTTTACGCTTCAGATTGTTATGAAGATCTTCTAATTGTAGATCGATAATATTTAAAACATGTTCTTCAGCCAATGAATGAAATACTATCGTTTCATCCAGCCTGTTTAAAAATTCAGGACTGAAAGTTGTTTTAACTTTTTCTAAAAGTTTATCCCTCATTGCTTCATAAGATTTTTCAGTAGACTGTTTAACAAAGCCCAGTGAACTCCCTTTTAAAATTTCTTTTGTTCCTACATTGGATGTCATTATAATAATCGTATTTTTGAAATCAACTTTACGGCTCAAACCATCTGTCAATACACCTTCATCATAGAGTTGCAATAATAGGTTAAATACATCGGGATGGGCTTTTTCCATCTCGTCAAAAAGTATAACTGAGTAAGGATTGCGTCTTACTTTTTCTGTCAATTCGCCCCCTTCTTCATATCCCACATATCCCGGAGGTGCTCCAATCAGGCGGGAGACAGAAAATCGTTCCCCAAATTCGGACATATCAATTTTTATAAGGGATCCGGTATTGCTAAATAAATAATTCGCCAAAACTTTTGCTAACTCTGTTTTACCAACGCCCGTTGGTCCTAAAAACAGAAAGACACCTATGGGGCGATTTGGATTTTTTAATCCCGCTCGGGCACGTTGAATAGACTTGGCAATACTATTAATGGCTTGTTCCTGACCAATAATATTCTTTTTCAGTGTATCTTCCATTTTGAGAAGTTTATTCGTTTCAGACTCTGCAACTTTGTTCACCGGGATTCCTGAAACTAGTGCAACTACATCCGCAATGGTATCTTCGGAAATTAATTCAGGTTTGGAATGTTCTTGTTCTTGCCATTCCTTTTGAGCTTTCGATAATTTTACTATCAGTTTCTGTTCTGTGTCGCGATATTTGGCTGCTTTCTCAAATTTTTGGGCTGCAACAACGTCTTCTTTTCTCGTTCTGATTTCATCAATTTCTTTTTCCATATCTAAAATTTCCTGAGGAACGCTAACATTATGCAGATGAGCTCTGGAACCGGCTTCATCCATAATATCAATTGCCTTATCCGGCAAATATTTATCTGTTATGTATCGGTCTGACAAATATACACAGGCATCTATTGCACTTTCATCGTATCGAACATTATGATGGCCTTCGTATGCTTCTTTAAGCCCATTTAAAATTTCAATCGTTTCATCCTGACTTGGGGGATTTACCATTATTTTCTGGAAGCGGCGTTCCAATGCACCATCTTTTTCTATATGCTTCCGAAACTCATCCAAGGTTGTAGCGCCGATACAATGAATATCTCCACGAGCTAGAGCAGGTTTAAACATATTAGATGCATCCAGCGAACCCGAAGCACCACCGGCTCCCACCAATGTATGTAACTCATCAATAAATAAAATCAGGTTATCCGTATTTTCCAATTCGACCATAATGGTCTTCATTCGTTCTTCAAATTGACCACGATATTTGGTCCCGGCCACAATGGATGCAAGGTCCAGAGATAAAATGCGTTTATTGTGTAATAACCTGGGAACGGATTTCTCATTGATACGAATTGCCAATCCTTCGATGATAGCTGTTTTACCGACTCCCGGTTCACCAATTAAAACTGGATTATTCTTTTTACGCCGTGTTAAAATTTGAGCAACACGTTCGATTTCACCCTTACGGCCAATGACTGGATCTAATTTCCCTTTTCTTGCTAATACAGTAATGTCACGTGAAAAATGATCTAAAGCAGGTGTTTTAGACTTTTTACTGCTTTTCTCTTTTTTAATTATAGGCAATGATTCATCATCTTCTTCTTTTTCATCCGTAGCATCATCATGCAGCAATTCTAAAACGCCGTCATAATCGAGGTTATAGGAATTCAAGACTTCATAAGCGATGCCTTCGGTTTCTTTTAGCATAGCCAATAATAAATGCTCGTCATCAGCAACGGATGCACCCAGTGCAGCAGCTTCATTGTAGGCATTTCGTAAAATGCGTTCGGCCCTGCGAGTGAGCGGCAGATGTCCAAGTGTCATGGTTCCGCCGGATGATTTAATCATATCCTCAATCATGGCTCGCATATCAGCAAAATCAATATCATAAATATCCAGTATCTTCACTCCCAGCCCAGCTTCGAGGCGAATTAAACCCAGCAATAAATGTTCTGAGCCCACATAACTATGCCCAAGGCGTACGGCTTCCTCCTTGGCATGCTTCATAATCAATTGGACTCTCTTTGAAAAATTCTCTTTCATGGGTATCTTAAATTAAGCAGTACTGTTTCACATTCAAATACTATCTATAGGATTTAATGTTTCATTTTCTAAAATAAATCGTCGTTTACCTATTTCAGCAACACTGGGATTATGTGTCGTAATAACAAACGCCTGATTATAATCATTATTGATTTTCCGGAACAGGGTTAATAAGCGATCAGCGTTATCAACATCTAAATTCCCGGTAGGTTCATCGGCTAATACAACATCCGGATTTAAAATCAACGCCCGCAATACAGCCACTCTTAAACGCTCACCGCCGGATAGTTGAGCTGGATAATGGGTTTTACGCTCATTCATACCCACATAGTCAAATAATTCATTCGCTCGCTCTTTGACTTCACTTTCATTCCCGGAAATCAATGCAGGCATTAACACATTTTCCATGGCGGTGAATTCAGGAAGTAAATGATGGAATTGAAATACAAACCCAAGATGCTTATTACGTAATTCCGAAAGATCATCTTCTGTCTGCCCACTGATATCCTGTCCACAAATGGATATGGAGCCATTATCGGGCTGATCAAGCGTTCCCAAAATATTCAATAATGTGGTTTTACCTGCGCCCGATTGTCCCATGATGGTGATAATCTCACCTTTCTGCAGTTCTAAATTAATATTTTTTAGAACACGTAATTCCTTTTCACCATTATAGTAGGATTTGCTTATGTTATGTGCGATTAAGATCATTTTTCTAAATAGACTGCTTCTTTTGGGTTGATTTTAAGTGTGCGACCTGACGCCACTGCAGACGAAATAATAATAAACACAAATGAAATACATACCACTACCATTAAATCAACTGTCTTGAAAACCATGGGCAATTTATCAATAAAATAGATTTCTTCCGGCAATGGAAATAAACCAAATTGATTTTGGGCAGCGACTAATAATAAACTGGCAATAATACCCACTACGGCGCCAATGCCGCCGATCATGATGCCTTGAATTAAAATGATGCTTTGAATTCTGCGAGCTGTTGTTCCAAGTGTTCTTAAAATGCCAATTTCCCTGATCTTTTGATAGGTGACCAATACAAGAGTTGACATTAGGTTAAAGCACGCTACCAGTACAATCAGACTCAATACAGCCATGGTTCCTATCCGCTCCATGCGCATGGCATTGAATAGACTTGCATTCAGATCCGCCCAGCTTTTAATGGAAATTCCTCCCGGTAATATGCGTCGAAAGTACCGTTTCAATTCGTCCGCTTTTTCTGAATCCTGTAGTCGAACATCGATACCATCTACCCCTTTTTTTCGTGTAAATAATTTTTCACCTAATTGTAATGGAAGAAAAAGAACCCTGTCATCCACATCCAAAACTTCAGCGTGAAAAATTCCGGCAATTGTACCGGAAAATCTTCTTGGCAAACCTACATTGCCGCTATGATCAATAGGGCTCATGAGATTGATTTCATCACCCACACCAACATTCAGCCTTCGGGCTAATACTTGTCCCACAAAGACAGATCGATCATCCGGTTTTTCTTTAGATTCATCAATTCTAATATCGTAAAATTCCTTAAATCGGTCAATAGGAATTGCCTTAAAAGTGACCAATCGCTGATCCTGGCTGGATGATGAAATTAGTCCTTTGCGTTCTTGGTATTGTAGCGCATCAACCACATGCTGATCCCTGATAACTGCATCCAAAATGTTTGTTAAATTTACATCATCGTCCATGGATGTGATTCGCAAATCTCCTTCGAATCCGACCACTCTGCCTGTGACCCGTTCTTCAAATCCATTCAAAATGGCGAGTATAATAATGAGAGCGAATGTACCTGTGGCTAAACCAATGATGGAAATCCAGCCCGTTAATTGACTAGGCCCTGCACCTTTCCCGCCCAGCATAAATCGGCGCGCTATGGTAAAAGCAAATTTCATTCGTACCTCAATGCAACAGCAGGTTCAACGGATGATGCTCGATGAGTTGGCCACAGCGCCGCTAAAAGAGAGCTAAGGAAACTGCACAGAATTATGAGCCCTATGATAGTCCAGTCAAATAAGATTGGAACGTGACTCATAAAATAAATATCTTCTGCGATGGAAAGCGGTTTGAACCAAATCTGTATTCCGGCCAAAATTAAAGCTAAACCTAAACCACCCAATGAGCCCATTACACCAATATAAATTCCTTTAATCAGAAATATTCTTCGAATTGTTTTTTTGTTCATTCCCATGGATATGAGTGTTCCGATGGATCGTATTTTTTCCAATACAATCATGGTCAGAGCGGAAATAATATTGACCACACCCACCAATGCAATCATTCCGAATATGATTAGAATGGGCCATTTCTGTAGATTTAACCAGTTAAACAGCGTACGGTGTTTTTCTTTCCACGTTATAGCATAATTTGGATATCCCAGCGATTCCTCTATGGTCGCTGCTAAAACTCCCGCTCGTTTTCCATCTTTTAGATTGATGGTATATCCCGATACTTTTTCGCCGTATTGAAATAAAGTTTGAGCATCAGCAATTGGCATATAGACGACTGATTTGTCGTATTCCTGTAATCCGGATTTATAAATTCCACTCACCGTTGCCTGTTTCATTCGTTGGCCGGAAGAAATTGATACCATGGATTTCATATCGACTAAAACGAGTTTATCTCCGACGTTAACCTTAAGAGCTGCGGCAAGATCGTTACCAATTATTATATTGCCTTTCTGCAAGGTGGCAGATCCTTTACGCATCATTTGATTGATACTTTTCGGTAATGCGTCATCATCATGACCTATAATCAATATCCCTTCTGCATTGCGACCTTTGCGAACCATGGCTGCTTCCTGAATATAGGCTACAGTCGAAAAGGAAGCATCGCTTGCAGTCAGAATACTGTCTAATTTGGTTTTATAGGAAGTGACCGGTTTAAATAAGAAATGCTGAACACGAATATGACCATCAAAACCGGCGATTTTACTGGAAATGGTTTCTTCAAATCCATTCAGAACAGATGAGGTTAAAACTAAAGCGCATACACCTAACCCCAACCCAACCATGGCTGCAATGCTGGCAAACGACGTAAAACTACCCTGGTGTTTAAATCCTAAATGACGAGAAGCAATGCGAAAAGCTGTCTTCATTCATCGACAGTCCGCATGGCGGGGAACAGAATTACATCTTTGATGGTATTCTGCTCGGTAAGAAGCATGGTGAGGCGATCGATCCCCAAACCGACTCCGCCTGTTGGCGGCATTCCACATTCCATTGCCTGAATGAAATTCTCATCCACCGGCTGTGCTTCTTCATCACCTTGCTCACGCAATTTGGCTTGTGATTCCAGGCGTTCTCGCTGATCAATTGGGTCATTCAGTTCTGTAAATGAATTAGCAAATTCTGCACCGCCAATAAACAATTCATAGCGCTCAACCAAATTGGGATCACCATTGCGATGTGCTTTAGCTAATGGCGAAATTGCTTTAGGATAATCGGTAACGAATGTGGGTTGAATCAATTTTGGCTCTACCAATTCACACATAAGTTCATCTAACATTTGTCCATAGTTGGCAATGTCTTCCACATCGATATTATGAACTTTGCAAATCTTTTTCATTTCTTCTTCCGATGCAGAACCCAAATCCTGACCTGTCGCATCTTTTAATAAATCCAATAACGGTTTACGAGCAAATGGTTTGGACAGATCAATTTCATTTCCATGCCAAGTAACGTTTGTGGTATCCACAGCTTCGGCCGTTTTTCGAATCATATCTTCCACCAATTCCATATTATCTTCATTATCTGCATAGACCCAATAAAATTCCAGCATAGTAAATTCAGGATTATGATTCTTGTCCATCCCTTCATTACGGAAATCCTTTGATAATTCATACACTCGGTCAATACCGCCCACAATCAATCGCTTTAAATATAATTCATCGGCAATACGCAAGTATAGCTTCTGATCCAACGCATTATGATGTGTCGTAAACGGACGGGCATTCGCGCCGCCGTACAAGGGCTGGAGAACAGGTGTTTCCACTTCCAAAAATTCAAGATTATCTAAATATTGACGTATGGTAGAAATAATTTTTGCTCGTTTAACAAATACATTTTTTACTTCGGGATTAACGATGAGATCCAAATGGCGGTTGCGATAGCGTAATTCCTTATCTTCGAAGGCATCAAATGTTTCACCGTCCTTTTCCTTTACAACCGGTAAAGGGCGAATGCTTTTTGCTAAAACGGTGAATTCCTTTGCGTGAATAGATTTTTCACCCATTTTAGTTGTAAACGGAAATCCCATGACTCCAACGATATCACCCATATCCATTTTCTTAAAGTTGGCGTAAGCATCCTCACCCACTTCATCTCTTTTAATATAAACTTGGATGCGTCCGCCCATATCCTGAATATGAAAAAAGGATGCTTTACCCATCTTGCGTAAGGCCATTATTCGACCGGCTACAGTAACATCTTTTTCCTCTAACGCATCGTAATTTTCAAGAATGTTTTCACTTGTATGAGTTGGGCTATATTTGTGAGGATATGGATTTATACCTCGCTCCCGGAGCGTATCCAGCTTTTCTTTACGGAATCGTATTATTTCATTTAGGCTTTTTTGATCGTCAGACATGAATTTTCTTATTATTTTAAAGTATTAAATTTAATTAGATAGACAGCAGAGCCTAAATGATTCTTTTTTATTCTATTGTAAATATTAAATTTTGAAGTTCTGACTTTGTCTGTAATTACCTTTACAAGGTGGGATAAAAGTTATTTGGTATATTCATGATTGTCATTCCCCACCTTGTAAAGGTGAATTTTCTTCTATACTTAGCGGAGCGTGTTTTAAAATTCATATGTTAGGACAACCTTTTAGCGTAATTTTTGTCCATAGTAAGAACAACAAGATTTTCTGTTTGTTGTATTAAAATAAATCAATTTGGTAACAGGAGAATTCAATGTATACTAAACCAATATTCAACAGAATTTTATCAACCATTTTTGTTTTTGGTTGTGTTTTAAATGCTGCAACACCCTTCACTATCGATTATGATAAATATACTCTCGATAATGGACTAACGGTCATCCTCCACGTGGATAAATCTGATCCTATTGTAGGAGTAGCAATTCAATATCACGTTGGATCAAATCGCGAAACGCCGGGGCGGACCGGCTTTGCCCACTTGTTTGAGCATATGCTGTTTCAAGAATCACAACATATTGGTCAGGACCAATTTTTTAAAAAAATACAAAATGTGGGCGGTACGCTCAATGGCGGCACCAATAAGGATGGTACTGTATATTATGAAATTGTACCCAAAAATGCATTAGAAACAGTTTTATGGATGGAATCGGATCGAATGGGTTGGCTGCTTTCAACCGTAACTCAACCTGCCTTTGAGAACCAACAGGAAGTTGTTCAAAATGAAAAACGCCAACGAGTGGATAATCGTCCATATGGACATAATGATTATGTAATCATTAAAAACATGTATCCCGAGAGTCACCCATATAATTGGACCACGATCGGTGAATTAGAAGATTTACAAAATGCTACATTGCACGACGTCCGGGAATTCTACGAAAAATGGTATGGACCTAATAATGCAACAATGGTTATTGCAGGTGATATAAATAAACGAGATGTGAAAAAACTGGTGGAAAAATATTTCGGTGAAATTAAAGCGGGTCCTGACAATGGAAATCCCAAGCCTATGCATATTAAGCTCACCGAAACAAAAAAAGTATATCACGAAGACAATTTTGCAAAATCTCCTCGACTAACTATTGCGCTACCCACTGTTGATAACAAACATGATGATTCGGCTGCACTTGAATTATTGAGCCAACTTTTGGGAGATGGGAAAAAAGCACCGCTATATAAAGTCATCGTGGAAGAGAAAAAACTGGCTCCGAATTTATATTCCTACAGCTACACACAGGAAATTGCAGGAATATTTTATATAGTTGTTAATGGATTCCCTACAACTAATCTCACGGATGTTGAAGCAACAGTGCATGAAGCATTTGCCCGTTTTGAAAGTGATGGCTTTACTGATGAAGATTTAGCTCGACTTAAAGCAAAATATGAAACCGGGTTTTACAGGGGAATTTCTTCAGTATTGGGTAAAGGATTTCAACTGGCATATTATAACGAATACTTCGGCTCCCCTGATGCAATGTCCAGTGAACTCCAAAAAGTTCTGGATGTAAATATGGACGATATAAACCGGGTGTATGAAACATATATCAAAGGTCAACATTATGTGATGACTAGTTTTGTACCCAAAGGAAGTGTTGAATTAGTTGCCGATGGATCAAACCTCTTTCCCATTAAAGAAGAAGTAATCGTTAAAAATGTAGCAAAAGAAGCGGGAACCGGAGATATGGAAGTCACAAAAATTCCATCCACATTCGACAGATCAATTGAACCGGCTACGGGACCCCAACCTCGCTTGAACTTGCCCACAATCTGGAGACATAATTATAAAAATGGAATTTCACTTTATGGCTCAAAACACAGTGAACTGCCTTTAATCAATTTCGGTATTCAAATTGATGGCGGAATGTTATTGGACAATCCGAACAAAATTGGTGTTGCAAACCTCATTACTGACATGATGATGGAAGGAACAGCCAATAAAACTCCCGTTGAGCTTGAAGAAGCAATAGACGCTCTGGGTTCATCCATTTATATGTATACCGGAAAACAATCGATTGGAGTTGAAGTCACAACATTAAAACGGAATTTTCTTGCGACTCTTGCTTTGGTTGAAGAAATCCTGTTTGAACCGCGCTGGGATGAAACAGAATTTGATCGTATCAAGAGAGAAACGGCTGAATCAATAAAACGCCGCTCTGCTGTACCTTCGTCCATCGCATCAAATGTGTATAATAAATTGATTTATGGCAATCATATTCTTGCAAATTCAACATCCGGATCAGTTGAATCAGTGGAATCTATAGAACTGGATGATTTGAAAAATTATTATACAACCAACTTTTCAGCTCATTTAGTTTCCATGAGTATTGTGGGAGATTTAAATCGCAATGTAGCTGTAAGAGCATTTGAAGATTTGGTAGACAGATGGAAAATAAAAGACGTGAATTTCATCGAATACGAAATGCCTTCCCCAGATAAAACAGCAAAAGTATATTTCGTTGATGTTCCCGATGCAAAACAATCTGAAATACGTATTGGATATTTAGGATTAGCCCGAACAGATCCAGATTACTTCCCAGCCACGGTAATGAATATGAAACTCGGCGGTAATTTCAGCGGTAATGTGAATTTGGTTCTACGTGAGGAAAAGGGCTTTACGTATGGAGCACGAACCGGATTCAGTGGTTCAAAATTTCCGGGGAAATTCACAGCTTCATCTGGAGTACGTTCCAATACAACCGAAGAATCCGTCACTATTTTTAAAGAACTCATGACAGCATATCTTGAACCCATTGCTGAAGAAGATTTGGGTTTTACCAAAAATGTTTTATTGAAATCCAACGCACGGAAATTTGAAACATTGGGCGCATTGCGAGGCATGATTGATAAAATTGCCACATACGATTTACCCTATGATTATATCAAAGATCAAGAAGAAATCGTTCGAGATATGACAGTGGAAAGCCATAATGCATTGGCGAAAAAACTGATTCGCCCCGACGAAATGATTTATTTGATTGTGGGAGATGCAGCTACACAGCTTGATGGATTAAAATCATTGGGTTTCGGTGATCCGATCTTACTCGATGCTGAAGGAAATCCTGT
>JACKQG010001040.1_pt1 | contig 39035 bp, 38 predicted proteins | sample 8237621 | NCBI WGS metagenome assembly JACKQG01 (sample SAMN15677084, study PRJNA649215) | marine metagenome | biome: marine; feature: Black Sea; material: saline water; isolation source: suspended particulate matter (SPM) from the Black Sea western gyre | collected 2013-06-09/2013-06-10 | depth... | reverse complement strand
TGCTTCTTTTTCGACGGTGTCGCGAATTGAGGAACGCTCCCGGCTGTTCGGGCACTGTAAACGCTCATCGAAAACGGGAGCACTCCTGATCGGTTCTTGATCGTCGAAAGCGGGAGCACCTGACATCCCCGTTCGTTCGCGGACCCCGCCCGAGGCTTGCTCGGAAGGTTCGGCGAGCAGGACGGGGGAAGGGTGCACACCGATATGGAGATGTGGACAGAGGTCCGGCGCAGGGTGCTCGTCGAGGGCCTGTCGAAACGGGCGGCGCGTCGCGAGTACGGGCTGGGGTCGGAGACGCTCGAGAAGATCCTCACCCACGCTGAGCCGCCGGGCTATCGGTCAACGGGGCAGCGGCCGAGACCGAAGCTGGGTCCGTTCACCGGTGTGATCGACGAGATCCTGGCGACCGACGCTGACCCGTCGACACCGCGCAAGCAACGTCACACGGCGAAGCGGGTCTTCGAGCGGCTGCGCGACGAGCACGGCTATTCGGGCAGCGAGGTCCAAGTCCGCCGTTACATCGCCGAGCGCCGGCGGACGCAGGCGGAGGTGTTCGTGCCGTTGTCGCATCCGCCCGGCGAAGCCCAGTTCGATTTCGGTGAAGCGACCGTCGAGATCGCCGGCGAACGGATGAAGGCGGCGTTGGCAGTGATGAGCTTGCCGTACTCCGACGCGTTCTTCGTGTCGGCGTATCCGCGTGAGTGCACCGAGACGTTCCAGCAGGGCCACGTGTCGGGCTTCGAGTACTTCGGTGGTGTCCCGACGAAGACCGCGTATGACAACACGACGATCGCCGTGTCGAAGGTGATGGGCGGATCGCAACGGCAGTTGACCCGCGAGTTCCTACGCCTCGAATCGCACTACCTGTTCACGCATCGGTTCTGCCGGGTGGCTCGGGGCAACGAGAAGGGCCACGTCGAGAACCTCGTCGGGTTCGGGCGCCGGAACTTTCTGGTCCCGGTCCCAGCGTTCGACACGTTCGCCGACCTCAACGCCCATCTTGCTCGGCGTTGCGACGCCGACTTGGACCGGCGGGTGCGGGGCAAGGGCACGACGAAACGCGAACGTCTCGCCGAGGACCTGGCCGCGATGTTGGCGTTGCCGGCCGAGTCGTTCGAAGCGCGCCGGGTCGAGCAGCGCCGGGCGAACACGTTGTCGCTGGTGCGGTTCGACCGCAACGACTACTCGGTGCCGACCGCGTACGCGCACCACGACCTCACCGTGCTGGGTGGCGTCGACCACCTCACCATCGCGGCGGGCCCCCAGATCGTCGCAACCCACCTGCGTCACTGGGGACGGGAACGGGTCTTCTTCAACCCGGTGCACTACCTGGCCCTGTTGGAACGTAAGCCAGGCGCCCTCGACGCCGCCCGGCCCCTCGAAGACTGGGACCTGCCCCCGTGTTTCGCGTTGTTGCGCCGACGCCTCGAAGCCGACCTCGCCTCGGGCGGCACACGCGAGTTCATCAAGGTGCTGCGCCTCATGGAACGAGCGTCGCTGCGTGAGCTCACCAGTGCTGTTGGCCAAGCGCTGAGGATCGGGGCGACCGGCGCGGACGCCGTCGGCCTGATCCTGGCGCACTCCCAAGAACGCCCCGTCGGACTATTCAGCCTCGACGGCCACCCCCATCTCAAGAGCGTCGTCGTTGACGCCATCGATCTCGGCGCATACCGCGCCCTGACACCCATAGGAGACACCGCATGAAGACCCTCGAAACGAAATCGATGGTGCTGCTGCACCACCACCTCAAAGCGCTGCGCCTGCCAACCATCGGCGCCGAGGCCGAGAAGGTCGCCGCCCAAGCAGCGACCGACAACGCCGACCACCTCACCTACCTCCTGCGGCTCTGCGAGTTGGAGCTGCTCGAGCGGGAGAAGCGCGCCGCGGAGCGACGGCTCAAGGCCGCCCGGTTCCCGACGTTCAAGTCGCTCGACACGTTCGACTTCACCGCCCGACCCTCCGTCAACAAAATGCTCATCACCGAACTGGCCCGCTGCGACTTCATCGACAAACGCGAGAACGTGCTGCTGGTCGGCAACCCCGGCACCGGCAAGAGTCACCTCGCCACCGCGCTCGCCGCAGCAGCATGCGGGCGCGGCTACAAGGTGCGGTTCTTCCGGGCCACCGAACTCATCACCACCCTCATCGAAGCCCGCGACGAACGCACCTTCCTCCGAGTCAAGAACCAGCTCGCCAAACTGGACCTCCTCGTGCTGGACGAGCTGGGCTACGTGCCCGCGTCCAAGGTCGGCGCCGAGCTGCTCTTCGACGTGATCTCGACCGCGTACGAGCGCACCTCGATGATCGTCACGACCAACCTGCCGTTCGAGTCGTGGACCGAAGTCCTCGGCTCCGAACGCCTCACCGGCGCCACCCTCGACCGGCTCACCCACCGCTGCCGGATCATCGAAACCAAAGGCGAGTCCTACCGGCTACACGACGCGAAGACCCGCACCCGCCGCACGCGCCACCCCGAAACACTGGCCAACACCACGGCCCCTACGCCAGACTGACCAATAACGAACGTGCTCTCGTTTTCGACGATCGCGCGCTACCGGATTCGATGAGCGTTCACAAGGAGAACTAATGGCGCATGTTCAAAAACGCTCGCCCGGAAGATACCGGGTCCGGTACCGGGACCCAGACAACAAGGAACGATCAAAGACCTTCAAGAAGAAGAACGATGCAGACCGGTTTGCTGCCAGTGTTGAGACTGATATGGCCCGAGGGACATGGGTCTCGCCAGATCGTGGGCGACAACTATTCTCTGAGTACGCGGCGATCAGGATGTCAACGCTGGACTGCAAGCCAAAGACGCGTGCCGGTTACGAGTCGATTCTGGAACGATGGATTATGCCAACATTTGGTAATCGGCCTGTCGAGAAGATCTCTTGGTCAACGATCGAGAGGTTCAAAGCCGAGATGTTGAACGCTGGCCGGTCGCCACAGACAGTCAAGAACGCTCTCAACGTGTTGCGTCCGATCCTTGATCTCGCAGTCCGAGACGGAGCACTCGTAACCAGCCCCGCCCGGGATGTGAAGTCTCCGAAGGTCGCTGCGTCATCTGTAGCCAAGTTTGAGTCAGCAGAGACTATTACTGCTCTCGCTAAGACCATGGACGCGGAATCGGGTCTGCTTGTCCTCTTTGCGGCGTTTACGGGCCTTAGAGCGGGCGAATGTGCTGCTCTGCGGGTAGGTGACCTGAACCTGCTCAGGGGCCGTCTGACGGTGCGGCAGTCGGTCTCAGAGGTTCGTGGCGAAGCACTGTTCACTGACACCAAGAACCATCGAACTAGGTCAGTGTCGATCCCCACCTTCCTCCGCGACCTACTTGCCACCCACCTTGAGGGACGGGGCGCCGCACGGGACCAGACGGCACTTGTGTTCACATCCCCAAATGGCTCGGTGCTTCGCCATTCGAACTTCTACAGGCGCTACTTCAAACCTGCAGTAGAGGACTTCGGGTTAGACGGATTCAGATTCCATGACCTTCGCCACACCTGCGCCGCGATGCTAATTTCTGATGCGGCTCACCCGAGAGCAATCATGGAGCGCCTCGGCCACTCATCAATCAAAGTCACCCTCGACACGTACGGGCACCTGTTCCCCGCTCTCGACGAAGCGTTGACCGACGGGCTGGAGACGCAGTACCAGAAGGCCATTTCCGAAATCTCGCGGCCTGTACGCGGCCTGAGAGAACTCCCGCTGTCAGCCTAGAAACCCCAGCGGCAATGAAACACCTGCTCAAACAGGGTATTTGTTTGTCGGGCTGAGAGGATTTGAACCTCCGACCTTCGGTCCCCCAGACCGACGCGCTAACCAAGCTGCGCCACAGCCCGCTGTGGAGCCGCAACCCTACCGGCGACGGCCCGCTGCCAACGCCTCCAGATCACCGTGCGAGCATGCAGCGGTGAACGACCAAAGCACCGCCATGGAGACCCGACGGCTGGGGCGCACCGGGCACCACAGCAGCGTCGCCATCCTGGGTGGCGCCGCCTTCGCCACCGACTCCCCCGAGGACGCCGGGCCGTTCATGGCCGGGGCCATCGACGCCGGCGTCAACCACCTCGACATCGCCCCCGGCTACGGACTCGCCGAACGGGCCGTCGGGCCCCACCTGCCGGCGCTTCGCAACCGGCTGTTCCTCGCCGGAAAGACCGGCGAGACCGAGCGCAGCTGGGCGCAGCAGCGCCTCGACAAGACGCTCACCCGCCTCCAGATCGACCACCTCGACCTCTACCAGGCCCACGGGGTCACCTCGATCGACGAATTGGACCGCAGGGCCGAGGCCTTCGAGGTGATCATCGACGCACGCGACCAGGGCCTGACCCGGTTCATCGGCATCACCGGCCACGACCTCGGCGCCCCCCGGGCCCACCTCGAGGCCATCCGCCGCTACGACGTCGACACGGTCATGTTCCCCGTGTATCCCCGGGTCTGGGCCGACCCCGTCTACCGGGCCGACGCCGAGGCGCTCCTGACCGAATGCGCCGCCCGCGATGTCGGCGTCATGGCCATCAAGGCCGTTGCGTGGCGGCCCTGGGGCGACCGCCGGCCCGACGCCATGACCTGGTACGAACCCCAGCGCACCGACGAGGGCATCGGGCGCGGCGTCCGGTTCGCACTGTCGACCCCCGGCGTCCACGCCTTCTGCACCCCCAGCGACCCCGCCACGGCACGACGAGCCATCGCCGCAGCAGCCGGCTACACCCCGCTTTCCGACAACGAGCGGTCGGCGGCTGCCGAAGACGTCGGCGCCGACGAGCTGATCTTCCCGATCGCCGAAAAGGCGGTCTCCCCCTGGCGCTGAACCCGCCTCAGGTCACCAGTTCGACGAGCCCCTCGACGAGGCGCCAGGTAGGTGCTGTGATCTCGGAACTGTTCCCGGGCAGACGTCAGCGGGACCTCAGCAGAACCACTGCCAATCGTTCGAGGAACCCTTGTCGTTCGGCGAGTGGTGGGCGACCCTCGTGCCCTTCGGCAGACAGACGATCTGACGACCCCCGTAGTTCGTGTGCTCCCATATTCTCGCTCGCATCCCAGTCGTACCATTGTTCCGAGACGATGAATCGTCGTCTGCGATCCCCCACGAATGCCAACTCGAGTTGGTTCCGAAGAACTGGTAGCGATTGCCGCTGTAGTGACTGTCCCAGTAGGCGCACAATGCACCGTATGGACAAAACGCCCAACCCGCCTCATGTGCACTGGCCGCCTGCGGTCCGACGACGGGCAGTACGCCAATGAGCGCTGCCACAGAGAGCACACGAACCCAGGTGAAACGCATCTTCCACATTTGAATCCTCCTCTGGTCCGTCAATGCGCGGGCACCTGTGCCCTTCGCATTGTCTTGAGGCAAGGATGACGATGCCGATGGGTTCACCACAAGATCCCAAGTGGCTCAACTGTGAGCCAGGTTCGCCGAGGCTCTGGAGGGGCGTCATTGATCACCCCCCCCCCCCGATCGATGGGTCTGAGCAACAAGTCCCGCTGAGACCGCGTATGCGACAAGCTCTGCCCTTGAGCCAACTCCGAAGCTTCGAAATAACTCGGCGATCTCTCTCTTGACCGTCGAGACTGAGACATTCATGTCTCGGGCCATTGAGGCGTTGGACCTAACGCTGGCAAGAAGGTGGAGCGTCGCGATTCGGCGACGGTCGATATCTGTGGCCTGCTGAGCCAATCTGGTCACCTGCGGCGAAGTAACCCGAAGGCCAAGGCTCACCGACCCCAGAGCAGCGAACAGGAGCTCAGCGATATCGGTGAAGCACAGGGCACACGACACCTCTCCTCGGGCGAACCTGTCAATGGCGAGCGCGGTTTCCACGATGGAATCGCCAACCAACTGAATGGGCGGAATGCCTGCTCCGTGACCGGCGCCGAACGCAGCGTCTCGGATCCCGATTACGAACATCACCTCACTCGAACAGCGTTCATCGACTGCACCTCGGAGTGAGTACGCCAGAGTTGCCATTGCCAAATCCTGGGCAATCCGCTCATCGGGCCTCCTCGGATCGGCCGCGACCAGCACACCGACACGGCGTCCAAAGAGACAACCCGAGACAGATCGCGCAAGAAGCCCACCCGACGATTGCCGCCATTGGCTGCTCATCGACGAAGAGCCTCGACCGGCTCGATGCGAGATGCGCGCACCGCTGGCTGGATCCCCGCAACGAGTCCGGTAGCGGTACCAACCAGGGGCGCGACAAGTGCGACCGCCACAGGGATGGCCACGACCCAGGAACGAGCGAGCGACACCACCGAGACAGCGCCGAGGGCAACGAGACAGCCGACGAGGCCTCCGAAAGTGCCGACGACCGACGACTCGACCAAGAACTGAACGAGGATGTGGTCACGACGAGCCCCGAGGGCACGACGGAGGCCGATCTCGCTGGCCCGTTCGCCAACGCTCACCAGGCCCGTGACAGCGATGCTCCCGGCTCCAACCACCAGGGACATTGCTGCCAGGGCCAACAGCACACTGACCAATTCAGACTGAATGGATTCTCGAAGCCCGACGGGGTCCGGGGGGACCGTGACGAAAAGACGATCCGTTTCAGCTGGCAGCAATGCATACGGGAGTTGCCGACCCACGAGATTCGCGGCTCCAAGGTCGGTTTCGATGAGAAGTTGACGGGTGTCGTGCGCACCTCCGGACCACCCGACGAGTTGCAGCGATGCCGGGATGACGAGTCCCAGCAGGATTTCTGGACGGCGCTCGACATCTTGAATCACACCGACAACTGTCAACGGCCTTCCCATGAGCCAGATCGCCGTTGGAGCGTCGAGACGGCCGATACCCAGCTTGGTCGCGGCCACCGAGCCCAGGAGGACCACTGGTGCTCCCGCCGTGTGATGCCACGTCTCGAACACGCCACCTGCGAACATTTGAGGCCTCATGGCCTCGAGCGCTCCAGGCCCGACGGCGACCACCGGAAAATCCGCAACCGGCCCAGTCGCCAACGCGCGCACTCGGCCCCCCGAAAGATCCTCGGCCCGCCACCACTCTCCTCCCGCCAAGAGGCCGTTCAGGATGGACAGCCGCTTCTGGAGATCGCCACCGAACGGAGAACCGAGTTCTGGCCTCATGTCGATGACCGACACCTCAGTAGCCCTCAGCCGATCAAGGCTCGACGAGACCTGCGTTGACGCCGTGAGCGCCAGCCCAATGGTCGCGACGACCCCGGCTACACCAAGCGCCACGCCGCCTGCCGTCAGTGCGGATCGCATCGGTCGGCGCCAGACCCCTGCCATGGCCTCGCCAATCAACTCGCGAATTGCCACGGTCGATGAGCATCCGTCCAAGTTCACTCCCGGCGATCATCGTTGATCAGGCGGCCATCTCGAATGTGTACGCGCCGAGTGCAGCGACCTGCTACTTCGGCGTCGTGGGTAATCAGGACCACCGTTACGCCACGATGAACCCGGGCCTTCTCGAGGAGTTCAAGAACGCGCTCGGTTGCCACCGAATCAAGATTGCCAGTCGGCTCATCACAGAGGATCACCGGGTTCACAGTGGCGAGCGCTCTCGCAATCGCTGCACGCTGACGTTCACCCCCTGAAAGGGTGTAGGGCATCGCCGTCCTTCGATGGCCGAGATCGACCCATTCCAGTGCCGCTTGTGCTCTACCGCGGCGCTCTCGCCTTCCTATGCCTTTGTAAAGTTGGCCAAGTTCCACGTTTTCCTGCACGGACTGGTGGGGTAGCAAGATCGAGTCCTGGAAGACGAAGCTCACACAGTGCGCTCGCAAGCGTGACCTCTCATGATCGTGTAGTGCCGTCGTGTCTCTTCCCATGAGCCAGTATTTTCCGATCGTCGGCCGGTCGAGCAGACCCAGGACGTTGAGGAGGGTCGATTTCCCTGCGCCTGACGCTCCGACGACTGCTACCGATTCCCCTGCATGGACCTCGAGATCGCAGTTCACGAGTACCTCGACTGGCGGTTCACCCTCGAAGGTTCGCGACACTCCGTGGAGGCAGATGACGGTGGTCATCGGCTCACCACCACCTGCTCCAGTTCCGAGAGCTGAGGCGAGGAGACGGCAACCAGACCATCTGCAACCAGTTCGACGTGGACTGGGCGACGCTGAAGATCACCATCGGCCGTTGCGACAAGCACGTACGTATCGCCGGCTGCATCCGAACTGACAGCCGTCATCGGAACGACGAGGGCTTCCGGAACTGAGGCTGTCTCCACGGACACGGTGACAGACCCTGAGAACAGATGTTCCGGTATCGGCTCGTCGGGCTGCAGGATGACCCGGCGACCGATTATCCCCGTCTTCTGATCGGTCGTCAGCGCCGGAAGGATCTCGGCGATGCGTCCCGTGTGCACGACCGTCGGCACCGCTTCGCTCCAGAACCGAGATCTGGCACCGACTTCGAGTCCCTGCACAAGATCCTCGGCCACGTGCACTTCGACGATCGGACGCAGCGATGCGACGGTCAGCAGGTGACCACTGACGTACTCACCCCTGGAATAGCGGAGGCTGAGCAGGATGGCGCTCGGGGAGGGAACAACAACAATCTCCGACCTGAGAAGCACCATCGCTTCGTCATCGACGGCCTCTCCCGACCCCGATCGCCCACGCAGATCAAGGGAGGTTCCCACCCCTGCAGAGTCGATCTCCCCGATCAGTACCGGTCTGTACCCGACGCTCGCGTACATCGCACCGACGGCGCCCGCCGTCTCAGGCCCATAGGCATCCGCACTGGCCACCTCGCCCAGGAAGCCGAGCCTGGCAAGAGTCTTGTTGAGCTGCTCTACGTCGGGTCCGTGCATCCCCGGGCGCAGGTCTCGCCACATGGGCAGTTCACCCTGTAGCAGGATCAGCGGTCGCCCAGAGACCTCCAGCACCACCATGCCTTCGCGGATCTCGTCTCCGACTCCGAAGGGGGTGGCGGTGACAACCGGTTGCGAACCGCCTGCGAGGAGGTCGGCCTCGACCTCGACAGCTCCAGGCGCAGCAACGATCCCGCGGGTGAATATGGACGCTGTCAGTGGTCCGCGCACGACTTCTGCCGTCACGATCGCAGGTGGCGGCGTCCAGGCAGCCGTCGCGGTCCGAGCAGGTGCATGAACTCGAGCCGCCAACCACCAGCTGGGCGCAACAGCTCCGACAAGGGCTAGCAATCCGATGACAGCGACGAAGCGCCGGTCAGCCACCGAGCACCGCCGTTGCGCGATCGACAGCACCATCCAACAACTCCCGGTACGCGACCAGTTCTCCAGCACGCTCCTCGAGCAGCGCGGCCATGTAGCTGATTTCAAGTCCGACAGCCGCCTCGAGCAACTTGGATTCACCGACGCATTCGCCGTCAGCGGCCGCTATTCGTCGCTCCTCCACGGCAGCATCGACCGAATCCAGATGGCTGTACTGGCGTGCGGCAAGATCTCGAGCAGATCCCGGGTCACGGACAGCGAACCCTCGTCTTTCCATACAGGCTTGCCATTTGGTCAGTGCAGCCATATAGAGGGGGTCTTGGAGTACTCGACTGGTCACTTCGCCGGAACGGTTCTCGATACTGAAGAAGAGCCGGATCCACTCGACCTGATCACCGAACAGCGACACCCGCGCCTCGGCGACACACCCCCCCATGCTGATCGACAGGGCCATCCCACCACCGACCTCGACCGTCTGAGCGTCTGCGTCGCTGCCGAACAGGGCATTTCCGAACCGCACCTGGTCGGACTCCGACAACGCCTGCACATAAACGGCGTTGGCATCAACCGGTGAATCGGTGGCCGCCGCCGAGAGTCCATAACCCTCAAGCTTGAGCTCTCCTACATCGTCCGATCCGAACGCCCTCCCGCGTGCGTCACGCGCCGGCATCACCAGGGGAGGTTCGATGACTTCGTAGACGAATCCGGATTCCCCCATGCAGCGAGAGATCAGTGTCTCCTCGGCGATGATGAGAAACCGCTGTTGCTCCCAAGGGAGCAGCAGCGGTTCGAACGACCCATCATCAGCAGTGCGTTCTTCGCTCGTGATCGTGCCTGGCTCATCGCCCTCACCCGAGGAGTGTCGGACACAACCACCCGCTACGACCGCGACGGCCAACACGAAACCCAAGACCCACCAGATCCTCAACCTCGATGACACCTCGCTGACCCCCGTACGCATCTGTGGCCCGTCTGCCTCTCTCATGTCCGGTTGGCGATGTGAGTTCGTGAATCTGCGAAAGTGGCAGAATGGCCGAGCAATCCGTCCAGTCCATTCTTCGAACTCGGGCGCATCTCCTTGGACGGTTCGTCGGGATCCCGCAAGCCGACTTCGCCGTGGTCTGGACGTGCTGAATGCCGGTCCGGGATGCATCTAGTCGGTTTGAACGGGCCAGCCCTAGTGTGACCGGTGATGCCTAGCGGGAACCCAGGTCACGACAGCGACATCTGGGCGGGTGTCCGATTGGGAGATGAACACGCCTTCGGTGTCCTGTTCAATCGATACAACGGCGCCGTGTACAACTACGCGTTCCGCCTCACCGGTTCGTGGGCGGATGCCGAGGATCTGGTCGCAGCGACATTTCTGACCGCCTGGCACCGCCGCGCAACACTTGATCCGGCCGGGGACAGGCTGCGGCCCTGGCTGTTCAGCATCGTCCACAATCACGCCCGGAACCATTGGCGCTCCGCGCGACGACTCAAGGCGGCTATCGCCCGAGTCCACTACAACCCACCGGTAGACGCCTCCGACGACCTTGTAGCGCTCCTCGATGATGAGCGGCAAATGGCGCAGGTGCTCTCCGAGATCAGGGCACTGCCCCGCGCCGAACGCGACACGGTCGCACTGGTAGTCCTTGGTGACCTGTCATACCAGGATGCGGCGGACGTGCTTGGAATACCTCTCGGGACGGTTCGCTCACGACTGGCCAGAGCACGAGAACGGCTCCGTACGCAGGATTATGGAAGCAATCGAACTGGAGCCACGGAGTGGACATAGCGTGTGTATGGAGCTGCAAGCCGCTCGAATCACCGGTCGAAGCGAGCCGAACGTCTGAGGACCCCGTCGCATGAACGATTGGAACTGTCTCTCGAGGTCGCTTCCGCCAGACAGGGAACTGAGTCCGGAGAGCCAACGCCGCATGCGGCAGGAGTTGCTCTCGGAAATCGCGGACGGAGCGGCGCAGCGGCGTTCACCGAAGCGTTTCATCATGCTGGTCGCCGCCGCCGCCGTCGCTCTGGCACTGAGCACACTCGTCCTCGACGAGCCACCAGCGGCGGCCGGAGTCGAGATCGCCCGAGTCAACGGCTCACTTACGGCAACCGTGACCGACCCGTTCGTCGATTGGGCACGCCTGTCCGCCACCTTCGAGAAACACGGTCTCGACATCAGCCTGCGGCTCGTTCCGGTTTCACCTTCCAGGATCGGGACGATCGTCACGATCGTCGATGATGGAACGTCGAGCCTGTTCACCCTGATCGATGGGCCGTGCCTCGACGCTCCCGATTGCCCGATCGGGCTTCGGATTCCGCTCGACTACCGCGGCTCGACATCGGTGACCCTCGGGCGTCCGGCCCGAGACGGCGAAGCATACGTTTCTACGGGAAACGCATTCGATCCCGGCGAAGCGTTTGATGGCCTACGACTCCTCGGTCATCCAGCGAATGAAACCCGAGTCGTTGCTGCAGAACGAGGAATCACCATTGAGTGGCGGACTGTGATCGACAAACGGTCGGTCACTCTGTCTGACACCGCCGTCCACGAGGATTACTTGGTCGTTGGTGCGACTCCCCTGACGGACCGACTGGTCCTTGTCTGGGTAGAGGATCTCGGCTGAACGGTCCTCAGGTCACCAGCTTGACGAGGCCCTCGACGAGGCGCCATGCCAGGTAGATCGCCGCAGCAGAGGCGAACACCCAGAAGTGCCACGGGATCTTCTGCGACCTCGCCGGGCTGCCGTCCGAGTCCTCGACCCGGTCACCGCACGTGGGACAGGTGCCGACCACCGACACGGCGTTCGGGCTGAGGTACTTGTCGCACGAGGCGCACCAGGGCATGGCAGTGGGGTTCCCGACGAAATGGTCAGGTCTTGCGGATCGCCAGGATGGCGATGTCGTCCTCGACGATTCCGTGGCTGAAGTCGTTGACCGAGTCGAGAAGTTGCTTGCAGAGCACGTCGGGAGCGATGCCAGGGTTGCGACGCAGGGCATCGCCGATCCGCTGCTCGCCGAACTGCTCGTCTCCGGTCCGGGCCTCTGCCAGCCCGTCGGTGTAGAGCAGCGCCATGTCGTCGCGCTCGAGCGGGATCTCGCGGCTGAAGTAGGTGCCGGCCGGATCAAGCATCAGCAACGGGCCAGTCGACTTCAACGGGCGCACCTCACGCTCGTGGAACAGGAACGTGGCCGGGTGGCCCGCCGATGCATACCGCAGCGTCTCGGCCTCGGTGTCGAAGACCAGCACGACCAGCGAGATGAACTCCTCGCCCCGCTCGACCGAAGCCATCTGCCGGTTGAGTTCCTCCAGCGCCTGTGCCGGGTCGCGGAACTGGGCGAGGAACGACCGCAGCAGGTACTTGGCCTGGAAGGCGGTGATGGACGCCTCGATATCGTGGCCCGACACATCGCCGATCACTGCAGCCAGTCGGGTCGGCGACGCCTTGAACACGTCGAAGAAGTCGCCTGCCATGAGGCCGGTGCCCGCCTGGTAGACACGCCCCACGTCGAACCCGGAGAACTCGGGGAGGTCCTCGGGGGCGAGGCGGGCCGCCCACGCCTTGGGGGCCAGGTCCTCCTGGTCGAGCGCTTCCTGGGCACGTCGCTCGATGTCGATCCTCTGACGTGCCATACGTGCCTCGCGCACGGCGTTGCGCGCCCAGACCGTGGAGACCAGAGCAGGCAGGCCGACGAGGGCGAACACGATCGACACGCTGGCCGGGTCGAAGTAGGCGTTTACGAACGACGCGACCGCCAACAACCCGTAGAGGATCGCTGCGTGGGACTCCTTGCGGAAGTTCGACCATGCCAGCGTGTAGGCGTCAGGCGAGACCTCGGCGTCGATCCGGTGGATCAGCCGATAGCGGTGGCGCGCCGAACGTGCCCAGCTGAACGTGGCTGCCAGGCACACGAGGCCCACGATGGTGAGTACCGGAGTGCGCATTCGCGCCCATCGTAACCCCTGTCCGGGACCGCCACCAGAAGGGCAGTCGAATCCGTGCCGTCAGCGGGATCAGGTCCCCCGAAACCGCCTATTCCGAACGGCGACGTACCCGTAGCTTGATGGGCGTCGAGCCCAGGCCCAGGTCGTCGCGCAGACGGCGCTCGAGATAGCGCATCCACGTCCTGGGCAGCTCCCGGTTGGTGAACAGCGTGAACGTCGGCGGGTCGGTGGCGCCCTGGGTGGCGTACAGGACCCGTGCACCCCCGGGCGCCGGGTGCTCGGACTGTGCCGCCCGGACCACGTCGTTGACCCGGCGGGTGGGGATCCGAGTGCGGTAGTCCTCGATCGATTCGGCCAGCGCCGGCCAGAGGCGCCCCACGTTCCTGCCCGTCAGGGCGCTGATCCGCAGGACCGGAGCGTCGCCGACGAAGTGGAGGCGCTGCCCCACCTGTTCGGTGACGTCCGCCCGCTGATCGGTGTCGCACAGGTCCCACTTGTTGAGCAGAACCACGATCGGGCACCCGGCAGCATCGACCCGTTCTGCGAGGCGCTGGTCCTGGTGCGTGACGCCGATCGTGGCATCGATCACCAGCAGCGCCACATCCGATGTGTCTACCGACCTGAGCGCACGGACCAGCGAGTAGTACTCGGTGTCCTCGTCGATCCTCGCCCTGCGACGCATTCCGGCTGTGTCGATGAACCGGACCGGGCCGTGCTCCGTCTCGACGATGGTGTCGACCGAGTCGCGTGTGGTGCCGGGGCGGTCGTGCACGACGGCCCGCTCCTCGCCGATGAGGCGGTTGAACAGCGTCGACTTGCCGACGTTCGGACGCCCGACGATGGAAACGCCCATCACCCGCGGCGCGATTTCCTCGTCTTTCCCGGACAGTTCCCCGTCCCCCGCCGCTGCCTCCTCGGGAAGCATGTCGAGCAGGCGGTCGAGCAGGTCGCCGGTCCCCCGCCCGTGCAGGGCGCTGACCGGTACCGGATCGCCCAGGCCCAGTGAGAGCAGCTCCCAGCTGGCCGCCTCGTGAACCCGGTCGTCGACCTTGTTGGCGACGACGATCACGGAATCGGCACGGCCACGCAGCAGCGCAGCCACCCGGTCATCGTCCTCGGTGACCCCGACGGTCGCATCGACCACGAACAGCACGACATCGGCATCGGCGATCGCCTTCTCGCTCTGCCGGCTGACCTGCTCGTCGAGCGAGTCGCCGCCGGTCAGCCAGCCACCGGTGTCGACGAGCGTGAAGGGACGGCCCTGCCAAGAGGCATCGACCTGCTTGCGGTCCCTGGTCACGCCGGGGCGCTCCTCGACGATCGCCTCGCGCCGGCCGATGATCCGGTTCAGCAGCGTCGACTTGCCGACGTTGGGCCGCCCGACGATCGCAACGACGGGGCTCATGCCAGCGCCTCCCGGAGCGCAGCCCCGTCGGTAGCCACGACCTCGACGGGACGTGGGAGGTCGTCGGGCGTGAGGCCGTCGAGGAACCGGCCTCCGCTGAGGCAGACATCCGGGAGCAGGTACCGGTGGCCCTCCGGCTCGCCGCCGAGCACCCGGGCGAGGTCCTCGCCGACGAGAAGCCCGGTTACGCCGACGTTGCCCCCGAAGAAGCTGTTCCCCACCGGCAGCACGCGCACGTCCGGCCGGTCCAGGCCGTCCACGAGCGGCCCGAGCACCGGTGCACCCAGCTCGCCGGTCAGCACTGCGACCGGGGCGTCTCGCCGGGGCCTCAGGTGAACACGGCCGTCGGTGCGGGGCGCCCGGAAGCCCACAGCCGGAGCCCCGTCGACAGCCTGGAAGAAACCCGATGCCCGGGGCCCGGGACCATCGGATCCCCCACCCAGGAAGTCCATCTCGAAACAGCGGGCCATGCCGATCCCGTCCTCGTGCATCGGGAAGCCCTCGTAGGCCTCGGCGAGCGGAAAACCGCGGCCGGCCAGCAGGTAGTACTCGTCGGCGGCGAAGACCATCCGGCGACCGTCGGCGGCGAGGAAGATCCCCTGCCAGGCCTCGACCGTGTCGACCACAAACGCCGCCTCAGCGGCCGTGTGCGGCCGCATCCGCTCCTCGTTGGTGTGGCGGCTCACACCGAGCGGCACCACACACAGGCTGGCGAGGTCGCTGAACCGCTCGCAGACGCCGGCGAGCGTGTCCTCGAGCCAGAGGCCGTCGTTCACGCCGGGGCACACCACCACCTGGCCGTGGACCTCGATGCCGTGGTCGAGGAGCACCCGCAGCCAACGCAGGCTGGTGCCACCCCGTCGGTTGCGCAGCATCTCGGAGCGCTTGCCCGGATCGGTGGCGTGGATGCTCACGTAGAGCGGGCTGAGCCGCTCGGTGACGACCCGCTCGAGGTCGGCCTCGGTGAACCGGGTCAGCGTCGTGAAGTTGCCGTACAGGAACGACAGGCGGTAGTCGTCGTCTTTGAGGTAGAGGCTGCGGCGCATCCCCGGCGGCAACTGGTAGATGAAGCAGAACTCGCAGTGGTTGTCGCAGGTCTGGACCCGGTCGAACAGCGGGCTGTCGACCTCGATGCCCAGTGGAGCGCCGGCCGCCTTCTCGACCTCGACCTCCCGACTCAGCCCTCCGCGGTCGATGTCGAGCAGCAGCGAAGGCTCGTCGACCAGCAGCTGGTACTGGATGACGTCGCGGGGGACCTGCTCGTTGATTGCGAGGATGCGGTCACCGGGCGCGACCCCGGCCCGCTGTGCAGGCGAATCGGGGGCGACGGCGACCACCACGGGGGCCGACATGGCCCCAAGGCTACCGAAGGGGTGCGCCACCACCCGAGGGCTAGGGTCCGAACCGTGAAGGTCGCCCGTGTGCTGCTCGCCGAACCCCGGGGATTCTGTGCAGGCGTCGAGATGGCGATCAAGGCCCTCACCTGGCTGGTACGGGCCTTCGACGAGCCCGTCTACTGCTACCACGAGATCGTCCACAACAAGCTCGTGGTCGAACGCTTCGAGGCGCTGGGCGTGGTGTTCGTCGAGGACATCGACGACGTCCCGCACGGTGCCCCGGTCATGCTCTCCGCCCACGGATCGGCCCCCGACGTCGTCCGGCGGGCGCACGACCTCGGCAGCTACACGGTCGATGCCGTGTGCCCGCTCGTCACCAAGGTCCACCACGAGGTCAAGACCCGTGCCCGCATGGGCTTTCAGGTTGTCTACGTGGGCCACGAGGGCCACGAGGAGGCGGTCGGCACCATCGCCGTCGCGCCCGAGGCCATGCACCGCGTCGAGCATCCGGACGAGATCGACACGCTCCCGGACCTCGGCGACGACGTGGCGGTCCTCGCCCAGACCACGCTCAGCCATCGGGACTGGTCCGGTGTCCTCGATGCCGCCCACGAACGCTGGCCGACCCTGTGGTCGCCGGGCCGCAGCGACCTCTGCTTCGCCACCACCAACCGCCAGGGGGCACTGCTCGACCTGGTCGACCGCTGCGACGCCGTCGTCGTCATCGGCTCTACCAACAGTTCCAACACAAGGGCCCTCGTCAAGCTTGCAGAAGAGGCCGGCTGCGAACAGGTCGTCTGGATCAACCGAGCCGACGAACTGCCCGACGACCTCTCCGGCACGGTCGGTGTCACCGCGGGCGCTTCGGCCCCCGACGAGGTCGTCCAGGCGGTGCTGGCCACGCTCGACCCGGCCAACGGGATCGAGGTGGTCCGCCACACCGAGGAAGACGAGTACTTCCCCCCTCCCCGCAACCTCCGCGACCTGTTGGCCGCAATCCGCGGGTTCGCCGGCTTCGGATTCGGGGCCCCACCCAGCGTGACCCACTTCGACGACCGCTCCGTCGGAGCGTCTGTGGCGTTGGCCGCCCTGGACCGGATCTGAGGGCTCAGCCCCCCTCGGCCTGATCCGGAGGCAGGGGCCGTGGTAGAGCCGGTCGTCCCGCCAGCCTCTGCGCCTCGTCGAACACCGCCTGCATCCGTTGACGCAGTTCCACGGTGAGCTCGTCTACGACACGACGCGGCACCCGTCCCGCCACCACCGGGGGCCTCAGCGGCTCGCCGACCACCATGAACACCCTGGTGGGCCGGATGAACGGCGACCCGCCCGGCATGGCGTGGTCGGTGCCCGCAATGCCCAACGGCACGATCGGCACGCCCGCCCGGGTGGCGACGAAGGCAGGACCGGCGTGCATCTCCTCTGCCAGCACGACCGGGCCGTAGCGCCGGGTGCCCTCGGGGAACATCACCATCGGCTCGCCACGCTCGAGAACCTCCTGACAGGCCCTCAGCGCCGCCCGGTCGGCTGTCCCCCGCTCGACCGGGAAGCCGCCGACGATCGTGAGGAAGCGGCCACCGAGCCTCGACCTCCAGAGTGACTCCTTGCCGAGGAACCTCAGGCGCCGGGCCGTGACCATGCCACCCACGGGCGTGTCGAGGTACGACCGGTGGACCGGAGCGAGGATGTACGGCTCCTCCTTCGGCAGGTGCTCTCCGCCGACCACCCGGAAGCGGAAGCATGCCTTGAGCACCAGCCACAGCAGCGACCAGAAGAAGCGGTAGGCGAACCGGTCGACCCGGCCCATCTCCCGTCCGAGATCCGAGTCGCTCATGTGAGCAGCGCCACGATCGCCTCCACCACCTCGTCGACGGTGAGGTGGGATGTGTCGAGGGTGACCGACCCGTCCGCCTCGACCAGGGGGCTGACCTCGCGGCCGCTGTCGGCTGCGTCGCGGCGACGGATGTCGGCGGCGACAACCTCGATGTCGATGTCTCCCGTCTCGCCGGCCCTACGTCGTGCACGAACCTCCGGCGAGGCCGTCAGGTACACCTTGAGGCGGGCATCGGGGAACACGACCGAGCCGATGTCACGGCCCTCTACAACCCCTCCTCCACGTTCCCCCACCCAGTCCCGCTGGCGCTCCACCAGGTCGATGCGCACGTCGGCGACCGCAGCCACGACGCTCACCGCCGAGGTCACCTCGGGACCCCGGATCGCCTGCGTGGCGTCGACCCCGTCGACGAGGCAGGAGGTCCGGTCGAGTTGCAGGTCCATGGCCCTGGCGGTCCGGGCCAGCGCCACCTCGTCCTGGAGGTCGATTCCGGCCTGCAGGGCCGCGAAGGCGACGGCGCGGTACATGGCGCCGGTGTCGAGGTACGCCAGCCCCAGCCTGTCGGCCAGCGCCCGGGCGATGGTCGTCTTGCCAGAGCCGGCCGGGCCGTCGATGGCGATCACGTCTGGGCCGGGCATGCGTTCAGCCTCCCCCGAGGCGCAGGGAGGACAGGTCGTCGGCGAAACCCGGATAGCTCGTCGCCACCGACTCCCAACCGTCGATGGTGGTGGGGCCGTCGGCCACCAGCGCCGCCACGGCTGCAGCCATCGCGATCCGGTGGTCTTGGTGCGAGTCGGCGGAGCCGCCGCGCAGGCGCCCCCCCTCGACCACCAGGACATCGCCCCCGGTCCGGGCCGCTATCCCCATAACCCCCAGGAACTCCTCGACGGTGGCCAGCCGGTCGCTCTCCTTGACCCGGAGCTCCGCCACGCCCTCGAAGCGGGTCTCTCCCCCGGCGCACGCCGCCGCAACGGCGAGGACCGGAATCTCGTCGACCAGCCCCGGCACCTCGTCGGCGCCCACGACCGTGCCGTCGAGGGTGGCGGCGCGCACCGTCAGGTCACCGGTCACCGGATCGTGGACCACGTCGGCGCCCATCCGCTGCAGGACGTCCACGAAGCCGTTGCGGCCCTGACCCCGGTAGACGTTCCGGACGATGATCTCGGAGTCGGGGACTATCGACGCCGCCACCGCCCAGAAGGCGGCCTGTGAGGGATCGCCCTCGACATCGTGTTCGAACGGCCGTGGCATTCCCGGCGCAACCGTGACCCGCCCGGGTTCTGCCACGACCTCGAGACCCGTGGCGACGAAGAGTTCCTCGGTGTGGGCCCGGGTCGGAACCGGCTCGACCACCGTCGTGGGCCCGTCGGCGGACAACCCGGCCAACAGCACGCACCCCTTCACCTGGGCGCTGGCCACCGGCGGCTCGTAGTCGATGCCGGACAGTCCGCCACCCTCGATCGTCAACGGCGCCGTCGTCGATCCGTCGACCCCCGACACCCGGGCACCCATCTGCGCCAGCGGGACCAGCACCCGGTCCATGGGGCGCCGCCGGATCGAGGCATCGCCGTCGAGGACCGACCGGAACGGCAACCCTGCGAGCATCCCCGCCAGCAGGCGGATGGCGGTGCCCGAGTTTCCGACATCGAGCACGGCGTCGGGCCCGTGCAGCCGTCCGCCCCTGATCCGAAGGGTCCCGTCGGCACCTTCGTCAACTTCGGCGCCGAGCTGCCCGACGATCGACAGCGTGCAGCGGACGTCCTGGCCGTCGCTCAGCCCCCGGATCACCGAAGTGCCGTCCGCAAGGGCCGCCAGCATCAGCACACGGTGGGAGATCGACTTGTCGCCCGGTACGCGCACGCTTCCCCGGAGAGGACCGCCCGGATCGACCACGAGCACCGACACGGCTCAGCCCTGCATCAACGGACGCGAGGTGGGCCGGTAGTCCAGCCCCTCGAGGCCCTCTGTGAGCCGGTCCGCCAGATGAGCATCCACGATCAGCACGATGACACCCCTGTCGCCCTCGGCGGAGTGGGCGATCTCGAGGTCGTAGATGTTGACGTCGAGGTCCGTGGCGAGGGCGGCGATCGAGGCGATCTCGCCCTTGCGGTCGAGCACAGGAACCCGGACCTCGAGCAGGTCGGACGGCTGTGGCGCACCGGTGGGCAGGCTCATGCGGGCCGCACGTGCAGATTCAAGGCGGGTGAGCAGGCATGCGTCGTCGGACTCGACCACCTCGCGTCGCACCTCCCCCAGCGCCCCTATCAGGTCGTCGAGGGCCTCGGTGATGGCAGTCCGGTTCTCGGCGCAGATGTCGGGCCAGATCCCGGGGTGTCCGGCGGCGATCCTGGTCATGTCACGGAAGCCGCCTGCCGCCAGGCGCAGCACCGCAGAGTGCTCCTCGGACCTCCGTGCGGCGAGGCCGACCAACGACGCCGCTGTGAGATGGGGAACGTGGGAGACGATGGCCACGAGGGCGTCGTGGCGCTCGGGAGCGAGGGTGACCACCTCGGCGCCGAGCGACCGCACGATCGATCGCACCCCCGCGAAGGCACCGTCCGCCGTCGCCGCCCCCGGGGTGAGCACCCAGTTGGCCCCTTGGAACATCGACGCATCGGCTCCCTCTACCCCGTCCTGTTCCGATCCGGCCATCGGGTGGCCACCGACGAACCGGGGGTCGTCGACGGCGGCGACGATCGCCGCCTTGACGCTGCCCACGTCGGTCACGAACCCGGCGGGAGAGGCGTCCAGCGCCTCACCGACCAGACCGGTGACCATGCCCACCGGGGCCGCCACGAAGGTGACCTCGGCTGCCGGATCCCAGCCGATGGCGTCGAGGGCACCCAACTCGAGCCCGCGGGCGCAACATGCCTCGTCGACATCGACGCCGCTGACGTGCCAGCCCGCCTCCCGCAACGCCATCCCGATCGAACCGCCGATCAGGCCGACGCCCACGACAGTGGCCCGCCGGCTCATCGGACGGCCCACCCGGGACGCGCCGGTGCCCGAAGGGAAGGAGAAGGGCGTGCCATGACACCGATGCTACCGGCCGGCCCTTCTGCGGACCGATGGTTTCCGGACCGAAGGGCCATCCCTCAGGTACTTTCGGCGACCGCCCGTTCGATCGCCCTCAGCTCGTCGGTTTCGAGGTGGCGCCAGGTGCCGGGCCGGATCGAACGGTCGGCCAGGGGTCCGATACGGGTCCGGACCAACCGGATGACCGGATGTCCGATGGCTTCGCACATGCGCCGCACCTGTCTGTTGCGGCCCTCGTGGATCACCAGGCGCAGGACGTTCGGCTCGACCGGGGTCACCCGCGCCGGGGCGGTGATGCCGTCGTCGAGTTCGATGCCCTCGCGCAGCAGCCGTAGGGCGGACCGGCTGGGCTCACCCTCCACGTGCGCCACGTACTCCTTCTCGACACCGTACGAGGGGTGGGTGATGCGGTTGGCGAGTTCACCGTCGTTGGTCAGCAGCAACAGGCCCTCGGTGTCGAGGTCGAGGCGCCCGACGGGGAACACCCGCGGCTCGTCGGGCACGAGGTCTACGACGATCGGACGTCCCTGAGGGTCGTCAGCCGTGGTCACGACGCCGGCGGGCTTGTTGAGAAGGTAATAGACCAGCCCCGGCCGGACCCCGACAGGGGCGCCGTCGACCAGGATCCTGGCCGTCTCGGGATCGACGCGTCGACCGAGTTGGGCCACCTCGCCGTCGACCAGCACCCGACCGGCGGCGATGAAGTCGTCGCACACCCGGCGGCTCCCGAATCCGGCCAGCGCCAGCACCTTCTGGAGGCGCACCCCTTCGACCGGTTCGGTCACCCCATGCGGCCGATCAGGCCTCGACGGAGCCGTCGACGCCCAGCACTTCGGCAACCGACGGTTCGTCGTCATCGACGGGCTCCTCGATCGGTTCCCCGTCGATGCCCAGGTCCGTGCCGCCCCGCAGGCCCCGTTCAAGGGCCTCGACGACCTCGGCACCCGGCACGAACTCGCCCAGCGGCGGCAGGTCGTGCACCGAATCGAGGCCGAGGTGCTCGAGGAAGAACGAGGTGGTGCCGAACAGCACCGCATTGCCGGGGCCGGGGTCGCGGGACAACTCGACGATGTAGCCACGGTGCTGGAGCGTGCGCATCACGCCGTCGACGTCGACGCCCCGTATGGCCGACACCTGGGCCCTGGACACCGGCTGCTTGTAGGCGACGATCGCCAGCGTCTCGAGCGCTGCGCTGGTGAGCCGCGAGCTCTGGCCCTCGAGCACGAACCGCTCGACCCATTGCGCCTGGTCGGGGTGGCTCTGGAAGCGGAAGCCGCCGGCCACCCGGACCAGGGCGAACCCGCGTCCATCTTCCTCGTAGGCCCCGGCCAGGTCTCCACATACCCGCTCGACCTCGTCGGTCGGGACCTCGAGGAGTTGCGCCAGGAGGTTGGAGGGGACCGGTTCGAGGGCGACCATGAGCATTGCCTCGATGGCCCGACGCACCTCGGCGTCGCCATCAGCCTGATTCTCTCCCGACGAACCACCCACCGGTCAGCCCTCGTAGGCGTCGACGAGCTCGACGTCGGCGGGTTCGGCTCCGGGCTTCCACCGGACGTGGATGTCGCCGAAGGTGTCGACCTGGTCGATGTCGATAACGCCCTGCTTGTAGAGCTCGAGGACAGCGAGGAACCGGACCACCACCTCCAACTGTTCGTCGAGGTGGCCGGTCATGCGGCGGAAGGTCGTCGGCCCCGAGGTCGGCAACGTCGCAACCAGCTCAGTGACGGCGTCGGCGACGCTGACCCGGATCGGAGCGATGTGGAACGTGTCGATGCGTTCGACGGTCCTGGGTTCGAATGCCCGCAGGAAGGCCCTGTGCAGGTCGTCGGGCGTCACACCCTCGAGCAGGTCCGGGGTCATGTCGATGAAGTGGTTGTCGGGCCCCATCCGCCGTGGCCTCGAGAGGCACGCCGCGGCGGACAGGCGGCGCAGCACGATCGCAGCATCTTTGAACGTCTTGCACTCGAGCAGCCGGGCCAGCAGGAGGTCCCGTTCCTCCCAGGCGGCAAGCTCCTCGTCGAGGTCGAGGTCGTTGTTGCCGGGAAGCAGCCGTCGGGTCTTGAGCTCGACGAGGATCGCTGCGATCAGCAGGAACTCGGTGGCCACCTCCAGGTCGAGGCCCTCGAGGCGGCCCAGCTCGTCGATGAACTCGTCGACGATCGTCGACAACCGGACCTCGTAGAGCTCCACCTCCTCCTTCAGGATCAGGTGCAGCAACAGGTCGAAGGGGCCTTCGTAGACGGACGTGGAAACCTTGACGCTCACGACACAGGACACTAGGGAGTCGGCGACAGGCCGCGGTGTATGGGACGGAGCCCGCCGTGGACCGGATCGCACCCTTTTCCCCACCCGGCCACGGGCCTCCCCACTTCCTTCAGGAACCGGCAACGGTCGACGACCTTCTCCCCACCCGGCCACGGGCCTCCCGCTACCCTGCCCGCCATGTCACGCGTCTTTTCCGGCATCAAGCCGTCCGGTTCTGTACACCTCGGAAACCTCCTGGGGGCGCTCCGTAACTGGGTGGCCCTCCAGGAACGGGCCGATGCCGTCTATTGCGTCGTCGACCTCCACGCCCTCACCACCCCGCAGGACCCCGCCGAGCTTCGGGCCTCCACGCTGTCGCTTGCCCAGATGCTCATAGCCGTGGGGCTGGACCCCGAACGCTGCACCCTGTTCGTGCAGAGCCATGTCCACGAGCACTCAGAATGCGCCTGGCTCATGGAGTGCACCGCCGCCTTCGGTGAGCTGCGCCGCATGACCCAGTTCAAGGACAAGTCGGACCAGGCCGGCTTCGTGTCGGGTGGCCTGTTCACCTACCCCGCACTCCAGGCCGCTGACATCCTCCTCTACGACACCGACGAGGTCCCTGTCGGCGAGGACCAGCGACAGCACATCGAGCTCACCCGCGACATCGCCGAACGCTTCAACTCGCGCTACGGCGACACCTTCGTGGTTCCCGAGGCGGTCGTGCCACCGGCCGGCGCCAGGGTCATGGACCTCCAGCAGCCCGGGAACAAGATGTCGAAGTCCGAGGACAGCCCCCAGGGATCGATCTCACTGCTCGACGAGCCCGCAGCCATCGAAAAGAAGGTAAAACGGGCCGTCACCGACAGCGACGGCGAGGTTCGCTTCGACGTTGCGGTCAAGCCCGGCGTCTCGAACCTGCTGTCGATCCTCGGCGCTGCCACCGGTCGAAGGCCGGACGAGGCCGCCGGGGGCATCGACCGCTACGGCGACCTCAAGGCCGCCACCGCCGAGGCGGTCATCGAGATGCTCCGACCGATCCAGGCCCGCTACCACGAGCTGGCCGCCGATCCCGCCGAGACCTCCAGGCTGCTGGCCGTCGGTGCCGACAAGGCAGCCGAGGTGGCATCGGCGACCCTGGAACGCGCCCGAGGCAACATAGGCCTGCTCGGCGTCTAGCACCGGGCCGTCAGTCGTCGTCGGAGTTCCAGAGGGCCTCGGCGACCTTCAGGTCAACCGTCCAGCGCTCGCGCTGGAGGTGGTGCTCTGCGGCCCAGGCGACGGTGAGCGGATCGCTCCCGGCGGCCGCCAGCAGCGCCGCACCTTCCGACGGATGCCGCAGGTAGCGGCCCAGGCGCCCCCGCACCCCGTTCCGGACCGCCCAGCGTTCGTGCCGTTCCGACGACGTGACGGCACCGACCAGGGTGGCCACCACCCGTGCCCACGTGCCGAGCCCGCTGGTGACCTTGCCCACGTCGTGCAGGAGGGCTGCCGCCAGCACCGGGCGCTGCGTCCCGGGGATCTGCTCGTCGACCCTGCGGGCGACACCTACGGCGTGTCTACGGTCGGCGTCCGACATCCGCTGCCAGAGGTAGGCCTCACCCTCGAGCAGGTGCCGGCTCGCCCACTCGGCGTCCGGTGGGGCCGGTCCACCGCGCCGCAGCGAACCGACGAACCGCCGGGCCAGGTGGAGCGACCGCCCGGGCATCAGCGCCCGAGGCGCCGCAGGGCGGTCAACAGTCCGATGACGGTCTTCGCATCGGTGATGGTGCCAGCGACGATCATGCCGCCGACATCGTCGAGGCGGACACGTTCGACCGTCAGGTACTGCTCCTCGACGCTGAACGCCTCCGCTGTGGCCTCGACCAGTTCGGTGGCCAAAAAAACGGTGGTCACCTCGTCGCAGAAGCCGCCCGAGTTGTGGAATGTCGCCAACACCTCCAGGTGCGGCGCATCGAGGCCGGCCTCTTCGACCAGCTCGCGTCGTGCGGCGACCTCGAGCGGCTCACCTGGTACGTCGAGCTTGCCGGCGGGGAGTTCGAGCATCTCTGCCTCGAGGGCGGCCCGGAACTGCCGGACCAGCACCACCTCGTCGCCGTCGATTGCGACGACGGCCACGGCTCCGGGGTGGCGGACCACGTCACGGGTGATGCGCTCACCGGCCGGGCCCTCGAACTCCGCCTCGAAGAGGCTGATGATGTAGCCGTCGTGGAGCAGGCGCTCCGCCGTCTTGCGGAAGCCGGCCGGGGTCACCCCTCGGCGCCTGCGTCGACCTGGAGGAGCTGGGGGTTGCGGCCCTCGGCCCTACGCAGCGCTTCTTCCACGAAGGCCCGGAACAGGGGCGCCGGACGGTCCGGGCGGCTCTTGAACTCGGGATGGGCCTGGGTTGCGATCCAGAACGGGTGGTCCTCGAGTTCGATGAACTCGACCAGACGGCCGTCGGGCGACTCGCCCGAGCAGCGGAGTCCGGCTTCTTCGAATCGCTGCCGGTAGCGGGGGTTGAACTCGTAGCGGTGGCGGTGGCGCTCGGAGACGACCTCCTCGCCGTAGATCTCGTGCACCCTCGAGCCCGGCCGCAACTGGGCTACGTAGGCACCGAGGCGCATGGTGCCGCCCTTGTCGTCGACGTCGCGCTGCGACTCCATGAGGTCGATCACCGGGTGCGGCGAGGTCGGGTCGAACTCGGACGAGTGCGCCCGCTCGAGGCCCAGGACGTTGCGCCCGAAGTCGACGGCCATGCACTGGAGGCCCAGGCAGAGGCCCAGGCAGGGGATCCCGTGTTCGCGTGCGTACCCGGCTACGGCGATCTTCCCCTCGATGCCACGCGAACCGAAGCCACCCGGGATGACGATGCCGTCGAGGTCCCGCAGCCGGTCGGCGACCAGCAGGCCCTCGACGTCCTCGGCCTGTATCCAGTCGATCTGGACGTCGACGCCGTGGTGGATGCCCGCGTGGTTGAGCGATTCGACTACCGACAGATATGCATCGACGAGGCTGACGTACTTCCCTATGAGGCCGATGCGCACCGGAATGGTGGCGGCCTCGACCCGGCGGTTGAGCGCCTTCCAGTCATCGAGGTCGGGCTCACCGGCATCGATGTGCAGCAGGTCGCAGACCACGTTGTCGAGGCCCTCGTCGTGGAGGATGAGGGGGATCTCGTAGAGGCTGTCGGCGTCGGGGGCGCTGACGACGGCCGCCAGGGGCACGCTCGACAGGTTCGAGATCTTGCGGCACAGTGCCTCACCCACCGGCTCGTCGCTGCGGCAGACGATGGCGTCCGGCTGGATGCCGCGGCCTCGGAGTTCGATGACCGAGTGCTGGGTCGGCTTGGTCTTGTGCTCACCCGATGGTGCGATGTACGGCACCAGGGTGAGGTGGATGTAGCAGACGTTGTCGGAGCCGACATCGAGCTGGAACTGCCGGATGGCCTCGAGGAACGGGAGGATCTCGATGTCGCCGACCGTGCCGCCGACCTCGGTGATGAGCACGTCGACGTCGTCGCCGGCCAGCATGTGGATACGGCGCTTGATCTCGTCGGTGATGTGCGGGATCACCTGCACGGTCCTGCCCAGGTAGTCGCCATGACGCTCGGCTGCCAGGACGTGCGAGTAGATGGAACCAGTGGTGGCGTTCGAGTCGCGGGTGAGGTTCTCGTCGATGAACCGCTCGTAGTGGCCGAGGTCGAGGTCGGTCTCACCGCCGTCGTCGGTGACGAACACCTCGCCGTGTTCGAACGGGTTCATGGTGCCCGGATCGACGTTGATGTACGGGTCCAACTTCTGGATGAGGACCCGGAGCCCCCGCTGCTTGAGGAGCCGGCCCAGAGAAGCGGCGGTCAGGCCCTTGCCGAGCGAACTGGCCACGCCGCCCGTGACGAAGATGTGTTTGGTCACGGGTCGCCAACCTACCGGTCGCGCGGCCGACACGCGCGGAGTGCGGCCACGCGTGCGGTCAATCCCGTCGTGTTGCCGCTTCGGCAAGCAACTCGGCGGCGTGGTCGCGGGCCGTTTCGCTGTCGGGGGAACCCGACAGCATCCGCGACACCTCCATGACACGCTCGTCGTGGTCGAGGCCACGCACGGTGGCACGGGCCGAGGTGCCGTCGTCGACCTTCTCGACGACCAGTTGCCGGTCGGCGCATGCGGCGACCTGTGCCAGGTGGGTGACCACCAGGACCTGTCGGTCGACTGCGAGAGCGGCGAGGGCCGCTGCGACCGCATGGGCGGCGCGTCCGCCCACCCCGGCGTCGACCTCGTCGAATACCAGCGTCGGAGGCGATTCGGAGACGACACGCCGTACGGCCAACATGGCACGGGCCAGCTCGCCACCGGAGGCGACCTTGGCGAGGGGTGCGGCGGGCGAACCCGAGTTGGGAGACAGCAGGATGGCCACCTCGTCGCCTGCCTCGCCACCGACCTCGATCATGACCGAAGCCGCCGGCATGGCGAGCTCGCGGAGGTGGGACTCGACCCGGGCCGCCATCTCGGGGCCGGCACGCCGACGTGCGGAGAGCACCACAGCGGCGGCCTCACGTCGTGCAGCCTCGACGGCGACCCGGCGCGCGTCAAGCGACACGGCCCGGGCATCGTGGTCGAGCAGGCCCGCCAGGCGATCGGACGCCTCGCTGTGGTAGGCGACGACGGCGGTCAGGTCGGCGCCGTACTTGCGACGCATCTCGGCCAGGAGATGGCGCCGGTCCACGATCTCCTCGAGGCGGGCCGGATCCTCCTCCACGGAGTCGGCCACCGTTCGGAGTCGGGCAGCCAGGTCGGATGCCTCGGCCACGATGCCCCGCAGCCGTCCGACCTCCGCATCGAACGGCGATCGGTTCTCGAGGAACCCGATTCCGCGGGCCAACGCATCGGAGATCGGACCGTCGCCGTCGAGCAGGTCGAGTGCACCGGCCGCTGCCTCCCGGTGGGCGGCGGCGTCGGCCAGCAGGGACTCGTGGGCAGCGAGGAGGTCGTCCTCACCGGGGTCCTCGATGCCCACCTCGTCGAGCTCGGCCACCTGGAAGCGCAGGAGGTCGATTTCGCGGGCCCGGGCGCGTTCGTCGCCCCCCAACTCGGCCAGCTCGGCGTCGACGAGGGCCAGCTCGGCATCGGCGTCGCCGAGTGGTCCCAGGTCGATGCCTCCGAAGCGGTCGAGGGCCCGGCGCTGGACGGAACGCGACAGCAGGCTCTGGTGGGCGTGCTGGCCGTGCAGGTCGATCAGCCCCGCACCGCGTTCAGCAAGCGCCGCCGCCGCGGCCAGGTTGCCGTCGAGGTATGCGCGGCTGCGTCCCTCCCGGGGGACCACGCGGCGGAACACGACCTCGGCCGTGTCGTTGTCAGCGGATGCGCCTTCAGGAGGGCCCGATGCGAACCGGCCCTCGATGGTTGCCTCGTCGGCGCCGGGACGGACAAGGGCCGGATCGGCACGACCACCCATGAGGAGGTCGATGGCCGTGACGATCATGGTCTTGCCCGCCCCGGTCTCGCCGGTGACCGTGGTCAGGCCCGGACCGAGGAGCAGCGACATCTCCTCGACCACGCCGAGGTTGGTGACCTGCAACTCGAGCAGCACGTTGATCGCCTCCTGGATCGCTCTTTGGCCGTCGGCCTCGTCGACATCCTCCCACGGGGGTGTGACACCCGTGTTGGACAGGCGGCTTCGCTAGCGGTCCTCGAGCCCGAACTTGGTCTTCAGGACCCGTTCGAACTGTCGCTCGACGAAGGTCACGAGCCTCGCCGTCCGGTCGCTGGCGGTGCACACCACCATGTCGCCCTCGCCCAGCGGCGACACCTCACGCCCGTCGACCGTGCACGTCGCCGGCCGGTCGCCGAGGACCTCGAGGGTGATCTCGGTCTCCGGGCCGAGCACCAGCGTCCGGTCGAACAGCATGTGGGCTGAAACCGGCGTGAGCTGGAGCGACCGGTGCAGGGCATCGACGATCGGGCCACGCACGGAGAAGGCATAGGCGGTCGAGCCGGTGGGCGTGGCCACTATCAGCCCGTCTGCGGCGTATGAGGTGAAGAAGGAGCCGTCGAACGACACACCCAGGTGGATGGTGGGTCCGGTCCGTTCGACCACCAGTTCGTTCAGGCCGTGGTCGCTGCCGACGACCGTGCCGTCGGCCCTCCTGACCTCGACGCTCAGCATCATGCGTTCCTCGATCCCGTGTTCGCCACGCAGCATGCGGCCGACCGAGGCCTCGACGTCTTCAGGTTCGCAGGCGGTGAGGTAGCCGAGTTGGCCGAAGTTGACGCCCAGCACCGGCACCGGGCGGCCGTCGAGGAGGTTCACGGCCCGCAGGATCGAGCCATCGCCGCCGAGGCTCACAACCAGGTCCAGGTCGTCTGCCCCGCCACGTTCGGTCAGCCTCCGGACCTCGTGCCCCTCGGAGGAGAGGCGTGTGCCGAGGGCATCGGCCTGCACGACCGCCGCCTCACGTCCCTCGTGGACCACCAACCCGAGCGTCGCCATCAGCCGCGGCCCCCGTCTGGCGGAACAGCCGATGCAACAAGTGCGGTGAAGTCCAACGGTGTCGAGACGCCGCCGACGATCACGTGGACGAAGAACTCGACGTTCCCCCCGGCACCCGTGATCGGCGACACCATGGCGTCCATGATGGCGGCTCCGGCGTCGCAAACCGACAGTTGGACCCCGGCGAGCGCCCTTTGCCAGACTTCGGGGTCCCGGATGACCCCCCGCCCGAGGTCCGCCTCGTGCCGGCTCGCCTCGAACTGGGGCTTGACCAGGAGCACCATCGGCGACCCCGCATCAACGAGGGAAAGCAGGTTCGGCATCACCGTGGCCAACGAGATGAACGACACGTCGGCGACGAGCAGGTCGAAGGGCGCCCCGATCTCGGCAGGATCGATGCCCCGGACATCGGTCCGCTCGTGGACGGTGACCCGGTCGTCGCCACGCAAGCCCTGGTGGAGCTGGCCCCGACCCACGTCGACCGCAACGACGGTCGCAGCACCCCGCTGAAGCAGGCAGTCGGTGAAGCCACCCGTGCTGGAGCCGACGTCGACCGTCCGGCGACCGGCGACCTCGACCGGGAACCTGGACAACGCCGCATCCAACTTCTCGCCGCCGCGGCCCACGAACCTCGGCGGCGGCCCCGAGACCACTACAGCCTGCCCGGCGCCGACCTGGCGCGTCGCCTTGTCGGCGGTCGCCCCATCGACGGTGACGCGCCCAGCAAGGATCAGGTCCTGCGCCAGGTCATGACTGTCCACCAGACCCCTGCGCACCATCTCCCGGTCGAGCCGGCGGCGGGCGCTCACAGTCGGTTCACCCCAGGTGCGCCTTCACCAACGATGCCAGGTCGGCCGCAACCCGGTCGGGTTCCGGATCTGTCGGAAGGTCGGCTTCGGACGTGACACCGGTCAGGACCAGGGCGAACTCCCATCCCAGGGCCCGCGCCAGCAGGCCGTCCGTGTCCGGCCTGTCCCCCACGACGATTCCCTCCGCGACTCCGCCCCCCGCGACTCCGCCCCCCTCGCCGGCCCGGCCGAGCACCACATCGCACATGGGCCGGTGCGGCTTGCCGGCCACCTCCGGCGTCGCCCCCGTCGCCGCAACGAGAGCCGCCACGATCGATCCGGCGCCCGGCCGGATGCCGTCGTGCGCCGGATAGGTGACATCCTCATTTGTGGCCAGGAGCCGTGCACCACCGAGGATCGCCTGAACGCCGGCGGTGAGCCCCCGGTAGTCGAAGTCCTCGTGGAAGCCGACGACGACGGTGTCGGCCGGTCCTTCGCCGACCACGATCGCCCCGACCGCCTCCAGTTCCTCGCGGGCGCCGGGACCGCACATTCCGAGGACCACCTCGCCCGGCTGCACCATGGCCGCAGCGGCCATGCCCGAGGTGATGACACCGCCACGGGCGTCGATGCCGTGGCCGGCCAGCTTGGCCTCGACGTCGACCACCCGGCGGCCGGAGTTGTTGGTGACGAAGAGCACCGTCTCGCCGGCGTCCTGGAGAGCGGCCACGGCGTCGGCAGCACCGGGAATGTCCTCGGTGCCGAGCCACACCACGCCGTCGAGGTCGAGTGCCCAGGCCATGCCTGCAGTCTGACGCCCGGTGAGCGGAAAGCGGCGTCAGACGGTCCAGGTGGGCAACGAGTGCAGCAGCGCCCTGAGGTCGCCATTGCCGCGATCGCTCTCCATCTGATCGACCTGACCGCGCATGGCCTCGCCGTACTCGCCACGGTCGACTGCACGGAACACGCCGACCGGCGTCGGCCGATCGGGGCCTTCGGCCAGGCGGGACAGTGCGAAGGCGGTCGACGGATCGGTCCGGGCCTCGTCGTGCACCAACAGTGCATCGACGCCCACGTCGGCCACCTCGACTATCTCGACCCCGCCGTCGTGGCGGGCCACGCCGAACTGGCCCTCGGTTCCGAACCGGATCGGCTCGCCGTGGCGCAACGGGATCAGCATGTCGTCCCGGACGTCCTTTTTTGTGATGGTCTCGAAGGCTCCGTCGTTGAACACGTTGCAGTTCTGGTACACCTCGACGATGGATGCGCCCGGGTGCTCGTAGGCACGTCGGAACATCTCCTGCATGTGGTGCCGGTCCATGTCGTGGGTACGTGCGACAAAGCTGGCCTCGGCACCGATCGCCAGGCTCACCGGATTGAAAGGCGTTGCGCATGACCCGATCGGAGACGACTTGGTGACCTTGCCCCGCTCGCTGGTCGGCGAGAACTGGCCCTTGGTCAGGCCGTAGATCTGGTTGTTGAACAAAAGGATGTTGATGTCGATGTTGCGTCGCAGGGCATGGATGAGGTGGTTGCCGCCGATCGAGAGCATGTCGCCGTCGCCGCCCACCACCCAGACATCGAGGTCCGGGCGCGCCAGGGCCAGGCCCGTGGCAATCGCCGGAGCACGACCGTGGATCGAGTGCATGCCATAGGTGTTCATGTAGTAGGGGAACCGGGCGGCGCAACCGATACCCGACACGAACACGGTCTTTTCGCGGCGGACGCCGAGGTCGGGCATGAGGAGCTGGAGGGCCGTCAGGATCGAGTAGTCGCCACATCCCGGGCACCACCGGACCTCCTGGTCGCTCTGCCAGTCGGCCCGCTTGGTGACAGGCACGTCCTCGGTGCCTCCGTCGGGTAGCAGCGTGTCGGTCATCAGGAGTCGTCCCCTGTCTCGGTCAGGATCACCTGCTGGAGTTCGCCCGGCGTGAAGGGCTGGCCCGAGACCTTGCTCACGGGCCGGGCGTCGACCAGGAACTCGTCTCGCAGGATCCGAACGAGTTGACCCAGGTTCATCTCCGGGACCAGGACCTTCGGGAAACCCGACAGGACCTCGCCCAGGTTCGCCGGCATCGGGTTGAGGTGCGTCAGGTGTACATGGGCTACCTTGCGACCGGAGTCGCGGACCCGACGGACGGCAGCGGCGATCGCGCCCCAGGTCGAACCCCAGCCGACGAGGAGCAGTTCTGCGTCGGCGTCGCCGCTGACCTCCACGTCGGGAACCGGGATGCGGGCGATCCGCTCGGCACGCAGGGCGATCATGTGTGCGTGGTTGGCGCCGTCGTAGGAGACGTTGCCCGAGCCGTCCTGCTTCTCGAGGCCGCCGATGCGGTGCATGATCTCAGGAGTGCCGGGAATGGCCCACGGTCGGGCCAAGTTGTCGTCACGCAGGTACGGCCAGAAGACCTCGTCTCCGTTCTCGTCGACCTGGTTGAAGCCACTGGCGAACTCGATCGGGATCGGCTCGAGATCCTCGACATCCGGGAGGAGCCAGGGTTCGGAGCTGTTGGCCAGGTAGCCGTCGGAGAGCAGCATCACCGGGGTGCGGTATTTGATGGCGATGCGGGCCGCCTCGATGGCCTGGTCGAAGCAGTCGGCCGGTGTCCGGGCGGCGATGACCGGCATGGGCGACTCGCCGTGGCGTCCGTACATCGACATCAGCAGGTCGGCCGCCTCGGTCTTGGTCGGCAAGCCCGTCGATGGACCGCCGCGCTGGATGTTGACGATGATGAGCGGCAGTTCGAGGCTGACGGCGAGGCCCATGGTCTCGCCCTTGAGGGCTACGCCCGGGCCGCTCGTCGTGGTGATCCCCAGGTGCCCGCCGTAGGCCGCCCCCAGCGCAGAGCCGATGGCCGCTATCTCGTCTTCGGCCTGGAAGGTCGCCACGTTGAACTGCTTGTGCCTGGAGAGCTCGTGGAGGATGTCCGACGCCGGCGTTATCGGATAGGAGCCCAGGAACAGGGGCAGGCCCGAGAGCTGACCGGCCGCCACCAGGCCCCAGGCCAGCGCCGTGTTGCCGTTGATGTTGGTGTAGGTCCCGGCCGGCATCTCGGCGGGGCGCACGATCACCTTGTGGTCGGACAACTCGGCGGTCTCACCGTAGGCGTGGCCGGCATTGAAAGCGGTCCTGTTGGCGGCGACTATCAGGTCGCGGCCCTTGAACTTGGCGTCGATCCATTCGAGGGTGGGCTCGACGGGTCGGCTGTACATCCACGAGAGCAGGCCGAGTGCGAAGAAGTTCTTGGAACGCTCGGCGTCCCGGGGCTTGACTCCCAGGTCCTTGCAGGCCTCCTTGGTGAGTGAGGTCATCGGCGCGCTGATCAGCCGATAGGCGGACAGGTCGTCGCCCTCCAGGGGATCGTGGTCGTAGCCGGCCTTGGCCAGGTTTCGGTCGTTGAAGGTGTCGGCGTTGACTATCACCGTTCCTCCGTCGACCAGGGTGCCCAGCTCGGTCTTGAGGGCAGCGGGGTTCATGGCGACCAGCACGTGAGGGGCATCGCCCGGCGTGAAGATGTCGTGGTCCGAGATGTGAACCTGGAAGGCCGAGACGCCGGCGAGCGAGCCTGCCGGTGCCCGGATCTCGGCGGGATACTCGGGAAGCGTGGCGAGGTCGTTTCCGAACAGGGCGCTCGCCGAGGTGAACCGGTCTCCGGTCAGCTGCATGCCGTCGCCGGAGTCGCCGGCGAACCGGATGACCAGACGACCGACTTCAGGGACCAGCGACCCCGCGGACGTCTCCGTCACTTGCTCCACCTCCGAGCCGGCGCCGTTGCCGGATCCATCGTCTGACCCCCGACCCTAATCGTGTGTGGCCGCTGACAAGGTGACCGACAGAAGGTTCTTGATGTGCAATGGGTCACGCTGTCGCCGGGGCGTCCTGGTCGTCCGAGGCATCCCGGTCGGCAGAGAGTTCGTGGCCCGTGCGGTAGTCGCCGAAGGGTTCGTCCCGCTGCTGGAGTGCCCCGGTCAGGCCGTCGCTCCGGATGGCTGAGAGGAACTCCGCCATGGCGTCGGTGTGGACGCCGAGGGCGCAGAGTTCGGTGCCGGCCCGGAGCCCCGTCCGGAGCCCCATATGTTCCATCTGCCGGTGGACCACCCGCTTGTTGAGCTGGACGATCTCGGCCGGGATCTCGCAGATGCGGCGCGCCACGTCGATGACGGCTGCGTCGAGGTCCTCTGCCGGAAACGCCGCATTGGCCCATCCCAGCTCCACTGCCTCGAGGCCGGTGATGGAGTCGCCGGTCAGCATCATCTGCATGGCCCGGCGCATGCCGAGGAACCATGCGTGGAAGTGCATGTCGGGGACCCCGAAGCGGACCGCCGGATAGCCCATGCTGGCGTCCTCGGCCACGTAGACAAGGTCGCAGCCGGTGGCCAACTCGCTGCCACCGGCAAGGCAGTAGCCGTGCACCTGGGCGATGACCGGCTTGGCCAGGTCCCAGATCGACATCCATCCCTCGGTCACGTGGCGTGGCCACTGCCCTTCGCCAGCGGGCGTGTAGTACGGGTAGTCGTGTCCGGCGTTTCCGCCACCGAGGTCGTAGCCGGCCGAAAACGAAGGACCCGCTCCCCGGATTATCGTGACCCGGACGTCCACGTCCCGGTCGTGGGCGACCAGGGCGTCGAGGATTGCTCCCCGGAGGGGGTGGAAGAGCGCATTGCGCTTCTCCGGCCGGTTCATCGTGATTCGCCGAATTCCCGGAGACGGTTCGTCTACGAGGATCAGGTCCTCGGGAACCGCTGTCGGAGATTCCCCTGGTCCGTCGTCGTACGACACTTGGTGCTCCTGCGGTTCCGAGGTGGCCGACGGTTCAGGCGATTGTGACGGACTCGTCCAGGTAGACGTCCTGGATGGCGTTGAGGAGTTCGATGCCCTCGGGCATCGGACGCTGGAATGCCTTGCGGCCCGAGATGAGGCCCAGGCCGCCGGCCCGCTTGTTGATGACGGCGGTGCGAACGGCCTCGGCCAGGTCGCCGGCTCCGGAGGAAGCGCCGCCGCTGTTGATGAGGCCGATGCGGCCCATGTAGCAGTTGGCCACCTGCCAACGGCAGAGGTCGACGGGGTGGTCGGTGGTGAGCTCGTCATATACGAGGGCGTGGGTCTTGCCGAAGCCCGGCAGGGCGTTGTAGCCGCCGTTGGTCTCGGGCAGCTTCTGCTTGATGATGTCGGCCTCGATGGTGACGCCGATGTGGTTGGCCTGGCCGGTGAGGTCGGCGGAGGCATGGTGGTCGACGCCGTCGACCTTGAACCCGGAGTTGCGTAGGTAGCACCACAGCACGGTGAACATCCCGAGTTCGTGGGCACGGGCGAAGGCCTCGCCCACCTCCTGGATCTGGCGGGTGGCCTCTTCGGAGCCGAAGTAGATGGTGGCGCCGACACCCGCGGCACCGAGGTCGTACGCCTGGTCGACCGAGCCGAACATGACCTGGTCGAACTTGTTCGGCAGCGTCAGGAGTTCGTTGTGGTTCAACTTGACGATGAACGGGATGCGGTGGGCGTAGCGACGTGACACTGAACCCAGCACGCCGAACGTCGAGGCGACGGCGTTGCATCCGCCCTCGATCGCCAACTCGACGATGTTGGCGGGATCGAAGTAGGCGGGGTTGGGGGCGAACGACGCCGCACCCGAATGCTCGATCCCCTGGTCGACCGGAAGTATCGACACGTACCCGGTGCCCCGCAGGCGGCCGTGGTCGAGCAGGGACTGGAAGCTCCGCAGCACCTGCGGCGAGCGGTCCGACACCGCCATGACGTCCCCTACGAAGTCAGGGCCGGGCAGCGTCAGCGACGACGATGCGATGGCCGTGGCGGTGTGGTCGAGCAGGTAGCCGGCGTCGTCGCCGAGCAGGGATGCGGTGTCCACGTGGAAACTCCTCGAGCGGTCAGGGCTGGGTGGTAGTTGCCGGTCCGAAGCCGGCTCCTTTCACCCTACGCCGCCCGGGTCGGGTCTGCGGGCCCCGATTGCCGTCCCTGGGCGGACCAGGGCAGGCGGGCCAGGGCCCTTTCGACCGCCCGGCGGGCCTGCACCCTCCGGCGGGCCGACACGACCCTGTCGGCGACGACCTCGGTGCGGCTGACGGTGGATCCTCCGGCCTGGAAGTAGCGCCGCCGGATCCTTCCCACGACCACGACCGGTGCACCGGCGGTCAGGCCCCGCTCAGAGGCCATCGGATCGAAGCGGACGACCGGCACGGTCTCGGCCCGGTCGCCGTCGTTGCGGACCGTTACCTCGTAGCGGAGCAGGGTGTCGCCCGAGGCCAGTTCGAGGGGCCGCGGGTCGCTGCTCAGGACTCCGGCCAGGACGACGAGGTTGGCCGGGAGGTGTTGCACACCGTCGTCGGAGGCACCTGATCCGGTTGGTGTAGCGGTATCGGGTTGTTCGGTGGTGGTGCCCATGGTCGGGCTCCCTTCGGTGGGTGTGGCGCCCTACGGGCGGCACGGTTGTCGAAGGGGGAAGCAGTCGAAGGGGGAAGCTTCGGCTGGAATCGTAGCGACGGGTTGGGGCGCTGATGATGAAGATGATGAAGAGGATGAAGAGGATGAAGAGGATGAAGAGGATGAAGATGATGAAGAGTGCTGCTCAGCCGAGCGCCTCGGCACGCTGGACGACGTCGGCCAGGTCGGGTGCATGGCGACGCAACCAGTCGAACAGTTCCCGTGCCCGGGGGGTCGCACCGGAACGCTCGTAGAGGTCGGCCAGGGAGTAGGCGCGCCTGAGGTGGTGCGGGCGAGGACGCTTGGGAACCACCCATCCCCGTTCGAGGAGGTGCACGGCCTCTGCGATCCGGTTCTGGTCTGCCAGCGCACCGGCGGCGACGAGGCGGCCCTCGGTGACCAGCGCAGCGCTGGGAGAGCGTTCCCGCAACTCCTCCCACAGTGCCTCGACATCCGTCCACCGTTCCTGGGCGCGGTAGCAGTCGGCCAGCACGGGATGCTGCTCGGTGCCACCGGTCAGGCTCCGGAACCGCTCCAGCGTCTTGGCCGCCGCGTGCCACCGGCCGAGGCGGTACTGGGACAGGCCCATGAGCTCGACCACCTCGGCGACGTCCGGCGCCCTCTGGTCGATCGACGCCAGGATGCGACGGGCCTCGTCGAAGTTCTCCCGGTCGAACTCCCGTGCCGCTTCGTCCAGGCGCGTGGCCGCCCGTCGGCCTGCCCGTTCACCGAGCGCCCGAACAAGCATTGCAGCGGGCTCGGGCAGCCGTGCCGGCGCCTCGGACAGCGGGGGCCGTTCGACGGGAGGCTTCGCACGGGACCGGCGCCCCGTGGTGCCGGCACGTTCGACGGCCGCCTGCGCCTCGCGGCGGAGGCGGTCGTCGCCGGTCTCGGGTGACCGGGCACGGGTCGACCGCTCGGCCGTTCTCTCATTGCGGCCCGCCTGATCCTCGGACTCTTCACGCTCGAGGCGGCCTGCGGCACGCCTGGCCACCCCACCCCAGTTCCTGGGCCCGGAATCGTCCGGCTGCCGGCGTCGCTGGTCGGGCCCCCCATCCTGACGGCGTCGGCGGTCCGGTGGACGGCCGGTTCGGTCGGATCGACGGCCACCGCTGCCCTTCGACTCGTAGCCACCCTTGCCACCCTTGCCACCCTTGCCACCCCTGCCACCCCTGCCACCCCTGCCACCCCTGCCACCCGTGCCACCCGTGCCACCCGTGCCACCCGTGCCACGCCCGCCGGAGTCCTGTCCGCCGCGGCCCTTGGGACCGGGGCCACCGCGTCCCCTGTCGGCCTGGCCGGAGCCTCCACTCCGGCCGGTCGAGCGTCGATCCTGTGGGCGGCCCATGGGTCAGGACACTACCGGGACCACCCGTGGCAGGAACCGGCCGATCCCCACCGCTAGCGTCTCACGTCGCCCGCCTGCCGTCCCCTGCCTGTTCGTTGGAAAGGATCCCGATGACGCTCTCGATCGTCGCCTGCGACCCCGACACGGGTCACCTGGGCGTTGCCGTCCACACGGGCTACCTAGCCGTCGGCCAGTTGGTCCCCTGGGCCGAACCGGGTGTCGGAGCAGTCGCCACCCAGGCCATCACCGAGGCCTCCTACGGCCCCGGCGCACTCGGAATGCTGCGCGCCGGGAACGATCCCGGACGGGCGCTCGACACCCTCCTGGGCCGTGACCCGCTCCGGGAAGCCCGCCAGGTGGCCGTGGTGGACGTCGGCGGACGGGTGGCCGTCCACACCGGAGACAGGTGCATTCCCGAGTCGGGCCATGCGGTCGGCGACGGCGTCGTCGCCCTCGCCAACATGGTCGAGGCCGACGACGTCTGGGTGACGATGCTCGAGGCGTACGAGTCGGGTTCGGGCAACCTGGCCGAGAGGCTCTGCGGTGCGATCACGGCAGGCCATCGTGCAGGCGGCGACCTCCGGGGATCGACCTCGGCGGCCGTCCTGACGGTCACCGGGAACGTCGACGACCCTCCCTGGTCCCGGCTCGTGGACCTGCGTACCGACGATCACGCCGAGCCCGTCGCAGAGTTGGCGCGCCTGCTGCGCCTGAGCGGGATGTACGACCTCCTGGGCAAGGGGATCAACGCCTCATACGCCGGCAGGCACGACGACGCCATCGCTGCCCTGCATACGGCGGTCGAGCACGACCTCGGCAACGCCCAGGCAGGTTTCTGGGAGGCGTTCGCCCACCTGGCGGCAGGCGAGCCCGACACGGCCGAGGCGCTCCTCTACGAGGCCGTCGGCGACGACCCCCGCTGGCGGCTGCTGTGGGAACGGCTCAGGGCAGATGCCGGGGAAGGCCCGGCTGAATCGACCGGGGGCTGACCGGGCCCTGTCACCGGGGCCCTGTCACCGGGGCCCTGTCACCGGGGCCCTGTCAC